>Ga0172380_10002821_pt1 | contig 25530 bp, 23 predicted proteins | sample Leawe162metaG_FD_119747 | JGI IMG/M metagenome (GOLD analysis project Ga0172380, IMG submission 119747) | Leachate microbial communities from a municipal landfill in Southern Ontario, Canada - Leachate well 162 metaG | ecosystem: Engineered > Solid waste > Landfill > Unclassified | place...
CGACCGCTGCTACGGCGGCGACTTCATCGTCCGCGCATTGCGTATCGGCATCGAGACCGTGCTGACGCCGATCCACACGCCGCAGGCGAACGGGGTGGTCGAGCGTCTGATTGGGACGCTGCGACGGGAATGCGTTGATCAGATCATCCCGTTCAGCGAGCGCCACCTGCACCTCGTCTTGCAGGAATACGTGAAGTACTACCACGACACGCGTCCGCACCGGACGCTGGAGCTCGAACCACCCGAAGGTGCGCGCATTCCGCAGCCGATCGGAGCCGTCGTAGCAGCCCCCATCCTGGGTGGACTCCACCGTCGCTACGAACGGAAAGCCGCCTGATCGGGGTTCTGGCGCCCCACAGCTCTGGCCGTGACTGCACCTCCCGAAGGCGCAACAGTCACACGAATAATGCCTCCAGTTCGACCTCCGTCTCCGCCAGCTTCAAGGCATGGGCGAGGCGAGAGCAGCGGTCGAGTGCCTCCGCGGCAACCTCGCGGCCAGCCGGATCGCGCCACCGGCGGTAACGCACGTACGCGGCCCATTCGCTCGTCAGCAGCGCGAGCGGGACGGCGTCACGTTCTGCGTCGAAGTCCGGCCGCAACAACACCGCGCGCGGCCAGACCGCATGCCACGCGTCGAGCTCATCGGGCCTTCGGAGTCCGACGTCCTTCGGGGGATCAGGGATCGGGGGAATCGGCGTCGGTTCAGGCACTGCGCGGCTTCCCTCGTTCGCAGCACAGGCCGTGCGGACGGCTTCTACCCGCCTCGCGATGCCAGCGTGCGAATATCACCACCTGAAAGGTCGCGCGAGCCCTTCCTTCCGGCGGCGCCATCGGTATAGGTGATAGCGGAAGGGGCCTGAAAGGGCCGATCGTCACGGCGCCGCCGGGCCTCAGCCACTACCCGCGTGCGGTCAGCTTCGTGACGGGATGCGGCAGACCCCAACCGGGCAGCAGCCGACGTTATCGGACATGACTGCGAGGGCCCGACGCGATTCTGTTCGGGAATCGTGCGGCCTTTACTAACTGCCCGTGTACCAGTCGGAACCTCCCCAGGCGGACCACAGTGCGACAGATCTCACCCCGAGCGTGTGGTGATCTCCACGGACCGGCTCCAATCGGCGCGTGAAAGACGGCCATCGTCCCGGTGGACGCTCTGCCCCGGAAACCACAAGCAGTGACGCCAGGGTGGATTGCTACAGCGCCCAGCACGTTCGTCGGAGCGAACTCGCGAGAACGAGACGCCGGCACTCATTCGGCTCGCGACAGGCATGATCAGCGTGGCGCCACGTCCTCGCTGGTGCTCATAGCCTCGCGGCGAGAAGGCCGGCGGCAAACGCGACCATCGCTGCGGACAGTAGTTTGAGCGGGGTCTCCCATGTCGTGAGCAGATGCTCGGCGTCCCACGCCCCGTCGCGAACATCCTCGAAGACAATTGAAGTGCTCGGGGCACGGCGCCGGATGTATCGAGCGGGGGTGCTCAGGGCGCGCTGCGCGAGACTGACGAGCGTAGCAGCCCCTGCCATCAGTAGCGCCGCGAGGGCGAGCTGCTGTGCCTGCGCCCAGTAACCAACAAGCACCGGGAACGCTCCCCACCCGAAAGCGAACGCGAGATCCGTATGCAGCCACCGGTGCCACTCGAGCGTGTAGCCCATCATCAACAGCACACCCGCGACCGCCCATGCGAGGATCCAGGGCGAGATCATGAGCGCACCGAGGGCAGCGATCGCAATGCTTCCGGCAACGCCGCCAGCACCAACGAGAGCTAGCGTGCGGTCGGTCAGCCGGGTACGCAACGGGTGGTTGTGCCACTCGTCAAAGGCGTGCGCCGCGATGCCCGTCCCGAAGAAGAACGCGGCGACGGCGCCGACAAGGGGCACCCAGTGGAAAGTCGGGGCGAGCGCAGCACCGGCGACGACATAGGAGAGGTGCCAACGCGTATACGGAGCATGGAGCAATGCCGCCAGATCTCCGCGCACGGTTCCAGTGCGCACGTAGTAAGCCGGCTGAAGTCGCGTCGTGATTTCAAGCTTCCCGGTCACGGCCGACGCGCCCACATCAGCCATCCACCGCCGAGCGATGGTCGCCTCGTACGTACATCTACGAGGCCCGCAGCCTCCCAGAGTGCCGACAGCGACTCCGCCCGAAACTTGTCGGCGAATGCGTCGATGCTAGGTCCGAGGTACCTGCCGACATGTGACCAACCTGGGCCGGCGAGGAGCCCTCCGATGGGCAAGCCGATGCGCGTGTAGCACCACCAGGGAACACGCCATATTCCGCCGGGACGACCGAACTCCACCATCCCGAGCATCGCACCGGGTCGGAGGACTCGCGCGAATTCGCAAAGCACAGCAAGTGGCTCCGGGACGTATCGGAGCAGGTAGCCGAACGTCAGCGCGTCGAATGAGCCGTCTGGAAACGGCAGGGCCTCGCCCGTGGCAAGTACTGCGCTCGCGCCTCGGCGTCGAGCGGCGCCGAGCATCGATGCGCTCAAGTCGAGCGACACGACTCGATGTCCGCGGGACTGTAGCAGTCGCGTGATCATGCCAGTACCAGCCGCGACGTCGAGGACCTGTGCCCTCGGCTGGATTTCAATCCGCGCGACCATCTCTTCTCGCCAGCGTGGATCCTGGAACAAGCTCAGCCAGGTCGACCAACGCTCGTAGTTCTTGGCGATCGGCGTGAACAACTCGAGCGCATCACGATTCCCAGGCGAGAGCGCACTCGGCGCGTGGTCGTGCCGCATCTGAACGTCTCCCCTGCTTGCGTGGTTCGCCGGTGGTCGCCAATCATATTTCCGGAGCTAGCAGTCCGGCGCGGAGGCGCGGATCGCGCCGATATCGCGTTGCTTCCGGAGCGCGGCGGCGCACCGCACCGGCTCGAAGGCCTATACATCGCACGGGTTCGCCGTCATCATTCGGTTGACTTGCAGCGGGTTCATTCCTTCGCGCCTCCGCAAGGGTCCAGAGGAGCTTGTCGCACTTCTCGCATCAAACAGCAGTCCGTGCTTCGCAACCGTATCTGCTCTGACCCGGAGCGTTGCACTGGCGTGCCGGCCGGGCCGTGGTTCCTGTCCCTGGCCGATGCCCGGCAGCGGACAGGGCTCTGGAGGCAGGAGTACAACGAGGACCGGCCACATTCATCGCTCGGGGACCTGACCCCGCAGGAGTTCGTCAACGCCCAGAGACCCGAAACGGTCGCATAGCGGGTGGACTCGATCCGGGGTCAAGACCATCGGCCACCGGGGCCTCGTTCCCGCTGCCCGAGGCGACCTCCCAGCCATCTGCTCGATGCGTTCGCCGTCGGAGATCGGCAAGTCCTGTAAGAGGTCAGCAGACCGCGGGAGGCGGAGCCTCTCCGCTGTTGTCGGCCGCCGATCCCTGGCTCGGGCGTAAGCGACGCGGGTCAAGCACGTCTCGCGGGCGCTCGGCCGGAGGGGGCGTAGGGGTTGTCCTGCTGGCCCCTCCTGAACGAAGAGAGGGCGGGGTGGGTGCTGATCCCACTCCGTTCGTAAGAGTCCGGTAAGACATCCTCCGTATCTTCGGAATCGGCAGGCGAACCGGCCTGGCCACCATGATCGGAGGAGACAGGGAATGAAACGGCAGCTGCTCTTCGCATCCACGGCGTGCCTGGTCTTGCTGGGCGCCTCAGCCAGTGCGGCACTCGCTGCGCCACCGGACCTCACGGACACCGCCTTCGTCTGTCCCGTGCTCGGGGGGCAGGCGGGGACACATGGCGAAGCGAACGGAATCAGTCCGTTGCCGACAGGCGCGTACACGGTCGGCGGTCCGGAGGTGACCGTCCCCGTGCTCGCGACGAACGACGAAGGTGCGGGCTCGCCGGCAGGTCCACAGGCCGCGCCCGGCGATGTCGGGTACACGGCTATCTGGTCGTTCAGTAGTCTCGATCACGGGTAAGCGCCCACCGAGCCCGTGCATGATCGCCCCGGCCAACCACCGGGGCGATCATGTTGCCAATGACACCGTGGTCATTCGTGTCACCTTGCGGGAGCATGCGACTTCTGCGCGGCTCGGCCCGCGCCGGCGGGCGCAGCCTCACGACCACTGGCCGTCCTGGCATGCGAGGCAAGAGGCGCGCGAATTCGGGCATACTGGAAGTGGGAGGCGCGACTTCGCCGAGGCCGTGCCACCGCCGGAGGCGCCATGATCGCGACGGGCGCGCGACGCATCCTGGTTGTCGAAGACGAGGCGATCGTCGCCGAGGTGGTCGAGCGCTACCTCCGTCGGGACGGGCACGTGGTAGAGATCCAGCACGACGGTCATGCGGCGCTCGCGGCGCTGGCCGAGCGCCCGCCCGACCTCGTCGTGCTCGACGTCATGCTACCGGGGATCGACGGGCTCGACCTGTGCCAACGCATCCGCGCGGCAGGCGACACGCCCGTCATCCTGCTCACCGCTCGCGACGGCGAGGTCGACCGCTTGACCGGCCTCGCGCTTGGTGCGGACGACTACGTGACGAAGCCCTTCAGTCCGCGCGAACTCGCGGCGCGCGTGCAAGTGGTGCTGCGCCGCGTCGGGGGCAGCACGGCGCGCGTGTCCGAGTTGCGCTTCGGTTCGCTGATCATCGACACCGGCGCACGCACGGTGACGCGCGACGGCGCACCAGTGCCGACCACCGCACGCGAATTCGATCTCCTCGTGCACTTCGCACGCCACCCCGGGCAGGTGTTCACACGCGAGCAGATCGTATCGGCGGTGTGGGGGGATGAGTTCGAGGGGGATGACGGCACGGTCACCGTTCACGTCCGTCGGGTGCGCGCCAAGATCGAGCTGGACGCCTCGAAGCCAATGCACCTGAAGACGGTGTGGGGCGTGGGGTATCGCTTTGATGCGTAACCCGACCTCGCGTCCGTTGCTCCCTGGCGTGGCACGCGCGGCAGTCTGGCTCGCCCTGGCGATCGTGGCGGGTCTTGTCCTCGTCGAGGTGATGATGGCGCCGCCGGCGTCGGACCTCCGGGCGCTGGGGGTGTACATGCTGGGCGCCGGCCTCGCAACGATGATCGCGGGCGGTGTCGCCGTGCAGGCGTCCGACCGCGCGGGGACGTTGAGCCTCAGTGCGAAGATCACTTTCGGTGCGATCGTGGGCACACTCGTCGGCCTGATGAGCGTGCTCATCGTGGCGCGCCTGATGTTTGTCTCGACCGCGCACGACCTCCAACTGCTCGCCGCGCTGATCGCGTTCAGCAGCCTCGTCTCGCTCGCCTTCAGCGCGTGGACGGCGACGCGGCTGGGTGCCGACATTCGCGCCATCACCGGCCGCATCGCCGGCCTCGCCGCGGGCGACTACCGCACCCGCCTCGCACCTACAGGCCACGACGAGGTGGCGCGTATCGCGCAGCAACTGGACGACCTCGCGGCATTGCTCGAGGCGGCCGAGGCGGGCCGCGCCGCGCTTGAACGCGAGCGCCGCGACTTCACCGTTGCGATCTCCCATGATCTGCGCACGCCCCTCGCGAGCATCCGCGCAATGGCCGAGGCGCTTGCCGACGGCGTCGTCGAGGAGCCCAGCGAGATCGCAAGATACCACGCCGCCACCCGCCGCGCGGTGGAGCAACTGGCGCGCATGGTGGACGACCTCTTCCAATTGGCGCGGATGGATGCGGGCGCGCTCAACCTCGAACGACATCCGGTGGCGCTCAGCGACATCGCCGCCGAGGTGGTGGATGCGATGCAGGCGCGGGCTCGCGCCGCAGGCGTCGAGGTCTCCCTGGCCGTCGAGGACGCCCCCGGCCCGATCTCACTTGACGGGGCGCTGATGGAACGTGCTGTGGGCAACCTGGTCGCCAATGCCATCGAACACACGCCGGCCGGTGGGCGCATCGAGGTGTGCGTTCGCGCGCGCGTAGGCGCACACGAACTGAGCGTGAGCGACACGGGAACAGGGATCGCTCCCGACGACCTCGACCGGGTGTGGGACCGCTTCTTCCGCGCCGAGCGCTCCCGGCGCCGCTCCCACGAGGAAGGGGAGGGCGCCGGGCTCGGGCTCGCGATCGTGAAAGGCGTCGTCGAAGCGCACGGCGGTGCTGCCCGCGTCACCTCCCACGCCGGCTCCGGGTCGACGTTCGTCATCGCGCTCCCGGCCTGACTCCTCAGGAGGCAGACGGGCCGCCGGAAACCGGCGCCCCATCCACCTTCCAGGTTGGCGGTCGTCCACGCACGCTCATCGCCCACGTCTACTCGCGGGCGATTGTCAGCTGGCAGATCCCCCGCTCGCTCCGCTCTCAGGAAGGGCCGCCCGCGCCGAGGCCGGTCAGCATTCAGGAGCCTGCCTCCGACCCTGCAGTCGGCGGCAGGCTCCTGAGAGGGTAATCGGTCAGCTCGGGACCGGGGCTACTCCTTCCAGTAGAAGGCGTCGCGATATCCCTGGGCGTGGTAGCTGATCGGCGACTCTCCATCGTAGTTCTGGAGAGTCGGCTCCCAGAACGTGGGACTCGTTGGCTGCGGGCTGTAGACGGCGAAGGCCTGGTCGACGGATCGGGTCTGGATCTTGTCGACGATCGGTTTCGCATCCTCCGGCCCCTTCGCCGAGGCGAAGTCGCCAATGAGCTTCTGAGTCTCCGCGTCCTTGACGTCCGAGTGGTTACGCGAAGATGTGGCCAGCAGGCGGTCAGCCAGCTGCTGCGTGACGCGGTCCAGGTTGTCCGGCCCGTACAGCAGGCCGCTGTAGTTGCCGATGTACGCGTTCGTGAGCCAGTTGTTGTACTCGTACACCTTCAACTTGGCCGTCACGCCGACCTTCGACATCGACTCCATCAGGAACTGCGCCTCAGGTGTGTACGAGTTGTTGTATGGGTACATGTGCAACTCGAACACCGTGTCGGCGGACACGCCTGCGGCATCGATGAGCTTCCGGCCTTCGGCCACGTTGAGCTGCAACCACTGCGAGACGTCGGCGGGCATCTTCACGGGGTCCAGCTTCCACGAAGGGTAGCCCCACGTGATCGGACCGCTCTCCCACTTGACGGGGTAACGAAGCGTCTTGCCCCACCCGTCACGGTCGACCGCCATCGAAAGCGCGCGCCGCACGCGCACATCATTCCACGGCGCTTCGGTGGTCTTGAAGAACAACGCCTGCGTGCGCGTAGGCGCGAACTTGTCGAGGACATATTTCGCGTCGGGCCGGCCGTTCTGCACGGTCTCCAGTTCACCCGCGCTCGGACCATAGATGTCGATGTTCTTCGCGACGAAGGCCTGGAGGCGCGGCGCGCCGTTGGCGAGCATCAGCACGTTCAGGCGATCCATGTATGGAACGCCGAACACCTTGCGGTAAGCCTCGTTCGGGATGTACCGGATCACCGAATGGGCCCGGTACTCTTCCACCAGCCAGGGGCCGCCGCCGCGGGCTTTTGCTGGATCCTTCAGGCCGCCGGTGCCGGCCCATTCGTAGATGCCCTCGGGAAGGATCATCGTGTTGTACGAGTCCAGGTCCATCGCCCAGCGCCAGTGGGGGTAGTTCAGCTTGAACTGGACCGTGTTGGTGTCGATGGCCGTCGCCGACTTGATGTTGTTGAACACCCACTCCTGGACAAGGCTCTCCGGCCGCTTCGCGTGCGCCATGGTGTAGGCGACATCCTGCGCGTTGATCGCGCGCCCGTTCATCGGATCCTGGCCGGGCCAGTTGACGCCCTTGCGGAGCGTGAAGTTGTACGTCAGCGGATCCGGGTGCTCCCACTTCTCGGCCAGCTCGCCGATGATCGACTCCTCGGCGCCCGACTTCCAGTTCTTCCGGTAGTCGTGGCGGACGAGCTTGATCGACATCGGCTCGACGACGTTGCCCATGAGGTACGAGATGGTCGAGTGGGGATCCCAGCCCAGCGTCGGATCCTGCCCGACGCTGTGCATGACGCCGCCGCGCCTGGCCTCCGGGACCACGAAGATCTGAGAAGCCTGACCGGTCGCCGTGCTGCCGCCGGTGGTGGTCTCGGTGCGATCAGCGCCCCGGCAACCAGCCAGGAACGCCACCGCACCCAGTCCCGCCACGGCGGTCGAACGCATGAACGCTCGCCGGCCCAGGCCGGACGGGACCACCGTTCGGCTCCAATAGTCCGATGCAGCCATCGCGGCCTCCCCCCCGGGACCCCTACCAAGTCGCGCAAGTCGCGCCTCGCATACCGACATCGGTCTCCGATGTTCGATCATCACTTCCTCCGGTGCCTTGCGTTGTACGTTCTCCGTTGCGGCACAGTCCCCGGCGCCCGGGGGAGACCTGGCCTGCGTACTCGTTCGGAATCCGTCCGGGGATACACACGATCGGGCCCAGGCGCCGCGCGCTCCGGGCGCCACGCCCCCGCGCGGCGGCTCAGCGCCCCGAGCGCCCCGAGGCCCCCCGGCGCGGCGGTCACCTCCGTTGCTGATCTTGCGTGCGACCGTCATCCCGGCCCCCGATCGTGCGCCGCCCGGTGGTGCTCACCGCTGCCCCGCTTGGAGCCTCGCGTGGTCTGCGATTTCCTGTCGGCCAACAACACCAGCGGCGTGGCAAATCGCCTCGGCAGCCTGGGTGTCCGGCATGCGCTGGGTGTTGAGCGTGAGGTCGTAGAGGTAGGGCGTCCGAGTGCCCACGGCGAAGTACCGCCGGTGCCACGCTTCGCGCTGCGTGTCGGACTCCTTGACAGCGCGGTCTGCTTCCGCGGCGCTGAGCCCCTCGCGCGCCGCAACGCGGCGTGCACGCACATCGAAGGGACCGTCCAAGGCGGACGTGCAGTGCCGATGGCCATTCAGCGAGTATTGCCGCAGCAGCGTGATCGACGATGACGATGTCACCCTCGCTCGCGTACTCGATCACCTGGTGCTGAAGAGCGGTGACATAGCGACCCTCGACGAACCGAAGCGGCTCCGAGGGCCGCGGGGACGTGCCACTCACAGACCATGATGCGAAGCCGTTGTTCGCCTGCGCGGCTCCGGGAGCGCCGAACGATCGCGCCAGGCGTTCAAGAAGCCCGCCAACGCGCTCGTCCAGCGTCTCGACATCGGCCACACTCCAACCCAGCCGGCGCGCGAGGTCGTGGGCGATCTGCCGGTCCACCACGCGGTACCCGGGGAACTTCCCGACGATCGCCGGGATGCCTCCAAGGGAACCCATTTCACCCGTCACGGTGATCACAGCCATGGTCGGTTCTCTCTGGGCCCAACGATGGATAGGGATATCCCCGGGGTGAGGAAGGAACACACCGATCGCCCCAGGTAGGCTCCCGTGCCTGTTGGCGGGCCTCACTTGACCTGCGCCTGCGAGGTGAGCTGTCGGGCTAGGCCGGCAAGTGGCCCGCGTCCCCTGGACGCTGCGCCCCAAGGGAGGCTGCTACGCCTCCCGGCCGGGGATTGTTCCCCGGTGGGTCCCCCGCTCCCGCTTGGTGAGCGGGATTCGGCATCGGGATGGTCTCCCGCGGCCACTGAGGCGGTCAACGCCCGTTGTCAGTCCTGAAATGTGTGTCAGGGGTAGGCGTGCATCCACTAGACTGCGCCCATGGGTGCGGGACGTCACTGGACACTGCTCACCAATCACGGCGCATGCCTGCTGCTGATCGCATCGCGCGCGGACATGACCGTGAGCGAGGTGGCCGGCATGTTGCGGGTGACGGAGCGCTCGGCCACCCGCATCCTCGCTGACCTTCGCACGGATGGTTACCTGATCGTGCGGCGTGAAGGTCGGCGCAACCGCTACTCGGTAAACCTCGATGCTCCGCTCCGTCATCCCATCGGCGAGAACTTCAGTGCGGGGGATCTGCTGGGCGGCATCCTCGCGCGCGCGGGACCGCCAGGCATCGAGTCCGCCCCCACTGACGTGGGGGACGTCACCGCCGAAGACGCCGTCGAATAGCGCACGGCCGGACCAGACGGGGTCGCCCGTCCAACGACGAGATCAACGCGCCGACTCGCTCGCGCGATTTCCCTCTCACTCCGATGGCCATCGTTCGTGAGCGATTGGTCTTGAAAGCGGGGCAGCCCCAGTTCTTTGTGACATCGCGGATTCTCCCCTCGCTGTTGGCGTTCAGCCGAACGGGTCGCCGTCGGACTTGCCGAGGAGGGCTAGGTGCCACGCGAGGGTGATCGAGGGAGAAGTGAAGCGTCGAGATCGCTTCACCGGCAATGACGCCCATCCGATAGGGCGGCGGAGCGCTCTCCAAATGGCGGTATCGTTACCTTGCCTTAACATTCACCTCACCTCCGGCGCAATGCCGAGGCGCTCCGACCGACGCGCGATTCATCGCCGGGGTGTGTAACGTTAGGTATCTGGCGGTTGCTTGCCGCGCTGGAGGTTCTATGGCGGTTACGCCATCTTCCGGGGAGCCAGCGATGTCGCTGGCTTCCGCGTTCCAAGCGCTCTCTCTCCTCGCGGCGCTTGGGCGCCCCGCCGTGTTCCTCGATTACGACGGGACGCTTACGCCGATCGTGGAACAGCCGGCAGAGGCGATGCTAGACCGCGGGGTCCGTCGCACGATCCGGCGCCTCGCGCGGGTCGCGGATGTCGCCATTGTGAGTGGGCGTCAGTTGGACGATCTGGTCCCGCGTGTCGGCATTGAGGGAATCGCATACGCGGGCAGCCACGGACTCGAGGTGCAGCACGTCGACGGCCATCGCACCGTTCACGGCGGCGCCAGCGCGTTCGTCGATGACGTACGATCCGCTGCGCGGTCACTCGATCGACGCTTGCATAGCACCAACGGTGTCTTCATCGAGCAGAAGCGGTTCTCCGTTGCTGTGCACTACCGCCTCGCCCCGCGAGTTCGTGTCCAGTACATACGCGATGTCGTCTTCGAAGTCGCGGTGGCCTGTTCTCGACTGCAGGTGCTGCCAGGCAAGGAGATGTTGGAGTTGCGGCCATGCACCGCGTGGGACAAGGGTGCTGCCGTCGCCTTCCTCGCCAGCGAACTCGCGACGCCTCCCGCAATGCCCGTCTTCATAGGCGACGACTTCACCGACGAGAATGCGTTCTGCGTGGTTGGGCCTCGCGGAGTCGGCATCGCGATCGGTGAGGCACGCACGACGGCGGCACGATTCGGCCTTGCTGACACGGCTGACGTGCACAGGTGGATCGACGCGCTGGTGATGCAGCTCGCGGATCGCACGACCGACGTCGTTTCATCGGACTGACGCGTGTCACGCGTTGCGATGTTACGCGTTGCGCACGTCCCTGCGGAAGAGCCATCCCACGCAGCATCTGCCGGTAGATCCGGCGCGGGCCTCTGACGCGAACGCGAGCTGAGTGGCCCCGTGTGTCGGGCAGTGGACACACGTAAATGTCCTGCAACCACCACTCCCGTGACCGTACAAGCGTTCTCGTATGTCCTTGACATGCGTGCCAAACGCAGTGTTACGGTTCGTTGCAGCCAAGCCGAATCCCGGTGCCAGACATCGGGAACGGGGGAACCATTCTTGGGGTGCATTGCGCGAGAGCGCATAGGCGACTTCCGACGCCGAACCCGTCAGCTAACCCCGTAGGCACTATCGGAGGTGGGTTCATCGCCCGCCTCAATGTTCTGGCAGGGACGCTGCGCGCGGCCGGGTGGACGTTGTCTGACGAGCCGGAGCGCAGCACGTCTCTGCACGCAGAGCGAGGTGTCCCCGTGACTCAACAGGCGAGTGGGCGACTGGTCATCGTGTCGAATCGTTTGCCGATCCCCCATGCGGGATCGAACACCCGTTCCGCCGGCGGTGTCGTGAACGCGCTGCTGCCGGTGGTGCAAGAGCGCGGCGGTATGTGGGTGGGATGGAGCGGGCAGACCGCCGACGATCCGCAGGTACACGAGATCCACGAGGAAGGCGTGGATCTCGTCGCGATTGATCTCACGGCCGAGGCGTTCGATGGCTACTACCGCGGCTTCAGTAACGCGACGCTCTGGCCTCTGCTGCACAGTCTGGAATCCAGAGCGCGCTTTGCGAATGCCGACTATGGGCAGTACCGAGAGGTGAACCGGCGTTTCGCTCTGCATGTCCGTGCGCGTGTGCTGCCTGGCGAGACGGTGTGGGTGCACGACTACCAGTTGATCCCACTCGCGGAGGAACTGCGCCTTCTCGGATGGGACGGTCCCATCGGCTATTTCCATCACATACCGATCCCGGAGCCCAGGATGTGGCAACGCATCCCGCATGCGGAGGAACTGGCGCGTGCGCTCAGCGAGTACAGCCATATCGGTGTCCAGACGGCACGCGACGCGCAACACCTGCGTGCGATCCTCGGACGCCGCGCACCGGTGATCGAGGTGCTTCCCGTTCAGATCGACGCTGCGCGCACGCGCGCGATGGCCGAGGAAATGCCGTGCGCGCTGTCCGAGGAGGCGATCGCGGGCCGGATCGTCCTGTTTGGTGTCGATCGTCTCGATTACACGAAGGGTATTCCGCTACGTCTGGAGGCGTGGGAGCGGGTGCTGGAACGCCGCCCAGACCTGCGTGAGAGCGCGATCTTCATCCACTGGGCAGCGCCCTCGCGTGAGGGCGTCGATGAATACCGCGAGGAGCGCGCGGCGGTCGAGGCGATCGCTGAACGTATTGAACGGCGGTTCGGCGGCGAGCGCTCACCGCTGCAGATAGTGATCGCCAATCATTCGCACGAACAAACGGTGGCCGCGCTGCGCCGTGCCGACGTGGGCGTGGTGACCTCGGTCGCGGACGGCATGAACCTTGTGGCGAAGGAATTCGCCGCAGTCCATTCCGCCGAGCATCCGGGGGCGCTCGTGCTGTCGGACGGCTGTGGTGCGCTCGCGGAGCTCGGCGCAGCGGGCGTCGTCGACCGGAGATCGATCGCCGCGATCGCGGATGGCATCGAGCGCGCACTGGAGATGCCGCAGGCTGAGCGCGCGGGTCGCGCATACGCTATGCGCGAGGCCGTGGACGCACAGTCGAGCAGCGAATGGGCGCGCACGACCGTGCGGCGCATCGTCACCGCGCACGGCGAGCGGGTGGGGCGACCGGCGCTGGCTGCAACGGGCGCGCCCATCCGCGAGTGGGTTCCTGCGGTCAGACGCCTCTCGTTGCCGCCACAACTGCAGCCGCGCATCGATCGCTGGCTTGCTCGCATGCAACGCACAGGCATGACCGATCGCCTGTGGCGGCGCGACGCCTCCCTGTGGCCTGGTTCGCCCGAGGCGGTCATCCGGCGCCTCGGCTGGCTGGACCTCGACGCCTGGCTGGCGGATCACCTGACCGAACTGCGGATCTTCGCGCTCGATGTTACGAACGCCGGGTATACGACCGCGGTTGTCCTCGGCATGGGCGGGTCAAGCGCCGCAGCCCGTGTGTTCGCCCGTTGCGGAGACGCGGCGCCTCGGGGCCTCCGTGTGCTCGTGCTCGACTCAACCGTGCCGGCCGCCGTGCAGGACGTCGAGCGCCAGATCGATCCGGGCCGCACGTTGTTCGTGGTGGCGAGCAAGTCCGGACAGACTATCGAGACGCAGGCGTTCCTGGACTACTTCTGGGAGCTCCACCCGCGTGGCGAGGACTTCGTCGCCATCACCGATGCCGGCACGCGGCTGCACGACACCGCGATCAGACGCGAATTCCGGCGGCTGTTCCTGAACCCCAGGGACATTGGTGGACGGTTCTCGGCGCTGTCTTACCCCGGCCTGCTGCCGGCCGCTCTCGCGGGGATGGATCTCGACCTGCTCGCGGCACAGGCGCGGGCGATGGAACGCGCGTGCCATCGGTCGGATCTTGACACGAATCCCGGCGCGCGCCTCGGCGCGGTGCTCGCCGAACTTGCGTTGAAAGGCAGCGGCACACTGTTCATCGAAACCGATGATCGACTGGCGGGGCTCGACGAGTGGATTTCGCAATTGATCGCGGAATCCACGGGCAAGCGCGGGCTCGGCCTCCTGCCGGTCCGCGTCGATGCACGCTCGGCCAGTTACGCCAGCGGCGACACCGTGTTTGTCGTCGGCGACGTCGATGACGAGCGGATCGCGGACTTGGAGCGGGCCGGTTGCGTCGTCATCCGCTGCGCGCTCACCGATCGGCACGCGATCGCGGCGGAGTTCGTGCGCTGGCAGATCGGCGTTGCCCTCGCATGTAGCCTCATCGAGGTGAATGCGTTCGACGAACCGGATGTCGACTTGGCCAAGCGCGCGACCGCAGACGCGCTGATCCCGGGCGCCAGCCGCCGGATCGGCAATGAGCGAGCGGCGAACACGCGAGCGGAGCTAGCGGCGGTATCCCCAGACGAGTTCATCGCGATTCACGCATATGTCCGGCGCACGCCGTGGACGGAACGACTCCTGTGCACGCTGCAACGGCGCATCCGGGCGCGCTATCGCGTGCCGGTCGCCATCGAGTTCGGCCCGGCGCTTCTGCACGCAACGGGGCAGTATTACAAGGGCGGTCCGGACGGCGGTCTCGTGATCCAGGTGGTGAACACCGGAGAGGATTTGCCCATACCCGGTCGCGACTATGGCTTCGCTGCTCTGCTGGCCGCGCAGGCCCAGGGCGACGCGAAGGCCATGCTGGCGGCGGGGCGGCGAGTGACAACGGCAACAATCGCGGAACTCAGGTTCGCGGTCGATCGGCTTGCCATGTCGCCACCGACCCTGTCCGGATCGAGGCCCTGAGGCGAGCGGCGTTCACGAGTGTCGTGTCTTCCGTTCGACATCGACCGAACGCACGGAGGAGCAGTCTCATGAGACGTTCCCGCGGGCATTGTGAGCCCCTCAGGACGCTCGGGAGCATCGTCGTTGTGGTCGCCGTGGGCCTCGGCGTCGCGGCCTGTGGAGGGGGGGGCGCTGGCAGCGGAACGCCTACTGCCACCGCGGCGGCTACGACCGCGATAATCACTCCGACGGCGACGCCGGACGTCCCCGCGGTGTACGTGGTGAAGTCTGGTGACACGGGGCTAGAGATCGCAGCACGTTTCGGTATCACGCTTGCAGACCTCGCCAGGGCCAACAACATGACCGAAACTCAGATGGACTTCCTGCAAATCGGCCAGCAACTCCAGATCCCGCGCTAACCGGAAGCGAATCTCAGCACAACAATCGTCCGTCCTGCTCAGGGAGATGTCTCGTGTGGGAGTTGATCGGATTGCCCATTGCTGTCTTCGTGTTGAAGGTCGTGGAGCTTACCGTCTCCACGATCCGCACGATCCTCGCGGTATCAGCGATGGGTAAGCAGGCAGCCGTCGTCGGATTCATCGAGGCAACGATTGGCGTTGCTGCGATCGGTGCAGTCGTCACGCACCTCGGCAACCCGTTCGCGATCCTCGGATACGCTGCTGGATTCTCCGTCGGCATCGTTGCGGGTACGAAAGTCGAGGAGTGGTTGGCGCTCGGACTCCGCCTCGTGCAAATCGTGAATCCCGATCCGGTCGTCCCGCTGGCAGCGCAATTGCGTAGCCGCGGCTATCGCGTGACGAGTCTACCGGGCGTCGGTCGTTCGGGTGCCGTCGAGATCGGCCTGATTCTCGTGCGCCGCCGCTCACTGCCCATGCTGCTCAGCATCATCAGCACACTCGCACCTCGTGCGTTCATCACAGTCCAGCGATCGGAGCGATCGATCGGTGGCAGCTTCATGAGCGAACGACCGTGGTGGGACTGGTTCAGGCGCGCCACCTAGCCGCTCTCCGATCCGCTCGAAGATCGCGGCGGCGACGTTCGCCCGCCGACGGTTGAGTGTCTCCTGCTGCATGACGATCTGCGTAGTCGGTCGTGGGCCACGGTCGCCATGTACTCCCGCTGCAATTTGGTCATCTGCTGGAGGGTGGTGACGTCCACGCCGATGGGTCGTGACGCCGACCAGCGTGTCGCTGTCGTCGCGCAGCGGACGGGCCTCGACGTCGTACTCGCGAGCCACGCCATCCAACTCGAAGGTGACCAACGCCCTCGCCGGCTCGCCAGTCGGTTAGTCGCCTTCGGCGGGGGTGTTGTTGCCGTGGGATGTACAGCAGGCGTCGCGACAGGCCCCGGGGTGATCCTTGTCTGCCGCGAGGCACTCGTGGCTGGCGCCTCAGCCGCATACGCTGGCTACACACTCATCGACGTGGCGGTGAATCCACTTCATGAGGATTGAGCGATCAGACGTTAAGGACGTTCGAGGCCACGAGGTGAACGACTCGCCGCATGGTTGACCGACCTCATCACGCTCGGGATCTGGATCTACTTGATTCGGGTGATCGTGGGTCTGTCACTACCGGGGCGGCTGAGGTTGTTCCTGTGTGCCCTCGTCGGCGCGGTCGCGGGGGTCGTCACCGGAGCCAGCACCTCACTGGCGCGCAACGGCGAGTTCACTTCATCCGCTATCGCGACGAGTCTGATCGGCGCTCTGGCTTTCACCGGGTACTCATTGCTCCCAGCACGTGGGTGGTTGACGACGAGAGTTTCCGGCCAGCGCCCCCAGGTACACAGCGTGTCTCGGCCTCGTTCGGTCGTGGTTGCCGCCGTAGCAATCGGTCTCGGATTGTTGTCGAGGTTTGCGACCTCACTTCTCCCTCCGGCTGGTAGCAACGAGGCTGCCACGGAGGCCATCCGCGCTGCCCTCACGGTGACTTGGCTCGTGTCGCTCGCGACGGTGTGCACGGTCATCGGCATCGCGCTGATTCGCCGAGTGCGTAGTGGGCAGCAACACCCGGCTGAGCATCTGCTTCGATCGATCCACTCGCAGGCGACTCAGGCGACACGGCTTCTACTTCCTGCGCGCGCGATACTACGACACGGCCACGGGCCGCTCCATCGGCCGCGACCCCGTGGAGTTCGAGCAGCGCTACGCGTACGCGGGGAACAACCCGGCGCTGCTGGTGGATCCGAGTGGGACGTGCTATTTCGGCTTACCGTGCGTCTCGCGCGAGGCGAGACAGAAGGTTGCTGGCTCTCTGAATGGCGTCGCACTCGCCCTTGATACATCCGTGGTAGCGGTCGTTGGAGTCACCACGGTGGCGGGCTTTTTAGGCGGACCGGAGGGATGCGGAGGCGGCTTCGCCCTGGGGTGGGCTACATGAGGTGCGCATCTGCCGCGAGCGATGTTCTGACTGTCGCAGCTACTATTGCGGCCTGCGGCGACAACGATTCAGGGTGCGACGAAGCAGCAGAGGGGATGGTTATCAACGTCTTGGCTCCAGACCCATTCAGCGCATTCATCGTGGATCTTGTGCAGCTACCCTGGAAGTAACCGCCTTGCTCGAACTCATCTTGCTTTGGGCCGCCGCCCTTACTGCACTCCCGCTGTCGATATGGTGGTTTTCCCGCCTGAAGTGTTCCGCGGGCGAGAGGTTCTTTGCGTGGACCATCGCAGGCGCGGGGGGGACGCTCGCCGCTGCCCTATTGAGCCCCGCCCCTATCCAAGCCGTGCCGATCGGCTTTTTGGTTTCGGCCGTCAGTCTTCTTCTAACGGCGTATAAGTTCTCGTACGCCCGACTCGCCAAGGAGGCATTTGGCCAGTCTGGCCGGACTTCGAAACCAACCGAAACCCCACCGAACGCAACTCGTGACTCAGCACGCGACGACGAGAACGATGAGCGCCCTCCCAACGGTCAGACCTCGATTTGATCTCGGCGACGGACGGTTCCCGGAACCAGGTCTACTACTCGTACGACGCCCTCGGCTCCGTGAGCGACCTGACGAACGGCTCTGGCACGGTTATCGACAGTTACACCTACGACGTCTTCGGAGCGTTGAGGTCGCACACCGGCTCGAGCGGCTCCTACTGGCTGTTCACCGGCGAGCAGCGCGACGGCGCGTCGGACTAAGACCTCATGGCGCGGAAGCAAGGATACCCGCGCTGGCGCGGCGCTGCCCATCACACGATTCACTCATAGCGAATACGGTCATCGACGGCTGCCCACGAGATGCACCGGGGGATCAACATCCTCGCCGAGCACATTCGTCGCTCATCACCACCGCCTCTCGGCGGCGCCGCAATCTCCGGCGGCTTCATGTGCACGCACACCGGAGCGCGGACTCCGGTGATCAGCGAGCAAACCGGCTATTCACCGGCATCGCCGCACCGGGACCGTCAGTTCGCATGCCTGCCAAGTAACCCGTGAGAGCGGCGTCCGGCAGCCCGCCCTCGAATCCCCCACCATCCACACGCCGCCACTTGCGCAGGCTCACGACCTCCTGCGGGGTCGGGAGGCGAGAGCCGAGTGCCGTGTAGGAGACTTCGGCGACGTAGATTGCCCCTTCGGCGTCGACCGCGATGCCGTGCGGCGAAATGAACTGATCGGGTGCCTCACCGCCGGTGTCGTTACCGATACGGGTGACTTCGTTCAGGTCGCGGTCCAACACGATGACTCGACGTCCCAGCCGCATGGCGGCCTCCATGAGCGGTACCTGACGACCTTCGGCGACATAGATGTTCACGTCATCGCCCCGGCCAGCGAAGAGCGCCTGGGGCTTGTGCATGTGTTTCTGCGCGACGAAATCGCCATCTAGCGTGAAGAGCTGAAGGCGGAAGTTCTCACGATCTGCAACGAGCAGCCGATCATCCCCGACGAAGCAAACGGCGTGCGGCAGGCTGAACTGACCAGGACCGTCACCCGGCTCCCCCCACGACTTGATGAGCTTCCCTTCTGGCGAAAAGTGATGCACCGATGAATTGACGTAACCGTCGGAGACGAACAGCTCGCCGGTGCGGGGATGCACCGCGACTTGGGTGGGTTGGTTGAACGGGACGCCGCTGTGTGGCGGCGACGGTATCCTCGGTTGGCCGATCTGCATCAGCAGCTTCCCGTCCGGCCTGCGTTTCTGGACGGTGTGTAGACCGACATCGGTAAGCAGCAGATTCCCCTCGAGGTCGAAGGCGATGCCGTGCGGCCGCACGAACTCCCCCGCACCCCACGTGTCGAGAAGGCGGCCAGTGGTGTCGAATACCATGACGGGCCACTGGCCGCGATTGAACACGTAGACACGCCCGTCCGGGCCGACGCCGACGGATGTGGCCTCCCGGAAGGACATCCCGTGTGGGACAGCCGGCCAACCAACGACTGGCTCATAACGTGTTTGTGTCGTTGCGGAAGCGACCATTGAGGCTCCAGTTCTCATCCCCTGCATGCGACCGGAGTGTAGCTCCCAACCCGCACGGGACGAGGATCGCGGCGCCCAGGCGCCAGCGGAGCGATGTGGCAACGACTACGCGCTCATCGTGCGTGGTGATCCTGACCACGGAATCACCAGGCGGAGTCTAGCGTGGGTGGAGATTGCCCCCCCCGTCTCCCATGTGCGGCAGACCGTAGCCCGAGTGACCTATCTGATACCCGGCGACTCGATCGTGGAGATGCAAGCGGCTGAATCATCAGGCTTGCCTCCCGGTTCGATGCGGAATTTGCAGACGCTTGGTGCGCCGAGCACGGTTCGCCATTGCCTCTCGGATAGCAAAGCGCCATCCCTTGAGAACGCTTGCAGCCTGCCGTACCAAATGGCCGAGCTCTTGCCAGTGTCGAAGAACGTAAACGACTTGAACGCGTTGACGTCGAGATCCGCTGACTTCGCCTGTGGGTAACTCGGGGCCGATGCGAGGGTCACCACGACACGCACGGGCTCGGTCAGTCCGTTCTCAACTTCGATCGTCTTCCACGAGTCACCGCAGGCGGTGAGGAGCAGCGCGAGGCTGGCGAGAGCGGGGGCAACCAGGAACCCGTAGCGCATGAGAGGCCCGTTCGCCATGGCGACAGTCTCAGCAAACGCGGGTGGCGCCGTCCCTCACGTACGGAGCGCAAAGGAAGTCTGGCGCAGAATGCGGCTCACGCGGCACGACGCCAGCGAATCCCCCACGTACCCAGACAGCGGATGGCGGGCTATGAGGGTCTGACCCTCCCGCGTCTCCACCAGAGAGCCGAGTCAAGGGCTGAGTCCGCTCCGGACAAGCGGCGTGGGCCCGTGTGGCGAAAGCACCGGAGCGAGCAGCATTGTTCTGATTCAGGGGTTCGATTGCAGCTTTGAGGTGTTCTCAAGTGTCATCGGCTGCCCGGGCGTGCCGTGAAGATGGGTGGCACTGTGGTGGCAACTCAGCGCACTTGGACACACTCTGACATGCGCTGAGGGCTCCGACGACGAACCCGATTGCCCGAATTCCGCGTGTTCTCGGGGCACCTCGCGATGTCCGCGGAGGTGGCCCGATTTCACTGCGAGGTCATGCGAACAGAGTGAACTGCGGCCTAGCCTCTCGTTGACTCGGCCGATCCGGCCAGGTCTGGCCAGATCCCATGAATAGGCTCCCAGCCCAGGACCTCCTGCGCGGCTCGATTACTGCAGCGACACGAGCGCGGCGCTGCGGCATTGAGATCAAGCGGCGGATGTGTGACGCCGAGACGCTCGGCCAGCCGGTCGAGGTAGTCTCCGTTGCGGATCGGCCCATCCGTCACGTGCAGCACGCGCCCGGCGGCCGCGGGGCTGTGCGTCGCGAGCGCGACTGCCTGGGCGTAGTCCTCCACGTGCACGGGCGAGATCCAGTTCAAGCCATCGCCCGGGACACGCTCGGTCCCGGCGCGCAGCCGCTCGATCGCCCCGTCCTGAAACGTGGCCGGCCCCACGAAGGGCCCCCCGCGCAGGATTGACCAGGCGGCGGTACGAGGGTCGAGTGCCCGCACCATGCGTTCCATCTCCGCTACCGGGCGTGACGTCTCAGCGCGCGCGCCGCTCGTATCGAACGGCGTTGACTCATCGAGCCAGTCGTCCCTGCCGTCGGGGTAGGCCATCACGATGCTCTGCTGCACGAACCGTGCGATGCCCGCTCGGAGCACGGCGGCGAGCAACACGCTCGTGCCTTCGATACGCAGCGCGGCGTTGGTGTTCGTCGTCCCGAGGCCGGGCGATCCAGGCCGGAGCGCAGTCGCCATGTGCAGCGCCGCATCACAGCCGTCGAGGGCGCCGGCCAGCCCGGACTCGCCGATGGTCAGCAGATCACCGTCGACGAGGGTGACACCCGGACGATCAATCGCTGTCGCCCGCTCTCGAGATCGCACGAGGGCGACGACAGAGTCGCCACGCTCGAGCAACCGAGGCACCAGCGCCCGACCGATGACGCCCGTCGCCCCGACCAGGAAGATCCTCATAGCTTCCTCCATGCATCGCCTGGCGTATCGTACGACTCGCGCACGCTGCTAGAATCGCGCGCATGAACACTCATGGGTCGGTCGATGCCCTGGTCCAGAAGGTCGAGGCGTTTCGGGCGCTCCACCGCGGACCCGGGATGCTCGTCATGCCAAACGCGTGGGACGCTGCCAGTGCGCGCGTCTTCGCCGCAGCCGGGTTCCCGGCGATCGCCACCACCAGCGGCGGCGTGGCCCAGGCGCTGGGTTACACCGATCACGAGGGTGCCCCTGCCGACGCCATGTTCGATGCGGCGGGCCGTATCGCGGCGGCGGTGGACGTCCCCGTCACCATCGACCTCGAGGCCGGGTATCGGCTCGCGCCGGCCGAGATCGTGCAGCGAGTGATCGCGGCGGGCGGGGTCGGCCTGAACCTCGAGGACTCCAACCACCATGGGCCCGAACGCCTAGTCAAGGCCGAGGAGCATGCGGAGCGTCTCGCGGCCGTGGTGGCGGCGGCACGGGTGGAGGGCGTCCCGCTCCTGCTGAACGCACGCGTGGACGTCTTCATCGCGCGCATCGGCGACCCTGAGGAACAGCTCGTGGAGGGGCTGCGCCGGGCGCGCCTGTACCGTGCCGCCGGCGCGGACTGTATCTATCCGATCGCGCTCCGTGTCGAGGAAGCGCTCGCGGCGATGGTCGGCGCGGTCGGCCCGGTGAACGCGATGATGCGCCGCGGCGGCCCGCTCTCCCTCGCGAGGCTCGAGGAGCTCGGCGTGCGCCGTGTGACCTACGCGACCTCGATGTTCCGCGAGACCCTCGAGTTCGTCGAGCAGATGGCGCAGGACGTATTCGGGACCCTGCCGTCCTCGGCACCTCGGGGCGAGGCGCGGGGCGGTTCCTGACGGGTTAGCGGCCGGCGTCGTCAGGCGTATTGCCGTGAACCGAAACGCCTCCGCGAGTGTCCGGGAGCCGCCACTCTGGGAGCCAAGAGCGGTTCACGCTCTGAGAGACCGTGTTGGCTCCCCGGAGCCCGGAGCGGTGCGCCACTCCGTCCCTCGCAGGCGGCGCGCTGGGCAGCGATGCTGGCGAGCGGCGAGGCAGGAGTCGCGCGGAGCTCGCCAGGCGCGAAGCCGTCTCGCGAGCTCGAGTGACCTAGGTGCTTAGGCCACTCTGGCAGTCATAAGATCTGGGACACCGATTGGCGGGGTTCGATCCGGGAGCCGGAACGGCCCTTCGCGCTGATGCGGCGGGTGAAGCGCACGTAGCGCAGGGAGGCGCAGCATGGCCGCAAACTCGACCCCCGAGCGACACGATGCGGCGCTGAAAGCCTCCCAGCAATCAGTGTGGGACGGCGTCGCTTCGGGTTGGGAGAAGTGGGACGCGTTCCATGAGCTCCACACGACAGCCGTCAACGAATGGCTATGTACCTCAGCCGCGCTGACTCCCGGCAAGACGCTTCTGGACCTTGCCAGCGGTAGCGGCCAGCCTGCCTTGCGAGCAGCGAGGATCGTGTTTCCCGGGGGCCGTGTCATCGCCACCGACATTGCGCCGCAAATGGTCGAAGTGGTGAAGCGCCGCGCTGCCGCTGAAGGCATCTCCAATCTCGAAGCACGGGTCATGGACATCGAGCGGATGGATCTCGCGGACGAGAGCGTCGATGCCGTGATCTGTCGCTGGGGCTATATGTTCTGCCCCGACCTCGACGCGGCAATGGCTCACAGCAAGCGCGTACTGCGGCCCCGAGGGCGGCTGAGCCTCGCCGTTTGGAGTCGGCCGGAAGATAACCCCTGGCTCGGCCTCTTCGTCAGTGCGCTCGATCGAGTGGCCCCTCAGTCGGCGCCTGCCGACCCGGATGCGCTGGGCCCCTTCCGTCTCGCCGACCCACAGCGCCTGACGGGAGTCCTGCGAAACGCTGGCTTCGCGGATTACTCGCTCGAGGCGATTAGCTTCCGCTTTGACTTCGAATCCCCGGAGCAATGGTGGGAGTTCGTCATCGACATCGCGGCGCCGGTGCGTAAGCGCATCGCTTCGCTGGATGGGCCGGCTCAGGCCGAGGTCAAGCGACTCGTTGTGGCCGAATCCGACCGGTTCCTGTTCGACGGCAAGATCCAGCTGCCTGCCGCGAACCTCTGCGCGGTCGCTACCCGTTAGTCTCAACGCGCACCGTAAACGAGTGGTCAGTGAACGGAGCATCTGGGTTCCAAGTCACCGGGAACGCCCCTGACGCCTACGCCCAGTACAACCCGGTGATCATGGGACCGTTCGTCGAAGCCGTGATCGTCGCCGCCGGTGTGGAATCCGGGATGCGGGTTGTGGACGTGGCGTGCGGGACCGGTCACGCCACACGTCGCGCGGCGGAAGTCGTTACCGCCGCAGGTCATGTGGCGGGACTCGACATCAACCCCGGGATGCTCGCGAAGGCTCGGAGCACTGAGTCGGCGGTCTCGGACTGGATCACCTGGCATGATGGCAGCGCGCTCGACCTGCCGTTTGCGGACGGCGAGTTCGACGCCGTGATCTGTCAGCAGGGGATCGAGTTCTTCCCGGTGTGAGGCGTCAGAACCTCGATCAGGCGGCTCTCCGCTCGTAGCGATGATGGAGGCCACCGAGGATCGGGGTAGCCACGACGGCTCCGTTCCGCTGCGGGATGCGCGCCCCTTCGGGCGGTTCGAGTGCGAGTGTCCGGTGCGGACGCGTGTCGTTGTAGTACTTCACGTATTCTTGCATGACGAGGCGCAGGTGGCGCTCGTTCAGCGGGATGATGTGATCGGCGCACTCCTGTCGCAGTGTCCCGATCAACCGCTCGACCACCCCGTTCGCCTGCGGCGTGTGGATCGGCGTCAGGACGGTCTCGATGCCGATACGCAATGCGCGGACGATGAAGTCGCCGCCGTGGCAGCGGTCGCGGTCGCGAATCAGGATCCGTGGCTTGCGGCCCCACGGCGTGGCCTCGATCACCTGCTGCCAGACCCACGCGGCCGTCGGGTGCGCAGTGACGTTGACGTGTTCGATACGCGCCGCCGGGTACCGGTCTGACGATGGATCTCCTGGACCGCGCGCCCGCCGAGTACGTCACCGCCGAGTACCGAGGCGCACGTTGCGTGATGGGTGTCGATGTGGGGGCGCGGTACCACGTGGTCGTTCGCGAGTGCACGGTACCCACGCGCATGTCGCCCCCGCGGCGTAGGCCGCAAGTGATTATTCCGGAGGGACATCGACCGCGACACGCTAGTGCCCCCACAGGGGATTGCCAGCATGTTCGGCGTCAGCGCCGACCCGCGCCGGAACGCGGAGACACCCCCCGTGGCGCCGTCCCGACTCTGGTACGCCGGTGACGTCGTCTCCATCGCCGAAGTCGAAGCGCTGATGAATCGGTTCGCGGTGGCCCTGTGTGTCATTGACATGCAGCCGGAGACGCACCTCGTGGTCGATCTTGCGCGCAGGCTCAGAGGGCGCGTTGTGCTCGCCCGATACGGGCGACAGGATCCGGGCCATGAGATCTCCTCGGAGCACGGCGTCCGCGTCCTGAAGGTTAACCGGAACGAAGCGATCGAGGAGATGGTCACGCGCTTCACCGAGGGCACGAACGAGCTCCCACGCGACGCACGAGAGCTGGGGGGCTTCATCAAGCAGGGTGTCGGGGAGTACTACCGCGAGACGGTTGCGCTCCGGCGCGTAATGCAGCGCGACCCGTCAGGAACTGGGAGAGCCGATGGATGGGTGACGCCGACCACTATGCCCACTCCGAGGTGTACGTGACGCGTGCGATGGCGTTGCAGCGCCGTGGACGTGGATAATCCAGGTCACGTGGCAGGGGCGCGGCGCCTGCCGGTGGACGGCGGCCGCACGGTCACCGTATTCATGCGGTCTCCAGCATCTGATCGCCCGGCGAAAACCGGGCGTGGCGGGTCGCCGCCTGCGCCGAGCGATAGCTGGACGAATACCGCCGCACCATGTCGGGCGAGGCGTGCCCGAGCAGGTACTGGACGTCCCGCTCACGGGCGTCGTGCTGGATCGCCCAGGTCGCGAACGTGTGCCGGAACGGTGGGCGTGGACCTTGGGAATGCCGGTCTTCCGTCCGAGTCGCCGCAACAGCTGCTTGAGGCCGTTCGGCTGCAGCGTGACGCTCGCTCGCAAGGTGCCCTCGCCGCTGGCGGCGAAGAACAAGGGTCCTGGCTCATGGCCGCGCACCGCGAGGTATGCCCGCAGGGCTGCCTCTGGCCGCGCACTGCGAGGTACGCCCGCAGCACAGCCTCACAGCGGCCCGCGAAGGGCACGACGCGCTGCTTGTTCCCCTTGGCGTGCAGGATCCGCAGTCGCTGCGCGTCGAGGTCGAGATCCTCGATGTTCAGCTGCACGACCTCGGAGCAGCGCGCGCCCGTGTCGAGCAGCAGCATCTGCAGCGCCCGGTCTCGGGTCCCCATCGCGCCGTCGCCGCACGCCGCGAGCAGCCGTCCGATCTCATCCCCCGAAAAGGGCTGCACGATGCGCTGGGGGACGCGGACGTTGCGCATGCCGCGGAACGGCGTGCGGTCGAGATAGTCGGCATCAACGAGCCAGTTGAAGAAACAG
>Ga0172380_10002822_pt1 | contig 25527 bp, 38 predicted proteins | sample Leawe162metaG_FD_119747 | JGI IMG/M metagenome (GOLD analysis project Ga0172380, IMG submission 119747) | Leachate microbial communities from a municipal landfill in Southern Ontario, Canada - Leachate well 162 metaG | ecosystem: Engineered > Solid waste > Landfill > Unclassified | place...
GAAACTGTTTCCAGAAATCCTTCTGAGCTTGAGTATTTGCTGCCATGATGCGCTACTTTTAATATATCTGAGCCTATTTCCTTGTTTTTTATCTTACCTTCTGTTTTTGCGTCTATATCCCCGGAGAAAAAGAAAGATCTTTCGTTGACCACGAGCCTTGCTACCACGGAGGTGAAATTACTATCTTCAACTACCTGACCCTCTAAACTTTCCTGTGGGCTTAGGATGCTAATATATATTCCTGGCTGAAATACTATTTTCCCTCCCTCCTTTGCAATAATTACATTTGCCCCTTCTTCCGCGATCAACCTTTCCCACTCCTTCCATTCCTGCGTATCCCGGATAATCCCGGTCCATAAAATATTATCTACCTTGTAATTTCTTAAAACATCAAACAGCCCCGTCATGTGGTCTTTCTCTGGGTGGCTTAAGATAACAAGATCTAAGGTCTTATCGCTTAAAGGAATTTGAGACGCCAGCCCCTCTAGAACCTTTGAGTCAGGCCCGCCGTCAATTAGGATCTGCCGATGCTCCGGGGTTTGAATAAGCGCTGAATCCCCTTGCCCGACATCAAAAAAAGTGACGCTTAAATAGGGGTCGGCAAGATAAATGACGCTCTGCCAAGAAACTATATTTGCCACCAAGAGCAACCCGATGAAACTTATCTTAGTTTTAAAATGGTTCATCATTATGCACAAACGCCCCGTTATCCGGGGCGTTTGCAGAAATATTCCTAGATTCTATTTCTTTGAGGCCATTATTCGAAACATCTTTGTCCCGCATGTTGGGCATTCCCCTGACATTGCGGCTCTCTTCTTCCCTCCTTTTGCGTTGAAACTGACCTCCTTCTCGTTCTTCATGTCCCTCTTTGCTTTACACTTTACGCAATAAGCTTGTGTTGCCATAATCTTTGATAATAAATGGTTATTATTTAAGAATCGACCTTGAATGTGTAAACAATGTTAAAAGTACATTCTTGGCTCATTCTACCCTGGCCCACATGCAAGGTCAAGCAAATTTAAGCTTATCCCGCCAACCATCCGCCGTCGATGACAACAGCAGAGCCCGTCATATATGAAGATTCGTCTGAGGCTAAAAACACAACTGCGTTGGCAATTTCATCGGCGCTTCCCATTCTTTTTAAAGGAATCTTCGCTAAAGAAGCTTCTAGAGTTTTGGAATCCTGCTTTACTGAAGCTGCCATTGGAGTATCAATTGCCCCTGGAGATATTACATTAACTCTTATGCCCATAGGGGCGAGCTCCAAGGCTATGGCCTCAGTCATTGCAACAATTCCCCCTTTAGAGGCGCAGTAATGGCTTATCCCTGCAAAACCAATTCCGACCTGCCCCATGGCGATTGAAGCGATGTTTATAATTGATCCTTTCTGCTGTTTTGCCATTTCCTTTGCAGCTGCCTGCGCACACAAGAAATATCCTTTTAGATTAACGTCTATTACTTGCTTGAATTCCTCCTCTGTCATTTCTAAAAACGGCTTAAAGGGGCAAATTCCCGCGTTATTTACCAAAATATCCAGCTTGCCAAATGTTTGGACTGCGCTTTGGATCATTGCATCAACTTCTGCCTTGACGCTCACGTTGCACTTTACGGCTATTGCTTTTCCGCCTGTCTTTTTTATCTCTTCTACCACTTTCTGGCATTCTTCCTGACTTAAATCGGCAAGCACCACCTTGGCTCCGGCCCGGGCCAGCTTAATTGCGTGAGATCTCCCCATGCCCTGCTTGGCCCCCGTTACCACGGCGACTCTGCCGGCTAGATTGCAAAACGTGTTTTTGTTTCCAAACATGTTTATTTTAGTTTAATTATTACTCCTTGCAGCAATCGATTACTTTTTTGACGACCTCTCCAAGCTTTCCAAGAAACCCTTTCCTTTCTTTGTCGTCTTTGTTTAATTGATTGTCGTCTATCTTTCTAACGTCTCCGACGTTGACTAGTTTTAAATTTATTCCCCAAAAAAGAGAATACAAATCATAGGACTTTGCAAATAAATCTTCTGCTTCTTTCTTCTTTCCCATGGTCATTGCTTTTGTCCCTACCTCCATCAGCCTCATTGAAGCAGATAGTAAATGCTTGGAGATGCACCAGACTTCTCCTTCGTAGTCTTTAATTATTCTCTTAAGTAATTCCTTTCTCATCTCTCTTACCTGGTAGAGCAAATCAAAGTACTCTGGCTTTTTGGTTTTAGCTCCAGTAAAGAAGAAGTGCTCTTCGATGGAGATTAAGTTCATTATGGCAATCGATAAATCCTCGTCAGAAGACAGATCAAGCTGGGATTTCTTGCTCTCCTCGGCTTTTTTAATAAACTCCTCTACTTTTTTTTGGTCTATCTCGGACATTGTATTATAAAATGCAAAATTAAGCTTGTAATTAATAAAAATGACACTGGAAATGCGACTTTTTGATAAGGAAAGTAGGATTTGCTGTTATTTTTTTTCTTTAAGAGGGTGTGAGTCAAGGCAGAAAGCAAAAACACTACGCTTCCAAGTATTATGCCAAACAATATCTTATCTATTCCCCACATCTTGTTTAGCGGATGGCCCATGATATTCCAAGAATACAGAGGAGCTATTACGAGGACGTAAAATACTAAAGGAATTATGTAATTCTTAAAAGCGATTTTAAACTTTCTTTTGTTTATCCAATCCAATGTCCAAAAAACCATTGAGATTGTTAGGCCTCCTATCCAAACTCCGCTTATTGCATCATCTATTCCGACCCATCGGGAAAAACCCACCCCGGCTCCGATGGCTATTGTGCAGACAGGGCAAAACGCCTTGGCTGAGCTGGCAAAAAACACTCCCGCAAACGACAAGATTGAAAATATTATTCCTTTTTTCATTATTGGGTTATTTCTTTAAAGAAGTTAATTACATCCTCGTCTCCAGAAATACATCTCTCGCCGCTCCAGAGGAAAGGAACGCCGACTGCGCTGGTATCAATTTTGCACTGCTTGGCGATATTTACCAGAAGCTCGCCATTGGCTTCGTCATTGAAGACCTCCTTCTTAGTGAAAGTGACCTTATCTGCTATGCCGTTATCTGCTATGTATTTATCTACATTCTCGCAATGCGGGCAGCCGTCTCCGTAGAATAATATGATCCCGGTCTTGCTAAAGTCTTCATCGCCCTGCTTGTTTACAAGCAGAAAGATCACTGCCACGGCAATAACAGCAATAATGATAAGAGTGATGATTGCGCCTTTCTTCATAGGATAAATCTATTTTTAATAATAGCACAAAACTATTTAATTTAGTAATACTCAACTTTTGCTTCTTTGATGCCTTGTGAAACAAGCTTTCTTATACTCAACTTCTTTTCTATGGCCTTAACGTTTTCAAGTTTGCCTTGGGCGTTGGCATGCTTTGGGGTAAATAGCGTACAGCAATCCTCTTGGGGCTTAATTGAAATGTCATAAGTGCCGATCTTCTTTGCCAAGTCCATTATATCTTGCTTGTCTTTGGCAATTAAAGGCCTCAGGACGGGGACTTTGGTCGCTTCCTCGATGATATTAAGGTTTGTCAGCGTCTGCGAGCTCACCTGGCCTAGGCTTTCGCCAGTGACCAAGGCCTTACAGCCCTCTTTCTCTGCGATAATCTCTGCAATCCTTAACATCAGCCTTCGATAAAGTAAAATTCGATAGCTGGCCGGGGCTTTTCCTTTAATCTCAACTTGAGCTTTTGAGAAAGGGATAAAATATACCCTAAGCCTTGGCTGATATTTCATAAACACCCTTGCCAGCTCCTTTACTTTCTCAATGCTTTTGTTTGAAACCAGAGGAAAGCTATGAAAGTGAAGCCATATATTATCCGCTCCCTTCTTTGCCATTAAATACGACGCAACAGGAGAATCAATTCCTCCTGAGGTTAATGCAAGAACCTTTCCTGCAGAGCCGATAGGAAATCCGCCGGATCCTTTATCTTTTTTAAAATACAGAAACCACCCCTCTTTCCTCACCTCAATGAACAATTCCTTCTTTGGCTTATTTAAATCAACCTTCCTATCTATATTCTTTGCTATTCTGTCTATTACGCTCTTTGCCTCCTCTTTTATTTCAGCGCTGATTTTTAACCTCAAAGCAAAGGTTTCTGTTTTTTTAATCCAGTCTTGATAATTCTTGTCTACAAAAGCTGCAAATTCTCTTAAATTAGTTTCTGGAAAATACATGCAATTTGCATACCAAGATATGCCAAATGTATTTTCAGCAAGCTTGGTTGCGCTTTTAAGATCGTCTGAGGCGATAAAGATTCTTTCTCTCATGGACATTACTTTGGCATCCAATTTCTCTTTTTTAATGAAAAAGAGAAGCCCGTCAACGAGTTTTTGCTTAAAATAAGTCTTTACGCTGTCTGATTTTAGAAACAGCTCTCCAAAAGCGATTAATATCCCGCTCTTTTGCTTAATCATATTATTATACTTAACCCATTAAAGACTATAAAACAAGTAAAATAAGACCGCATCGTTTCCGATGCGGCTTTGCTGCTTGCCATGTTAGGCGTTAGTACTCGATCCAGCCCGTTCTCCTCCTAAGGTCGTAGTAGCCCTTGAAGGGAGTCGAGTGAGCCACGAGAACGGAGCCCTCAAGGATGTAGCCCTGAATGAGCCACTTGGTCTTGCTGCCGTCTTCGGCCAAGATCCCTTGAAGGATGACCTCCGGACGGACAGTGAAACTATTGACCTTGACGGTGAATTGAAGCCGCCGGTCACGCTCGAGTAGACCGATGACGAACTTCAATTCTCCTGGGCCCTCGACGATCTCGAATCTCTGAGTTGCCATAACGGCATCTCCAAAAAAGAACTGTTGCGGATGATAAGGCATCCACATTACCTGTTCGCCGAGTGGCGCACCTAACCATAACGATTAGGAATTAAACATACCCATATTATACAATATTAATGCAGTATGTCAAGAATGATTGCCCCTCCCAGCATCTCCTCTCCTTTGTAAAAAACCACTGATTGGCCCGGAGTTATTGCCCTTTGGGCCTTTGAGAATATGACCTTATTATTTTTAACAACAGCTGTCGCGCCCTTACTCCCATATCTTATCTTTGCAGTTACCGCCCCCTTTGGCGCAACGCCCAAAATCCACTTAGCATCTTTGATGACTAATTCCTTTTTAAACAGATCCTTCTCGTTCTCAGTGACAACAAGTTCGTTGTTCTTTGTGTCTTTACGTAAAACATAATACGGACCTCCAGGAAGACCTATTCCCTTTCTCTGTCCGATTGTGTAGAAGTACAGTCCATCGTGAGATCCCAAAACCTTTCCCTTGTTATTTACTATATTTCCTGGCTTTGTTTTTATAAACCTTTTAAGAAAATCCTCAACCGCATCTTTAATAAAGCAAACTTCCATTGATTCTGCTGTGTTTGCAACCGGAAGCTTAAATTCCTGCGCTATTTTTCTAACCTCCTGTTTTGTATACCCGCCGACAGGAAATAACACGTGCTTTAATACTTTTTGGTCCAGCTTCCATAGAAAATATGATTGATCTTTGTTTTTGTCTTTACCCTTCAGCAATTCATACACCCCTTTATCTTCTTTTATCCTTGCGTAGTGGCCTGTTGCGATAAAATCAGCGCCAAGAGCCTTAGCTTTTTTAAATAAAAGGCCGAACTTAATTTCTTTGTTGCAAACAACGCAAGGATTTGGCGTTTCTCCTTGCTTACTTGTTTTTATAAAATAGTCGACGACTGCTTTTTTAAATTCGTTTTTGAAATTTAAGACATAGAAAGGAATGCCGATTTTCTTTGAAATCAATCTTGCCATCTTCTCGGATTCTACTGTGCAGCATCTGTTTCCCTTCTTATCGCCCTCAGCCCAGAACTTCATATGCACTCCGATTACGTCAAAACCAGCCTTCTTCAATAAGGCTGCGGCAACGCTTGAATCTACTCCTCCGGACATAGCGATAATTACTCTTGGTTTCATATGTATAACGTAGCGTGTTTTAAGCTAAAAAACAAGAAAAAGGACGGATTTGTGGTCCGTCTTTTATGTGGGAAAAATTATCCCTGTTTTGTTTCAGTGTGAGAACAGGCTGTGATCACGTATCCGCTCTTGGGGTCGTCTGCGACTCGGACATAGCAGGGCGAATCGCCCGTAAAAGAATCTTTGTCCATGACGCAGAAAACGTGGTTCGTGGCATCTTCCAAAAGATACAGCCACTTTCCATTGCCCGTCTTTGTGACGGAGATAAGCCGGTAGATCCTGTCGGTGTTAAGCGACGCAATCGAGGCCGGATTACCCTTTTGCAAGAATGAGGCTGTTAGAAGAGCGGCACTCATCATCAGTGCGGATGTAAAACAGAGTTCGGTTCTGAATTCCGGTACAAATGCGGAAGCGGCTAAGGTAGCAATAGAAATGGTTAGGGTTACAAATAGAGTACCTAATGTGAACCACCGATCCATAGCAATGTTCTCCTTTCTGAGAAAGAACTGCCAGCACAATATCACGGATAGAAGCTATTGTCAACAAAACACCTCCCTACTCTTCGTGGTGCTTATGGATTGGCTCTCTTTTTATTATCTTATGGCGCTTAAGCAAATCCGCTGGGATTTCTTTCTTGTTCTTTTTTAAATAATCAAATATTGCCTCAACCAATGCATCTACCGCCAAGATTGAGCAGTGAAACTTAATCTTTGGTAAACCCCCGAGAGACTCTACAATATTATCCTTGGTTATCTTTAGGGCTTCTATTATTGTCTTTCCTTTTGCAAGATCAGTAACCATGCTGCTGGTTGAAATTGCCGCAACACAACCAAAGGTTTCAAACTTTATGTCTTTTATAACCTCCTTTTTATCAACTTTTATATACAGCCACATTACATCTCCGCAAACCGGGTTACCCACCTTTCCCAAACCGCTTGGACTCTTCATCCTCCCGTAGTTATGCGGATGTTGAAAGGCCTCGATTACTTTTTTTGTATATATGCTTGTTGGTTTCATAGATTTATCGTTTAAATGGTGAAATTACTCTTAATTGCTTTATTATCCCTGGCAAAACCTTTATTAAGTAGTCAATTTCTTCTTTAGTTGTCCATCTGCCCAAAGTAACCCTCATAGATCCATGAGCCTGTTCTGCTTTAAGTCCCAAGGCCATAAGAACGTGGCTTGGCTCTAGTTTTATTGAAGAGCAGGCAGAGCCCGTTGAAACAGCAACCCCTAATAAATCCAGCTGGATGATTAAGGATTCCCCTTCTACAAAATCAAACCTGAAGTTTGCATTATTTGGCAGCCTGTTTTTAGGATCTCCGTTTAAATATGATCCTTTTATCTTTAGAACTCCTTTTATTAGTTTGTCGCGAAGCAAAGTTAGCCTTTTGCCTTCAGCATCCATTTCCTGTTTGCAAATCTGGCAAGCCTTGGCAAAGCCTACAATTGCCGGGATATTTACAGTTGAGGACCTTAAGCCCGATTCCTGTCCGCCTCCGTGCAAAATTGGCTCTACTTTGACGCCTTCACGGATAAATAGGCAGGCGGCTCCCTTAGGCCCGTACATTTTGTGGGAGCTTGCGGTAAGTAAATCAATATTCATCTTTTTTACATCAATGGGAAGCTTGCCCAAGCTCTGAGCGGCATCCGTATGGAAATACACATCCTTATCTCTGCAAATCTTACCGATCTTTTCTATCGGCTGGATTGTACCGATTTCATTGGAGGCGTGGATTATGGAAACTAAGATTGTGTCTTTTTTAATAGCTTTCTTTATGTCTTCCGGGTCTACTATGCCGTATTTATCAACTCCCACTTTTGTTACTTCAAACCCTTGGGATTTTAACCATCTTGCAGACTCCAAAACACAAGGATGCTCAATGGCCGAGATAATAATATGCTTTCCCTTGTTTTTGTTTGCAAAAGCTACTCCTTTTAGAGCAAGATTATTGCTCTCAGTAGCAGAACCTGTAAAAAATATCTCTCCTGGGTTTGCTCCCATCAAAGAAGCTACTTCTTCCCTGCTTTCTTCAAGAACAAGCTTGGCCTCCTGCCCAAAATTATGCAATGACATAGTATTGCCAAAGCTCTTGCTAAGATAAGGCTTCATCGCCTTTTCTACCCTCGCATCCAGCGGAGTAGTTGCTGCGTAATCTAAATATATTCTTTTTGCCATTTATTTTATTAAATCAGCCAAGGTTATTGAATAAAGAGTTGAGGCCAAGGATTCTTTAACCTTGTCCCAAACGTTTTTTGATAAGCATTTTTTTGACTTATAGCAGAGGGCGCAATGGACAGGAACTATCTTTCCTTCAAGAGTCTCAACAATGTCTCCGGCTGTGATCTTTTTTAAAGGTTTTGCCAAATGATATCCTCCTCCAGCTCCTTTTATTGATTTAACCAGTCCAGCTTTTTCAAATTTGCCCATAATCTTCTCTAAGAAATCAAAAGATATCCCCTCGGCTTTTGAAACCTCTTTTAGGGGACTGACCTTTCCTTTCTTTGCCTTGGCAAGATACACCATTGCCCGCAAACCGTATTGTGCTTTCTTTGATATTTTCATAGAAAAAAGCCGACTAAACTTGTCGGCTTTATTGTATCAGAAGGTAGAGCTAGCTGTCAACAGCTACAGCTGGGCGGGAAAAGTGTCGGGGTTAAGCGGATGAAAATGAGTGATCCTGTATTCAATAATCGTGGCGTCTTCCAGGACCTCTGTTTTGTGGATGATGAGTGGCTCAATCACTATCTCGGTTCCGGCCTCGATGATCACCTCTTCCCTGGGAGGCAGGTCTTCTTGGCCTGGCAACGGTACCGGGGAAAATGTCATCCTGATTTTTCCGGAAATGAGGAAGAGTCTTTCGGGGCTTTTTGATTTGTCGTGGCCCTTGTGGAAGTGGGTCCCAACTGCGCCCGCCTTCCTCACACAGATAGTAATTTGCTTGTTGTCGCCATTACCATTGCTAAATTTCCACTCCCAAGTGGGACCGCGTGGGTCGTCAGCTTTTACGGGTGGAATTTTTACAATGCGCACTCCCTGCACGGCTAGTCTCCTTAACAAGGTTAAAGAACAACCAATAGAGATAATACTACACTTTCCGCCCTATTTGTCAATCCTTATTTCCTTGCAAAAAACAATGAAAAAGGCGACTGTTTTGCAGTCGCTTTTATTGTTTTATAGTTAACCGGCGATCTCGGAACGCTTGTTTGCCAAGCTCCATTCCAATCTCGTGAGGATTGCTGAGTGCATCTGGCTGACGCGGGATTCGGTGAGGCCTATAACTTGGGCGATTTCTTTCATGGTCAATTCCTCAAAATAGTAAAGGACGATGATCAGGCGCTCGGCTCTGCTCAGGCCGCTAGTGATCAGCTCCCTTACCATCTTCCGGTCTAGAACTCGTTGCGGATTTTCAGCGGATTTATCCGCCAGGATATCAACTTCCTCGACATCTTTGTCGCTTCTGTCTTTATGGGGATCGAATTCAAATCGCTTATGGCTAAGTGATAAAACGCCCGTTGTGCGTGCCTTTCGACGCATCTTTTCGAGTTGCTCTACCGTAACCTCCAGGTATTGGGCGATTGCTTCTGGTGTTGCTTTCCGGCCGGTTCTGGCTTGAACCTCTTGGGTGGCCCTGTTAAGCGCCTTGGATCGGCTGCGGACCAACCGGGGCACCCAGTCCATTTGCCGTAATTCATCAAGCATCGATCCCCGAATGCGCGGGGTACAATACGTTTCGAACTTAAATCCGCGGTTCGGGTCAAAGCCCTTGATGGCATCGATCAGCCCGAGGACTCCAGCGGAGATAAGATCCTGCACATCCACCTCTTCCGGCAGATTATGGTGCAGTTTTTCGGCAGTAGCCTTTACTAATGGCAGATAGTTTTCCAGCAGCATATTTCTTAGGTGGTCGTTTTTCTTACCAGCTGCGACGAATAGTTTCCACCAGCGGGAAACCACCTCAGGACTTGCCTTTGGGGGATTATCCGGTTTCATCCGTGTTCTCCTTTATTTACTTACCTTGTATCCTTACTCAGTACCAATTAACTAAGTTTTTTCAAAGTACAATTTTCGTTTATTTATTCTAAAGGTTTTTTAAAAAAAGAAAAGCCTTTTTAAGGCTTTCGTCAGCATTTCTTCAGTTTTTTTGCCAGTGCAATCTCTCTTAAAGAAAGGCCAAGAAAGATTGCAAGCAGTAGGAATGTGTTTAACGGGGCCAACCAGAAAGGATAGTGTTGCCCAAAGCTTTCAAGAACCATCAGGGCGCCAAGCATTCCGATTGAATACATGGCTCCATTTTTTAAATACGCAAATTTAGATATTAGGCCCATCCCCTTTATGGTAAACTGCCTGACGACTAAAGCGCCGATGCCATTTCCCAAAAAGATAAGGGGGATGGAGATTGTAAAAGCAAAGGCGCCGATAACTCCGTCTATCGAGAAAGAAGCATCGAGCATCTCAAGGTATAGAATTTTGCTCCAGGAACCAAGATTGGAGGTTAGCATTTTCTTCTCCTGCTCCTCGGCGTTCTTTTTGAATCCGTCGGTTATAAAAAATACAGTGGACCCAATCGAAGCAGAAAGAGCCAAGATTGGATTTAAGTTAATACTAAAATATATTACCGCGGTGAAAAACAATGAGGCAGACGCGTAGAACCACATGGACTGCCTGTGGATGAACTCCTCCACCAAGAACGCACACTTCTTTTCTTCGAGGAACAGCCACCCGAGAAACACCAAGACAAGATAAACTCCTCCACCCAGGAGCAGCACTGGCTTTGATGCCTCAATGTATCCTTGAATTTCAGCTGTTGGGTTAAAGACAAAAGATATGACCTGCCCAAAGCCGAGACTTGGGTTTGCAACCCAAACAATAATAAAGGGCAGTATCCCTCGAACGACAACAACGGCTAAAAGCAATCCCCAAAGCAGAAAAAACTTCCTGAACTTTGGAGGAAGGGTCTTAAGAACATGAGCATTTATAATCGCGTTATCAATACTGCTGATAACTTCAAAGAGGCACAGTCCAAATATTACAATTAATATCTCGGCGATCATCTTTTCCTAGAATCCGCTTACAAAATTAATATTATGGCTTGCAATTTTCTCACCATCGCCGAAAACGAAATCTGCGTCTATCTTCTTTCCGGCTAAAATATGCGGGAGCCAAAATTTGTCATCATCCCACATGGAGGCGTAAGGGATCTCCTTCACCTCAAACCATTGGGGTCTCATCTCCTCCGATTCCTCTGGATCACCGTCCCACTTATCTATTAAAAAAACGTGGACGTTCTGACTCCACTCCTCTTTATTGGGAAAATGGAAACGAAGGAACGCGACTTTATTAAGACTGTTTGGTGAAACACCGATCTCTTCTTTTGTCTCTCGAATTGCAGCGCCCAAGATGTCTTTATCCTTCGAGAAATCGAACTTTCCCCCTACTCCGTTCCATTTCCCAACGCCAAAACCGCGCTTCTTCATGCCAAGAAGTATTTTATCGTCTTTTATTAGAAGACACAGAGTCGAATCTTTCATGGGTTTGGTGTTTTAGTTGGCTGGTGGAAGCTGCTTATCATTCTTGCCTCCGCAGCATTTGTTTAGCCAAAAAATGTATAGGATTTCTACTATCCCGAAGGTGTTTACCGCAAGTAATACGACAAACCACACCTTCTGCCCTTTTTGGCTAGCCTTCCACAGGGCAAGTCCCTTCCAGACCAAAATCCAGACGCTTAAAGCTATTATGAGCAGGGTGTAGCGCGGGTCGTTTAAGACAGCTATTATCTGCTCAGTTGTTATATTTTTCCACATACTATTTGAGATTAATTATTAAAGAAGTTTAAACTTATTTATAACAAGCCCGAATTCATACCCTAAAAATTCCGCGGCTTTTCTGCAAAAGACCATTCTCTCAGTAAAAATCTCGAAATACTCTATAATCGGCACAACCTTCGTATCGATCTCAAGGCTTAAAATAATTCTCTTATCGTTTTTATTAATCTTAAGCTTGCTATCTATTGTCGCGTAGTTTACTCTATCATGGATATCGGCCTTAATATCCTCCATTTTTTCAACTGTTACCCTTGAGCGGTTAACGTCTGACTTATCTGCCAAGATAACAATGGCCGAAATTGCATTCGTGAAGTTCATCTCGTATTTATCATGATTGGCAATCGCCTGGATGACAAGAACCATTTCCTTTGGGTCAAAATCCTTGATAAAAATCTGCTGGAAGAGCACCGCTGCAAGATAATTATGCAGGTGCCTGCTTAGAAAATTTCCCATGTCGTGGCAAAAAGCGGCGATTGCAGCTAGCTCCTGCGATCTTTCGGATAGCCCTAACTCTTTTGCTATACTCCTTGATCTATCGGCGACCAAGGTGCAATGCCTGATCCCGTGGTCAGTGTACGAAAGAGCGGAAAGCGAATCCTGAGTCTGTTTAATATACTCTAGGACTAACGGATTATTTTTAACTTGCGAAAATGTCGTCATATTTTTATTGTTTTATATTATTGCAGTATACTATTTTTCAAAGTACTAGAAAAGCCCCGTTTTAGCGGGGCTTCCCAATACGCTAAATTTATTCCTCCAAACGCCTTTCCACCTCTTTCCAGTTTATAATATTCCAGAAACTTTCAACGAATTTAGCCCTGTCGTTCTTATAGTCTAGGTAGTAAGCGTGCTCCCAGACATCGAGCACAAGCAAGATTTTGGAGCTTGGGTAGGTGTTCAGATTGTGTTTCTCAATCTGCATTATTAATAGCCTTTTGCTTTCTTTATCTAAAACTAAAGCTGCCCAGCCTGAACCCTCAACGGACGTTGCTGCTTGGGTGAGCTCTTTTTTAAACCTATCAAAACTACTAAAGTCCTCCTCGATCTTCTTTTTGAGCTCTCCGCCAGGCTCCATTTTCTCCTTGGCCGGAGCAAGATTCTTCCAAAGAAGATTGTGCAAGATGTAACCGCTGACATGGAATGAAAGCTCCTTCAGAGCAGCTTTCATGTCAATCTCACTATTTTCCTTCCGCGCCTTTTCTAACTTCTCGAAAACGGCGTTTGCACCAATAACATAGGCCTGGTGGTGCTTTTGGTGATGAATCTTGAGTTGCTCTTCAGAGATGTATGGCGCCAGTTCGTTATATTGATAAGGAAGATCGGGTAACTTATACATATTTTTATTATTACTTTAGATAGAGCTTTTTAGAAAACGCGGGTTAAAAATATGCCGCTATTCCTAAAAAGGCATGTGTTATGGCTAGGGTAAAAGATACCGCGACCATTATAGGGTGCCACTTAAACTGGATCTTGTACCCATGGTGAAATAAATATCCGATCGTAGCAGTAATTGAAAAAGAGATAAAAACAAGTAAACCGAGATAAAACATTACTGGTTTTCCAAAAATTAGGAGATAGGATATATTTTCTAGCATAGCTTATTTATTCTACGATTATTTGGCCCTTCATCGACGGGTGGATAGAGCAGATATAGTCATACGTGCCAACGTTGGCAAACTTGAATGCGAAAAAATCCCCTTTATTTAAATTATTTGATGTAAAAAGGTCGGATTTGATTGTGTGAGGAGCGGAATCCTCGTTTGTCCAAACTACGGTTGTCCCTGCTTTTACCGTCAAAACCGACGGATTAAATGCAAAACTTTTGATACTTACCGCGACATTCACTGTTGCTTGTGACTGATCCTGGCCGTTGGGCACCTGCCCGGAATCATCCGCCGGAATCTGCGGTTGATTGTTCGCCGGAGCCTGCTGACTATCCTCAATATTGGCCTGATATGGAACACCCTCGGGATAAATGGCTTTTAGAATAAAAATTCCTCCGACTACGACTATTAGTATAATAATTAGAACTAAAATTATTTTGTTCATAAGCATCAACTTAATTATCCTACTTTAGCCGCTTGCAAGCAAGATTTTTTCCACAGGAGGCTGTTAGCAATTAAGGCCGTACTCTTTTCGTTCTCCATATTCCTGCTTCTTGCCTTTATGCCATTGACTGACTGGCCTTATATACCCCACCACCCTTGAGTAAACTTCGCACTTCTGGAAGTTTCTTAGGCCCTGGTTTCTTGAGAAGCAATCGCTGCATTTAAACACCTTTATTTTTTCTCCGTTGTTATCGTACACCAATTCAAATCCGTTTTTTATCTCGTTATCTTTAAATATTATCTTCTTTTCGCAATCGTGGCAGGCGGCCTCTATTTTATTTTTCTGAACATTGTTTGCAGTTTCCATAAAAATTTATTGTATATTTATTAATTTCTCCGACCTTTGTTTTTTTATTCTTTAAAATACTGCAATCTTTGCAAAAATCTTCAAGATCAAAGATTCTATTGCACCCCTGGCAGATAAAATGGGCGTGGTTAGAATTGTCGCCGTCGTACCTTGCAACCTCGGCTGAGATCTCCTTTATCTCTTTTTTCTCCGCCAGGTTATTTAAGACTCTGTATACAGTTCCCTTGCTGATAGTCGGTATCTTTTTCCGTACCTCCAGATATACGGTTTCCGCAGAGGGATGAGTGGCGACGCTTTTTAAATAGTCGAGTATCGCGCTTTTTTGAAATGTTTGTCTTTCCATATTATTAGGAATAGTTCCTAATTGAATTTTATTATTATTAAAAGCCCTGGTCAATGCCAGGGCCCTGTGGAAAACTTTTAAACTGTTCTAGCGGACGCTGTACACACAGCCGCAATACCTTTGATGGTAAAAATTGTACTTCTTGGACAACTCTCGTGTCTTTGCCCAGAATGTTTTCTTGTCTATTTTAAGATCTTCTATTGTTAGAAATTGCAGATTAAACTGCGAAGCTATGCTTGCCCCTATCTTATTTATCTGCCACTCGTTTTTATACGGGCTCAAAAACAGCGTACTAGTAAAATATACTGCGTCGCTGTCTTTCGTAAATTCAGCAACCTTTGAGAGCCTTGCGTTAAAACAAACATCGCATCTTTTACCTCCCTCCAGCTCTCTCTCAAGACCCTTAACTGTTTTTAGCCAGTTATCGTTATCGTAAGGGCCCTCGATAAACTCCACCTTATTTAATTGAGCCAAGCTCTCAACAGAATTCTTTCTCTTGTCATACTCTTCTTTGGGATAGATATTGGGGTTGTAATAAAAAACAACTGGCTCAAACCTTTCGCGCAAAAGCTCGACTAAAGCGGCGCCGCAGACCGCGCAGCAAACATGTATTATTATTTTTGGCTTTTCTTCCTGCATTTGTTTAATAGATTAACATTCCATCACCGAAGGAGTAAAACTTAAGCTTCTTTTTAATCGCCTGATTGTATATATTGAACATTTTTTCTCTTCCAACGAGCGCGGCCACTAGCATAAGCAGGCTAGACTTTGGCAAGTGAAAATTCGTTATTAAGCCGCTTATAAGCTTAAATTTATACCCTTCCTGTATAAATAGCCTGGTATCCCCTTTTAAGCTTCCGACGTGGCCACTCCTAAAAGCCGACTCAAGCGCCCTGGCAACAGTTGTTCCCACTGCGATAATCGGACGCCCCTCTCTCCTTGTTTTGTCTAAAAAATCTGCGACAGACTTTTTTATTTCATATCGCTCCGAGTGCAATTTCCCTTCTTTTAATATCTTGTCATTTAGGGGCAGGAAAGTTCCCAATCCTACGTGCAGGGTTACAAACTTAATGCGGATTCCCGCCTTTTTAATTTTTGCGATCAAACTCGGAGTAAAGTGTAGGGAGGCGGTCGGGGCTGCTATAGATCCTTCATATTTTGCAAATATGCTCTGATACCTCCTCTTTCGCTCCTTCTCAGAAAGAGGAGAGGTTTTAAGATAAGGGGGCAGTGGGGTTTTGCCGTACTTCTTTAGAACAGCCTCGATCCCCAAAGATCCTTTTAATCCAAGGATATAATAATTATCCTCCTTGCCAGTGACTAGAAAATAAGTCCCGCCGCCTATAGACACTCTGCTTCCTATTTGAAGTCTTCTGTTTGCCAATACGTAAATTCTCCTGCCGTCTCTTTTAACATATAGAATTTCTACCCGCCCGCCAGTTTCTTTTTTTAATACCATTCTGGCCGGCACAACCTTGGTTTGATTGAAAACTAAAACCGCGTTCCGGGGAATGAATTTGAGAATATTTGAAAACCTGTCGTAAGAGATATTCCCGCTCTTTTTCTCTAAAACCAAAAGCCTGGCCTGATCAGCCCGACTAGCTGGCTTAAGAGCAATTAAATTTTTAGGAAGACTATAATTATATAACTCCAAGAGTTTCTTCTCCTCCATTAGATTTTCCCGCTCTTTATCTCCTGCCTAATTTTTTCTACCGCTTTATTGAAAAAATAAAGATTGTGGAAGGTTAATAGTTTTAAACCTGTGATTTCTTTTGCCTTAATTAAGTGGCAGATATAATTTCGCTTGTAGCTCTTGCACACGTAGCAACCGCACTTACCATCCAGAGGGGTTCTTTCTTTAAGAAATCTTATCTGACTCATGTTCAACTTCCCTTCAGAGGTGAAGGCGATCCCGTGCCTTGCGTAATGGGTAGGAACCGTACAATCAAATAAATCCACACCCTCTTTGATTATTATCCTAAGATCTTCAAGATAGCCTATGCCCAAAAGATGTCTGGGTTTTTCTTCCGGCAATTCCTTTATGACCCACTTAATCATCTTTTGCATATCCCCTTTATTGCTACCAAACTCTCCCCCGATGCCAAAGCCGTCAAAGGGAAGCTTGCTTATAAACCTGGCGGATTTCTGTCTTAAGTCTTTGTATCTTCCTCCTTGAACGATCCCAAACAGCGCCTGCTTGCTTTTTTTAGCCCTCAAACAAGATTCTGCCCAGCTATGGGTTCTCTCTAAGGATTTTTCTACATATTCCTTGCTGGCTAATGGCGAGGGGCACTCATCGAAGGCAAAAATAATATCTGCTCCCAACTTCTCTTGGATCCTGATTGATTCCCTTGGTCCCAAGAACAATTTTCTTCCGTCTACTGGGGACCTGAAGTGCACGCCGTCTTGTCCGATCTTTAAAGATCTTGGCTGCTGCCCCTTTCTTACAATTTCTATATGTCCGGGGTTGCCTTTTAAAACCTTGCTAATATTCTGATCTCTTCCAAAACCTAAAGAGAAAACCTGAAACCCGCCCGAGTCAGTCATCAGTGGCGTAAAGTGATTCATGAACTTATGCAAACCTCCGGATTCCTGGACAATATCTTCTCCGGGCTTCAGATGAAGGTGGAAGGTATTGCAGATTGAGATCTGCGATCCGGTTTCTAATATTTCCCTTGAATCAAGGGTTTTGATAATACCCTGAGTTGCCACCGAAACTAAAGAAGGAGTCTTAACGACTCCGTGCTTTGTTTTTAACAACCCCAGTCTTGCATTGCTCTTTTTGGATTTTCTCAGTATTTTAAATTCCATCTTTAGTATGCTGCTCGCGTTATGGTATAAACGCCATTGCTATGAGAAAGGGTGTAGTGCTTATTAACAGCATCTTCAAACTTGATGTGCCCCTTGCTCCTTGCTTGATCGAAGAATACCTTTGATTCCTGAGCGTCCAGGTGCATCATAAGATAATCCATGCCGCCCCAAGCGTTTTCTTCGTAAAGAACTTTATGACCGTCTATGTGTGTTTCTTTCATAATATTTATATTATGGCTGTAATATTAATTCACTTTCTCCATTGATGGAGATGAAAACATATTTTACTGTCGGAAACTGTTTTAAGGTTTGATCAATCTGCGACCGTATGGCCACTATTTTACATGACCCTCCGGCATTAAATCCTAATTCCTCGCTAAAATCAACTTTTGCAGTTTCTCCTTCGATAACCAAACTATTAATCTTTACGCCGGGCGTTATGCTGGTAAAAAATCCCTGCGCAGTCTCGATATCTGTTGGTCCTTTAAAAAGCTCCGTCAAAGCTGCGGCGGCTACGGCCTGAGTCTTGGAGATAACCCGTTGAAACGGGTAAACAACACCGCAGTCTGTTCCTGAATCATTCTTGCTAAAATATACATTAACCATCATAGTTTCCTGTCCAGAGACTTTAATGGGCAAAACCAGTGATCTTTCGTTCTCTGGAGACCCGCTTGGATTTTCGTTATGGAACTGCAAGGTTAAATCGCCTATGGCTAACTTTGGATTAAAGCTTAGCGTTGTTTCAAAGTTTACGATCTGAGTCATCCACTCGCCTGTCGCAGTTAGTAGGGCGGTTCCCAAAACCTGCGCCACTCCCCCTTGCTCTGCCTTTAACTCAACCCATCCGGCTTGTCCCTCAAAAGCTGCCCAGCCGCCTCCATTAACATATCCTCGTATTTTTAACGGCGAGGTAACCTCCTCATTCTCCTGGGGAGATAACACAACTAAACCATCTTTAATTGTCACCTCTGGCTTTTCTACTTTCCAGAATTTAAAAAATACCACGCCAGCCAACAGAACGATAACGAACGCCAATAGAATAAAAATTTTCTTATCCATATTTTTTTATTTATTAAAATCGCCCTCAAGGCCTGCTAACTGACCGCAAGCCGCTTTAATATCCCGGCCAAAGCGATGTCTTTGAGTAACTGCGACTCTGTGCCTCTCGAGGACATCTTTGAAACTTTTCATTCTTTCCGGCTCGGCTCCCTCAAAGATACCAGTTGGGTTGCAGGAAATCAAGTTTACAAAATACAGGGGTTTGGCAACTAACTTCGCCAGGGTTTTAGCATTTTCATCAGAATCGTTCTTCCCCTTTATCATAATATATTCGATCATAACCTTCCTGTTAGTTTTTTTTATGTATTCATCAACCGCCCCCAGCACTTCTCTTAAGGGATACTTTTTGTTTATCGGCATTATTTCCGTGCGCAGCTTGTCATCGGGAGCGTGAAGAGAAATAGCGAGATTAACCTGCAACTTCTCTCCCGATAGTTTTTTGATACCCTCGACTATCCCGACGGTAGAAATGGAAAAATGTCTTGCGCCCAAGTTAATCCCCTCTTTATCGTTTAGCATCCTTATTGCCCCCAAAACATTGTCGTAATTTAGGAATGGCTCGCCCATGCCCATAAAGACGATGTTGGTCACCTTCTCCTTTTTTGGCTTAAGATACCTAGAAAAAAACAAAACCTGTTCTATTATTTCATAAACCCTCAAGTTTCTCTTAAAACCGATCCTTCCGGTAGCGCAAAAGGAGCAAGCCAGGGGGCAACCTACTTGCGAAGAGACGCAGACGGTATTGCGCCCATCTTTGTGCCTCATGAGAACAGTTTCGATCTTTAGGCCGTCGCTTAAGATAATCAGGGCCTTGATAGATTCCTCCTCCTCAGACACAGTAGCCTGGACATTAATCTTAAGAGGACACTTTTTATTTAGCTCCTCCCTTAAATCAACCGGCAGGGTCTTTGCCTGGGACCAATCGTCAATCAGATCTTGAAAAATTGCCTTCTGAGCTTGCACTTTCCTAAAGACAGGCCCCTTCTCCAAAACCTCATTTAATTTATCTAAATTCATGCTTTTATTATACTATATTTGCGGTATTTTCGTTCCTTGCGTTATTAGAATTTTGGTGTATAATAAGGGCTAGACTAGAAGCTGATATCTTAAATAAGTTTTTCATCCAAAGGCTGAAGACCCAAAGAGTAAAACGGCTTATAGTCAAAGGTCGTTTTATTCACAAAAGTAGTACGCAAAAAATGGTCTTCAAGAAATTTGACGACAAATCACGCGGAAACTTTGAACCAAGGCAGATGATAAAAGGCGACTGGAAGTGTTCAGAATGTGGAACAGCTATAACAGAGCTCCCATTCGAACCAGCCCCAGACAGGCCTATTTATTGCAGAGAATGCTGGTCAAAGAAGAGACCGCCAAGATTTAGTCGTTAATCATAAAAACAGCCCGGTTTGTACCGGGTTGTTTTTTTATGAGAACCTATTCCTTTCCTTTAATAATTACTGCAAACTCCCCCCTCGGACCCTCTTTTTGCAAATCTTCCTTAATCTGGGCGGCTTTGCCTCGATAAATAGTTTCGAATTTCTTTGTTAATTCCCGCCCGACAACGATGTCGGCGCCTGGAACCAATTTCTCTATTGATTCCAGTGCTTTAATTATCCTAAAAGGAGATTCATAGAATATGACGGAGTATTGGGAGGCAACCGCATCCTTAAAAAACTTCTCCCTCTTGTTCTTTTGAGGAGGAAAGCCTAAGAATAAAAACTTATCTGTTGGAAAGCCGGAGACGCTAGCTAGAGCAATAACAGCTGACGGGCCAGGGATGGGAACGATTTCAACAGCAGGAATACTAGCGACAATCTGCTCTATGAGCTTATTGCCGGGATCCGATATTCCTGGGGTTCCGGCGTCCGAAACCAAAGCCAATGTTTTCCCTTGCTCCAGAAGCTCTATAATGCTTTCCACTTTATTTAACTTCGTGTGCTGATGATAGCTTGATAGCGGTTTTTTGATCTCGTAGTGCTCCAACAAGTTAAAAGTGTGCCTTGTGTCCTCACACAATATTAGATCGGCTTCTTTTAAGGCCTCAATCGCGCGGAAAGTGATATCCTTTAAATTTCCTATAGGTGTAGCGATTATATATAATTTTGCCATATTATTTAAAATTGACCGCAGAAAATTCCATACTCAGGCTTATTGCAGGAAATACACGCCGTCCGCGGAACTGCCCCTAAATAGTCAAAGACAGTCCCGTCAGATCTGACAAAGCTTGCCATGGAAACCACCCTGTTGTCTCCTTGGGTGCCGATGGAAGAAAACCCATCAACCTTTGCGATATATCCGCTATTAACATTTATTTGGCAATCTTCCCAGCTTCTATTGTCCTGATTATTTATAATGACGACGGGCTCATTATACCATTCATTAAGGAATTGGTAGTTAACAGACATAGACATTCTGTTTGTCGCCTTATTACTAGCGGCATCTGGCACCCCGACAATAATGACAACCGAGAAAAACAATGTGAGTATAAAAACCAAGAAGATCAACGGGATGAGCTGCTTTTTTCTCCCCGAGAAGATTATTCTTTTAACCATGTTTCCATTTTACAGCAATTAACGCAATCCTTAAAGTAAAAAAACACCCTTGCGCTGGCAAGGGTTTGAATGCTTAGGAATGATGACGGCTATGGATGTAGTTGGTAATGAGCTCTCTTCTTTCGCGGGGATCCACGATCTCTATGTCGTATTCTTTAAGGAAATCCCAGAAAGGCCCGAGGATGGTAATATACTTCTCGGCCTCCAGGGTTTTTATAATCATGCGCCCTAAATGGTAAGCGGCTATCCAGCAACCAAGAAAACGGTGGGATTCGACTAGATCAAAATGCGAGAGCTTCGTATTGCGCCCAATGCGCCTAAGAAGCTCTGCCCGATCCCTCAGACGCCCTATTCTTCGAGACTCAGTCATCCGTACTCCTTTCAACGAACAGTGAAGCTGACGATACCAGATATAACGGCTTATGTCAAGAATAAAGAGCAAAGGAAAAGGCGAACATGGTTCGCCGGTTTTTTACTAATATCCCTATTTCCAAGGCTGTAAAATCGCAAGGAGCGCGCCAATTAGGCCAAGAGCAAAGCCGACGGCGATGAAAAAAATGATGATAACTGCCACCTTCATGCCGGCGTTGATTCCGCTTTTTAAATCTCTCGAAAGAGGGCCCTCGGGGCTCATTTGTCTACTCCTTTCTCTTAAGGAACTACACAAATATATTAAAGCACCCCAGCGCGACTTTATCAAGAAGAAAGAAGCGAAAGGTCTATTTGTCTAGTTTATTCATTTTTGACATGTAGACAAAATAGCCTACAGCCACCCCTATTACCAATATGATAATTATGAATGTTGCTATGGACATGTTTTAAGTAATAATAGCATAAAAAATCCCGGATGGTGCCAGGATTATGTTTTTGGTTTAGAAAGTTCTGCTAAGGCCTTGTGGGTGGCTGCAAAATTCTTGAGTATTTGGGGTAGGTTTAGCTCTACAACTTCTTTGACGGTGAGACATTCAATGTCGCCGACTGCCCTTGCGAGAGGAATAAGCCGGTCAGCCGAATATATGAAGGAACCTTCGGTAGTTCTCACTTGAAAATTGGACCCTGCGGTACTGCGCTGCACAATTCCAAGACAATAGCTTGGATTTCCCCTCGGAGGCCACGCGATAACTATAGTCCCCTTTTGTATTTTGGCCATGATCTCTGCCTTTCTATTTTAAGGGACTGCCTGATCAGGCATAGTAACAGATTATTCTTTCCTTGTAAATTAGGCCTTTATTTTAAAAAAACTTATTTTTTATTTATAATCTCTTTTAGCAAAGCGTTCGCACATTCCATATCTCCGTCATTTAAAACCACAATATCGTAATTGGCTTTATAGACCTCCAGACTTTCTTCTACGTTCTCGTTGAGGAAACCTATTTTAATCAGGTTATCACAATCAAACCCGCTGATCATCTCGATATCCCCTAAGCTATCCCCGAGGAGTAAAACATTTTTCCTGTCCTCTATCGCCTTAAATGCAGGAAAATCTCGCACTATGGTCTCGCATTTATTCATCGCGTGGATAATCGGCTGCTTCACCGCGACAGCATTTCCTTCTTCATCCCACTCAAAAGAGTTGGAGATTATATACGTATTGCTATGCATCCTGCCCTTATCCCTTAAATACATTTCGATCACGTCTCCCCCGAGGCCGCTTGAAGACATTATTACCAGGGGAATGCCATTTTTATTGAGCAAATCAAGAAAATCCAAACACCCGCCCCTTAACTGGACCCGCCCTGATTTTATAACATCACTTAGGTGTTTTCTGTTGAGCCCCGACTTGATCAACAAACTAAAGTGTTCTGTCCACCAAGCGTTCATAGCTTCGATTTTCTCAACTCTGGAGACCTTTGGGTCTATTTCAATTGCGTGATACTTATCGAAAAGCGCGTGAGCCTTTATTGAATAATCTTTTGTTAGATAGTCTCCGTCGCGCAAGACCGAGACCAGAGACGGCACGCTTTTACCATCAACAAATGCGCTGGTCAGCGTTCTATCGAAATCGGATAAGACATGAAGCTTTCCAGCGCCTCCGCTGACAATAGCCTCCCTGGCTGCTCTTAACTTCTCCTTATTTGATATTACAATATTTTCTTCCATCTTTTATCCTCCCAAAAGCAGCTTAGCCTCTTTAATTAAAGAGTTAATTTGCCGTGCCGGGATTTTAAATTTCTTGGAAAAACTATTAGGTTCTATCTTTAAAACATCCTTAGCTAGCATTATCTGCTCCGAAACGAGAACATCTTTTAAATACCCTGCTGCCGATGGTAGAATCGTTATCGGATAAAGACCGCTCTCCTCTATTATGGCTTCCAGCCCCTTGTCTTTGGGATATCGCCAGCCCAGAAGATAAACCCCCATGCACGCAGAATAATTGCGCGCATCATCGGTAAATTTAGTATTCGTGACTAAGACTGTTCTTATTTGATAGCCTTGATTTTTGGACTCCTTAAAATACGGCCCTTTCTTAATATCTAAAAATCTTGCATAGTTTGCCAGCGCATCTTTGGAGTGCACCTTATCTCCGCTTAAATTGCGATATTTACATTCTCCAATATATAATTCCTTCCCCTTTTGGGCTACAAAATCTATTTCATAATCCGCTAAACAAAACCCGGGAATGTGAAGATTAGTTTCTACCTTAAAACCCAAACTTTTAAAAACCTCCCCGGTAAACCTTTCGAAAGGAAAGCCCGTCGGGCCTAAGCGCCTTATGCCCTCTTTCAAATTGAACCTGAGAGAGGCTTTAGGCATCTTTATGCTTAATAATTCTTTGACCCTCTTAAATATCTCGAAGGTCTTAATCCCGTCATAAACTTCTTTCCCGATTTCCTGAGCTATTTCCCTTGCGACTTCCAAAGAGGCTCCTGCTCTTTTAGCAGACTCATAAACCTTATCTGCGGAGAACTCCTCTTTCTCTCCGCTCGCGTCTATAATATATACTTTTGCCATAATGTATTATTTTAACAAAAAACCGGGAATAAATCCCGGGATAAGCCTTTTGATATCACAAGAAGGCTTTTTGTGCCGACCGTTACATATATTATTACGTGTTAATAAAGATTTTCTTTCTTAGATTAATGCCTCCCCAAGGCCTCATGTCTTCGACGTAAAAAATGTTCGCCTCGCCCCTCCTTCCTAGCAACTTAACATTCATGCCCAGCGCTATGGGCCATCTTCCTAGGTCATCAGATCTGCCATATGCTATCTGCCAGATGTTTCCTTTGAAATCCTTAAGTAAGAAGCTGCCGTCGGCTCTAATGTCGACGATAACTCCGCCCAATAAGCCATTGCTAGCGTTATCCCAAACGTCGTTCTTATCAAAGATTAAATTATTATAGAAAGGAATGTGACGAGAAAATGTCCCATGAATGTCCGAGCAAAAACCGACAAAGAAAAAGGTCGTGCCGATAATGAAACTCAAGAAAATGCTGATTAGCACCATCGCGTGCGCGCTGTGCCTATATCCTGTCTTCGTGTGCTTAAAATTATAATAGGCGACCAGAGTGAATATTACGAGTATTGCGACCCAAAGATACGGAACAGACATTAAAACGTAGCCGAGCAGGCTTGTGTGCAAATACTGATATATGTCCCAGTCATAGCTGGTGAGCAAGAATAGAATGATGCTTACGGAAACTGCTCCCAAAATTATCGAGGCGCCCAAAAAAACCCAGAAGGTATAGTCCTTTAATAAAAAATGCCATTTTGGTTGAGGGCTTATCTTCTGCTCCTCAATTTGGGCGATTGTTTTTTTTATTATATCGTCTTCCATATATCTAAAAAGGTATTTTATTGTTCACCACATTCTTCTTAATCTGCTCCTTGGCTCGCTTTAGCAGGATGGCGACTGTTCCCATGGGCTTTTTAAGAATATCGGAAATCTCCTGATAATCCCTATCCTCCATGTACCTCAGGATAATCACGTCCTGATATCTTTTATCAATCGTGCTTATTATCTTCTCTATATTCTTCTTTAAATAATTCTGATCTACGATCTTTTCCAAGTCGAGGTCCGATCTTAGCTTATTGACTATTATTTCATTTATCTCAAGATCAAAGGTCCTGGGCCGGGTTTTTAGCCTTCTTAAGTGGCTCATTGCCTCATTATGCGTTATACGATAGATCCAAGAGGAAAATTTCAATCTCGGATCAAAATCATTAAGATTCACATAGGTTTTAATAAAAACCTCCTGCAGAATGTCCTCTGCGTCCTCTCTGCTAACTCTAATGAGCCTCATGATGTACCTCATCAGCTTAGCTTCGTATCGCACCATCAAGTACCTATAGGAATCCTTATTGATCAACGTTTGAGCAACTAGCTCCTGATCAGTTTTTTCCGCAATTTCTGTATCTGATAGCATAAAAAACCCTTAACAGGGCGCCGTGTTATATACGCCAACGTACTAAAAATTAGTGCCCAAATCAACGCCGCCAGCGTCGCAAACCTTGCCCTGATGCTTTCCCATTTTGTCGAGAGACGATTTTTTAGTATAGTCGTAAACTATTTTTCTCTTCTTCTCGATCGAAAATGCCGCGTTGGTTATTGTCGGACCCCCGATGCAGCCGC
>Ga0172380_10002823_pt1 | contig 25522 bp, 23 predicted proteins | sample Leawe162metaG_FD_119747 | JGI IMG/M metagenome (GOLD analysis project Ga0172380, IMG submission 119747) | Leachate microbial communities from a municipal landfill in Southern Ontario, Canada - Leachate well 162 metaG | ecosystem: Engineered > Solid waste > Landfill > Unclassified | place...
CAGATCGACCGCAAGAAAACGCGGGCTGGTATCGATGGTTTTGTAGCGGGCCATGGCGTCCCTCCTTCAAGGATATGACCATGGCTTGATCAAGGCGTTCACTCCCGGCATGATGCGGGGATGTTTTTTCTACACCTTCGTTAGAGGACTCAATGAAACTGAACCGTTTTGGCTGGCTGTTCCTACTCTGCACAACCGCCTCGCCTTCGTTTGCAGGTGCGCCTGTGATTCCCGGATGGTATTCGTTGGCTTTGAACGCCCAGTCAATCAACATTGGCCTTTCTCTGTGTAGAGACCTCTTCCCGCAGTATGCCGCGGCAAACGACATTGCCTTTAAGGAATCTATCTTCTCTGCGGTAGACCATGAAAAACTCTTTCGCTTCTTGCTTCCCAAAGCAGAGATGGAAAAGTATCCACAGGAAATGGAAAAAATGAAAAAGGCTGCTGCCGAAAGTCTCATGAGCAGCACTCCAGAAAAACGGGAAGCTGTGTGCCGAGATCTTGCAAAGAACATCATGAAGGTTACTGAAGAGCTTAGTGCGCGATGAAAGAGTCCTCTAACCCTGTGGTCAACACGGACCTTGCGCATAAAGCCGCGCAAGGCCGGTTACCTCCACGTTGGGGGGCATGATGGCGCAACTGCGCGTGATGCCTGTTGTTGCCTTTGGCATTATTACTGGCTGCACATAGGTTGCTACACATCGTGAGCCGGGCGACTGGCGAGAGCGCCTTATGGTTGAGGCAAGGAAGCCGGGAATAGTCGCCCAGTTCTGAGTTTTGGGCGCCGAGACGCCAGCCGATTCGATCTGCTTTACCCCAAGCAATTGCGAATAGCGGGCTCCCCTTTTATGATGTTCCGCTCGCACCTGCCCCCTTCCTGATCCGCACATCCAGAGAAAATCCATGACCCAAGCCAAACGCATCGCTTCCTTCCACCCACCGCGCCGTACCCTGCTTGGCCCCGGCCCGTCCGACATGAACCCGCGTGTAATGACCGCGCTGGCGCAGCCGGCCATCGGCTACCTCGACCCGGCCTTTGTGACGATGATGGAAGAACTGAAGGAGTTGATGCGCTACGCCTACCAGACCACCAACCCGTTGACCTTCCCGATGTCCGGGCCGGGCTCGGTTGGCATGGAGGCCTGCTTCGTCAATCTGGTTGAGCCGGGCGACAAGGTCATTGTCTGCCGCAACGGCGTTTTCGGCGGGCGCATGCTGGAGAACGTCGAACGCTGTGGTGGTGTGCCCGTGGTGCTCGAAGAAACCTGGGGCGAGCCAATCGACCCGAACAAGCTTGAAGCGCTGCTGAAAGCCAATCCGGACACGAAGATTGTCGCCTTCGTGCACGCCGAAACCTCGACCGGCGCCCAGTCCGACGCACAGGCGCTGTGCGATCTGGCGCGCCAGCACGGCGCGCTGACCATCGTCGATTGCGTCACCTCGCTCGGTGGCACGCCGGTCCTGCTCGATGCCTGGCAGGCCGATGCCACCTACTCGGGCAGCCAGAAATGTCTCTCCTGCACACCGGGCCTGTCGCCCATCAGCTTCTCCGAACGCGCCATCGCCAAGGTCAAGGCCCGCAGCAAGGGCAAGGTGCAGAGCTGGTTCATGGATCTCAACCTGGTGCTTGCCTACTGGGGCGAAACTGCACGCACCTACCACCACACGGCACCCGGCAACAGCCTCTACGCACTGCACGAAGCCTTGCTGCTGCTCAAGGAAGAGGGGCTGGAAAACGCCTGGGCACGTCACCGCAGCAATTACGAGGCACTCAAGGCCGGTCTCGAAGCAATGGGTCTGAAATATCTGGTGAAAGAGGAAGCGCGCCTGCCGCAACTCAACTCCGTCTATATACCGGATGGCATCGACGATCTGACGGTCAGGAAGACGCTGCTTACCGACTACAACATCGAGATCGGCGCCGGCCTTGGCCCGCTGGCCGGCAAGATCTGGCGCTTTGGCCTGATGGGTTATTCGAGCCGGCAGGAAAACGTGCTGCTGGTATTGTCGGCACTATCGGCCGTGCTTGGCGAGATGGGCTACAAGCATGAGGCGGGTGCCGCAGAAGCCGCAGCGCACCACGCGATAGCCGCGCACCACGCGGCGGCAGCGAAACGCTAAGACCTGCGTTCCTGAAAGAAAAACGGCCGGGGCAGTTGTTGCCCCGGCCGTTTCATCGTGGAAAAAGCAGTTAACCACAGCGAACACGGCGAACACAGCGAAAAACAACGGCTTGCAATCTTTTGATGTATCACCCGATGGGTGATGTGCGGCAAACCCCCAAACCAAGGATTTTCGCCGTGCCCGCCGTGCCGCCGTGGTTTGAACTGAGAATTTTGTCTAGCCGCTGCGGATCAGGCGCACCCCATGGGCATCTCTTCGTGATGTGCCTACATCACTCAGCCATCCGCGTTGATCTGCGCGATCAGTTCCTTCAGCTTGGCTTCGGCTTCTTCGTTGGCGACCTGGCAGGTGCCGGCGGCATGGTGGCCGCCGCCGCCGTATTTGAGCATCAGTTCGCCGACGTTGGTCTTGCTGCTGCGGTCGAGAATCGACTTGCCGGTGGCAAAGACGGTGTTCTGCTTTTGCACGCCCCACATCACGTGGATGGAAATGTTGGTTTCCGGGAAGAGCGCGTAGATCATGAAGCGATTGGAAGCCCAGATGGTTTCCTCGTTGCGCAGGTCAAGCACCGCCAGGTTCCCGTGCACAGTCGTGCAATCGAGGATCTGCTCCCGCGCCTTGGCGTTGTGTTCGAAATAGAGTTCGACGCGTTCCTTTACATCCGGCAGTTCGAGAATCTGGTCGATCGTGTGGTTGCGACAGTACTTGATGAGATCCATCATCAGGTTGTAGTTGCTCACCCGGAACTCGCGGAAGCGGCCTAGCCCGGTACGTGCATCCATCAGATAGTTGAGCAGCACCCAGTCCTTTGGCTCGAGGATTTCGTCCACCGTAAACTGCGCCGCGTCGGCCTTGTCGACGGCTTCCATCATGTCGTCGGCAATGGTCGGGAAAGCCTTCTTGCCGCCGTAGTAGTCATAAACGACGCGCGCGGCCGACGGTGCTTCGGGGTCGATGATGTGGTTGGTGCGTTCGCCAGTGTTGCGGATGGTTTCCGACAGGTGGTGGTCGAAGGCGATGTGGGCGCCGGCCACATAGGGCAGGTTGGTGGTGATATCGCGCTCGGTGATCTCGATCTTGCCGTCCTGCATGTCTTTCGGGTGCACGAACTTGATCTCGTCGATCAAGTCCAGCTCGTTGAGCAGCACGGCGCAGACCAACCCGTCGAAGTCACTGCGCGTGACGAGGCGAAACTTATTCTGACTCATGGTTACTTCTCCCTAAAAGACGCTGCAGATGATGGTTGCTGCTAAACGGCATTCCCCAATGTTTTCAGGAAGGCCTCGGCATTCTGGAAGCCGACGACGCGAACGCCGCCGATCTCCTTGCCGGATGTGTCAAAGAAGATGATGCCCGGCGGCCCGAACAGATTGAATCGCTTGAGCAGCGCCTTGTCGTCGTCGGAGTTGGCGGTGACGTCGGCCTGCAACAGCAGCGCGCCAGCGAGCTTCTGCTGTACGCGCGCATCGCTGAAGGTGAAGCGCTCCATTTCCTTGCACGAGACGCACCAGTCGGCATAGAAATCGAGCATGACCGGCTTGCCGGTAGCGGCAATACGCGCCTCCAGTTCGGCCACGGTTCTGACGCGCTCGAAATTCAGGTGCTTCGATTCGGCTGCTCCGGTGCCGTTGCGCAAACCGGCGAGCGGTTGCAGTGGATCCTTCGCACCGGCCAGTGCGCCGACCAGCATCGCCGCCCCGGCAACGACCATGGCGATGCCGATGCCTTTCCAGAAACGATGCCAACCCTTGGCGTGTGCCGGCAAGGGATCAAGCGCGTGCATGTAGATCGCCGGCACGATCAGCAGCAGGGCCCAGGCCAGCATCTGCACGGCCACCGGGATCACCGGCGAAACCATCCAGACGGCCGTGCCGAGCAGGATGACGCCGAACGCCTTCTTCACCGCCTCCATCCAGGGGCCGCTTTTCGGCAAGGTCGTGCTGGCCGAGAGGCCAACCGCAAGGAGCGGCACACCCATGCCCAGCGACATGACGAAGAGGGCAATACCGCCGAGCACGGCGTCGCCGGTCTGGCCGATGTAGAGCAGGGCGCCAGCCAGCGGTGCCGCAACGCACGGGCCGACGATCAGCGCCGACAGCGCCCCCATGGCAGCAACGCCGGGGATGGAGCCGCCCTTGAGGTGGCCGGCTTCTTCCGACATCTTGCTCTGCAGGAAAGTGGGAAGCTGCAGTTCATAGAAGCCGAACATCGAGAACGAGAGCACCACGAATACCAGCGCGAAGCTGCCCAGTACCCAGGCGTTCTGCAGTGCGGCCGAGAGCAGCGTTCCCGTCATGCCGGCGGCGACACCGGCCGCCGCGTAGGTGATCGCCATGCCCAGCACGTAGGCCAGCGAGAGCAGGAAGGCGCGGCTGTGCGAAACCTTGTGGCTGTTCTTGCCACCACTGCCGACAATGATGCCGGAGAGGATGGGAATCATCGGAAAGACACACGGCGTCAGCGAAAGCAGCAAACCAAAGCCGAAGAAGCTGACGATGACTACCCAGAAACTGGCGTCCTTGAGCAACTGCGTGATCTGCCCGCTTTCGTCGGCGCTGCCGTCGGCGCCTGCGGCAGCCGTGGCCATTGGCTTGGCCGCTGGCGTTGTTGCCGGGTCGGGCAGCGTCAGGCTCACCGTCTGTACCTGCGGCGGGTAACAGATACCGCCGTCGGCACAACCCTGCGAAGTCACTTTCAGCGTCAGCGGCAGCACGCCCGAACTGATGCGTGTGACCGGCACGCGGATCACCGCCTCCTTGTAATGCACCGCGACATCGCCGAAGAGATCATCCTTCTTCATCTTCCCTGGCGGAATTTGCGGCTGGCCGAGGGCGATCGTTTCCGGCTCGGCCTTGAAGCGGAACTTGTCGCGGTAGAGGTAATAGCCCTTGGCGATGGCAAAGCGCACCTCGGCTGTTTCACCATCAAGCGCCTTTGCTGTCGGCTTGAAGGCCACCATCGGATCGAGAAATTCCTCAGCGTGCGCCAGGGGCGCGAGCAGGGCGAAGCTTGCAAGGAAGGGGAGCAACCAGCGGAGGTTCATGGCGTGTTCTGCGTATTTCGTTGATCAGTCCGGGCGGGTTTCGTCGACCAGCCACTGCAGGTAAGCCGGCAGGCCCTTGTCGATAGGGACTGCGACAATTTCCGGGAGTTCGTAGGGGTGGCGCGCGCGAATTTCGGATTCGACGGCTGCATAGCGTTCGTTCGTCGTCTTTATCAGCAGCGGAATTTCGTCGGCACTTTCGACCACGCCTTGCCAGCGATAGACCGAGCGGCACGGCGCCAGCAGGTTAACGCACGCCGCCAGCCGCAACTCGACCAGCGCGGCGGCGAGAGAATCTGCGCTGGCCCGGTCGGGGCAGTTGGTGAAAACAAGGAGCGGGGTGGCTGCAGGCATGATCGGGTGTCGGTAAAAGCAGCATTGTCCTGCCGTCGGCCGGTGAGAGCAACCACGCTGCTTTTTCATGGCCAGGCAGTGCCTGGATACGGAAGCGTATTGCTGCCGTGCAGCAGCGAAAACTTTGCAGCCATGGTGCGCAATGTTGTGATCGCGATTATGATTTCGCGACGGAAACGCCAAATAGAAAGGCGCCTGCCCTGCAGGGGAAGCCTGTTTCCGAACTGCCTGCAGTACGCGGGGGGTCTGCACAATCACTGCCTGCTGTCGTGGGCAGAGAGGAGGGGGTAATGGGCATTCGCATTCATGGGGCGACAAGAGAGGCTGCCGCAGCGGCCAGTGGTCGTTTTCTGGCCGCGCTCGCGGCACTGGGGCTCGACCCGTACGTACGGGTCAGCGACGCCTCGGAGGAGGCGGACTCCATCATCCGCTATCGTCTGCGTGACGATTTTGCCGAAACCTGGGCGCCTGATAGCGACACCACGCACCTCTGCGAGCAACTGGCGCTCGACACGAAAACGCGAAGCGAAGATATTGAGCGCGAGATCCTTCTCGCACTGCTGCTGAGCCCGCACCCTTTCCATTTCCCCAGCTACGAAGAATTGCGCTCGGCGGTGAACATCCGCCGCAACATTGTCGAGGCGGCACGCAAGACCGCTCTGGCTTTTGATACCGCGCAAGCCGAGCGCCCCGAAGAATACTGGCGTTATCACGAAACCACCGGCTTCACGCTGCACCCCGGCAAGCCGATCATCCCGGCGCTGATCCAGACCACCCAGCCTGAAGAATCCGGATCGCTCTTTTCCTTCTCCTGCTACCGCGCGACCGAATACGTGATCCTGCTGGCCATTGCCCAGGAACTTGCCGACTGCAACCCCGCGCTGTTGGAGCAACTGCAGCAACAGTGGGAAACACGGGCGATCATGTCGGGCGAGTTCCACGAGGTTTTTCTGACCGAATACGGCACCATGGAAACACCGCTACCGCCGCGCTACTACGTGCCCGGCGACCGTTTGTGGTTTCGCAATCCGGACGACCGCTCTTCCGATGTTTCCGGCTACGAAGGGTCCTGGGTGTTCTATCTCGGCGACGGCAAATTCTCGAATTTCTGGAAACGTAACCAGCCCTACACGCTGACCAGCAAGTGCCTGGAGATCTATCACTGGCGGCATGGCGCCTGTCACAACGAAGCGGGAGAGCTGCAGATTGACGAAGCGCGGGTCGACGCCCACGTGGCAGAAAGCCTCAACGATACGCAGGAAGTGCAGCGCATCTTCGGCGCCATGATGCGCTACCGTGACCCGAAAGGTGTCTATGCCGACGGTGGTTGCATAGACACCTCGCGCGAATGCCCGCGCTGGGTTTGTCCCGGTACGGCTGCCGTGGTACTGCCCGATGCGGTGGCCCCATTGGCTGCCCGCATGCCAACGGCGGCGGTCAGTGCCGCCAGCTACGCGTGATGATTTCGCGGATGACGTGCAGGCGGCGGTGGAAAAAGTGATCGGCACCGGGCACTACCGATATCGGTAGTTCCAGCGGTTCCGCCCACTTCAGCACATTGGCCAGCGGTACTGTTTCGTCGGCCGAGCCATGGATGACGATGGTGTCGTTGGGCACCGCCTCCGTATCGTAGCTGCGCGTCCCCTCGACAAAGCCGGCGGCCGTGCCGACCAGCACCATGCGCTGGATCGGGTGGCCGGCCTCGGCCAGCGCCTTGGCCACGCGCGTCTGCACGAAGCCGCCGAAGGAAAAGCCGGCGAGCACGACCGGGATGTCGCCACAGCGGCGCTTGGCTTCCTCGATCACGGCCAGCATGTCATCGGTTTCGCCACGGCCTTCGTCATGAACGCCTTCGCTCTGGCCAACGCCACGGAAATTCGGGCGGAAAGCGCAGTAGCCCATGGCCACGAAGGTGCGCGCCAGCGAATGCGCCACCTTGTTGGTGTTGGCGCCGCCGAACAGCGGGTGCGGATGGCCGACCAGCGCGATGCCCTTGGGCGCACCGGGGTTCTCGATGATGACCTCGATCTTGCCGGCCGGGCCGTCGATCAGGGCTTTTTCTTCAGGGGCGCGCATTATCGGCCCCTCAAATTTTCAAGCGCTCGACGACACGACCATGGACCAGGTGCTCCTGGATGATCTCCTCGATGTCGTCGTTGTCGATATAGGTGTACCAGACGTTATCCGGGTAAACCACCAGCACCGGGCCATCGTCGCAACGATCAAGACAACCGGCCTTGTTGATGCGGATCTTGCCCTGGCCCTTGAGGCCCAGCGCTGCAATGCGGTCCTTGGCGTAGGTTTGCGCTTCTACGGCACCGCGGGCAGCGCAGCAGGTTTCGCCCGGGTCGCGCTGGTTGCAGCAGAAAAAGACGTGATGCTTGAAATGGCTCATGGGTTCGGCTCCTGACGCAGAGCAGGCATTATCCCGAATTCAGTCCGCGATGTCGCGAACACACCCTAATAGCGCAGCTCGATGGCAATCGCTGTCGCCGGGCTGATGACATCAAAAGCGCTGTCTTCAAAGGCCGGCGGGCCGATCACCTGCGGGTTGTTGGAGAGACCGTAACCTTCTGTCGGGAACATGCCGAAGCGGCGATTGAGCGTGCCATCGCCGTTCTCGTCGTGATAGGCCATGATCGCGTAGCGCCCGGGTGGCAGATTGTGGAAAGAAACAGTGGTCTGCTCCGGAGTGGCCGGCACCTGGACAACGCTGACGGCGCGGTCCTCCTTGCGGAAGGAGTCGGGCTCGCGGTAAAGGCCGGCGCGTATCGAGCCGCTGGCATCGCGGACATTGCGCAGCGTGACGGTGAGGGTCGTCTCCTCTTCGGCGAAGGCAAGTTGTGTCGTCAGCGGCTGTGTCAGGGCAAGGCCGCCCAGCAGGAACAGGCGGGAGGTACTCAGAAAATCGGCAATTCGGCTCATGGCGTCGGGGTGGGGTGGGTGGCGAATGACGCAACTCTGACGGAGGCGGCTTAAGCCACTCTTAAACCCGCTGCGGAAAACCTGATGTGAACGGCTTGCTCCGGGACTACAGCCGTCGCCCGAGCAGCATCAGGTAGGGGAGTGCGAGGAAGGGCCAGAGGCTGGCAATCAGCCGGGTGAGGCCGTTGAAATTCAGGAAGTGGCCCTGTCGCCAGGTTGCCAGTGCGGCCATCGAGTAGGGGTTGGTTGGCGCCAGGTTCACCAGCACTGTGCCGGCCATCAGGGCCAGTCCGGCCAGTGCCACGCGCCAGGCAGCGGGAACAAACAGTGCTCCGATCAGCACCGTTGCGCCGGCCGCCAGCCCGAGGCCGGCGCCCGGTGTCAGCCAGGCCATGGCCTCGCGTGGGCCAACCAGCAACGTTGCACTGACTGCGCGCACGAACAGTGCAACGAAAAAGAAGAGCAGCAATACCGCATGCGGTGAAGATCGATCTGCCAGCAGCGTGCGGGCGATGAGGCCGATGGCTACCGTGTTGCAGGTAATCACCAGTACCTCAAAGGCGAAGAAGCTTGGCGCGGCGTAGGCAATCGCCGACGATAGCCCGAGCAGCTGCCGGAAATCGCCGGCACCGAAGAGCAGGGTTTCCGGCGACAACTGCGTCAACAGCCACAGGCCAAGCAGGATCAGGCCGAACTCGGCATGGGGCACTGGCGCCACCAGTCGACGTTCCCAGTGCGCCATGGAGACCAGTGCCCGCGTGCCGCTGCGCCACGCGGCGAAGGCGCCGACAACGCCGCCGAGCGTGTTGCAGGCGAGGTCGAGATTGCTCGGCACCCGCGTTGGCAACCAGGTTTGTGCTGCTTCCAGGCCAAAGCTGATCAGCGCAGCCAGTAGTGCGCCAAGCATGGCCGGCAGCCAGCGTCCCGTCTTTCGGCTGAGCGCCAGCGTCAACAGGTAGCCGAGCGGCAGATAAACGAGCGTATTCACCGCCAGATCAAAACCCGTCCACCAGCGCGGCCAGCCGGCATCGAGAAAATCCAGCGGCGATACGCCGAGATCGCGCCAGCCGGAGAACGGGTGCAGGCTGGCATAGATCACCAGCGCCGTGTAGGCGAGGGCGAGATAGCGCGGCAGTGGGGGAATGTGGGCGCTCGGTTTCACAGGGGCTGACCTTAGCCGAGCGCGGCGGTGCTGGCAATGGCTACGCTACTCCCTACGGAGTCGCCGGCTTTTTCCAGTTTTCCAGCTTGGTCTTGAGTGCCGGCATTGCCAATGCTGCCGCTTTCTTCGGCGGATCGGGGAGGGGAGATTCGGAGTTTTCCATGATCAGTGCTAGTACCTGCCTGGAGTGACGGCAACCGTGGCGACGAGCAGGGGAGCTTCGTTCCTTGTGCCCTCCGCGCGGTGGCTGTGGTGCAGCACGAGGCCGGTCAGGAAGGCGCCGCCGACGATATTGCCGAGCGTGACTGGCAGCTGATTCCAGATCAGCCACTGATCGAGACCGATGTCGGCGCCGAGCATCATTGCCGTCGGGATGACGAACATGTTGACGATCGACTGCTCCAGCTCCAGGCTGAAAAACATCGAGACCGGCAACCAGACCGCCGCCACCTTGCCGACGGTCGAGCGGGAGCTGAGACCGAGTACGGTGCCCAGCGCCACCATCCAGTTGCACAACACGCCTTTGACGAAGGCCGTCATCCAGCCGCTGGCGCCGGCGTGTTCATAGGCGGTGGTGCGGGCGTGGGCGGTGGCGATGATCGTCTCACCGAGCGCGCCGGACTCGCCGGAAAAACCGGTGGTCAGGACGAAGGCGAGCAGGAAGCCGGCGAACATGGCGCCGGCGAAGTTGCCGAGATAGACCCAGCCCCAGTTCCAGAACATGCGGGTGCTACAGGCCTGGCCCCGGGCGAGGCCGAAGCGGAGGATGGCGAAATTGCCGGTGGCCAGTTCCTGGCCGAGCAGGACGATCATGGCGAAGCCGGCTGGAAAGACCAGGGCCGCAACAAGCGTGGCGGCACCGCCGGAGAAACCGGCAGAGGCCTTGAAGGCGAAGGCGGTGGCATAGGCGAGCAGGGCGCCAGCGAGAAAGCCCTTGAGCAGCATGTGGCCGACCGGCATGTCGGCCTTTTCCGTGCTGAGTGCCTCGATCTTCTTCATCAGTCGGTTGGGGGGGATGTGGCCCATGCGGGATGTTTCCTTTCGCTTGCGGAAATCCGCTCAGGCTGCCGGCAGGGCGTGCCCGGCTGGTTCGATCTGCGCTGCCTTGCTGCTGCAGAAAAGCGTGCCGAACCAGCAGGCAAAAATCGCAGCCGACGCCTCGATCAGCAACCAGCCGACACGGACCTGGTCGTCAGCCAGGTAGTTGTTGCAGACGCGCACCGGCGCCGCGATGTAAAGCCAGCCGAGGAAGCCGAGCATGCTGATCAGGTTGGTCCACACGAAGCCGCGGCCGATCAGGCCAAGACGCCGCCAGGCGAGCGCGAGCGGCAGTCCGACCAGCAGCGGCAGGCTGATGAATTTCATGGCTTCGGTCAATCCGCCGTCGATCGCCGCGTCGAGCGCGCGCGGCAGCATCCAGTAAGTCGAGGCAAAGGCGGTGATGGTGAGGCAAGCGATCGGGCCGCCGAGCACTGCCAGTAAGCACTTCTGCTGCCGCGCGTCGAGCTGCAGTGCGGCGATGGCACCGAGTGCCACCAGCAGCGGCATCTGCACCAGCATGTGCGTCACCATCGATGCCTCCAGCCACGCCCTCGTTGCCGGCAGCGCCAGAAGAAGGTAGCTGCCGGCCAAGGTGATGGTCACCTGCCTGCGGGTGAGCGACAGGGGGAGCGTCATAGCTGTGCCGTAACCGTATCGACGAAAGGCGCGACTGCGTCGAGGTCGCTGATCCGTTGCAAGCGGCCATCACGGCCGACCAGGTGAATCGCTGCGTTGTGCTCGAACCCGCCCATGGCGTCGGGGATGACGACCACGCCGAAGGCGGCAAGCAGTGCCGGCAGCTGGCGGGCGTTTGCTGGCCGCACGATGCGCCAGTGTTCGCCGTCGGCGCCGAAGCGGCGGCCGAATTCGCGTAGCCGGGCCGGGTCGTCATGCTGCGGGTCAAAGCTGATGCTGAGCAGCGCGATGTCCCTGCCCAGCGCCTGCGCCGGCAAGCGGTCGTAGATCTGCCGGAAAGTACTGCCGAGGCTGTAGCAGATGCTGTTGCACTGCGTATAGATGAACTCCACCGCCAGTAGCTTGCCGGCGTAGTCCTGCAGCGCAAAGCGGCGGCCGTCCTGGTCTTCGAGGCCGGTGGCCGGCAGTGGCCGTGGGTCGGCGAGCACGCTCTGACGCCGCGCAGTCTCGCTGGTGAAGGCGGTGAATCCGTCGCTCCCCCACCACAGCGTGGCAGTCCCGAGGGCGGCAACCGCCAGCGTGGTAGCGAGACTACGTGCCACGAAGCTCATGCTGCCGCCAGTGCCGAAAACGGTGCGGTGGCGCGCGTGTGGTTGCTGCCAGCGTGGCGAAGGCGGCGCAGGAAGCACAGCACGAAGACCAGCGTCGAGGCCACGATCAGCGTCGCGAAGAAGGCGCCGATGCGGTCATAGGGCACCCATTGCGGCAGGTGCTCGGCGTAGCGGCGGGCAACACTTTCCTTGCCGGCGTAAAGAAAGCTGAGGACGAAGCCGAGCGAGCCGATCAGGTAGCCCCAGTAGGCGGCGCGGTCGAGCGGCGTGTCCGGTGCGCCCTGCGCTTTCTTGCCGAGGTAGTACATGAAGCCGAAGACCATCGAGACCATGCCCAGCAGCAGATAGGTATGGAAATGCCCCGGCACCCACAGCGTGTTGTGCATCACGTAGTTGACGCGGATGGTGCCGTCGATGAAGGCCGGCATGGCGCCGGCGGCCCAGCCGAACATCGACAGGAAGAGCAGTTTGGAGCTCATGTCCCAGTGGATGCCGGAGCGGTAGACGATAGTCAGCGCACCGTAGCCGGTCACCACGAGGATCGGGAAGGTATTCAGGTAGCCGATGATGTGGCCGACCATCAGCATCCATTTCGGGAAGCCGAAATCCATCAGCAGGTGATGCGGGAAGATGAACATCACCATCAGCGTCGATGCCGACCACGAGGCGAGGAAGATGCGGTTCGACTTCCATGGCCGGCGCGTGTAGCGCGGCAGGATTTCGTAGACAGCGATGACCGCCATGTAGATCGTGGCGTTGATGAAGACGTGGCCGAAAAAATAGATCATGCCCTTGGCCAGCAGCGGGTCGATCTTGAACTCCGGGAAATACAGGTTGACCAGCATCATCGCCAGGATGCTGGCGCCGACGACGAGGGCGATGAGGTTGACGATGGTGACCATGGTGCTGGCGACGACGGTCGGCGGTGGCGCATTGCCGTCGTCGGCGCCGAATAGCTGCGGCCAGCCGAGGGCGCGCGCGAAGCTGCCGTAGCGAGCGATGATGGCGCGGGCGATGTCGAGCTGCAGGAGCAGGAAACCGGTACCGATGACCAGCATGCCGGCGAGGAAGCTGGCTGCCGCCTCGTTGCTCCACAACCCCATCGAGTTGCCGGGTAGCGGGTAGAGGAAAGTCCATGCCCCGTGGAAGTTGCCGATCAGCACACTGCCGAGAACCAGTGCGACGCCGATCAGGAAGAGGCCGAGGTTGGCGAGGAGCACGCGGGTAGACAGCGCGACGTAGTGGTTCAGGAAATGCCACATGACGGCGGCGCCGGCGATGCCGGCAATGCCGACCATGCCGGCACCGTGCAGCGTCATCAGCTGGTAGAACCAGTTGGCACCGAGCGAAATGAACTGCGCCTGTTCGAGACGCATGAGCAGCCCGAAAACCATCATCAACAGCAGGACGGCTGCCGCCGTGACCAGATAGGCCAGCACGCCAGCCTTGGCGCCGTGGTCCTGGACGGGGGTGTAGTGGTAGTCCGCCATGCTTAGCTCCTTGCGGCGACCGTGAACTCGGTCGTCATGTTGTGGTGGGCGAGGCCGCAGTATTCGAGGCACATGACCCGGTAAGTGCCGGGCTGGCCGAAGGTGTGGTGCAGCGTGTTGGTGATGCCAGGCATGGCCTGGACCTGAGCAACGATCTTCATGTCCGGGTCGTAGATGGCGAAGCCGTGATTCACGTCGGCACTGGTGACGTGGAACTCGACCGGGCGGCCGGCCTCGACACGGTCGTGGCTCAGCTCCCAGCGCCACATGTAGCCGGTGGCGTTGACTGCCTGGATCGTCCCCGCACCCTGTGCCGGGCGAATGATGTCGTAGGGCAGGTCAACCAGCGTGTAGACCATCGGTGTGCCGAAGAGCGCGACCAGTAGCCAGAAGAAGCGCGCCCGCAGGCGGTAGGCGCGCTTCTGCAGCGGCGTGTAGTCCTCTTCGCGGGTGCCGGACTTGAGAACGACGAAGGTCCAGCCGAAGCCGACCACCATCATCAGCGAGAGCGATACGTACCAGACAATGTGTTGCAGCATGCTTCCTCCTTCCTGAAATTTTCGGCGTTGCACTTAGCCTTGGGCTTTGTGCTGCATCGCTCGGGGTGAGCCCCGTCTATTGGTGATGCGTTTTTGGCGTTGCCGAGGCGCTTTCTCTGTGCAATGCGGCGGCCAGGTGCTGGAGCAGCGGGTCGTGTCCGGACTCGGTTGCGTGCGGAGATTCGGCGGCTGATGCCGAGTGTCCGAGCATGCGCTGGAAACTCGCGGCCAACCGATCTTCGGGGATGGCAATCACGGGGTGTTCTGCAACGCCCGACAAGGCCGTATGGTTGTCGACGATCGGCGCCGCATCTGGTGGTAGCGGCTGCAATGTCGCCACCAGGTGATCCAGTAACGGGTCGGGACTGTTGGCCGTCGCAGTCTGTGCGGTCGGTGTCGGGGTGTGTGCCAGCATCCTGTTAAATGACTCCGCAAGCTGATTGCCCGATGAGGGCACTTGGGCGTATGCGGCATGTCCGGCAAATAAGCTGATGAGCAGTGCTGCTTTAATTGATGCGCTGTTTTTCATGATCGGTCCTTTGTTTCAAACACGGGGGGGATAGTCGTGGCCAGCCGGAGGCAGGAGGGGGTTCGGCTGGCCACGGGCTCTCTGGGTTAGTTGGCGATGTACATCGCCGGGTCTGGCGTGGCCGTCGCGGCGACGTACTCATAGACGTTGTACGGCCCTTTGATCGGCACGGATTTGCCGGGGGCGACGAATATCTCCACAATGCCGTTGTCGGTCCGGTCATGCTCGCTGGCATGGTCGTAGCCAGGGCGGGAAACGATCTTGAGCGTCAGTTGTCCGTTGTTGGTGAGTTCGACGATGCGCTCGTTGCCGATGGTGACTTCTTTCAGCGAGGTCGCCGGTGTTGCATGCGCGGGCGCAATGGCCAGCGCCGAAAGAAGGATGGCGGGGATCGTCAGCAGTTTCTTGTTCATGGTGCGTCCTTTCGGTATTTGAAGTTGTTCAGCGCCACATGGCTGGCAACAAACATCACAATGCGATATACATGCCAGGTTCAGCAAGATATTGAAATGTAAGAATAAATTAGATTTTCGTAGAGCGCTGACAGAGACTGTACGTTCAATATGAACGTTATCGACGTTCATATTGAACGTGTGTTAAGCTTGTCCGATTGAGGTAAGCGAGATGTTTCAGATGTCGAATCTGACGATGTACAGCGGTTTTCTGGATGCCCTGGAAGAGGGCGTGCTGTTTCTTGATTCGGGGCGCCGGATCCTGGCGATCAACCTGGCGGCGACACGCATGGTTCAGCAGAATGAGGCAGCACTGGTCGGTCGCTTGTGTCCGGCCCTGTTTGCCGGTTCGGTCTGCGCCAGAAGCTGCGAGGTGCGTGGCGTTTGCTCACTGACACCGGCGCAAGGCGAAGACCGCAAGGTGCAGGACATCCAGCTGAAAGGCGCCGACGGAAAGGAGCGCTCGCTGCGCATGTGGGCGATGCTGATCCCGGAAAACAGCGCTGGCGTGTACTGCGCCATCATTCTTCGCGATTGCTCGCGTGAGGTTGAGCTGGAAGCAGAAGTACGCGAGCAATGGCAGCTGGGCGGCCTTACCGGTCGCAGCCCGGTGATGCAGGATCTCTACCAGAAGACGCTGCGCGCGGCGGCCAGCGACGCCAGTGTGCTGATCACCGGCGAGAGTGGTGTCGGCAAGGAACTCGCCGCACGCGCGCTGCACGACAATTCGCCGCGCGCTGCCGGCCCGTATGTCGCCGTGCATTGCGCGGCACTGCCGGAAAACCTGCAGGAGGCCGAGTTGTTCGGCCACTCGCGCGGCGCTTTTTCCGGCGCTGCGGCGGCACGCATGGGGCGCTTCGAGGCGGCCAACGGCGGCACGCTGCTGCTTGATGAAATCGGCGAAATTTCGCCGAGCACGCAGGTCAAGCTGCTGCGTGTGCTGCAGGAGCGCGAGGTGGTGCGCATCGGCGAGAACGAACCGCGCAAGGTGGATGTGCGGATCATCGCCGCGACCCATCGCGATCTGGCGACGATGGTTCGCCAGGGGCTGTTCCGCGAGGATCTTTATTACCGGCTGCGCGTTCTGCCGCTGCACGTGCCGAGCTTGCGCGAGCGGCCGGAAGACATTCCCCTGCTGGTTGGCAAGCTCCTGAGCAATCTGGCCAAACGCTATGAACGTTCACAGCTGCGCGTTGCACCGGAAACGATGCGCGTCCTCGAAGCCTATGACTGGCCGGGTAACGCGCGACAGCTGTTCAATGCGCTGGAATATGCCGTGGTGCAGTCCGATGGGCCGATGCTGCTGCCCGAGCAACTGCCGCCCGAACTGGCGGCCACCGCAACGCAGGTGCCGCCTGCCGCCACGGCCGGGGCCACGCCCGACGCACTGCCGGCCCGGCGCCTGACGCGTTACTACGCAGCGCCCGCTTCGGCGGAAGAGGAAAAGAATACGATCCGCGAGGCATTGCAGCACGCCCGAGGCAACAAGGCCGAAGCCGCGCGCCGCCTCGGCATTTCGCGGACCACACTGTGGAAACGCCTGGCGAGATTCCAGGATCTGGCGGCACAGTATGGCGTAAAAACAGGCAACCAAGATATGGAATAAGTGCGACTCAGCTTCGCCGCCGCTTCTCCGACTGCTTCTCGCCGATCAGCGTTATCGAGCCGTCATCTTCCTGCTGTTCGAGGCGGACGGTGAAGCCCCATAGCGTGGCCAGGTGGTCGAGCACCGCCTCGTAGGATTCGTGCAGCGGCCGGCGCTGGTAGGCGAAGAGGCGCAGGGTCAGCGAGCGGTCGCCGGAGAAGTCGACGTTCCACACCTGGATGTTCGGTTCGCGGCTGCCCAGGTTGTACTGGTCGGAAAGCTGTTGCCGCAGTTCGCGGTAGCCGCGCTTGTCGTGGATGGCGTCGATCTGCAGCTTCGCACGCTGGTCGTCGTCGTGCACGGCAAAGAAGCGGAAATCGCGCATCAGCTTCGGTGACAGGTATTGCGCGATGAAGCTTTCGTCCTTGAAATTCTTCAGCGCAAAATCGAAGGTCTCGCGCCAGTCCGAACCGGCGATGTCGGGGAACCAGGCGCGGTCTTCGTCGCTCGGCTCCTCGCAGATGCGGCGGATGTCGCGCCACATCGAAAAGCCCAGCGCGTATGGGTTGATGCCCGAATACCAGTCGCTGTTGTAGGGCGGCTGATAGACGACATTGGTGTGCGACTGCAGCACCTCCAGCATGAAGCCGTCCGACAGCCGGCCCTCGTCGTAAAGCGTGTTGAGCAGCGTGAAATGCCAGTAGGTCGCCCAGCCCTCGTTCATCACCTGGGTCTGTCGCTGCGGATAAAAATACTGACCGATCTTGCGGATGATGCGCACGATCTCGCGCTGCCAGGGCTCGAGCAGTGGCGCGTTTTTCTCGACAAAGTAGAGCAGGTTTTCCTCCGGCTCCTCCGGGAAACGTTTTTCTTCCGGCGTGGCTTCCTTCGCCAGTGCTGGCGGCAGTGTCCGCCACAAATCATTCACCTGCGCCTGCAGATAGGTTTCACGCTCCTGTTGGCGCAGCGTCTCCTTCTCCAGCGACAAGCGTGGCGAACGCTTGTAGCGATCGACGCCGAGGTTGGAGAGCGCGTGGCAGGCGTCGATCAGTTGCTCCACTGCCTCGACGCCGTGGCGTTCCTCGCACTGGGCGATGTAGTTCTTGGCAAAGACCAGGTAGTCGATGATTGCATCGGCGCTGGTCCATTGCTTGAACAGATGGTTGCCCTTGAAAAAAGAGTTGTGGCCGTAGGCGGCATGGGCGATCACCAGTGCCTGCATCGGCAGCGTGTTCTCCTCCATCAGGTAGGCGATACACGGGTCGGAGTTGATGACGATCTCGTAGGCCAGCCCCATCTGCCCGCGCTTGTAGCGATTCTCGGTGGAAAGGAAATGCTTGCCGAAGGACCAGTGGTGGTAATAGACCGGCATGCCGATCGACGCGTAGGCATCCATCATCTGCTCGGAGCTGATGATCTCCAGCTGGTGCGGGTAGCAATCCAGGCCGTAATGCTTTGCCGTCTCGCGGATCGCGGCATCGTACTCGGCAATGGCGCCAACGCTCCACTCGGAGCCTTCCGGGAGCAGGTGTTTCTTCTTTGTTCTAGCCATGCTCACACCCGCTTCCTGAACAGTTCGCGGAACACCGGATAGATATCGGTGACGGCGGCGATGCGTTGCATGACGAAGTGGCCGGGGTGGGTCGTGGTCAGCTTTTCGTATTCGTGCCACAGGTTCTGCGGCTCGGCGTCGGTGACCTCGATGTAGGCAAAATACTGGCAGGCCGGGAGGATCGAGTCAGCGAGCAGGTCGCGGCACTTCGGCGAATCGTCGCTCCAGTTGTCGCCGTCGGAGGCCTGCGCCCCGTAGATGTTCCAGCTGCCGCTGGCGTAACGCTGGCGGATGATGTCGCGCATCATCTCCAGCGCCGACGAAACAACGGTACCGCCGGTCTCGCGCGAGCGGAAGAACTCGTCTTCATCCACTTCCTGGGCAACGGTGTGGTGGCGGATGAAGACGACGTCGATCTTCTCGTAATTGCGGTCGAGGAACAGGTAGAGCAGCATGAAGAAACGCTTGGCGATGTTCTTCTTCTCCTCGTCCATCGAGCCGGAAACGTCCATCACGCAGAACATCACCGCCTGCGTTGTTGGCTGCGGGATGCGTACGCGGTTGTTGTAGCGCAGGTCGAAGGAGTCGATGAAGGGAATGGCACCGATCTTCGCGCGCAACTTGGCAATCTCGCGTTTCAAGGCTTCCACTTCCGGGTCACCGTCGCCGTGGGAGAGCAGCCGGTGCGCCAGTTCATCTTCCAGCTCGCGCAGCCTGGCACCATAGGGGCCGCCGATGGCGATGCGGCGACCGGCGGCGCCGCGCATGGTGCGCGTCAGGCTGATGTTGGTCGGAACACCGGTCGAGGTGAAACCGGCACGCACCCGCTTGTATTCCTCCACCTTGGCCAGTTGGCGCTTGACCAGGTTGGGCAGGGCCAGCTCGTCGAAGAAGATGTCGAGAAACTCGTCGCGGGTCAGCGTGAAGGCGAATTCATCGATCCCTTCGCCCTCGTTACTGGCGGATCCCTTGCCTTGCCCACGGCCGCCGCCGAGCGGTCGGTCGACTTCGTCGCCCTGTGTGAAGCGGTCATTACCCGGATGTACCTGCTCCCAGACCCCGCCCTTGCCGAGCGTGAATTGTGGTTCGGCAATATCACGACCAGGAATGCTGATCTTCTCGCCGTTGTCGAGATCGCGGATGCCGCGCTTGCCGATCGCGTCCGACACCGCCTTCCTAATCTGCCCCTTGAAACGGCGGATGAAACGGCCACGGTTCACCGAGCTCTTGTTGCGGCTGTCGAAGCGGCGATCGATGATGCGCACCGTCATGTTGCCTCCCGTATGCCGTTGGCGGGGCGCATGCTGCCGCCCCGCCGTGAGCGGCGATCAACTGCTCTTCCTGACGCGCAGATACCACTCGCACAGCAGCCGTACCTGCTTCTCGGTGTAGCCCTTGCTGATCATGCGATTGACGAAGTCCTGATGCTTCTTCTGCTCGTCGGCGCTGGCCTTGGCGTTGAACGAGATCACCGGTAGCAGCTCCTCGGTGTTCGAGAACATCTTTTTTTCGATCACCGCGCGCAGCTTCTCGTAGGAGGTCCACGACGGGTTCTTGCCGTCGTGCTTGGCACGTGCGCGCAGCACGAAGTTGACCACCTCGTTGCGGAAATCCTTCGGGTTGCTGATGCCGGCCGGCTTCTCGATCTTCTCCAGCTCGTCGTTCAAGGCACCGCGGTCGAGGATCTCGCCGGTGTTCGGGTCGCGGAACTCCTGATCCTGAATCCAGAAGTCGGCGTAGGTGACGTAGCGGTCGAAGATGTTCTGGCCGTACTCGCTGTACGACTCCAGATACGCGGTCTGGATTTCCTTGCCGATGAACTCGGCGTAACGCGGCGACAGGAACTCCTTGATGATGCGCATGTACTTCTCTTCAACCTCGGGCGCGAACTGTTCCTGCTCGATCTGCTGTTCGAGCACGTACATCAGGTGCACCGGGTTGGCGGCGATCTCGCGGTGGTCGAAGTTGAACACCTTCGAGAGAATCTTGAACGCGAAGCGCGTCGATAGCCCGATCATCCCCTCATCAACGCCGGCGAAGTCGCGGTACTCCTGGTAGCTCTTCGCCTTCGGGTCGGTGTCCTTCAGGTTCTCGCCGTCGTACACCCGCATCTTCGAGAAGATCGACGAATTCTCCGGTTCCTTCAGCCGCGAGAGCACCGAGAACTGCGCCATCATGCGCAGCGTGTCCGGCGCGCACGGCGCCTGCGACAGCGACGAATTGACCAGCAGCTTCTCGTAGATGTGCATCTCGTCGGTGACGCGCAAGCTGTAGGGCACCTTGACGATGTAGATGCGGTCGAGGAAAGCCTCGTTGTTGCGGTTGTTCTTGAAGGTCTGCCACTCGGCCTCGTTCGAGTGCGCCAGGATCAGGCCATCGAAGGGGATGGCGCCGAAGCCCTCGGTGCCCTTGTAGTTCTGCTCCTGCGTTGCCGTCAGCAACGGGTGCAGGACCTTGATCGGCGCCTTGAACATCTCGACGAATTCGAGCACGCCGCGGTTGGCCAGGCACAGGCCACCGGAGTAGCTGTAGCAGTCGGGGTCATTCTGCGAATAGGTTTCGAGCTTGCGGATATCGACCTTGCCGACCAGCGCCGAAATGTCCTGGTTGTTCTCGTCGCCCGGCTCGGTCTTGGTCACCGCGATCTGCTGCAACACCGACGGCCGGATCTTGACGACGCGGAACTTCGAGATGTCGCCGCCGAACTCGTGCAGGCGCTTGACCGCCCACGGGCTCATGATCGTCGACAGATAGCGCTGCGGGATGCCGTAGTCCTCTTCGAGGATGGTGCCGTCCTCTTCCGGGTTGAACAGGCCGAGCGGCGATTCATGTACTGGCGAATCCTTGATCGCGTAGAAGGGCACCTTCTCGATCAGGTATTTCAGGCGCTCAGCCAGCGAACTTTTCCCCCCGCCGACCGGGCCGAGCAGGTAGAGCACCTGCTTCTTTTCCTCCAGCCCCTGCGCCGCATGGCGGAAGTAGGAGACGATGTTCTCGACCACTTCCTCCATGCCGTAGAACTCGCGGAAGGCCGGGTAGCGCTTCATCATCTTGTTGGCGAAGATGCGCGACAGGCGGTGGTCGAGCCGGGTATCGACCAGTTCCGGCTCGCCGATGGCCATCAGCATGCGCTCGGCAACGCTGGCATAAGCGGTCGGATCCTTCCGGCACAGTTCCAGGTATTCCTGGACCGACATTTCCTCTTCCTGCGCGGCTTCGTAGCGGCTCTGGTAGCGGGCGAAGATCGACATGGCGCACCTCCTTTGGTTCGATCGGCTTTGCTCTTGTCCTACTCCTTTAGATTCCTCTGCGTTAATAAGTTTTACGGCTTGCCGGTTAATTTGGTTGACGGCAATGTGAAATTTATTCCCTGCGCCAGTGGCAGCGAGGCTCCCCAGTTGATCGTCGAGGTCTGCCGGCGCATGTAGGCTTTCCATGCATCCGACCCGGCCTCGCGGCCGCCGCCGGTTTCCTTCTCGCCGCCAAAAGCGCCGCCGACCTCGGCGCCCGAGGTGCCGAGGTTGATGTTGGCAATGCCGCAGTCGCTGCCAGCGGCGGCGATGAAGTGCTCGGCGTGGCGCAGATCGAGCGTGAACAATGCCGAAGACAGGCCCTGCGGCACGGCGTTCTGCAGGCGGATGGCCTCATCCAGCGTGCTGAACGGCATCACATAGAGCAGCGGCGCGAAGGTTTCGCGCTGCACCATCGGCCATGCGTTTTCGGCCCGCATCAGCGTTGGTTCGACATAGAAGCCACGACCGGGGAGGACTTTGCCGCCATGCAGCAATTGGCCACCAGCCGCCGTGGCTTCTTCGACTGCGGCTGCGAAATGGCGCCTGGCCTCCTCGTCGATCAGCGGTCCGAGCAGGGTTGTGGGCGCCAGCGGGTCGCCGATGCGGATCTGTCCGTAGGCATGGGTCAGGCTGGCCAGCGTCTCGTCCCAGCGCCGCTGGTGGATGAACAGCCGGCGCGTCGTCGTGCAGCGCTGGCCGGCGGTGCCGACGGCACCGAAAACGATGGCCGGCAAAGCCAGTTCGAGGTCGGCCGATTCATCGACGATCAGTGCATTGTTGCCGGAGCATTCGAGCAGGCAGCGACCAAAGCGCTCGGCCGTCAGCTGCGCCACCTTGCGCCCGACGGCGGACGAGCCGGTGAAGGAAACAAGCGCCACGCGCGGGTCGGAAGCCAGGCGCTCGACCGGCCAGGTTTCATCGGAGAGCACCAGTGAAAACACCCCGCAGGCTGCGTGCCGGGCAGCCACCTCGTCGGCAATGCGCTGCACGGCGATGGCGGTCAGCGGTGCCTTGGGGCTTGGCTTCCAGACCACGGTGTTGCCGCAGACGGCAGCGATCATCGCGTTCCACGCCCAGACTGCGGCCGGGAAATTGAAGGCGGTGACTACCGCCACCGGGCCGAGCGGGTGCCACTGCTCGAACATCCGGTGCTGCGGCCGCTCAGAGGCGAGGATGCTGCCTTCCAGCCGACGCGACAGGCCGACAGCGAAGTCGGCGATGTCGATCATCTCCTGCACCTCGCCATCGGCCTCGGCCTTTATCTTCCCGGTCTCCAGTGCGATCAGCGTACCCAGGTCGTTCTTGCGCGCACGCAGCGCGTCGGCCAGATCGCGCACGAAGAGGCCACGGCGCGGCGCCGGCACCTCGCGCCAGTGGCGGAAAACGCGACGGGCGGTGGCCACTGCCAGGTCGAGATCGTTCGGCAGGGCGCGCTGCACCAGGGCCAGCGGTTCGCCCACGGCCGGGTCGATGGAAGCAAAGCCACCAACCCCGGCACGCCACGAACCGTCACCCAGGGCGGTGGCCGGATTCAACTCCTCGATGCCGAGACATCCGAGCAGGGCGTCGCTTTCACTGCGGTGCGGCATAGCGACCTCCATAGGCGCTAAGGAAAGCTCTGAAAATCCCGTCACATCTGGCAGGTGAGCAGGACAATCTGGTGCATCATCTTGCTCTTCCTTTGTGCCCTCCGTGGTTAACGCTTTTCTGTATTTACGCCGCCTGCGGCAAGCAGCGCCCCGCGTCAGCAAAAACTTCGGCGATGCGGGTCAGCCCCCATTCCAGTTCCTCGGCGCTGATTGTCAGCGGCGGGGCAATGCGCAGCACGGTGCCGTGGGTGTCCTTGGTCAGCACGCCACGGGCCAGCAGCATTTCGGCAAGTTGGCGGGCATCGGTCAGCGCCGGATCAACCTCGATGCCGGCGAACAGGCCACGCCCGCGCACGGCGCGGATCAGCGGTGTGCCACTGGCAATTTCATGCAGGCGCCGCAAGAGCTGGTCGCCGAGTTCGGCCGAGTGTTCGACCAGCTTTTCGTCAAACAGAATCTCCAGTGCCTCGGCACCCACGGCGGCTGAAAGCGTGTTGCCGCCAAAGGTCGAGCCGTGGTCGCCAGGGGTGAATACCTGCATCACCCGTTCGTCGGCGAGAAAGGCGGAAACCGGCAGCAGGCCGCCGCCGAGGGCTTTGCCGAGAATGACGCCATCCGGCCGTACCTTTTCATGCTGGCTGGCCAGCAGGTAGCCGGTGCGGCCAAGCCCGGTCTGCACCTCGTCGGCGATGAGCAGCACGTTGTGCCGGCGGCAGATATCGGCACACGCAGCAAGGTAACCGTCAGGCGGGACGATGATGCCGCCTTCGCCCTGAACAGGCTCGACCAGGAAGGCGGCTGTGTTGGGTGTGATCGCCGCTGCCAGCGCAGTTGCATCACCGTAGGGAATCAGCCGGAATCCCGGCGCGAAGGGGCCGAAGCCGTCGCGGTACTGCGCCTCGGACGAGAAGCCGACGATGGTGGTTGAGCGGCCGTGGAAATTGCCGTGGCAGGCGATGATCTCGGCCTGGTCGCCGGCAACCCCCTTGATCTTGTAGGCCCACTTGCGCGCCGCCTTGATCGCCGTCTCCACCGCTTCGGCACCGGTGTTGACCGGCAGCGCGCGGTCGTAGCCGGTAATGTCGGTGAGGCGTTTCAGGAACAGCGGCAGCCGGTCGTTGGAAAAGGCGCGCGAGGTGACGGCCAGGCGCGACGCCTGATCCGCCAGCGTGGCAACGAGGCGTGGGTGGGCATGGCCGAAGCTGACCGCCGAGTAGGCCGACATCAGGTCAAGGTAGCGGTGGCCGTCGGTGTCGCTGAGCCAGCAGCCCTTGCCTTCGTTGAGCACCGTCGGCAGCGGTTCGTAGTTGCGGGCGCCGCAGCGCATCTCCAGTTCGCGCAGCATTGCCGTATCGGGGCGGCAGCTCGCGGCCAGCAGCTCGACCGCCAGGCGCGCGGTCAGGCCCAGCGGGTCGCGTTCCGGCAGAAGCTCGGTGATCTCGAATGCCAGGCAGCGTTGCGTACGGATCAGCCCGGCCAGTGCCGATGCCAGCGCTGCCGACGACAGGCCGTTGGCGACGGGGGTGTTGACGCCAGGTGCCTGCAGGGGGTCGATGGCATCGAGATCGAGGCTGATACCGAAGGCCTCACCGTTGGCGCCAGCGATGCGCATCGCATCGGCGAATACTGCCGCCAGCCCCCGTCGGTGAATTTCGGCCATGCCGAAGACGCGAACACCGAAGGCGGCGAGCAGGCGCGCTTCGTCCGCCTCATGGCTACGCACGCCAACGACGGCGATACGTGCCGGGTCGAGTGCGGGGCCATCGATGGCGCACATTTCCGGCGCACCGACACCGAGCAGTGCCGCCAGCGGCATGCCGTGCGGGTTGTGTGAGAGGCTGGTTTCGGGCGTGTGGGCGTCGAGGTGGGCGTCGATCCAGATCAGGCCGGGTGCGCGACCGAGGGCGCGGCCAACGCCGCGCCAGGTGCCTGCTGCCATGGCGTGATCGCCGCCCAGCACGATCGGCACGTTGCCAGTGGCCACGCTGATGCTGACTTCGTGGGCGAGTTCTTCAAGCAAGGCGGCGAGGGCTGCAAGGGGCGAAGCGAACGCGCGGCCTGCCGGTGCTTCGATGGTGGCCCCCCAGCCGGCCTCCAGACCGGCCCGGCGGACGGCCGCCTCGATACCCATGCTACGCAAAGCCTGCGGGCCTGCCTGCGAGCCGCTGCCGGGCGCACCGAGCGCACTGGCAACACCGATGAAGCGCAGCATGGGGTGGAGCGCGGATACCTTGCCTTGAGCGGACATCGCAAGCCTCCTTTCTGTGGCGCCTCTGTTATTACTATAGACAAGGCAGCGAAAGCTTTTGTTCTGGCGGTGGTAGGTGGCGACGATCCAGCACTCCCACCCTGTTTGTTGCTATGGGCGATGGTAGCTGTGACCTGATACACAAGTTGTATTGACGGTTGCCGATTCTGTTACACAAGAATTTAACCGTTTGCTTATTAATACTAAGGTCATATTTACAACACCCCTAACGTCTCTTAAACTCGCGCGCTTCTCACTAAAATTACAATCGAGAAACAATGTCGCCACAGGAGGAGGTGGGGCGCGCGGAAGTTTTATGGCTTCTGGGCAGCCTCAGTGGGTTCTATCG
>Ga0172380_10002824_pt1 | contig 25513 bp, 25 predicted proteins | sample Leawe162metaG_FD_119747 | JGI IMG/M metagenome (GOLD analysis project Ga0172380, IMG submission 119747) | Leachate microbial communities from a municipal landfill in Southern Ontario, Canada - Leachate well 162 metaG | ecosystem: Engineered > Solid waste > Landfill > Unclassified | place...
CGGCAGGCTTCCGAGCCAGGCCTCGACCGCGTTGATATCCTCGACCTTGCAGACAAAGCCGACCCGGTTGATGGCGCCTTCCACCTCACGAACCCGGTCGGCCAGCCGGTCGGGGTCTCGGTCCATCAGGGTGACGGTCGGGGTGAAGTAGCCGATGGAGGCGAAGTCGCCGCCGAGGATCGCCAAGGCGGCGTCGGCGTCGTCGGTCTTGGCGGCCGCGTCCGGGTCTTCCAGTTGGGAAGGCTCGTGGGTGATGGCTTCCTTGAGCAGGGCCATGACCCCCTTCCGCTTGGCGAACCAGCGTTTGCGCAGTGTGGTCACGGCCCGCCGGGCGTCTTCCTTGTCGAGCGGCAGATAGCGGCACACCCAGCGATAGCCGACGCCCAGCTCGTTGAGGCGGTCGAGCAGTCCGGGGGAGGATGTCGTCGGGTAGGCCCGCACCGATATCGTGCGGATGAAGCACTTCCCGAGCCTGGGAAAAAGTCCGCCCTGGAAGTCATCGTCGGTGAGGAAGGCATCGAGATAGGCAGGCGTTTCGGGGGTCCGAACGTAGTGGGGCTTGGTCGAAACGCACCCGTGCAAATAGGTGAGTGTCTCATCGTCCGAGAGCTCCCGCACGCGGGGCATGATGGCGGTCAGGATATCGACGACCTGGCGAACCGTGCCGAGGAAGTCATTGAGGGCCGCGCGATACATCCCCGCGGCGCCGCGGCCCGATGGTGCGTTCTCCAGCAGGAGGCTTTCGGCGGTGCTGACCGCCTCCTCGGGCGGCAGGTAGGTGAGGGTGAGGAAATAACGGCTCTCGAAGTGCCGCTCCTGCGCCTCGAATGCCGCACGCCGTTCATCGTCGATGAGGTCTGACACCGGATCGGGAAACTCGCCGGCCGAATAATCCTGGGAGGCTGCCCGAAGCGCCTCGATGTGCAAACACCAGCGCGAGCCGAGACGGCGAAGGGCGTTGTTGAGCTGGGCGCGGATCGCCACGAGGCTTGCATCCGTCGAGCTGGCGAGGTCCGGACCTCGGAAGCTGAGGGTCTTCTGGAAGCTGCCGTCCTTGTTCAGGACGAGGCCGGGGCCGATCAGCGCGACCCAGGGCAGATGGTCGAACAGGCGCTCAGCCTTCGGGCGGTATTCCTTCAAATAGAGCAAAGTGAAGCCTCCTCCGAGAAAGCCGAGTGCCAGCATCGGGCTGGCGCCGTGGAGACCGGACAAAGGGGGGAGGGGAGCCGAAACGCGCGGGCCTCCCCGACGAAGACGGGCGGCGGGCCGTCAGGCGTCCCAGTAGGGTTTTTGCCGGATGTGGCGGCCGAGCACGTCGAAGAAGTAGGGGTCGCGCTTGGTCAGCCAGTAGGCGCAGACGTGGACCGCAAGGCCCAAGGGGATGCCGATCATCGGGACCTGGAGCCCCAGGGCGAGCGTCGCGGTCACGGTGCCGTTCAACACCGCGATCATCCGGGGCACGCCGCCGATGGTCACCGGCTCGGACAGCGAACTGTGGAAGCCGATCTCAAAGCCTTCGATCCGGGATCCCGCCATCCTAAAACACCGCGCCGGCGGTCAGGTTGAAGAAGCTGGTCACGAAGGTCGTCGCCGTGAACGCGATGGCCAAGCCGAACACGATCCCGATGCCTTTGCGCATGGCCGACCCGCCCTCAGCGAAGGCAAAGCCAAGCCCGGTGATGACGATGGCGATCACGCCGATCGCCTTCGCCACCGGTCCGGCGAGCGAATTCATGATCGTGGTCAGCGGTCCTTCCCAGGGCATCGCCGTGCCGCTGCCGGCCGCCAAGGCCGGCTCCGCCATCACGAGAGCCGCCCCGACGGCGAGCAGCAGAACAGCCCCCATCGGGCGGCTGAAAGCGATCCCACGACGATTTCTGGAGATGGGCCTCATCGCTGGATCCTTCCGTCTCGACAGCCCGTGAAGGCCGGGCCGCCCAACCGTGGGTTGGTGCAGACGGCGGGTCAAGGCCTTTTATTATCTAAAAGGTCCCCAATGTGCTTAATTATGTGATTTAGAGTTGTGCCGGCAGGCGCAGCTGCGGGATCACTCCGACGACCATCAGGTCGGGGCGCGATGGCGCTCTCTTTCGAAGATTTTGACTGTTTCCGCTACGTAAGGGGCTATTTAAGGGCGGAAGCCCGAGTTCTGTGGGCTGTTGATTCGCGAGGCTAGATAGATCGCCTGAGAAGGTAGACCGGGGCGGCACGCTAGACGGGCCGCTATGGCAAAGACTGACCTAGAGTTCGGCCTGGGTGGGGTTGTTTCGGTCCGAGTCGGTTAGCCCGACAGCGCTCGCGGAGCAGCTCTTCCTTGCCAAGCCGGGCCACACGCGAGGTTCGGGAGCGCGGATACCCTGACAGGACCGTCCCACCTGTACGGCTGGAGCGCTTCTACCCCTCAGGCGCCTGCCGATCAGTCTGTCGCAGAGTTGTCCATGGAAAGACGCCCAACCATGGCGAGGGCCGCTGTCGGGATCAGCGCCCATTGCAGCAGCGGCGACAGGCCCGTGCCGATCAGCGGCAGGGTCGGCATCAGGTCGGAATAGGCCCAGGCGCCGCGTACGCCGATGTTCAACCATTCACTGAAGATCGTGTAGGCCAGACCGCCAAACACCGCCAGGATAGCGACCCTCTGGTAACCCTTGAAGGGCCAGTCGGAACCGCCCGTGACAAACAGACTGGCGATGAGGGTGGCCGGCGCGATCAGCATATCACCACCGGTGCAATGCAACACGGCGAAGGCGAGCTCGCCATAGGTGGCGGTCGACCAGATCGTGTAAAGCGGGAGTTGGATCGTTTCCCAGATTAGATGGCTGAAGGCCGCCAACACAGCGGCGGTCCAGTCGTTCCCGTCCGATGTCTATCGCTTCCCGTCGCTCGCCGAGATGGTCACCGCGCTGGCCACCGCCGGGTTCTCCATCGACGCCGGCGAGACCACCGGAGACGAGAACGCGGGGCCGGTGCTGCTGGTCGCCGAGCGCGTCGGTCTGCGGAGCTAGCGTTCCGCCGGCGCAGCCCAGGGCAATCGTTCCTCGACGAAAAAGTGGCCTGTGGGCGCCAGTTCCGCCGCGCGGTCGAAGGAGCCGACATGGAAGTGGGTCTCGTCCGGCAGGGACGCGTTGGAACAGGTCAGGGTCGAACCACATCGGGCGCAGAAGCCGCGCTCGACGCCAGGCGAAGAGGTGAACCTGGTGATCTCTCCATGGGTGACGGTCACGGCCTCTGTGGCGAAGGACACGAAAACCGACGCAGGCGCACCGCTGTGGCGTCGGCAGCTTTCGCAGTGACACCACAGGATCCAGCGGGGTACGCCCGTCGCCCGGAACCGGACCTCGCCGCACAGGCAATGGGCTTCGAAGATTTCTGTCATAAGGGGATGCTCGGCCTGGCAGGTAGGGGGTTCGACGGACCCCGGGGTCGTTCCATTTCGGGGCCGCAGCCCTAGAAAGCCAACACCTTGTCCGCGCCGATCATCGCCTCCGCGAGGGCGTCCATCGTGCTTTGGCGCGCGCCCTCCAGGATCTCAGTATCGGCGATGCCGCGGGCCGCCATGCAGGTTCCGCACAGGAGCACCGAGCCCTTGGCTAGCAGCACCCGCCCCAGCATGCGCTCGAGGTTGTAGTATCCCTCGGGCGTCTTCTGGCCGGCCTTGGCCGTGAGCACCGCGTCGCCCATCAGAAAGAGGGTGAGTTGCGTCTGCGGGTCGGCCTTGAGCAGGGCCAGGGCCAGCCGAACGCCATTGTAGGTCCGCTCGCCGCCATAGGGAGCGACATTGAGGATGATCAAGACGCGCATTGCGGCTCTCCATAGGCCTGTTGGGGTGATTGCTCTTGGACGTCTCTCGCCTGAAGAGGCTCGCCGACCGCCGACATCATAGAGTTGGCCACGGCTCAAGGTCGCACCGGCTATTTCAGTAGGTCCAGTAGATCTTCTGCGGTGCTCGTGAACTGACCTAGGTCGAACCCCTCGGGATCGATAACGGCCTGCACCGCGCAACCTTGAATGAGGCTCACCATCACCGCAGTAAGCCCTTGAGGGTCGAGGGCTGGGAGCCTCTCCTTCCGATCCAAGGCAATCGCTTCGGCGATAGGTTCATAGGCCTTGCGGTATCTCGCGAGCGCCTGCCGGATAAGGTCCCTGACCGGTGGGCTATGAGCACCCATGACCCAATAGTCGAAAAATAGCTGCACGCTGGCTCTCTCCCGCAGGAAGCGCGCGACGTCGCGTCTGAGGAGCTCAACAAGCCGCTGCGCCGGTGCCGCTATCTGAAGAAGCTCGGGGTCTACCTGCGGTGCCGCAGTGCGCTCAAGCAGTCGCCCCAGCAGCGCGAGAAGAAGGGCGGCCTTGCTCTCGAAGTGAAAGAAAACCAAACCTTGGCTGAGCCTGGCCTCAGCTGCCACTTTCCGCGTTGAGAGGTTCTCAAGCCCTTCACGCATCGCCACCTGCAAGGCGGCCTCCAGAATCTGCTCCTTGCGCTCAGCCTCTGACGCCCTCGGTCCTGGCATGGCTTGACTCACGCCTCCCTGCTATCTAGTTATTGATCGATCGATTAATATCTCGCGGCCCGTTGGATCGCAACCGACTCGGATGCGCATAGGCATGCTGAACCTCTCTGACCATCCGGTTTTACCGGTCGCCCCATCGGCATCCCGCGGCCCCACGCCGAGGAACGTCCCGGCCTTGCGCGGTGGACGGGCCCTGGCGGCGGCGCATGCCCTGGCTTTGGTTAGCGTGAGCCTGCTTTCGATGACAACCGCGGGCTGCGGCGGCGGAGAGGCAAGTCAATCCCAGGCGAGCCAGCCGGGCCGGGCCGGTGCGCCGTTGGAGGTCTCGGTCGCTCGTGTCCGGCAAGATATCGCGGGACGCACCGTCACCGCGGCCGGAGTGGTGCAGCCGATCCGCAGCGCAAGCCCCGGGAGCCGTTTGATAGGGGTGGTCACCGACGCGCGCTTTGACGAGGGCGACCGTGTGAGAGCCGGGCAGGTGCTGGTCAGCATTGATGCCAGGGAACTAGAGGCGCGCGGCGCCCAGGCCGCGGCGAGCGTGCGCGAGGCGCAGGCTGGTATCGTGCAAGCTTCGGGCGATCTCGCCCGCATGGAGACGCTCTACGCCAAGGGGTTTCTGCCGCGGGCCCGGCTGGACCAAGCGCGGGCGACGATGGCGCGGGCGCGAGCCAGCCTAGACACAGCCAGCGGGGCGGTTCGGGAGGTGGAGGCGAATGCCGCTTACAGCCGGGTTCGCGCGCCCTTCGCAGGAATCATCGTCCGCAAGACCGTCGAGACGGGAAACTTGGTCACCCCGGGGCAGTCGCTTTTCGTGATCGAAGACCAATCCCAGATGCGTGTGGTCGCGAGCGTTGGCGAGGACATTGCGAGCCGCCTGCGCCCAGGCGACAGGCTGCTCGTCGAACTGCCGGGCCACGACCACCCCGAACCCGGTGTGGTGGAGACGGTGCTGCCATCGGGAGATCCCGGCGCGCCCGGCTTCAGAGTACGGCTTCTGCTGGACAATTTCGATCATACTATCCTTTCCGGCATGAGCGCACGCGTGCGCCTTCCCTCGGCCGGCGCGCCGAGTTCACGCCGTCTGGTTTCTGATGACGCCATTCTGCGGCGAGGCCAGTTGACGGGCGTCTTCGTGATCGACCATGGCCGCGCGCGGCTGCGTTGGATCAGCCTCGGTCCAGCGGACGGTCGCTTCGTCGAAGTCCTGTCCGGGCTTGAAGCGGGCGAGCAGGTCGTGGTCGGCCCGCAGGTTCGGCGTCTTTCGGATGGCCAAGCCGTGGCGCCCGGACCGGAGATCGGGTGATGCCGCCGCTGGGCTTTTCCGGCCGCCTCGCGCGGTTCTTCATAGACTCCAAGCTGACACCGCTGCTGATCATCGCATCGCTAGCGCTGGGGCTGTACGCGGTGATCGCGACGCCCAAGGAGGAAGAGCCGACGATCAAGTCTCCCGCCGCCGACGTGTTCATCGCCTATCCGGGCGCGACCAGCCAGGAGGTGGACCAACGGATCGCCAGGCCGACGGCCGCCCTGATCCGAGAAATTCCGACGGTGAAGCATGTCGTCAGCGCCGCGGAGCCGGACAGCGCCCTGCTCAGCGTCGAATTCCGCGACGGCGTCGATCGCGAAACGGCCCTAACTCAGTTGTACGATCGGCTCGCGTCCAACGCTGATCAGATGCCGTCTGACGCGCAGCCACCCTTGATCAAGACACGGGGGGTCGAGGACGTTCCCGTTCTCACGCTCACGCTTTGGGAAGGACGGGACGATGCCTACGCGCTGCGCCGGCTCGCCGCGGAGGTGGCAGTCTCCCTCGAAGACATTCCGCAAGTCAGCGGGGCCACCGTCATCGGCGGCTCCAGCCGTGAAATCCAGGTGCGGCTTGACCCGACACGCCTGGGCGCGCGCGGGATATCTCCGACACAGGTGGTGCGGGCGATCCAAGGCGCCAACCTGCGGCGACCCGCTGACTCGGTTCGGGGCGCCACCATTCTTAGGGTCGAGGTCGGCGGCTTTCTGAAAACACCAGAGGACGTGGCGGGTCTCGTAGTGGCCACCGGCGCCGCTGGGCCGGTGTATTTGCGCGATGTCGCCACAGTGGTCGATGGGGCGCCTGAGCGCTCGAACTACGTCTTCCAGGGAGGCCGGGACGCTGGCGGTCAGGATCGCGCCGCCGTCACGATCGTCGTCACCAAGGTGCGGGGCGCCAATGCAGCGACGGTGAACGCGCAGGTTCTCAAGCGTATAACCTCCTTGCGCGGGCCGCTGATTCCTTCCGATGTTCACGTCGAGACCACGCGGGATGCGGGCAAGACGGCCACGGAGCGGGTCTCCGACCTGCTGCTGCACATGCTCCTGGCCACCGGCATCGTGGTGGTGTTGGTCGCGGTGGCCCTGGGCTGGCGCGAGGCGCTGATCGTTGCGGTAGTGATCCCCGTCACGCTGGCGCTGGTGCCCCTAGTCTACAACCTGACCGGATTCACCCTGAATCGCATCACCCTCGCGGCGATGATCTTCGCCATCGGCATCCTCGTGGACGACGCCATCGTCATCATCGAGAATATTCACCGGCGATTTGAATCGGGCGGCGAACGAAGCGTGCAGGCCGCCCTGCTCGCGGTCAACGAGGTGGGCAACCCCACCATACTGGCCACCCTTACGGTCATCGCCGCCCTGCTTCCAGCCGCGTTCGTCAGCGGCATGGTGGGGCAGTACCTGCGCCCGCTGCCCATCGGCGCCTCCATCGCCATGCTCTATTCCCTGGTGGTGGCCCTGACCGTCACGCCCTACCTTGCCTACCGGATGTTGCGTGGCAAGCACCTTGCCCGGACGGACACCCTTGGCGGAAAGCCGACCTGGGGCACGCTGCTCGGCGCCTGGTACCAGAAGGGCGTGGGGTCCTTCCTCGACCGGCCCAAGCGCCGCTGGCTGTTGTACGCCGGCGTCGTGCTGGCGCTCACTGCGGCCATAGGACTGGTGGCGGTGGGCGGGGCACGCGTGAAGCTGCTGCCCAACACCGACGTCGATGAGATGGCGGTGATCATCGACCTGCCGGCCGGGGCGTCACTGGAAACCACGGCCCAAGCCGCCTCCGACGTGACCGCCTACCTGCGTACCGTCGCCGAGGTGAAGGGCTATCAGACCTATGTCGGCGTCGCAGGCCCGGCCACATTCCAGGGGCTGGCGCGCCACTACACGCTTCGGTCCGGCTCCCACCAGGCCGAAATCCAAATCCAGCTTGTTCCTGCCTCCGAGCGAAAGCGCCGAAGCCATGACTTGGCTCTGGATGTTCGCCCTGAGCTGCAGCGGGCGCTGACGCCCTATGGGGCGACCTTCACCGTGGCGGAAGCGCCGCCAGGCCCCCCTGTTCAGGCCACGCTGGTGGCAGAGGTCTACGGGCCAGACCCCGCAGGCCGTCTCGACCTGGCCCGGCAGGTGCGGCGGGCGTTCGCGCAGACGGCAGGCGTTACGGATGTCGATTGGTCCGCTAAGCCAGGCACGCCTCGCGTGCGGATCGAAGTCGATCCCCAGAAAGCCGCACTGAATGGGGTCACGCCCCAGGAGGTCGCGCAGACGGTGGGCACGGAGGTCGCGGGAGAGCGCGCCGCGGAGGCGCGGCTGCCAGACGAGCGCGAACCGGTCCCGGTCACCGTGCGGCTCCCGCTGAGCGATCGCGGCCGCGTCGAGGATCTCGCCTCGCTCTCGGTCACCAACGCTGCGGGCAAGTCTGTCCCCCTGACGGATGTGGCGCGGCTGGAGCGTGATCGGATGGAGGCGCCGATCTATCGCAAGGACCTACTGCCAGTGATCTTCGTCACGGGGGAGACTGTGGGGCCGCGCATGGCGCCGCTCTACGCCGCTCTCGATCTGAATTCCCAGATCAGGCGGCTCGTCACCCTCGACGGGGTTCACCCCCGCATTGCCTGGACGGGAGCCCCCGCCGACACCGCGCGCTACGCCGTGGCCTGGGCGGGCGAATGGACCACCACCTATGAACTTTTCCGCGACCTCGGCGTCGCCTTCCTGGGCGCCCTGGTCTTCATCTACCTCCTCCTCGTGGGGTGGTTCCGGTCATTCCTCGTCCCGCTGGTCATCATGACGCCGATCCCGCTGACCCTGATTGGCGTCCTTCCCTCCCACGCCCTGGTTGGCATGTTCCTGTCGGGCACGGGGATGATCGGCCTGATCGCCCTGGCCGGAATCCTGGTGCGCAATTCGATCCTTCTGATCGATTTCGCCAACGCCCGCGTGGAGGCCGGCGCTTCCCTGCGGGACGCCGTTCTGGAGGCCGGCGAGGTGCGGGCGCGGCCAATCCTGCTTACGGCCGCGACGGTGATCCTGGGGGACGGCGTATTGCTCTTTGATCCGCTTCTTGAAGGGCTTGGCCTGACGCTCATGAGCGGGGCGTTGATCGCCACCTTGCTCACCCTCCTGCTCGTGCCGGTCCTGTACCACCACCTGCTGTCGGCTTCCGCGCGGGGGGCGGCCTGGCTGCAAGCCATCAGGGCGAATCGACGCGAATGAGCGAGACTTTCTATGTGCAATTCCTTGATCAAGGCTCGGACTTCTGGATTCAAGCAAAGCCTAATGTGCTCTAACGTTGAACCGGAGTAGGCAGTCAGTGGCAGAGGCAACGTTTTCGATGACGATCCAGAGGAGGGGAGGGGCCACCGTCAGCTGGGACGACTGAACTGTCAGTACCGTCGGGGCAGCGCCGCCAGACCACGAGGGTCCGCGCGGCGCATCAGGCGCTCGATCAGGGCGCGGCCGACCCGTCGGCCACGACCACGCAGCACGGCTTGAACTCCGGAGGGGCCATAAGTCCCGCTGCCCTCGGCATGGATCAGCCGGATGTCGTCCATGAGCGGGCGGTTGGCCACTGATCGCGACTCATCGGGCCGCGTCCGCCAAGCGTAATAGCCGCTGGCCGACAGCCCAAGGACCGCGCAAATCACCTGAACCGGCCAGACCTTGCGGTGCCCATCGACGAACCCGAACTTCATCCGGAGGCCGGCGAAACCAATATGGGCGCGGCCTTTTTAGGATGTCGCGCTCCATACGAAGCTGACCATCCTCGCGCCGCAGACGGGCCACGACCCCCGCTTGAGCGCTTCCGGGAAAACTCGGCGCTTCCCAACTCCCATCAGGCACTCCTCTCCAACTCGAAAAAGCTAGCATGGATTTCCACTGAAACGAGGGAGGATCACTAGTGTTGCCCGGCCGGCAACCGAAGGACTAGGCCATCTAGATCATCAGTAATCACGATTTGGCAGGCCAAGCGACTGCTGTCGCGGCAATCTTCGACGAACTGGAGCAGACTCTCCTCAGCGCTTTCTGGCGGGGCGGTGCCGATTTTCTTTATCCAGCGCTCGTCAAAATAGACGTGACAAGTCGCGCAGGCGCAGACACCCCCGCAATCGCCGTCCAAGTTTGGAACATTGTTGTTCAATGCGGCGTCCCTGGCGGACGTTCCACTCTTGACCGTCACGATGTGTTCCCGGCCGTCGGCCTCGATATACGTCACCGTGGGCATTTTGTACTCGTTCGTTGCTTAGATGCGATTGGAACGCTTTTAGGCGTGAAGTTTGACGGGCAAATACGTGAAACCGCGGATCAAGTTGGACAGTGATCGCTCAGGCTCGCCGACGACTTCCACTCTGCTGAACCGCTTGAGGATCTCTTCCCAGATGATCCGCAGCTGCATCTCCGCGAGGCGGTTGCCAACGCAGCGATGGATCCCGAAGCCGAACGAGAGATGCTGGCGCGGATTGAGGCGGTCGATGATGAATTCGTCCGGTCGATCGATCACGTCTTCATCGCGATTGCCCGACAGGTACCACATCACGACCTTGTCGCCCTTGGCGATCTGCTTTCCGCCAATCTCGGCGTCGGCGAGCGCCGTGCGTCGCATATGGGTAAGCGGTGTCTGCCAGCGAATGATTTCGGGGATCATTTTCGGGAGCAATCCGGGGTCGGCCATCAGCTTGCGATACTCGTCTGGGTTCTGATTGAGCGCCAGGACGCCGCCGCTGATCGAGTTTCGCGTCGTGTCGTTGCCGCCAACGATCAAGAGCATGAGATTGCCGAGAAACTCCATGAAGGGCATGTCGCGGGTCGTGGGAGAGTGCGCCAGCATCGAGATCAGGTCCGGTTTGGGCTCACTATTTATCCGCTGGTCCCATAAGCCTTTGAAATAATAGGCGCACTCCATGAGTTCATCTCTTCTCTGGTCGAAGGACGAAATCAGGCCCGTTTCCGGTGTCGCGGTCGCCACGTCCGACCATCGGGTAAGCTTTCGCCGCTCTTCCCATGGAAAATCGAACAGCGTTGCGAGCGTCATGGTCGTGAGCTCAATGGACACTTTATCGACCAGGTCGAACTCTTCACCGACGGGGAGAGAGTCGAGGATCAATCCCGCCCGCTCCCGGATGATCGGTTCGAGGAGCGTGAGATTGGCCGGCGCCACGATCGGACTGACGACCTTCCTTTGCGCGTCATGCTTGGGCGGGTCCATGGCGATGAACATCTCAAGTTCAAGCGCGCCCTCGCCGCCCTGCATGTCCTGAATGGCTATGCCGCCAAGCTTGGCTTCGGAGGAGAACGTCTTGTGATCCGTATCCACACGCATGATGTCGTTGAACTTGGTCACCGACCAGTAGGGACCGTAGCGGCTGGTGGCGCAATAATGCACCGGATCCTCGCGCCTAAGCCGGGCGAAGTGCTCCCCAACGACATCCTGTTGGAACAGGATGGGATCGCTCACGTCGAGCTGGTCGAGAGGGATCTCGTGCGGGGCATCCACTAGGTCGGCGAGCGTCATGAGCCAGTTCCTCGATCCACGAAACGACGGCCGCGAGGCCAATGCGCGGCACGGGACGATCCGTCGTGGTGCGTGAATTGTCAATAGTAACTATGTGTTCTATCAATTAAAGTCTCGATTGGGTAACGGTCCGACCTGTGACACAAGCTGAGCTCCGGGAGCTTCGGCGGACATCTGCGAGGTCGGGCATTGAATCTTGCTAACGAAGGGCGGCGGGCGCGGCTCTCCCCGGAAACGCGGCGGTCGCAGCTCCTTGTGTGCTCAATCGCGGTGTTCGCGGAACATGGCATCGCAAGAGCGACTCATTCCCAAGTCGCCGAGAAAGCCGGCGTGTCCGTGGCCGCTGTGTATTCCTACTTTCGCACCCGCGGGGACTTGGTCTCCGCGACATTGGTCGAAGTGGCGCGCTATCTCCGCGAAATCCTCGAGGGCACGCTTGAGAAGGGCCTGCCCCCCTTCGACGCGCTCATCGATCTCGGTCGCGCCTTTGCCCTGGGCGCGCAAGCCAACCCTGATGTGATCAGGGTCTGGCTGGACTGGAGCACGGGAGTCGGCTTGGAATCGTGGCCGACGTACCTGCAAGCTCTCGATCAATTCCAGCGCGCCGCCGAGCAAATCCTGATCGACGGAAAGCGGCAGGGAGTTGTCCCGGACTGCCTGAATGTCAAGGCCGCCGCCCGCATCTGCCTAAGCGGCGGCCACGCCGTGGCTCTCATGCAATTGACCGCTGATTCATCTTCGGAAGACCTCGAAATATTCATCGATCAACTCGTGCGCGGAGCGATGGGGATCGCCGCCGACGCGATAATCGCGTGACATCTGATCGCCACTTGGTTCGCCCCGAACCGCCTCAAGTTGTAAGGGGCGATCAAAGCCCTAGGACGGCCTTCGAAATGACATTCCGCTGAATCTCGTTTGAGCCGCCATAGATGGAGGCCGCTCGGCCAAAATTGTAGGAGCTGGTGACGGCGACAGCGTAGTCGGGCCCGACTGGATGCTCGTTGGCGGTCCCAAGCAACTGGGCCATTTGAAATGGCGCGGCGTAGTGGGCGACGGCCTCGACCGCGAGTTCCGAAAGTGTCTGTTGGACCTCGGTGCCCAGAATTTTGAGGATGGACGAAGAGGGACCGGCCATCCGGCCGGCCGCTTCGTCGGCCAGGATTCTCAGGTTTGTGTACTCCAGCGAAGAAAGTTTGATCTCAAGCTCGGCGACCTTGTGGCGGAACGACGGGTCATCATAGAGGGGAGCGCCGTCTTGGCCGCCCTCCCTGCGGGCGATCTCCTTCAGCGTCGCGACCTTCTTTCGGGACTCGGCGACGCCGGCGATGCCGGTTCGCTCGTTGACCAGGAGAAATTTCGCATAGGTCCAGCCCTTGTTTTCCTCGCCGATCCTGTTTGCGACAGGCACCTTGACGTCGGTGAAGAAGACCTCGTTCAGGTGGTGCAGGCCGTCGATGGAAATAATTGGCCTGACGCGAATGCCCGGAGTCTTCATGTCGATAAGTAGAAAGGAGATGCCTTCCTGCGGCTTGCCAGCTTCGCTCGTGCGAACAAGGCAGAATATCCAGTCCGCTTCATGCGCGTAGGATGTCCAGATCTTCTGTCCGTTGACGATGTAGTGGTCGTCCTGCCTGATGGCCCGCGTCTTGAGAGACGCCAGGTCAGAGCCCGAACCTGGCTCTGAATAGCCTTGGCACCACCAGACTTCGCCCGACAGAATTCCCGGCAGGTGCCGCGCCTTCTGTTCATCGTTGCCGAAGGTGTAGATGACCGGCCCGACCATCGACAATCCAAACGGGGAGAGCCGGGGGGCGTTGGCCAGCGCCATTTCCTCGTTGAAGATGTGCTTTTGCATCGGCGTCCAACCCGTTCCGCCGTAACCCATTGGCCAATTGACGGCGATCCAGCCCTGCCGGTGAAGCGCCTTGTGCCAGACTGACAACACGTTTCGCGATGCGGCCGCGCCGACCGTTATGCGTTCCGAGAGATCGCGTGTCAGATTTTTCGCCAGAAAGGCGCGAACTTCCTGTTTGAAGGTCTGGTCTTCCAGGGAAAGCTCAACTTGCATCTAATCCTCCTCCGGCGGTGGTCCGAGGCGCAACACCGCTCTGCGCCGCGGGGTGTCATAATTGCCCGGGGTCCTGTGACGAGAGACGGTAATGGCAGATATGTGTTTTCGACCGCATCATATCTGTTATGCATGGATCTCTGGGTTGGGCTACGAAATTCGCCACTGCCGCTGCTTTAGCACGCATGGCGGCAGGCTTTCGTGATCCAAGATTCCAGAGACGGGTCAAGCCTCGGCCCGCTGTACCGTGACCGTCGAGGCTACTGAGTTTGGGGGCAGGGCGTGAGCATTCGGGACAAGGCCTACGTCGCGGGAATCTATGAGCATCCTTGCAGGACCGCGGCGACCAAGACGCTGGCGCAGCTGCACGCAGAGATCGCGCAGGGGGCGCTCGCCGACGCCGGGCTGAGCATGAACGACGTGGACGCCTACTTCTGCGCCGGCGACGCGCCCGGCTTGGGCCCGCTCAACATGATCGAATACCTTGGCCTGCAGAACATACGGCACATGGACAGCACCGAGACCGGCGGCTCATCCTATCTGGTCCATGTCAATCATGCGGCGCAGGCGATCACGGCCGGCCATTGCAATATCGCGCTCATCACCCTGGCGGGCCGTCCCCTGGCGGACGCAAAGGAGGGGAAGTCAGGCCGGTTCCACAATGCGGAAGCGCCGGATTTTCCGTTTGAGGCGCCGATCGGAGCGGGCAAGCGAGGCTGCTAGAGATCACCCAAACCATCATTGCCGAAACGCGCGAAGTGCGCGCCAAATGACTAGGGGGCGCTAGGAGGAGTGTGTCACCAAAAGCGCACCATTGCGCCACCAACTAGCCTCTCATCTCGTAGTCATCGCTAGGCGTAGTAGGCCACGGAAGAACGGCAGCGTCCGCCAAGCTGGTGCTTCGTCGGGCTCGCAGAGACGGAGGTCCGGAAAGCGTTGGAAGAGCCGCTGGATCGCGACCTGCGCCTCCAGGCGAGCCAACGGCGCACCAATGCAGATGTGGGCGCCGCCGCCGAAGGCTACGTGCGGACGGTGCTTTCGGCTGACGTCGAAGCGGTGCGGATCAGGAAACGCCTCAGGGTCACGGTTCGCGCCGCGCAGCGACATCAGAAGCGACTGGCTGGCCCTGATCGGGCAGCCGTCCACTTCCATATCTCGCGACGCGATTCGACTAGTGATATCGACCGGGGGCTCGTATCGGAGCGTTTCCTCGACGACAGAATTGATGATGCTGGGGTCAGCCCGGAGCTTGGCCAATTCCGTGGGGTGGGTAACCAGCAACCGTACAGCATTGCCGATGAGGTCGGTCGTCGTAAGATTCCCGCCAACCAAAAGCGCTGACAGGTTGATGCGCAGTTCGGTATCGCTGACCGGCAGACCCCCAGCCTGAAGCTGGACCATGTCGCTGAACAGGTCGTCCCGCGGGCTGACCCTGCGTTCGGCGAGGGTTTCGGTGAAATAGGCGGTAAGCGCGTCCCTCGCACGTTCCATATGAGCCGTCTGGGAAGCGTCCCGGAACGGGTTGAGGCTTTGGACAACGCCTTCCGACCAGTCCCGAAACTCCGCGAGCCTGTCATGATCGACCCCCAGGATGAGGGCGATAACATCGATGGGGATAGGCACGCAAAAAGCGTCCATCAGGTCGAAAGTCGACTTTCCCACCAGACGGTCAAGGGCCTCATCAACAATGCGCTCCACATCTGCTCGGCTCTTGGCGACCCGCGCGTAGAGCGCCTGAGAGAGTGGTCGGCGAATACGGGAATGGTCTGGATCGTCCAGCATAAGGATGCTGGTTGTTTCGCTGCGGGGAACGCCATCGGCCGCCCCTTCCGTCAGCCGCCGCTGGAACACCGCCGCTTCCTCAGCGCGCAGCGGATCGCGCCACATCGCTAGATCGGATACTGTCGCACGAACGTCGGCATATCGGGTCAGAATGAACGAGCCGGCCGCCTCCTCTCGATAGACTGGACAGCGTGTCCGAAGGTCGTCGAGCACCGCATGCGGATTCTCACGGAACTTCGGATCCAAGGGTGTCAACGCGAAGATCTTCGGCAATGCGTTAAAGGCCATCGGTTTGCGCCTCCAAGTCCATTCGTTCGAGGAATTCAACGACGGCGTCCAGGAAAGCATCGTTGCGATCGCCCGCGACCATATGCGCGGCGCCGGCTACGTCGGTAAACTTGGCATTGGGCAGCTGGCTGACGAAGCCTTCGGCGGCTTCGCGCGACACCAGTTCGCTCAGCCGCCCGCGAATGAGATGCACCGGCAAGGTCAAACCGACAAAGCGACTCTCGAACAGGCCCGCGTCCCGCACGGATCGCTCCCGGTGCACTCCAGTGACAAAGCTGGGATCCCAATGCCACCGGTACCGGCCATCCTCGCCAAGACGCAGATTCTTGGCCAGTCCAGACAGGTCCGAAGGTCTGGGGCGGTGCGGTAGATAGGCCGCTATCACGTCGGCCGCCTCTTCAAGGCTCGCGAAGCCCTGGCCGACATGGGCGGACATAAACCCCATCACCCTGGCGGCGCCGGCGGCGTCCATGTTTGGCACAATATCGACCAACGTGATCGAACCAAAGGTTCCGGGCGCAATCTCGGCTTCGGCAAACAAACCAGCGAGACCCCCGAGCGAGGCGCCGATCAGGGCCGGGGAGCCGCCGATGTCACGCGCCACGGCTACCATATCCTCGGCGAACCGTGCGATCTGATAGTCGCCGCCGGGCGACCACCCGCTCTCGCCGTGGCCGCGTAGGTCGAGTGCGATGGCTTGCCACCCCCGATCCGCCAGCGCCGCGGCGGTCTTGGCCCACGCGTGCCGGGTCTGGCCGCCACCATGCGCCAGGATCACGACGCCGCGCGTCGACCGACCGTAGCGGTCGGCGACAAGGTCGAGGCCGTCTGTGGTTCTGAAGACGGCGCGGTTCGGTTCAATCATTGGCATTTCTCACTGTGACAATAGCCTGAGATGGATTCGCGCGGACCGGGACATTGGCGCTTGCGGCTCGCGAACACCAGATTGACGTTTCACGCTTTACGTCGATTGCCTCGCCATCGTAGCATCGGGATGACATAAGAAAACACATATGTGTTTTGGAGGCTGTATGGACGAGGTCGTCAATTTCGAGCGGCGCGGATATGTCGGGCTCATCACGCTGAATCGACCGGAAGCAAGAAACGCCATCTCTCCAGAGATGCTGGTTCGACTGGCCGACACCTGGACCTTAGTGCGGGACGACCCCGACGTTCGTGTCGCTGTTGTCACCGGCGCCGGTGACAAGGCTTTCTGTTCCGGAGCTGATCTAGGGCGGTTCATTCCATTGATGAGTCGCGCGCGGCCGCCCGAAGATGAGTGGGATCAACGGCTGCTGGCGGACAGTGAAATGCTGGGCAGGGGCCTTCTTCGGACCTTCGATGTGGTCAAGCCTGTCATTGCGGCGATCAACGGTCACGCGATCGCCGGGGGCATGGAACTGGCCCAGGGGACGGATTTGCGGGTCGCGTCCGAATCCGCCAAGCTTGGGGTGCAGGAAGTCAAGTGGGCGATCTTCCCGGGCGGCGGTTCGACGGTGAGACTGCCCCGGCAGATACCCTATGCCCGGGCCATGGAGCTGCTGCTCACCGGCGATCTCATTACCGCCGCCGAAGCGCTCGAGTTGGGGTTCCTCAATCGCGTGGCGCCCCAAGCCGACGTGCTGCCCACAGCCCTTGATCTGGCTGAACGCATCGCCGCCAACGGACCGATCGCGGTACAGGCCATCCGGCGGTCGGCGCGAGCCTGCCTGGGCCGACCGGAAGCCGAGGCCATGCAGATCGAATCCGAAATGGCTGGCCCTGTCTTCCGAACCGAGGACGCCCGGGAAGGACCACTCGCCTTCATGCAGAAACGCAAACCCGTGTTTCACGGCCGCTGAACCTCCGGGCTGCGGCACCACCGACATCAGCGACAAGGAACTTCCTAATGGCTCTACATAGCCGCATCTGCGAGATATTCGGTATCCGCTATCCCATCGTCCTCGCCGGAATGGGCGGGGCCAGCGTTCCGCGCCTGGCAGCGGCCGTCTCCAATGCCGGAGGGCTAGGAATCCTTGGCGCCGCGGCCTGCTCGCCCGAGGAACTTCGTGCGTGGATCCGCGAAGTGCGATCGCTCACCGACAAGCCCTTCGGTGTCGACACATTGCTGCCGGCCTCGGTCCGCCGCGAGGTGGTCGACGCGGCGGCAGGCTCCGGCGATGGCGGCAAGCCGTCGCCCATGGATCTGCTTGGTGACTATCAGGCGTTTGCAGCCGACTTCATGCGCCAGGAAGGCCTGCAAAAGGTCGTCCGTCCGCGCGAGGCCACCAACGCCGAAGCTCGGGGCGGCCCCGCGTTCTTCTCCAAGGAGTTCTTCGAGGCGCAAATGGAGGTGGTGATCGAGGAAAAGGTGCCGGTCTACGCCGCGGGCCTGGGAAACCCCGGCCCCTGGATGGAGCGACTGCGGGAGAACGGTACAAAGATCATGGCCGTCATCGGGTCTGTGAAGCACGCGCTGCAGGTCGCCGCGTCTGGCATCGACGTGGTGGTCGCCCAGGGACATGACGGGGGCGGACACAATTCGCCGATCGGCACCATGGCGCTTATCCCCCAGGTCGTCGACGCCATGGCTGGGCGCATCCCAGTGCTCGGGGCCGGCGGTATCACCGACGGCCGCGGCGTAGCCGCCGCCATGATGCTGGGGGCTGAAGGCGCCTGGGTGGGGACCGCGTTCCTGGCGACGGAGGAAGCCGGCATTCAGCAATTCCAGAAGGAAGTTCTGGTCGAGTACGGCGATGGCGACACGGTGGTGTCAAAATCCGTCACCGGAAAGCCGGCCAGGATCATCCGCAATAAGTGGGCGCAGGCCTGGGTGGACGCGGAAAAATCGCCTTTGCCGATGCCCTTCCAATCGATCATCGCTGGCCCCGTGCTCGCGGCGGCGACCCTAAACCAACGCAAGGACATCGCCCCCGGGTTTGCCGGCCAGGGCATGGGGCTCATCAAGGCGATTCGTCCCGCCAAGGATGTCCTGGAAGACCTCGTCAGCGGCGCCGAGACCGCGCTCGCTCGCGCCGACAAGTTACGCTGAAGTGCGAAAGGAAACGCGATGATCCCGCGCAGAATTCCCGAGTTCCACGCCGAGATGGTCGAAGCCTTCATGGCTTCGAGCAATCGCATGACCGGCCTCCCCGAGTTCCTCGGCCTTCGAATCATCGCGATGGAGCCCGGTCGTCTGACGGCCGAGATGGCGGTGGATCCAAAGCTGCTGACGGGCTTCGGAAACATGCACGGCGGCGTCCTCTCTGCCGCCTGTGATCACGTGTTGGGATGCGTCTGCTACCCCCACATGGAAAAGGGCCAGTGGGCTGCAACGACCGAGTTCAAGATCAACCTGCTCGCCCCCGTCAGCCGCGGGACAGTCACAGCGCACGCCGAAATCATCTCCATGAGCAAACAAACTGCGGTCGTCAGGATCGAGATGGAGAACGAAGGCCGGCTATGCTGTTCGGCGCAGGGCACCGTCCTGATCCAGAATCCCAGACCTGCCTGACGTAAGCCCGCTGCTCAGGCGCTCTTCAAGGCTGGATCCCGGCCCGGAGTTCCGAGGCTTTCGAGTACGTCACGCATGATCCCGAGCAACTCAGGGCGGCGCCCCCGGAACAGATCTTTGGGCGCGGCCAAGCCAAGGGCCAGCGGACGGGCGGGCGGACTGACCGCGAGGGGGATGGCTAGCATCGCGGCGTGGTCATTCACCAGGCCAACATGGAAGGCGTGGCCGCGGGCGGCAACCGCGGCCACATCGCGGGCGACATCCTCCGTGGACGGCGGCGCGTCATCGCCATCCCACACCGCCAGCGCATCGCCGATCATCCGAGCCCTGCGATCGAGGGGCTCCAAGGCCAGCAGCACCCGGCCTAGGGTCGAGCGGGCGAGGCATCTCCGCGTACCGGACTTGACGTGATACCGGATCGGCGTTGTGCCTTCAATCACGCGGATATACTGGCAATAGCCACCGCTCGCCGCGCCCAAAATGACGGTCATCTGGGTTTGTTCGGCGATGTCTCGCATCTGCTGCTGGATGCGCCGGAGCGGGAGGATTTCATCGCCAACCCAGTGACCGAGCAGGGAGACCCGGATGGACGGAAAAAATGTCTTGTCGTCGGCGGAAAACTCCAGGTAACCGAGGTCGGCAAGGCTGCGCAGCAGCGCCGCCGTGCTGGAATGCGGATAACCCAGCGCCAGGGCCACGTCCTGGATGTGGGCAGGTCTACGGACCTCGTCGAAATACTCGAAAATCTCCAGGGTCCGGGCGGCGGACTTGACGACGGACTGATCAGGCTTCGGCATGCTTTCAAGTCCTTGGGGCAGGCTCAGATCGCGAGCGCCGCCCGGGTTCCTTCCTCAATGGCCCGCACGGCATCCAGCCCGGCGGCGGCGCGTGCACCCCCAACCACGGTATACGGAACCTGCTTCGCCGCCAGCGACGGGACGATCTCCGCCTGAGGCTCCTGGCCGATGCATAACACGAAGGTATCGGCAACGACCAATTTTGGGACGCCGCCCACCGTGACATGCAGGCCCTCCGGTGCGAGGTGGCCATAGACGACATCCCCGATTGTGGCGACGCCCCGGCGCATGACCTCCTGCATGTTGGCCCAGCCCCGCGTCTTGCTCAGGCCCGCGCCGAACGCCGATCCCGGCTTGCGCTGGAAAAGCGTGATCTGTCGGACCGACGGCCAAGGCCCGGGCGACGGTCGCAGGGCGCCGCGCTCGGTGAAGGCGGTGTCGATCCCCCAGTCCTGGGAGAAGCCCTCGATGTCGGGCGCGTCGGGGTCGCCCGTTCCGGTCGGGTGCGACAGGAGTTGGGCTACGTCGAAGCCAATGCCGCCTGCGCCCAGGATCGCCACGATGTCGCCCGCCCGTTCGGGCGTTTCAATCGCCTGCGCGTAGGTGAGCACGCGAGGGTCATCGACGCCGACCGAGTCCAGAGTTCGCGGCTCCACGCCGGTGGCCAGTATCACATGATCGTAGGCGGCGGCGATGAGCTCTTGCGGGCCGGCAAGCGCTCCCAACCGCACTTCGACCCCGAGCTCGGACAGCCGGGCGCCGTAATATCCAATGGTTTCGGAATAGTCTTCCTTGCCCGGAATTCGGCGCGCGAGATTGAACTGGCCGCCGATCTGTTCTGACATCTCGAACAGGGTGACATTGTGGCCCCGCTCCGCGCTCGTCACCGCCGCGGCCAGGCCCGCGGGCCCCGCGCCAACAACCGCGACACGCTTGGGTTCGAGCGGCCCTGAAAGATCGCCAAATTCGGCCTCGCGGCAGGCGGCGGGATTGAGCATGCAGGTCGTGAGTTTGCCGGTGAAGGCGTTGTCCAGACAGGCCTGATTGCAGCCGATGCACACATTGATCGCGGCGCGGCGCCCGGCCCGGGCCTTGGCGACGAAGTCGGGATCGGACAGGAAGGGTCGCGCCATCGAAACCATGTCGGCGTTGCCGTCGGCGATCAGGCGGTCGGCAAGCTCCGGGGTGTTGATTCGGTTCGACGCCACGACCGGCACGTTGAGATGCGATCTGAGTCGTGCAGCGGCCCAGGCGAAGGCTCCGCGGGGCACCATGTGGGCGATGGTGGGGATCCGCGCCTCGTGCCAGCCAATCCCCGTATTGACCAGGTTCGCGCCGGCGGCCGCGACCGCCTTAGCCTGATCGACCACCTCGTCGAAAGTGCTGCCGCCTTCCACAAGATCGAGCAATGACTGCCGGTAGACGACAATGAACCGCTCGCCGCAGCGCGCGCGAACCGCACGGACGATCTCGGCTGGCAGCCGCTGGCGATTGGCTGCGGAGCCCCCCCAGCGATCGCCGCGCTGATTGGTGCGCGGCGCCAAGAACTGGTTCAGCAGGTAACCTTCCGAACCCATGATCTCCACTCCGTCGTAGCCCGCCTCCTTGGCGAGCATCGCGGCGTTCGCGAAGTCCTCGATCGTGAGGAGGATTTCCTCCTCCGTTAGCTCGCGCGGTGTCAGAGGGTTAATTCTCGAGGCGATCGGCGACGGGGCGACGAGGCCGTCGTGACGCGCATAGCGGCCGGCGTGGAGAAGCTGCAGCACGATGCGGCCCCCCGATAGCCGCACGGCCGACGTAATCTGAGCGTGCCCTGCCACTACGGCTTCGCACATCACCGCGCCGTTACGGCCGAGCCGACCCGCCTCATTGGGCGACACGCCGCCGGTGACGATCAGACCTGCGCCACCCTGCGCCCGCCGGGCGAAGAACCGAGCCTGTCGATCATATCCGTCCGATGCCTCCTCAAGGCCGGTATGCATGGAGCCCATCAGCGTGCGGTTCGCAAGCGTCAAGAACCCTAGGTCCAGCGGTGACAGCAGGTAGGGGTAGAGCGACATATCGATGCCTATGCTGGGACCGCGAATGTCGCTCTGGCTTGAGAAAGGACGATTCGCCCATCCGCAGTTTCGCCCTGCACGATGGCCTGGCCGTCGCCGATGCGCCAGATCTTGGTGACGATAGTGTCCCCGTACACCACCCGGTCGGCGAACCGGCCCTGGAAGGAACGGAAGGCGCCCGGATCGTCGGCGCATAGCTCCCGCAGAATGGCGCGACCCACAATGCCGTAGGTGCACAGCCCGTGCATGAAGGGTGCATCGAACCCGCCCATACTGGCGAACGCTGGGTCGATATGGATGGGGTTGCGGTCGCCCGACAGCCGGTAGATCGCCCCTTGTTCGGGGCGGGTCTCAAGGCTGGCCACAATATCTGGAGCACGGTCGGGCACGGCGCTATCTGCACTCGAGGGGCCGCGCTCGCCGCCAAAACCGCCCGCGCCGCGGACGAACAGCGTGGCGTGGGTCCGGAAAAGGTCGCCCAAGGCGTCGCGGGCCACGCATTCGACGCCGAGGACGGCAGCCTTTCCCTTGTCCCATACCTCCGTGATGCGACCGCTGACCTCGACGCTGGCTTCAGGGGGCAGGGGGCGGAACAGCTCGATGGACTGTTCGCCATGAAGCAGCATCTCCAGCCGCATGTCGACGGTGCGAATCAGGCCGCCCAACGCGGCGCCGCCCGGGATCACGGCATAAGTCGGCAGAACCTTCGGGCCGCGGCCTTCATAGATGAAGTCGAGGTCTTCCGGCGGCCGCCCGCCGACGCCCAGGGCGTAGAGCATGGTGTCCTTGGAGGTCCAGGTCTGGGTGATGGCGGGGAAGTCCAACCCGACAAGATCGGACGAGATCGGTATGCGAGTCATGGAAACTCCAGCTCTAGGGATTGGGAAACTCAGGTCTGTGGCGCTTGGCCGTCCGGCGGCCAAGCCTCGACACCGACCTCCAGCGGCACGCGCAGGCTCTTCAGGAGCTGGGAAAACATGGTCCAGTTGCCGATCGCGACCACGAGCTCAATGCGCTCGGCCTCCGTCGCCAGGTGCCTGCAGCAGGCCTCCCAGGCGGCGTCCGAGATCATGCCCTCGTCGAGCGTGTCGTCGGTGGCCTGCAGGACCGCCCTGTCTGCCTCCGAAAGGTTCGCGGCCACCCGCCAGTCACGGGTGGCGGCCAGGACTGCTGCGGGAATGTCGAGCCCCCGCGCCACCCGCCAGTGTTGGGTCCATTCGTAGACCGAGCCAGTCCGCCAGCCGATCCGCATGATGATCAGTTCGCGCAGCCGGGCGTCGAGCAGGTTGCCGCGAAACAGGAGGGTGGTGAGCGTGGAGGCGAGTTCACCTGCCACTGCGGGGTGTCGCAGCAGCACGCGAAACACGCTGAGCTGCGCCATCTGTTCGGAAATCTCCGCCGTCCGGGCCGCGTTCGCGGCTTCATCCAGGCTCAGAAGGTCGATCCTCGAGGCCTTGTCGGTCATTGTGTCCATTCCATTGCGCAGTGCTGGGGCGTGCGCCTGCGAAGTTGATTGAAGGTTCTTGCATTGGCGGGCATATAACAGATAGGCGTGTCGAGCCACATATATGTGTTACTCTGCGATGTAGGTAGCTGGAGGCCAAAGCCGTGATTCCTGCCAAGACGTTTGCGATGGTTCAGACGGCGCCGCGTACGCTTGAAATGCGGGAGCTGCCCATCCCCGATATCGAAGCCGACAGCGCGATCCTACGGATCGAGGCGTGCGGCATCTGCGGCAGCGATTACGAGCAATTCGAGGGGGTTCTGAAGACGCCGATGCCGGTGATCCCGGGGCACGAGCCCGTAGGGATCATCGAGGCGATCGGCGACAAGGCCGCACGCCGCTGGGGCGTTGATGTCGGTGATCGGGTCGCCGTCGAGACCATGCTGTCGTGCCACAGCTGCGACACCTGCCTCGGCGGTCGCTACCATCTGTGCGGGGACCGGCAAATCTACTCGTACATCCCGCTGTCGAACATGCCGGGGCTGTGGGGCGCCTACGCTCAGTACATGTACCTCGCGCCCAATACGATCGTTCACAAGATGGACAAGACCCTGCGGCCCGAGCTCGCGGTCATGTTCAACCCACTCGGGGCGGGCTTTCGTTGGGCGGTGGAGATCCCTCAGACCCAGGTCGGCGACACGATCGTCATCCTGGGACCGGGCCAGCGCGGTCTGGCCAGCGTCATCGCCGCGCGGCAGGCGGGGGCGGGGAAGATCATCGTCACAGGCATGGCCGCAGATGCGCGGAAACTCGACCTCGCCCGGACCTTCGGGGCGCATCACACAATCGACGTTCAGAACGAGAACGCCGTCGAACGCATCAAAGAACTGACCGGCGGCCGGGGCGCTGACGTGGTCGTAGAGGTGACGTCCTACGCCACCGACCCGGTACGCGAGGCCCTGAGCTATGTGCGCGCCGGCGGGACGATCGTCTTGGCCGGGGTGAAAGGGTTCAAGCCCATACCGGACTTTGTCTCCGACCTGATCGTCTTCAAGGAAATCACCATCAAGGGGGCGATCGGCGTGACCTCGTCTGGATACCGCAAGGCCATCGACCTGATCGAGGCGCGGTCGCTGCCACTTGAACTGATGCACACTCACGACTTCGCGTTGGAGGACGCGGAGCTGGCCATCCGGACGCTCGCGCGCCAGGTGCCCGGAGATGAATCCATCCACTCATGCCTGATCCCGCCCGCCTAGTGCGCCAGTCTTCAGGTCGTAAAGCTTCGCCGAGGATTGAAAGGCAGGACGAGCCGTGAGTTTTAGCGACAAGGCCGCCATCGTTGGCATTGGAGAGACCGAGTACGTCAAGGGCTCGGAGCGCACCGCCGTGGACCTGATGCTGGAGGCGGCCCGCAAGGCCATCGCCGACGCGGGGCTCAAGGCCTCGCAGATCGACGGCATGGTGCCGCCGCCGATCTACACCACCTCCGAGGAGTTGGCGGCGAACCTGGGCGTCGATGTCCTCCGCTATGCCTCGACGGTCCACATGGGCGGAGCGAGCCCCACCACGGCCCTGCAGAACGCCGCGACAGCCGTCGCCGCCGGCGTCGCCGACAACGTTCTCGTGGTGCTGGGCTGGAATGGCTACTCCGCGCTGCGTCCGAAGCCTGGTCGGCCGCCACAGCGGGCGATGAATATGAATACACTAACCCGCACGATCCAGGGCTTCTACATGCCGTACGGCGTGACGATGCCGGCGCAGATGTATTCCTGGATCGCCATGCGCCATAAGCACCTCTACGGCGTGCCTGACGAGGCGATGGGCGAGGTGGCTTTGGCCTGCCGGGCCCACGCCCAGCTGAACCCAAGGGCTGTGACCTATGGCCAGCCTCTGGACATGGACGCCTACCTCGGCGCGCGGTGGATCTCCGAGCCCTTCCGTCTGTACGACTGTTGCCTGGAGACGGACGGCGCCTGCGCGGTTGTGGTGACCAGCGCCGAGCGGGCCCGCGACATGCCGCACCGGCCCGTGCTGATCGCCGGCGCCGCCGAAGGCCACCCCTATCCGGCAGATGACATTCCCTCTCGGCCCGATATGCTCAAAATCGGCCTGTCCTACGCTGCGCCTCGAGCCTTCGAGATGGCCGGCGTCACCGCCCGCGACATGGACTTCCTGCAGGTCTACGACTGCTTCACCTATGTCGTGCTGCTGCAACTGGAGGCGCTGGGGTTCAGCGCGCCCGGCGGCATCTAC
>Ga0172380_10002825_pt1 | contig 25506 bp, 24 predicted proteins | sample Leawe162metaG_FD_119747 | JGI IMG/M metagenome (GOLD analysis project Ga0172380, IMG submission 119747) | Leachate microbial communities from a municipal landfill in Southern Ontario, Canada - Leachate well 162 metaG | ecosystem: Engineered > Solid waste > Landfill > Unclassified | place...
GGTAACGGTTGTCTTGGCTGTAGCCTTGATACCGACGATCTCGACTTCTTCACCCACCTTCACCACACCGCGCTCGATACGGCCCGTAACCACGGTACCGCGACCTTCAATTGAGAAGATGTCCTCGATAGGCATGAGGAATGGCTTTGCAACATCGCGTTCTGGCATGTCGAAGTACGTGTCCATCGTATCAACGAGGGTCTTAACCTTCTGTGCCCACTCATCAGAAACGTCAGCTGAGTCGAGAGCCTTCAAGCCTGAACCGCGGATGATTGGCGTATTTGCGCCATCGTAGCCCTGTGCCGTGAGGAGCTCACGAATCTCTTCCTCCACGAGGTCGATAAGGTCAGCCTCTGCGACCATGTCTACCTTGTTCAAGAAGATGATGAGCTTCTTAAGACCCACCTGCTTTGCAAGAAGAATGTGCTCACGAGTCTGAGGCATCACGCCGTCAGTCGCAGCAACCACGAGCACTGCACCGTCCATCTGGGCGGCACCGGTGATCATGTTCTTAATGTAGTCAGCGTGTCCTGGCGCATCGATGTGTGCGTAGTGACGGTTTGGTGACTCGTACTCTGAGTGGTGGAGGGCAATGGTAATACCACGCGCCTTTTCCTCAGGAGCGCTGTCAATTTTATCAACGTTCTCGACGCGGGCTGAGTAGCCGTCTGCCGTGAGCATTGAGAGCACATGTAGGATACCCGCGGTGAGCGTAGTCTTTCCATGGTCGACGTGACCAATGGTGCCTACGTTCATGTGCGGCTTTGCACGATTGAATTCTGCTGCTGCCATAGTGAATCGGTTAATTGTTGTTAAATCACGAATTAATTATTCCGACGCAAGTCGGACCAAACTCAAAAGCTTGCCGACTCACAATAAGCAGACAAGCCAAAGAGCGACGCCAAGATGCGTTACAAGCACTATACGAGAGCACCGTGGCAAATGCAAGACCGCTACGAACGGCTCGATATAAGCGTTAACACACCCAGATATGGAAGGAAGATAAGGAACGCGTCAGTCGAACCATAAAGGAGCGGGGCGCCCAGCATAAGGCGATACCCAAAGAGCGCGATGAGTGGAATAGTGGCTAACACTGTCGCAAAGCGCGTCGAGGCGCGCTTGTTCGAATCGGAGTCCTCCGCAATCTGGTCCCCGATAAACGCCGCGACAAACCACCATATGGTCCAGAAAAGCAGCACCGCCAATATCTGAAAGATGATCATGGGCACACCATAGCACAGACTGGCTTTTTGTGGCATAACCTATCCACCAGAACCAAAAGCGCAAGCGGTGGGACATGAGTCCCGCCGCTTTTCTATCCATAGCGAGTGCGCTACGGAGCTATTGCTGAGAGCGCTGTAGGATCCACCCTTAACTTAAATGTTTCTGTTGCCGACTGCGCGCCAGCAGTTGCCGTAAGCGAGATGGTAAAGGTCACCGGTCGGGTTGCTCTTACTCCGCTAAAGTACATTTCTGCAGGAGCACCTACAATTGCCACCGAATTCCCATACTTTGCGCCTAGTCTTAAGCCTGGGACTGGGAATGTTCCATCATCACTATTCACACTCCAGGTATATGCGACAGGTGTCCCCGGGCCACCAGACGTTTTAATCGTGACTGTATACGGCTGCCCTGACTTCGCTGGAGGAAGTTCAGGCTCTGTGACAATAGCGAGGACCGCCGAACCGTCACAAGAGGCTCCTGTAGTAGCGCTCACACCAGAAGCTGACGTACAGCCCGCAGAATAACTAAGAACGGGCCTGCTCACAGCCTGAGCTTCTTGCGCCTCAGGAGGTGTTTGTGCCTCGGATTGTTTCGGTGACGCATTGTCGGTTACAGCCTCAGGGAGTCCGACCTCTGACGAAGAGTCGACAAGGGGCAGTTCCTCCCCTGTCCCATAAAAGGCGTACGCGCCCACACCAAGTACCACCAACACAAACAAAACCACGAGCGCAATGTGAGCATTTGATTTTTCCATTTCTAGAGTATAACCCAAAAAAACAGTAGCCACTCTCTCGAGTGGCTACTGTACGGCATCGTATCGGGAGATTATTTACGACTTGCAATGATGTCCGCTGCGACGTTAGCCGGCACGACGTCGTAGTGATCGAATTCCATGGTCATGTTGCCGCGACCTTCGGTCATAGAGCGAAGCGTGGTGGTGTAGCCGAACATCTCAGAGAGCGGCACCATGGCGTGCACCGCCTTGTTCATGCCACGCTCCTCCATGCCCTCTATCTGCCCGCGCTTACCGGAGAGGTTACCGGTGATGTCACCCATGAACTTCTCGGGTACGACCACCTCCACCTTCATAATAGGCTCAAGAAGTGCCGGCTTGGCTTTAGAAGCTGCCTCTTTAAAGGCCATTGAGGCTGCGACCTTAAAGGCGATTTCGCTCGAGTCGACATCGTGGTACGAACCGTCGTAGAGGTCGACCGAGATATCCACCATCTGGAAGCCTGCAAGGAAACCGCGCGTCATACTCTCGCGCAGACCCTTCTCCACCGCAGGGATGTACTCCTGTGGCACCACGCCGCCTTTAATATTGTTGATAAATTCGAAGTGATCTTCGCGGGTGATGTTCTTGGCAAGTTTCTTCTCTGGGTCGACTGGCTCCATCTTCTTCATCTTGATCTTGACGTGGCCATACTGACCCTTGCCGCCCGTCTGCTTGATGTACTTACCTTCGGCCTCCGATGAGCTGAGAATGGTCTCGCGGTATGCCACCTGTGGCTTACCCACGTCGGCCGAGACGTTGAACTCGCGCTTCATGCGGTCGACAAGAATCTCCAAGTGGAGCTCGCCCATGCCCGCGATGATGGTCTCCCCCGTCTCCTCGTCTGAGGTGACACGGAAGGTTGGGTCTTCGTCCGAGAGCTTGTGGAGGGCCACACCCATCTTCTCCTGATCGGCCTTGGTCTTAGGCTCAATGCGCAGGCTCACCACTGGCTCAGGGAACTTGATTTGCTCAAGGATAATAGGGTTAGCCTCGTCGCAAAGCGTGTGCGAGGTCTTGGTGTCTTTGAGGCCGACAAATGCCGCGATTTCACCCGTAAAGACTTGCTCCACTTCTTCGCGCTTGTCCGCCTGGAGGCGCACGATACGCCCCACACGCTCTTTGGTGTCGGTGGTTGAATTATATATGTATGAACCGGCAGACACCGAGCCCGAGTAGACGCGGAAGAAGGTCAGTGCGCCGACGAATGGGTCGGTCTGGAGCTTGAAGGCGAGCGCACAGAAAGGTTCCTCGTCTGAGGCCGTGCGCTGCACCTCTTCTCCGGTCTTTGGGTTGGTGCCAATGACCGGCTTCAAGTCGAGCGGCGAGGGCAGATAGTCCACCACCGCGTCGAGCACGAGCTGTACACCCTTGTTCTTGAGGGCCGAACCACAACAGACCGGGAAGATGTCGTTCTTAAGAATCGCCTTGCGGAGGAGCTCCTTGAGCTTCTCGAGTGTTGGCTCGGTGCCATCGAGGTAGGCGGTCATGGCCTCGTCGTCTTGCTCAACAATGCGCTCAATGAGCGCTGCACGATGCTCCTTGGCCTGCTCGAGGAGGTCTGCAGGCACTTCCCCCTCAACTACCACGTCGCCCATATTACCGGTAAAGGTGTAGGCCTTCATCGAGAGAAGGTCGACGACTCCCTCGTGCGCAGCCTCTAGGCCGATAGGAATCTGCAAGCGAATAGCCTTGGGCGAAAGGCGGTCAAGAATACTTGCGTATGAGTCCTCAAACGAGGCGCCCGTACGGTCGAGCTTATTGATGAAACAGATACGTGGCACGCCGGCCTCGTCGGCATAGCGCCAGTTGGTCTCGCTCTGTGGCTCGACGCCTGCAACGCCGTCGAAGACCACTACCGCACCGTCGAGCACACGCATGGAGCGCTTCACCTCTGCAGTAAAGTCGATGTGCCCAGGAGTGTCGATAACATTGAAACGATACTTCTTAGCCGTGTCTTTCTTGTCGGCCTCGCTCGTACGGGTCCAGAAACAGGTAATAGCCGCAGCCGTAATAGTGATACCGCGCTCGCGCTCCTGCTCCATCCAGTCGGTCGTGGTCTCACCCTCGTGCACCTCACCTATCTTGTGCTGAGAGCCAGTGTAGTAGAGAACGCGCTCGCTGACGGTCGTCTTACCGGCGTCGATGTGCGCAATGATGCCGAAGTTACGTACCTTTTCTAGCGGATAGTCGCGTTTCATATATTAGTGGATAGGGGTTTAGTAAAAATAAAAGCCCGCAGGGCGTTACGTAAAGAATAGCTGAACGCGCACAGAATGCAACGCAATCACCAAGCGAAGTGAGCAAAGGCTTTGTTGCTCTCTGCCATGCGGTGCATGTCGTCGCGCTTCTTGATTGCGTCGCCCTCGTTCTTGGCAGCAAGGAGAATCTCGTTGGCGAGCTTCTCGGCCATAGGCTTACCCTTCTTGGCACGTGCGGCGTTGATGAGCCAGCGGAACGCGAGAGCCAAACGGCGGTTCTGAGGCACCTCACGAGGCACCTGATAGTTGGCACCACCCACGCGGCGAGAGCGCACCTCCATGAGCGGAGAAACGTTGCGGAGAGCGGACTCAAAGGTCTCAAGTGGATCAGCGTCTCCCTTCTTGATTATTTCGAGCGCATCGTAGACCACGGCACGGGCCGTATCCTTCTTGCCATCCCACATGACGGCGTTGATAAAACGGGTCAACGTCTCAGAGCCGTACTTGAGGTCAGCGCGCCAGACTCGCTTCTTTTTAAGAGGACGTCGCATATCTATTTAGCGGTTGGGCGCTTGGCACCATAGCGAGAACGGCCCTTGCGGCGCTTCTCGAGGCCAGTGGTGTCGAGCTTACCGCGCACGATGGTGTACTGCACACCAATGTCCTTAACACGGCCACCACGAAGCAGCACCACGGAGTGCTCTTGCAGGTTGTGGCCCTCGCCGGGGATGTAGGCCGTAACCTCCATACCGTTGGTGAGGCGAACACGGGCGATCTTACGAATAGCTGAGTTAGGCTTCCTCGGAGTCTTGGTGGTCACCTTGGTACACACCCCACGCTTAAAGGGTGAGGGGTAGAAGGTCGGACGGTTGGTAAGCGCATTGAAGCCGCGCGTAAGCGCGACTACCTTGGTCTTACGGCTCTTGTCCTTGCGACGCTTCTTGGTGAGCTGATTTATGGTAGACATTTAGAAAAAATAGACCCGAGGTGGGTCAGACGTAATATAAAGGAATATCGCAGGAAACGCAACTCTTTACCCCGCCAGACTTACTTTTCCAGCCTTTGCTAGTTGTTTAATGTGAGCAGTATGGCGCACAAGAGCCTGTCCTCCCATCTTGTTTTCTTGCTCAAGATCGGCAACCTTACCAGCAAAACCGTCGAGCATGGTTAGTACCCTATCGACTTTCTCTTCTACTCGAATTTGAGATGCCTCGACCGAATCAAGACGCGTATTGTCGTTAAATTTCTCAAGGTATACCGTTGTCAATTTCCCTCGCAAGAGATCTACACTATCACGGACAGGCTTAACTTCTTTGACAAGCTTCTCTTCAATCCACTTCTTGTCTGCAGGAGTCAACATAGTCTGAGTATAGCACTCTATATTTGATCAATCGGTTCTCGGTAGGGGTCGTCTGCGCTCGGCGGCCGCACCGGTACGGGTGGCGTCACAAACACTTTGGGCTGGGGGGCAAGAGCCTCTGGCTCTGCTAGGCGGAGCTTTGGCTCGGCGGGGGCCAGGCTAGGCTGAGCAGGCGCCGCAGCTGGTACAGGCACGCTCGCTCCCGGTTGTGGAGCAGCAAGCGCTGGCTGAGCAGCCGCTAGTAGCACCTCCTCCCCTACCGGGAGCGCCTGCCTTTCGGGCGCGGCCTCTACGCGTAGCGGTTCACTCTGGGATTTCGCCGCTACGTTGATTGCGGGCACTGCAGGAGGCATCGATGTTGGCGCAGCAGTTAGCATGGCCGCCTTGGGTGGCGGTGGGGCAGTCTTGAACGCGATGACCTCATCCTCGGCGCGCACATACCGCGGCGACTGGAGTGGCGGCGCACTATAGATAGGCAGCTGCACCTGGGGTGGTGGCACTGTCTGCCTTGCCGCCTGGGTTTGCAGTAACGGATCTTGTGCCGCCGCCGCTCCAGCACTTTGTGAACTGGTCTGCTTCTGCAGCTGACCGCGTAGAGGGACGAACATCTCGGTGTTGAGTCTTCCCATTATTATGGGGATCATTTTGTCTTCGACTCCTGCCTCCTGCATCAATGAGGCAGCAGCGCCTGAAGGCGTCTCTATACCCATCAAAAGAAGCATGGTCTCTCGCTGCAGAATACTTCTCTGTTCATCCGTTAATCGATACTCCGTTGCTAGTCGACCCACCGCTCTTATGTACTGCCCTTGCGCAAGATATTCGCGTAGGAAAGGTGGCAACTCTTCCATAACGGCTTGTACGCTTTCTTGTAACTCGAGATCATGTTGTTCAGTGTCATTCATAATAGTTTCCGCTAGGAATGGGCGGCGCCCGCAGCAGGCGCCGATGCGGCCGGAGAGGGCGCGGCACCTGCATCTATGTTATCTTTCGCTTTTTCAATGAGTTTCTGCAATTTTGCATTCTCTCTATCTGACTTGCTCTTCTTTGCGTCCTTTTCTATATTCTTCACGGCGGCCCTGTTCGTATACAGCCTCCCCGTAAACGAATTCTTAATGTTCTCTGCGTAATCCATCTGTGCCTTATTCTCAGCAGCAGTCAGCGCTTTCTGCGCTTCCCCAAGAGCAATCTCTGCGTCTACAATTTTACCCGCGTTCTTCGTCTTTTTTGCGTCGTTCAATCGGGCTTGAGCATCCTTTAGCGCGGCCTCGGCACGCTCCTTTGCCTCTTCCTGAAGCTTCGTAAGCTTAAGACTCTTTGCATAGGTCTCCTTCGCCTTAATGGTTGCGTCTTCCGTAGCGCGGTAACCGCCCTTATGCACATCGCCGGCATCAACCCCGCCAGGCAATTGTTTCAGCGCACCGGTGCCGCGTACGTCAAAACCCGCTTTCGCCCCTCGATCCAACGCGCCAGCCGCGAGCCTACCGACATAGGTACTCCTGGACAATTCGTTCCTGCTCCATGCCCTCGATAATCCTTGTGATGTTCGACCAAAAGTATTTCTCCCGAGGGTTGCAGCGACACCAAACGAGGCCTTGCCGGCCCACTTCATTGCCTTGTCGGCACCCGCGGCGCCAATCTTCTTTGCCACAACCGTGACACTAAGGAGCAGACCCATCGCGATGATAAACGAGAGGATAGTACCGGCGAAGCTCTGCAGGCTCTCTCCACCCACAAAGCCAAGCCAACCGTCACTTGTGGCGCCAAACCCGCCCATGAAGCTCTTGTCGGTTATCACCGCGAGGGCCACGTAGAGCAAAAGGAGGAGAACGGGAGCCGAAATAGCTTGATTGAGGAGCTCGCTCCACCACTTGTGCGCAACGCTCTCAAGCTTGGGTACCGCCAAACCGGCGAAGCCTACCGGAGAAGAGACGATAAGCAATACGAGGGCAACAAAGCGGAATATCAACACGAACGCGAGCGAGAAGAATACAAAAGCCGTAACCAGGAACAAGATAATGCCCATAAAACTGATGGTGACAGAATTATGTGCTGCAAGCGCGAGAGGATTCTTGCTTACATTGCTGAAAATTGTTTGGAGGCCCAATTGGCTCATAATTTTGCCTGAAATCCCCTCCTTGTTAATCGTCCCTGGGTAGTAATCGGTCGGCTGTGCCATGTTGCCGCCGTTTATCTGCGTGTAGAACTGGGTCGCGAAGAGATTGCTCACGTCGATAACCGCCTCCGCGACAAAGAGCGAGAAGTTGAGCGTGACCGCGACAAAGAGCAGGGTCGGCAACATCTTCTTGCCGTAGCCCAGCTTCTCGGTATCGAGAATAATCGACATGCCAATAGCCAAAAAGCCAAAGATAAGCGCGATGTTACCAATATCGCGCAAAATGCGCCACGTCACCCCTATCGCGGCAAGACCGTTCACCACACTACCCATGGTTACCACCGTATAGTAGACCGCATTATCGAGCGTAATCGCCGCAACACCCAGCAGCCACGCAAAAAGCTGTAGTATATAGCTCATCACCGTCACGAAGACGCCGTCAGAGGGTATAGCAGGGGCAGGAGCAGCGGTGGGGGTGTTCTCTGCCGTCGTGTCGCTCTTGGTTGCGGAAGTTGCTGCCGCGGCCGTGTTCGCCGGAGTGTCTACACATGACGTATTTGCCGGATCGCACGCCGCAAGGGCCCGCTGCGCGAGCGGGTCCACTGCACCGAGACCTATCACCCCGAGAAAGAGAAATGTGTAGAGGAATTTCTTCATGATTAGAATCCTCTAAACGGCAGGAGGCAGGTCCGCTCGAGCGCCTTAGCATTGTCCGCAATGAGCTTGAGCCGGTCGGCGAGCGGGCCCTCGGTCACCTCAAGCGAGCCCTCTGGCGTGGCAGTCGTTGATCCGCCCAGCAATGCATCTTGCTGCGCCTCTGCAGTCTGTGCGGTGGTGGGCGCTACTGTTTGTATCGCCTGGATATCTCTGAGGTACGCCTCGCGCACCAGAGGGTCGGTCGAAGCAGCCTTTGCCTGCAGCTGGGCCACAAAGGTGCGCGCTTCTGCCGCGGTTACCGAGGCTGCGGCCGCCCGCGCAAAGACCGGCGCGATCTTCTGGTCGAGCACTCCCTGCAAGACCGCGGCGTCGACCTGATAGTCCTTCTCCTTACACGTCCTGGTGCCGAGTGCATCCTTGAGCGAGCGCACGGCGGCCTCAGCCGTAGTGGCAGCACCCTTAATCGTGACCCAGGCTGCTTCGTAGTCCGCCGCGTTCTCAAGGAGCTGTTGACCATTGGTCGATGGGTTGCTCGTCGTAGTCTCAATAACGTCTTCGGTTGATACGCCATAGGGGCTTGGGCCGCTCGCATCGAGGTACGGGTATCTGCCCTGCCCAGAGGAGCCGCCCGCAAGGCCTGCGGTCGCACTGGAGAGACTCGCGCTCCCGAGTATCTGCGAAGCGAAGTTTACGGTATTCATCACCGTCCCGATATTGCTCAAGATGCCGTTAATCTGTGCTGATACGTTACCCATCTCTACCACCTTGTCGGAGTTGAGACCAAGCGCCTTGTCGAGGCTCGCCTTAATGGTGGAGCCGGGCGTCTGAATAGTGCCTGGGGTGCCGTCTTTCTTGACACAGGGGTCACCAGGATTGGTTCCGTTAGGAGTCAGTGGCTCCTGACTCTTGAGATCAGGACTGGTTGGCGCACTGGTGTTGGCACTAGAGGGTCCTTGGCTTTCGAGGTCGCCGAGCGTTTGGGCATCATTATTAGTACTCGCTGGCCCTTGACCCTCAAGATCAGGCGTTGTTGCCGATGCGCCACTGCCACACCACGAGAGGAAGCCGCCTCCCCACGCAAGCTCCTGGAGCCGTGCCGCGGTCTTCTCTTGCACCAGCGAAGAGAGCTTTGCCTGTGCACGCATGTGGAGCACGTACGGGTTGTTCTGGGGTTGCGTAGTGAGTGCGAGCCAGGCCCCTACGCCCCCCTGCGACCAGTCGCCCGCGAGAAACGCTTCTGGGTTACGAGAAAATTGCGGGAGCGTATTTCGATTGGAGGCGAAGAAACCGGCCAGGCTGGTCTCCTCATAGTAATTTCTCTGCAGTGAGGAGCGGATTGCTGTGGCAAACGGGGAGTTCGAATTCTTGCCGAATTGAATAAAGAAGGAGTTTGCTTGCGTGTCTCCCAGGCGCTGCGTGTGCCCTAAAACGTCTTGGACGAATTGCGACTGGCCCGTGCCGCTGGTCTTCCCGTTCACAAAGTCGAGCACACCAGCCGTAATGGAGCGTATCAAGTTGCCCGAGGTAACAAAGGCTATTGGCTCAAGCACGTACTTATTGATCTGCAGAGCAAGGTTTGATGCGGCAGTTGAAACGGTCGAGCCCGCAGTTATTGCGTTCTTAAGTGAAGACCAGAACGTGTTCTTGTAATTAGCGCCGTCGAATACCGGCATGCCCCCTGCTCGCACGGGAGACGGAGCCATAAGCGTACTCGAGACTATGAAAAGTAGCGCGAGCGCCGTTACGAACCCTCTGGAGCGACAGGCTATCCTCATGGCTTTGTGAGAGCACTTTTCTGCTCGGCCGCGACAGCGTTCATGAAGTTTGCGAACATGGCCCCCGGCTCGTCTGGCTCAAAGGCTACCCCCGCAGTCTTGTACACGTTACCAATGCGTATGAAAGAGTTACCCATATCGAGCAGTTCTTGTGGATACTGTTGAAGTGCCAGCATAGTAACAAGCGGGTCATTCGCGACAGCTGCAAAGTCCTCGGTGATATCGCCGAGACGCGCCATAGCATTGATAAGGCTCACATAGTCGGGCGCGAGCTCGGTGGGCACGGGCAGCACCGCGAGGCCGGCCGAGGTAGCCCGGTACAGCTTGGCTATAGCAACAAGGTTTGGCGTGGCCTGCGCATCGTTACGCTCAACGAGGTCTTGCAGGTAGAGGAGCTCGCTCTTGGTCGCAGTGTTTTTGTTCGCGATAAATATCGCGTCTGCCTGTGCTGCAAACGAGCGCAGAGTAGCAGGACCAGACCCCTCTACCCTCATGGTCTTAAGCGAGCGGAAGTCTGGGGAGCGCACAATGGAGCCCGCAAGCTGTGCAAGAGCGTCATCAGAGACCTTCTTCAACTCCGCTTCAGAGAGGTTGCCGTCGCCACTCTTCTGCAAGGCTGCCATGTAGAGCGAGAAGAAGTTCTGTGCAAAGGCGGCCGTTAGTGTACCCTCTTGCGGTGGGGGCGGGAGCCCGAGACTCCCTTCGCTACCAGCGGGCGCGAGCACACTCGAGACTTGGGTGAGCGCCTTGGGCACGATAAGCCCGCGCGCCACCGCCTCACCGTCGGTCATGCCATGGTTGAAGGTGTCCCGCTTGCTCGCGTCGGTGCCGTAGAGTGACTCTTCCCAGTCGGGCAGGCCGTCAGCGTCGACGTCGCGCGCGGCGATAGCCTTGAGCAGCTCTGCTTCTGTCGAGGCTTGCGCGCGCACGGGCACACGCACATCGCGTGCCAGCAGATACGCACCACCTACAAGTGCAAGTGCTACCGCTGCCGACGCAAACACCTGACCGTGTCGTAGAAATTGGGCCATATATGTAAGTAAGTATACCAGCCACGCGAGCAAAAAATATTCTGTTTACACCGCCCCCTGTGCAAGTGCGATCCACGCTGAGAGCGGCACATCCTCTGCGCGCACGCGCTCAAAAGCTGGCCCCGGCTGGAAGCCTGCCTCGCGGAGGTTGCTCTTCACCAGTTTCCTCTTGTGCGCAAACCCGGCGTGCACCAGCTTGAAAAATCGCTCCTCCTGCCGCCTTGAAGAGAAGTTTGCGCGCGAAATGTTTCGTATCGTGAGCACTGCCGAGTCTACCTTGGGCGCAGGAGCAAAGGCGCCCCGCGGTACCGTGAACTCGTACGTGGGCGTGCCATACGCCTTGACCGAGAGGGAGAGGATACTTTCCTTCTTTGCTCTCGCAATGCGCTCGGCAACTTCTTTCTGCACGAGAAGCGTTAGCGAGGAGGGCTGATTAGCGGTCTCGAGAAACATTCTGAATATTTCGCCCGTAAGATAGTACGGTATGTTCGCCACGAGCAGGTAACGCGCGGGAAGCTCTGTAAGCGCAAAAGTGCGAATGTCTCCGTGCAACAGCTCGAGCCGCCGTTCTGCGATCTCATGCGCAAAGTCTGCGCGCAATTGCTCAAACAGCTCCTGATCGGCCTCGAGCGCAATGACTTTTCTACACAATTTCAACAGCTCGCGAGTGAGCATGCCCGTACCCGGGCCAATCTCGAACACCGTGTCAGCCGGTGTAACGCCGGACACGAGTGCAATGCGCTCGGCGATGCGCGCGTGCATCAAGAAGTTTTGACCTAGCGATTTCTTGGCTCTCATGGTGTTAGACTACACGAGAATAACCTTATTGGCATAATCGTATACCTGCTTGTATGGAACATAAGAAAATCATTGATCTGCACTCGGTGCTTGCGCACAACTCAACGCTCCGCAAAGGCCTGCGCACTAGTGGAGCAAACACTGTCCATCTTGACCGAGCAGGACGTGCCATAAGCAAAGCACTGGGCGACAAGCCTCTCAGCGCAAAAAATTTCGGTGAGGTCATGGCGCTCGCAGACAAAAAAGGTCTGGCTGGAAGCTACTCCTCTGGAGTAAAACTTAAAAAAGAGCTTGGAGAACAGCTTGGTATCAAGGGTGACTAAACCTCAATAACGTTGTCGTCAAAATAGCCACCAAACGATTCGCCCGTCGTCTCGTCGAAGAGCACGAGCGAGTTGTCGATGTCGGCAAGAAAGGAGGACGGCTCTGAGAGAAAGTCGCTCCCATAGATCTTGCGAATACGCGCTAGCGTAAGGAAGAGTCGCTCCTTGGCACGCGTAATCGCGACATAGAAGAGCCGCCTCTCTTCTTCCTCGTCACGGTTGGTGTCATTGCCCATACCCTGATGCGGGAAGAGACCCTCCTCCATACCGCTTACAAACACCGTGCCAAACTCGAGCCCTTTTGCTGCATGTACGGTCATAAGGGTCACGCCCCCTTTCTCGCCCTGGTCGAGCTCATCTTGGTCACCGGCAAGGGCAGCGTCCGCCAAGAACGCAGCGATACCCTCTCTGCCCGCAAGCCCGTCATGCCGCGTGGCCACTGAGGCGAGTTCCACAATATTTTCAAATCGCTCCCTATCTTCTTCTGTACCCTCTTCAAGAGCGGCACGCATACCACTCTTCTCGATGACGAGCTTTACAAACTCTGACGCAGCAAACGAGTCTGCCGCTTGTCCTATCTCCGCGACCAGTCGCTCAAACGCTTCCACCTTGAGGAGCTCTCCCGCACGCAAACTCTCTCGCTGACCCGCCACGAGCTTACCGAGTGTTACTTTACCGATGCCGCGCGGCGGGCTTGCCACTGCGCGCACCTTGTCGACCTGCCGTACCGGGTCGAGCGCGAGCCGTATCCACGCGAGGACGTCTTTCACCTCTTTGCGTGCGAAGAAGTGGGTACCAAGCAGCTTGTACGGCACACCCGCACGGAGTAACCCTTCCTCAAGGGCGCGCGATTGAAAGTTGGTACGGAAGAGTATCGCAATATGCTCGGGCTTCGTCCCGCTCTGTATGAGCGCGCGTATCTTCTGTGCTATCCAGCGCGCCTCGTCCTCGGCATTGGTGGCAATGTGTACCACAATCGCCTCGCCGCGCGCGTTCTGTGTCGTCGATACTTTATCCTTGCGGTTCTTATTTTTCTCTATGACCCCATTGGCCGCCTCGACCAGATTTTTCGTCGAGCGATAGTTGTGCTCGAGGATGATGGTCTGCGCTCCTGGGTTACGCTTTTCGAATTGCAAAATGTTTTCCATCTTTGCGCCGCGCCAGCCGTAGATAGCCTGGTCGCCGTCCCCCACGACAAAGAGATTCCTGTGCTTCTCGGCGAGCAATCGTGCGAGCTTCTCTTGTAGACCATTGGTGTCTTGATACTCATCAATATGGATGTACTTCCAGCGCGCCTGCGCCTGCGCACGCACCTCTGGATACTCTTCAAGCAGGCGCACAGGAAGCGCGATAAGATCGTCGAAGTCGAGCGCTTTCTCTTCTGTCAGTGTCTTCTCATAGCGAAGCCACGCCTCCCCGGCTATCCGATTACCAAAACTCGATCGGCCATGCTTCTCATAAAACTCTTGTGCGCGCATACCCTCGCCCTTGGCACGCGAGATACGCCCCAGGACTGCTCGCGGCGAGAGCTCCTTGCTCTCAACATCGAGCGCCTTTAGCGCCGCCGCGACCGCCTTCTCCGAATCATCGCGATCGTAGACGCTGAAGTAGCGTGCGACGCCGATTGCCTTACCATAGCTCTCGAGCAGCTCCCTCCCGAGACCGTGGAAGGTGGCGATAAAGGGCGCATCGGCTGCATCGGTCTCGCCCAGCATGCTGCGCACTCGGTCGCGCATCTCGCGGGCCGCCTTGTTGGTAAAGGTGACGGCCAAGATCTCGCGGCCGGGCGCGCCCTGCCGTATGAGATGGTAGATCCGTGTCGTAAGCACCTTCGTCTTGCCTGAGCCGGCGCCAGCGAGGACCGACACGGGACCCTCAGTCGCAAGCACGGCCCTGGTTTGTGCGTCATTCAATCCTTCGAGGTAGGTCATCTATCGAATATACCCCGAAAAGCGCTCTCCACAGGTATCATCTGGGGTGGTTGACTCTCTCTCCTCCCAGGCTATACTCGACCTATCTCCTGATACGAAAGACTTCAAGGAATGGCTTACATACTGGTTGTGTAAGCCATTCTTGTATGTTCAGAGCCGCCGCGACCCCCCGTTCACCTATACCCTTCACCCGAAAATTTCTCATACTCAGTTTCGCAGGCCTCGTGTCTGCGCTTGTGGTGCAACCTAGCCCTGCGAGTGCATTCTGGCCATTTTATAACAACGCCGGCGCGGCCGCTCCAGCCCTCGTACCGAGCGCAAGCACACCAGCACTCGTCGCCACAACCAACACCAATCCGGGAAATGACTCCGGCGTGTCCTTGGCCACCTCAGGCGACAGTGCGCTCATGGCGTATGGTGGCCCCGCGGGCACCTTGGCCGATGTTGTTGCCGCGCCGCAGTCAGATACCATCTCGGTATACGTGGTGCGCCCTGGAGACACGCTCTCCGTCATTGCCGACATGTTTAACGTTTCGGTCAATACCATCGTGTGGGCCAACAATTTGAGCGGGCCAAGGAACGTCCATGTCGGGCAGACGCTCGTTATTCTGCCCATCACTGGCGTAAAGCGAGTCATTGTAAAGGGTGACACGCTCAAGTCTATCGCCAACAAGTACGATGCAGACGCAAACGAGATAGCGCAGTTTAACGGCCTCGACCCAGAAAGTGCCCTTGTCGTGGGCACGACTATCATTATCCCTGGCGGCGAGCTTGGTACTACGATTCCCGCGAAGAAGCCTGCGGTAAGTGGCGGAGGCAAGGCGCCTGCCTCGAGCGCAGCCCCTGCATCGGGCGGATACTTCACCAACCCGCTCCCTGGCGCCCGTGTTACGCAGGGCATCCACGGGCACAACGGCGTCGACTTTGGCTCCCCACGCGGCACGCCGATCCGTGCTGCAGCCAAGGGCACCGTGATTATCTCTCGCAACAGCGGCTGGAACGGCGGTTATGGTAACTATGTGGTTATCAAGCATGCCAACGGCACACAGACCCTCTACGCGCACATGACCAACGCCATCGTCTCGGTCGGGCAGGAGGTTACATCGGGCCAGGTCATTGGCTATGTCGGCAATACCGGCAAGTCGACCGGCACCCATCTCCACTTCGAGGTTCGCGGCGCCAAGAACCCCTTCGCACGCTAATGCGTTAATTATTCAAATCCGAAGAGCCCGCGAGGGCGGTATTGGAGTGCTTCGTGTACAAAGGCAGGCGTGACCATATCAGCGCCAGCAAGGTCGGCAATAGTGCGCGCCACGCGCATAGTACGGTGGTAGCTGCGCGGTGAGAGGTTGAGCCGCGCCGCAGAGCTGGCAAGCGCCTCCTTAGCCGCCTCGCTAAAGCCACTCTTCTCGTCGAGCTCACGGCCGGTCAGGGCCGCGTTGGCACTACCCTTTTTGCCAGTGCGCTTCTCAGCGCGTGCGCGCGCATCGATAACGCGCCCACGCACGATCTCTGAACTTTCTCCTGTTGAAAGCTTGGTCAGCGTGGCATGCGGTACAAGCGGGACCTCTATCCAGAGGTCGAGTCGGTCGACAATCGGACGCGAGATGCGGCGTGCCTGCTTGCTGGCCGCGCGCATGGCCACACGGGCATCATCGGAGAGCGTGTCTGCAGGGTTCATTGCCGCGACAATCATGCAGTCTGCAGGGAAGGTGATCGTCGCGCGAGCGCGCGACACGGTGACGACCTTGTCTTCGAGCGGCTGCCGCAATGCCTCAAGCGCTCGTGACTCAAACTCGGGAAACTCGTCGAGTATTTCTGTCCCACAAATGATTCTAAGAGGTGACCTCTGGCCTACCATTTACGATGAAATATGCCCTCTCGTATAGCTCGTCGTAGGTAATAATTTCCACATTCCTATTGTTTCTACGGAATCGTTCAAAGGTGTCCCGTTTAACAAGTAAGTCTTTCTGCATAGATTCAATAGGAAGTTCTCTTTGCTTGTTCCCAACAATGTAAATGGTCTTAGGGTCTACAGTCCGTATCCTCTCCTGACTAAGCACCTCTCCGTCTTTCACTAAGTCCTTACCCTTACTTTCTTTGTCCCAGTGAGATTTCTGTGCCAGACACTGGCTGAACCCCTCAATGAATGCCTGTGTGAAAGACCATGTGCCAGCTCGTGCGTCTGATGTCTTTACTGGAGTGAATATATCCGTGTTGGGTGTTTTGAGTTCTACAAGCACAGTGTAATCAGCCAAGCCCATGAGGTCTGCCTTGGGGTTGTCTCGATTGGCAGTATCTGGATTCCCAACAGACACCTCGTCTGTAAAATCATCAATAAAGCGTATATCCAGATTTATTCCGAGAAGCCAATCATTTGCCTTTAAGAAGTGGTGCCACACGGCTTCATCGCCAGCTCCTTTAATTTCTGCTTTGTAGTGTTCTCGATACTTCGCCACATAAGCAGGGTCATCAAGAAGTTTCCGGAATCTAGCCAGAGTTTCCCTTCTTTTTGTCTGGAGTGCTGTGCCAACCAAGTCTTCGATTTCAACTCCTGATTTCTGGGCATAGCTGACAATTTCCTTGATACGCTCCGCTTCCTCTAAGTCTTTAAGGTGCAATACCACATCGTCTATTCCCACCACTTTGTAATTACCCGTAAACTCACCAAGATCTACCAACTCCTTAAAACTGGACAGGAAGCCAATCATTTTCCAGAACTCGTCCACTCCTTCCTCCGAGCCATCGAACGCTATACGAACTTTTGTAGGACTCTGTGAATCCTTTTCTTCGCCTGTCGAGACTTTTATCTTGCTGAATGTGAGGCGCGGTATGTACAGTCCGCTTTTACTAGAAGGAAAAAAGACCACTTCACAAATGGTCTGTGTATCTGTCTTGTTGCAGAGTATGAAACCAGAGTAATTATCTTTGCCGTCTGTGATATAGCAATGATTGGAAGCACTCTTTTTTATCTCTATTTCCGACAGGTCTCGTGTTGTCAGGTCAAAAAGTTTGTAGTCTGGTTTCGCGTTATTAAAAAGTCCCATGAGGGAATTATACGCTTTTGCAACTTCACTCTCAATCGAAGCCAATTGAGGTTCTTTATGGAGTAAACAAATGCGTCCCTCAGAGAATGTTGTGGGTACTTACGAGCCTTCTTTTGTGATGTTTTTGCCGTTATACATTCCTGGATTTGAGACAAGGAGATTACGGCTTCGTTCCTGCTTGCTCAGTGTCTTTACATGGATAATCAGTCTCATGTCGTCTCGTTGTGAAACTGACATTATGCGCTCATCCTTATCGACACGAGTGGAGACGGGGAACCTGAAAAATACCTCGGCATAGTTCTGCTTGTGGAAGAGATTGATACGCTCTACGAATAGTCGGAGTATGTACTGTTTGTCCTCGTAACTCGCATTCTTTAGGCGCGTTCTGATTTTCTGGTACAATTTTTTCAATACATCGTTCCTGTCCTTTCTCTCTTCTCGCTTCACAAGCATTTGCTCGAACTTGGCTTTCTGATTCTCAAACTCCTCAATTCGCGTGGCACATTCGTCCAGATTCCTCTTGTACTCTTCCTCGGAGAGTCCTTTGTACATGAACGCTGTGCTGATGCGCGCTCGCTGTTCTTTTAAGGTCTGTATCTGCTTCTCGCACTGAGCAATTTTATCCTTTGCCTTTTCGGCGTTGGAGTTCTTGAAAGTATATTCTTCAAGTTTAGGTATGACATTCTCAGGGTCTTCGAGTATGGAAATGAGACATTCCCAAATCGGCTCCAGTCGCGTTTCTGCGTACTGGTACCTGACAAATTTGTTTTCTGGATTATTCGCGTTCTCTAACATAGGTGTGGTAATACTTTCCGAGTGTTGCAGACTCCTTTCCTACTTTCGGCGTCTGGTACCCACTTTGTAGTTTGTTTCCTGTGTACCCACAGTAAAGCAACGATGAGTACATATAGGGTCGCTTCGTGTTGCGCTTTGAGTCCTGCTGATTTTTCCTCAGTTGCTTTATTGATGATTGGAATAAGTCCTTGCTGATAATTTGTGGGACTTTGATTGATATCCAGTCCTCTTCTGGTCGTTGATGTTCTTTATCAAGTACTGCGTCTAGATACTTGAATGGACGTTTGTATTTCCGATAGTAGAAATCCCCTGTATAGACTTCGTTCACAAGCACTCTGTTTATGCTCCGCTTCCACCAGTAGTTGAATGTCTTTCGCTTCTTCTGAGTATTGTGTTTTGGGGCTGGCATTTGTAGTTCGTTCGCTCGTCTTGTGATTTCAGATAACGAACATCGTTCGTACACAAGCCAGTGGTAAAACTTCCTAACTACTTCCGCTTCATCTGGAATTATTTCTAACTGCTTCGTCTTTTTATCTACTTTGTATCCGTAAGGAGGAACGCCAGTGACCCACTTGTTTGCTCGTGCCGCTTGCTCTCGTCCTCCACTCATTCGTTCCCTGATGACTTCGCGTTCAAGTTCGGCAAGATTTCCTAGCATTTGTAGAACGAACCTGCCGTTCGGAGTGTCTGTGTTGAATGTCTCTGTGGAAGATTTGAAGTCTATCCCCATGGCGATAAGCACTTCGAGAGCGTTGAGTAGTTTGTTAGAGCTTCTGAAGAATCGATCGAGTCGGTACACCACTACGATATCGAACTTCTTTGCCTTAGCGTCCTCAAACAAGCGTTTGAGTGCGGGTCGCTTCTCTATGAGCAACGAACCTGAATACCCCTCGTCCTTGTAGACGTGTTCGTCTTTTAGTTCGTATTCCTGACTTTCGCAGAACTTCTTCAGGCGATCTTCCTGCACCTCAATTCCATACTTACCCTCCTTCGCTTGCTCATCGGTCGAGACTCGAATGTAGAGAGCTACCCGCTTCTTTATTTGTAATGTGTCATTCAAGCTCATGTTTTTTCAATTTCTTTCCCACAACGATTGTTAATTTTCCTCTAGAGTATCGAACATATGCGACCTTGCCGTCCCTGAATTCACTTTCCAGTAAGAGCTTATTCGCCAACCATTCTGGCTCGAATGCTTTTGGCACCTCTCTTTTCTTTTGACTTGATACGATTATCTTTTTCATTTGTTCTATAAAATGGCTTAGGTAAGCCGTTTATAGGACATATTAGATAAGGTAGTTCCAACTAAGTACAGGTATTCCTGTCTATAAGCCACGCTTGCCTTTATCTAGACCACAAGCCGCGAGCGGTCGCCGTCCAAGCGAGCGGCGCGTGGTCTAGATACTTTCTGGCTAAAAAAGAGCATTGGATTTCAATCTTTCCAGAACACTTTTCATCTAGACTGTTTCCTTCAGGAAACATAATTTTGTAATTTATCTATTGCTAATTAGTTATTGTGCTGTTCATTTTGAAACCTAGTCCTGTGTTCATCTTGGCTAATGAGTCTGTTCTTTTTGAACCTACGCTTTCCACTTTTTTATCTCCTTGAAAGCATCAAATGCTTTCTCGTTGATTCTGTCCCACTCCGTCTTTTCCATGACTAGTTCGAATGTGCTAGGTCTGCGCTTAACTCGTATGACCCTAATGAATCCTTTTTCCTCAAGACCTTTAATCGCTCTGCGGATTTGGGATACTGATAACCCTGTTCCAGTGTTCTTGTATCTTCCTCTAACTCCACTCTGGAATTGACCCAAGCTAATACTGTCTGCTGTTTTCCTCCAGCCGATAGTCCTTCGGAGAATAAAGTCCATTACCTTCTGTTCGGAGCCGGACATGATGTGCCAGTAATCTTCAAGGACGTGTGGGTAGATGAAGAAGTTCTTATGGTAGTAGCGACTAAACCCAGGAAAATCTGTGTAGACCTTCTCTTTTTTCATACTACTGAGCTGTTCCAATCCCTTGCGATAGAGAACGAAGATTACCTACTGTTTGTACCGCTCTCTCCAACTTCTTAACCTCCGACTTCATATCGCAAATGACAAATGCCATATCTTCGTCATAGGTCGTGCTTTCTGGGTCAAGTGCTCTCTGAAGAGCAAATATCCAATTATCTGAAGCCATAATCAGGGAGGCATATGCTCTCTGGTGTTCTCTATGAGCTGCTTGTTCTTCTGGGGTCTGATATCTTGTTTTCACGTTGACTGGTTGCATTAGTGGTTAATTCGGAAGATTTCTCTTTCAGAATGAAGTCGAAGAAAAGCTCCCACGTTGTATCGTGTTCGACATCGAGCGTTTCCGTTTCTGAAACTAAAAAATCTGCCATGTAGGCAGTGTAGAAAAGAACAATCTTTATGGCTTTACCACTTAAATGGTCACCATTTAACCTACCTCTTATGTCGAATAGATATTTTCATCAACTTCTTTTCTGCTTGAATGATTCTCCGCTTCTGTTCCTGTGAGAGTTCTTTGATAAAGTCAGGCTGATCTCTTTCTTTATCTTTCCAGCTTCCATCCGCGCGCAAGTATCCTCCGAGGTGGAGGTCAAGAATTTGTCTGTTGCGCGCTTTCTTCAAGATAGATTTTTTACGAACAGCAGGAGCTTCCTCCTCTGATTTCATTTCTTTAAACCAGTAATCCGTTATGCCCCAACGAGAACGCACAAACTTTATAAACCCGTTAAGGCTACTACCTTTATATGCTCGAAAGACAACGTGGTCTGTCTCGGACTCCATTTCATATGAGTGGCCCGGAATTGCTTGACCTTTGGAAAATGGAATTATGTATTCAGTACACTCAAATCCAAGTCCTATAAAAACGTCAATCCATTGAATGTAGGGGTGAGGGAGTTTTCTTGCTCGCGCCATCTTCGCGGCTTGAGCTGAGACTTTCTTTTTCTGCACGGAGTCCTCTTTGTATTTCCTATACTTTTGTATATCAGTAAATCCTAGCTTCGGAATTTTGTTTGTTTTCCTAAATTGCTCTACTTCAGTCAAAAAAGCAGAGTTGTTAAACAACTCCTCCAATGCCCTGTCCATATGTTCTCCCCAATGACTTTTCTCCATGTTCTTAAATTATAGAAAATTATGGCCAGATTGGCATGTGTGCTAGAAACCACACGGCTGACCCTTTTCGTATCTCTCGAAGGGTCTGAGTACCTCTGGCGTAGACAGATATCCTACACAGGGAGAGAGATTACCACCTCTCTATTACTTCAGGGAAACTGACTAACCAATCATGTGGATTCTGTACTCCCTCAATGTGGTGGGCAAAAGACTCAAATAATTGCTTAAGTTGTTGCTGTGTCAGAGTGCCTTCACCAATTTTTCTCTTAGCAATTTTAAGAATCGCTACGAATTGTGAAAGAGTTAATGGAATGATGATCTGTTTCTTTCCCTCGTACCCAGCTGTATTACTACCCCAAAATGTGTTGAGAGTATCTCTGTGGATGAGAGGTGCAATAAAAATACAATAGGCAGTATCACTTTCCAATTTATCCTCAAAGTCTCTAAGGTGTCGCATTACTGGCTGTCCCTCTGCATACCATTGGTCACGACCAAGCAACAAAGTCGCTTCAATCGTCATTCCAAACGTGGAGTAATAGCATTCGATGTCCGATGTATTGGAACGGAATCCAGTAGGTATTCCGTCGTCACCCATATTAAAACTTGGCGCAATTTCAATAGCGTCATTGAGAACCATGAGTGCTCGTGCGGCGTACCATTCCAAATCCAGTGAAGGACGCGCCGTCAGGGTCTCATAATTCTTGGATGTAATGCTTCCTAACTTTTCAATACATTCATCTAGTGCTCCGACATCATGCTTTAATCCTCTAAGTTTCTGTATTCGTAAATCGTTAAGTTTTGCTCCAAGACTGTCTACTTTTTTCTTTGTAGGTAGTGGAGCTAATTCGGTAATATAGCTTGCGACATCCATTTCACCAGCCTCAGATTCCAGAATTGTGGTTAGTTTTGCACTAATTTTATTTAGGTCTTCTTCGTTACGCCAAGGGAGTTCCAGAGCGTTTATGTCGTTGAGATAGGTAAAGTAGTCCTCGTATGAACTATATTGCTCAGCACTCGCAGAGATGGTTTCCAAAATACTTGCCACTTCCACCTCTTTATCTTTAGCAATATCAATATGGGTGTCTCCTCCCCGAAGAGCAAGTAATCCTGATACTCGGAAATAACGGACAGACGAGTCTGTGTAGTCACGCAAGTCATTCAGGGCTTTTCCTAGAGGTTTGTTCTCCCCATAAATTTCCCGAACGCGCGCCGCAGAGAATTGCTTAATAAAGTTTGTTTTGTCTACACCTGTCCGAGCCTCCTTTTCCGTTCGGAAACTAACTATTCGTTCAGCATAATCATTTATTTGGTCGGCACGAACGAGGGAAGGCACAAAAAGTTGGTATTCTAATTTAGAGAGTCCAACAGGCTTATTCCCAAGCGTTGCCCATTTGTCGTTTACTTTTGAGATAAGCGACAATGTTCCGACAAAAGGTTTGATATCAAAGCCACCATATCCAACTTCTATTTCGTTAGGATATTGCCATTTGAGAAAAAACTTAGTAAAAAGTTCTTCGTCGTCTATTTCGTGCTCTAGCCATCTTTTTGCAAGGTCGCTAATAACAACAGACCCTCTTGATTGGAGGGCTACACATAGTCCGAACCGATTTAGGATACCTGCCGCAGTTCGTCCACGACCCGAACCATCAACATCTCTCCCTCGATATTTAGCTATTATCCTCTCAACAGTGTCATCATCAATATCATCTCCAGATTCATCAAGATGAACTGCCGTTATCAAGTCCTGCTCTCCCAACGTACTCTTTTCTGGTTTATAGAGCCGTTTCTTTATTTGAAGTCCAAAAAAGGCTTCTTGACCTTGTGCGTCAAATTGTGTCCCTTCAAGCTCAGAAAGAGCCCGAAGCATGTTTTCCATACGCTCTGGGTTTCGTATGGTTGTATTAAAACTCCAAACTTTTGCCACGTTTGAAGTATACGTCAATTTTAATAGTTAGTCACGAGAACCTCTTTAGTTAAGCCATTTTTTGCGGACGACTGATAGTTTGAATTCTTGTAATGATGATTAACTTTGTGAGTAATAAAGCCATGATCTTTTATCCATTTTTCCAAATGGGTATTCTTACTCCCTTTATGTTCCAAAACATTAGAAAGAGCAAACCTGATTCCTCTTTCGTTCAGATTTTCTAGAGTTCTATATAATCTAAATTCTTCGTCTAAAGACCAGCCACCATTTTCATTATAGGAAGCAAGACCTAATAGGTAGGGTGGGTCTAAGTATACGAAATCATTTTTCTTCAAATTCAAATTTTCTAACTCTTGAAAGTCACCAGTCTTGAAAATCAAATTCTTTTTATTTGCTAGAGCATTGAAGCGCGCTAAGTTCCTGCGAGAACTACCATTATAGTCACGCTTTCCCACAGGCAGATTATAGTATCCCCGAGAATTAAATCTTATTTGATTATTGAATGAGTACAGAATCAGGACTAGAAGATAAGTCACATCAAGCTGGCTATTCAGTTTGTTGTATGTAGCTCTTAATTTGAGAAAAGACTCTTTGTTTGCTTTTCCAAGTCCACCTGAGCTCTCTGCTTCATAGCGGTCATATCCATATACAAAACTTTCGCTTAGTCCGTATTTTTTTATTATCTTTAGTAGTTGCTGATTGAGTTCCTCGAAGTTTGTATTCTGGATGAGTTTTAGTAATTCGATAACCTTTTCATTATTATCTATACACACTATGCTCTTAGCAGAAGCATTGATACCAACATTTGCTCCTCCACAAAAGACATCATAAAAAGTATCAATATCTTCTGGAAATAATTTAGCTATTTGTGGCAACAGTTTATGCTTACCGCCTGTGTAATTGAGAGGAGATTTAACAAAAACAGGCAAATGGGTATTTGTATCAGAGCTTGTAGTGACAGGAAGAGTTGTTTTCTTTTGTTCAACTCGACAAAAGAATATCCTTTCCTTGAGGTCACCCTTTGTTGAACGACCAGTGGTAAATTGATTGAAGGATTTTTCGTAAATCGTTACTTTTCCTTTGCGTTCTAGGGCTGACAATATCTCGTGGTCGCTAATACGTGATTGGGAGCGAGTCGCACCACTCGTTCCCATGTCATTGTAAGAAACAAGAATAAACTTTGCCTCAATTTTGTTAATTAGGTCACTGAAAGCATTACCAGCAGACTTAAGACTGTACTGGCTTTTTAAGTGGTCGCGGTTAATCTTTTTTGCAACACCAAATACCTTTTCCTTGTTCCAAGAAGCCACATTCTCCAATAGATGATATGCGTCAGAGTATTGTCGAGAGTTATAAGGAGGGTCTATGTAAACAACATCAGCCTTCAGTTTGCTAACTAAAGTGTTTGCGTCCTGTCGATATATATATGCCTTATTTTTTCGATTCTTTAATTCGAGAGGACGTAACTCCAATACCTTAGGAGCAATTTTTATTTTTCTATATGCGTCATAGTGACCAACAGTATTGGCTATCCGATCTAATGCGTAGATTAACGAGGTAACGAGGTATGCTTTCTCTCTCTCGTTTATCTTTTTTTGTTTATACAAATTTTCTATATTTTCTCGAATGTACCCAATCCGTCTAGAGTTATCTAAATCAAAATAGGTATTAGCAAAATTCTTAGAAAAGTAGTTATCTTCTACTTTTCCATCCAGAGAGTTGTATTTTTCTAGGTAGCTCTTAAGAAGAGAACTACGTATCCTCTCTTTTCCAAAGAAAGCCGTGTAAGACAAATAGTTTGATTCCAAGATGTCATTAACTACTATGTTGGCCTTATCGTGAAAATAGTCTGCAACTGCCCCTGTTCCAGCAAAAATATCAGCAAAAGTCTTATATTCGGCTACCTCCTTTTTTAGGACATCCTCAATAAGAGGGAGCAATTTTGTTTTGCTTCCTAGATACCTACGTTGTGTAATTGAAACAGATTTATTTCCAAAACAGGCATCTCTCATACTCCTAGTATACGAAAAACATTCCAATAAGGGAATGGTTTTCTGGGGAAAACTGGGGATAGAATCAGTCCCTCCCTTTTTGTGAGACACCTCTTAATACCTTTGTCCTACAATTTTTATGAAACAACATCTATAACCTGTGTCCCACAAACGTATTAAAGCTTTGTGGAACAGCCATTACAGCACCAGTCCTCTAAATACCTTTCTGGTTTGTATGACACCAGTTCAAATTGATGTTCTGCAAACATTAATGTTTGTTAACCTTTGGTAACGTAGCTCTCTTGCTCGCGTACGCGCGCGGGAAAGTGGCTTAAGTAGGGGCTTGGGATATTCCTTTCTAGGACAGCTATTAGGAAAAGCACACCCTTGTGCGCGAGCGTTACCTCCCCAGCCTTAGGGAAGGCGCCGCCACCGACAACCGCCA
>Ga0172380_10002826_pt1 | contig 25505 bp, 33 predicted proteins | sample Leawe162metaG_FD_119747 | JGI IMG/M metagenome (GOLD analysis project Ga0172380, IMG submission 119747) | Leachate microbial communities from a municipal landfill in Southern Ontario, Canada - Leachate well 162 metaG | ecosystem: Engineered > Solid waste > Landfill > Unclassified | place...
CGTCGGCGTAGTTTTTCACGGGATACAAACAAGGGGGAGTATAGGTGGGCATTCGAGACAGAATTAAGAAACTGATTCGCGTCCGGGCTGGTGATCTGTCCGCGTGTCCAAAAAATTGGCGAACCCATCAGAAGGCCCAGGTTGATGCGTTACGCGGTGTCATTGCCGAGATAGGCTACGCGGACGCCCTGCTTGCCCGCGAGCTACCGAACGGCACGCTGGAGCTTGTGGACGGCCATGCGAGGCAAGCCCTCGACCCGGAGCAGATTGTGCCGGTGCTCGTCTTGGACCTCGACCAGGATGAAGCCCTGAAACTGATGGCCGTGTTGGATCCGCTGGCAGGCATGGCGGAGGCGAACGAGGTGGCGCTCGAGTCGCTGCTGGCCGAGATCGGGACGGAGAGCGAAGCGTTGCAGGCGATGCTCGACGGGCTGGCAAAAGAGAACGGGATAGCCGTTGATGAAGGTTTGCCGCCCGAGAGTTGCGACAATCAGACATGTGCCGAATCATGGAGCATCGTTGTCGAGTGCAACGACGAGACAGACCAAAAGGCGCTCTATAAAAATATGCAAAAGGAGGGACGCCGATGCCGACTATTGACGCTGTAGTGTCGTCGCCCATCAATCGCACGTTTCGCGTTGACCAGATAGCCGGCATGTTCGACTTAAAACTCGAATTGAAAGCGACAGCGGAGTTCCACGTTGAAGTGCCCGGCCAAGAAGAGGAGTGGCAGATCGGTGCTATCGTGGGGCCGTCGGGCAGCGGAAAATCCACGGTTGCGCGGCACGCTTTCGGCGATGCGTTGGTCGGCCCCGATCCCTGGCCCGCCGACCAAGCCGTAGTGGACGGTTTCGGCGAACAGTCGATCAAGACCATCACGCACGCCCTGACGGCCGTCGGGTTTTCGTCGCCGCCGAGTTGGGTCAAATCGTATCCCGTGCTATCCAACGGCGAAAAGTTCCGCTGCGACCTGGCTCGGGCATTATTGAGTGATCGCCCTTTAGTTGCCTACGATGAATTTACATCGGTCGTTGATCGAACTGTAGCGAAAATCGGAAGCGCCGCTGTCAGCAAAGCGGTTCGCAGAGGGAATATCGCTCGACGATTCGTTGCCGTGACATGTCACTATGACATTTTGGAATGGCTAGAACCTGATTGGGTTCTTGACATGGCGAGTGGGCGACTCGCAAGGGGGCGACTTCGGCGTCCAAGGATTGAGATTGCAATTCAGCCAGTATCGCGGGGCGAGTGGGCAATGTTCCGCCGACATCATTATCTAAACACGTCGCTAAGTTCCGCTAGTCAGTGCTTTTTGGCGACTATCGAAGGAGAGCCAGTGGCGTTTTCGGCTTGGATATTTGCACAAACCAGAGCAACGCGGGCTGGCGATCAAACGTACCGCGAGCACCGAACAGTTGTGTTGCCTGACTTTCAAGGGGTTGGCATCGGCAATCGCGTCAGTGAATTTTGCGCGTCGTTTTTTGTGGGCCGTGGAGGCAGTGCCGTATCTACTACCTCGCATCCTGGAATGATTCACTATCGAGCCGCGTCGCCTTTGTGGAACATGAAAAGACTCGGGATGGTGTCGCCCACCGGAAAATCTGGCAAATACGCTATGCGAGGCGGGCTATCGCCAAAAGAGTGCAGTTCTACCGGAAGAGTAACAGGTGGGTTTGCCTATGTTGGCCCGCCGATGGCTCAAGATCGCGTAAAGGAGTTGACGGCGGGTTTTTGTGAAGTTCGAGCGGCCCGCAAACTACGTCGAAAAGTGACAGCTTGCCCTTCACGGGGAAAGGCGTAACGAATCGTGGATTATCTAGCACCCAAGCAAACTCATCATCGGCCGGTTCGCAGCAGGCGGCACCAGCATCAGCGATTGTCGCCGGGCGAATGCCGACCAGATCGACGATGGCTATTGCGACACCCTTGGGGCCAGAGCCCTGTTTGTGAGCCGATGCACAGATCAGCAGAGGTCCGCGATATGCAGTTTTCCATCGCCTCAGTTCGATCGTTTTCGCGCCCTCGGCAATCAGCGATGCCCACGGCTGGCGAACAGAAAGAGCCTTCATGTGATACCCTCATATATGGTTGTGCTATTATACCAATTAGGATGGATGCTGAAAAGGTGTTTCTTTGTATAGCACGTTACCCCTCGCAAGAGCGGTGTAAAGACTTCGGCATGGAGCCGAGATTGACGGAGTGACATCTAGGCGTATGAACACAATTTAATAGCTACACCGCCCGACGGCAGGCCAGCCCGAGGGATAGGAAGCAAACGAAACACGCCCATGCAGGGGCTGCATTCCTTGCATGGGCGTTTTCGTTTGCGCAACACAACTATGCCAGGACCACCGAAAAAACCGACCGCCCTACTTGCCCCCGATTCGTGGAGGCGCAAGGATCGCATGCGCGAACCACAACCTACTTCCGACCTACCAATGACGCCGCGATGGATGGACAAGCCAACGAAGGAAGTCTATCGCCAGGTGTCGGCAATGCTCACGGATATGGGCGTGGCGAAGCGGCCAGACGTCCATGCTGTCTGTCGCTACTGTCGGCTATGGATTCGCTGGCGCAATGCTGACGTTCAGATTCAGCGATTAGGCGAAGTCCAGCCCATGAAGGATAAGACCGGCAAGGTGGTATGCCTTGGCATTGGGGCGTTCACAAAACTAGAAAAGAGTTTATCTGCGGACATGCTTAAGCTGGAAAGAGAGTTTGGTATGACACCGGCCGCTCGTGCGCGAATCCAAGTTGACTTGCCAACAGCCAAGCATGAAGGCCCGGCCTTTCGTTCCAAGATCGTCGGATAACCAATGGCGACAGCCACAATCAATCTTGAACTTCAGCGGACGATGCGGCTGATACCAGGCTACGATCCTTTCGCTAGTCCTGCTGACTGCTGGTTTGACGAAGAGGCGGCGGTCAATGCAATAGCGTTCTTTCCTGAGCGGCTAAAACATATTGAGGGTGCATTGGCTGGCGAGCCGTTTGCGTTAGAACCGTGGGAACAGGCCATCGTCGGAAACCTCTTTGGCTGGAAGCGACGGGATGCAAAGGGGCGCGAGATTCGACGCTACCGTGAATGCTTGATATTCGTTCCAAGAAAGAACGGGAAGACGCCCCTTGCCGCCGGCATTGGTTTGTACTGTCTCTTCTGCGAAGCGGAGCGCGGGCAACAAAACTACATTGCGGCATCGACGCGAGAACAGGCCGGCCTACTATTCCGCCACGCACGCGGAATGGTTGACCAGTGTGACGAACTGTCTTCGCTGTGTCGCGTATATGGCGGCAACGCTCCTGGTGGTCAGTCTCAGTCGATCGTCCGCGAGTCGCGCGGCTCATTCCTCAAGATCATTTCATCGGACGTGACGGTCGGTAAGCATGGCAAGAACCTCAACCTTGCGATTGTTGATGAGTTGCACGAACAGGTCGGCCGCGACCTCGTTGACACGCTTCGCACTTCGATGGCATCAGCGAACAAGCCACAGCCCTTGATGATTTACACCACAACGAGCGACTTTGATCGTGAGGGGTCGATATGCAATGAGATTCATGATTACGCTTCTCAAGTACGCGATGGCATTGTTGACGATCCGAAGTTCCTGCCGGTCATTTATGAAGCCACACCAGAAGATGATTGGACCTCGCCCGACGTGTGGGCTCGCGTCAACCCTAATCTCGGCATATCGGTGTCGCTCGAATACCTACAGGATGAATGCAAGAAGGCCCAGGAGAATCCGTCGCGTGAGAACACGTTTAAGCGACTTCACCTAAACGTGCGAACGGGGCAAGACAAGCGCTGGATACCGATGGACAAGTGGGACGCCTGCTCGGATGCACGCGACCCAATCGCATGGCGTTCCGACATGGTAGCCGCACTCAAGGGCAAAATGGCGTGGCCGGCGTTTGACATTGGCTCCACGTCGGACTTGACGGCGCTGGCTTTGGTCTTTCCAAAATCAGCGATAGAACCAGAGTCCGCAGCCTTCATAGTGCTGCCGTATTTTTGGGTTCCCCGCGAGTCTGCTATCCGTCGGTCTAAGCAGGATCGCGTGGACTACATGAAGTGGATCCAACAGGGGTTTGTTACGCCGACCGAGGGCACGTATAGCGAAGTGACTGACTTTGGATTTGTGCGGCGCGACATCAATCAATTGGGGGCGTGGTTTTCGTTTGCAAAGGCCGCCGATACTGGCTTGCCGATTGTCGTCTTTGACCGCCTTTTCCAAGGCGATCAAATGGCGACTGATCTAGCTTCTGATGGATTCGAGCCAGTTCCGTTTGGGCAGGGCTTTATGAGTATGGCTGCCCCGGCGAAACGATTTGAGGAGCTTATCATTTCCGGCCTGCTTGACCACGGCAATAACCCGGTGTTGCGGTGGATGGCCAGCAATGCGGCAAAAGATGAAGACGCGGCGGGCAACATCAAGCCGTCAAAGAAAAAGAGTTCGGAGAAGATTGACGGCATCGTGGCGACGATTATGGCGTTGTCTCGCGTTCCGACCGACCAGCCGATAGGCGAGTCCATCTACAACGATCCAAACCAGGAGCTTGCATTTCTATGAAAGAATCTGATTTTGTAACTACAAGTGTGTGTTGTCCATCTATCGCAGTTCCGCCACCGCCAGTATCGACTGCACGTTGGTGTCGTATCCAGTTGCTAAACGGAACATGCTCCCATGTTTACGTAGAACGGGTATCAAACCGGTGGCGAGGTAGTGGATACGTCGGAGCGTATTGTTACCTCGATGGCAAGCTAATTGCGCACTTTCCTGCCAGCATCATGCTTTGCGATGAAGACGGCGATCCCTTGGTAGCTGAATCGTGCAATGCGCTTCCCAAGGAGGTACTATGATTCTCGCAATTATCCAAGCCCGCCTGCAATCGACCCGCCTTCCGCAAAAAGTGTTGATGCATATGGGCGGTAAGCCAATGATTCAGCACGTAATTGAGCGGGTGCGCGCCGTCCAGAGCATTGACGGTTTGGTGGTCGCCACGTCGCATGGTGGCAACGGCGCTCTGGCAGCTAAGCTGGACGACCTTGGCGTGGATTGTGTTCAATGGAGCGGTCCCGAAGACGACGTGTTAGGACGCTTCATTGTGGCCGCCAGCTCTATACGATGGATCAATCCACGAACGCAAGAGCATGATGTGGTCGATTACATTCTCCGCGTCTGTGGAGATAGTCCGCTGTTTGATCCACAGTCGGCAGACGAACTGATTGCCGCGGCAGTGGTGAGCAAGGCCGACTACGCTGGCTACCGATTCAAGGATGGCGTGCCAGCCATCACGCGGCCCAATGGCTACTTCGGCGAAGTAGTGAAGCTGTCGGCGATGCGGACGGCTAACGAGTGGTTGCCGGTAGATCATCCGGCGCGTGAGCACGTCACGGCCTGCATGTATGCTGAGGACCAATCGTTCTTCCCGCGTCCGTTCTTCGTCAAGTGGTTGGACGTGCCGCAGTGGTACGTGAAAGAGAAACTAAAGAACGCGGCTGTAGATACGTTGGCGGACTTCAACCGGGTCAAGGAAGTAGTGGAGAGAGAATGATGGGACGATGGAACTGGCTTGGAAAGGCGCTGAGTCTATTTGCTGTCACACCTAATACTGGGTCGGTTCAGTTGCCGACCGATGTTGAGGCAAACCCCTGGGACAACATTATGGGAAGCAAAGTACCGACACCCAATCCTCATGTGAAGTCAGCATCGCCGCCGAGTCCGCCTCCAATTGGCGTAGAGACAACGCGACCGCCGGAAGTGGAAACGACGACGTATCAGCCGAAGCTGTTGGCGGTGAAGTGCGGAAACGTCGAAGTGCTTGCCAACGGTCTAAACCAATGGCACGTCGTTGTAGATGGCAAGCCGTTGATGCGAATGCAAGAAGTGGTGGTTACTCTCGAAATGGATTGTGTGCCGACCGTCGCCGTAACGATGCTGCCGGAGTTTACGGAGAGGCGATGAACAACAGCAAGATACCGCCGATCGTGCTACCGTCCGGCCGAATCATTGGAGGCGATAGCCCGTGCTTTGTCGTCGCCGAGATTGGCCAAAACCACAACGGCTCAACCTACACGGCGCAGCGGCTAATCACTGCCGCCCATGCGGCAGGTGTCGATGCGGTGAAGTTCTGCAAACGTGACATTGCCAGCGACCTGACGAAAGAAGCGTACAACGCTCCGTACATCGGCCCGCAGTCGTTCGGAGAGACATACGGGAAGCACCGCGATGCCCTAGAGTTGTCGCTAGACCAGTACCGACTAATCAAGGATGCGATGCGGTACAACGAGCAACCGGAGATCATGTTTGCCACGGCGTGCGACCAGAAGAGTGTAGACGACATGGAAGAGGCGATTGCCCCGCCGCTCTACAAGATTGCAAGCCGTGACCTGGATAACCTTCCGCTGTTACGATACGTGGCGAGACTTGGCAAGCCGGTAATCCTATCGACCGGCATGGCACGCGACGACGCCGAGATTTACGCGGCACTGGACATTCTAAGAGACGCCAACTGTGGCGTTGTGTTGTTGGTTTGCACAAGCGAATACCCTACGCCGAACAGCCACGTGCGACTCTGGCGGCTCGACGAGTACCGCCGCAAGTTCAATGTGCTTGTCGGGCTGTCGGACCATACGCCGGGGATAACCGCTGGGATTGTCGCCGTCGCTCTAGGGGCTTGCGTGGTCGAAAAGCACTTGACGCTATCGCGTGCGATGAAAGGGACTGACCATGCGGCGAGCCTTGAGCCTGAAGGCATGGCCCGTATGGTCGCCAAGATACGCGAAGTCGAGGAGATGATGAGCAGTGGCAATGGATTTGTTGACGTAACGGAAGCCCGCGCAAAGCTCGGTCGATCGCTGGTATTGGTGCGGTCGATCCGGGCCGGCGAGACGATTGGATGGGGCGACGTGGTGTTAAAATCGCCGGGAAGCGGCATCGCCCACGCTGATGCGGCGGCGGTTGTCGGCAAGGTGGCGGCAGTGGACATACCAACTGATGTTCTGTTGTCGTTGGACCATGTACGCGACCCATACGATCCACACTGCAAGCGGTCGGAAAATCTGACGATTATGCAGCAACAACAGATTGCGACACACGAACAGAAGACCCAATGACATTCCTGCACGACGCCGAATATCGTACAGAATCGTGGCAACGCCGCCACTCGCCCGAGGCTATTGCACAACTCGGAGTCTGGCGATGGAATGGCATTCAGGACAACGCAGCGAGAATTCTAGACATCATCTGCGGCAAGCGAGTAATCGATTTCGGTGGGGCGGATGGTCCTCTCGGTTTTGGGTCAATCGTGGTTGACGAGAAGGCGGACCATAAGACACTAGACGACATTGACGGTCCGATTGACGTCATATTCACGAGCCACACGCTGGAGCATCTCAACAACCCGGCGCACTGGATCTGTGAAACTCGTAGCAAACTAAACAAGGGCGGCTACTTGATCGTTCATGTTCCATCCTGGACGTGTCAGCGGTGGCATAAAGATGCTTATGTCAACCCGAAGCAAAAGAACGGGCACAAGCACACGTTGAGTTTGCTACCTGCGGCAGGAGACGAAGTCACAAAAGGTGTATTGGATTGGTTTCGCGGCTGGGCTATTGAACTAGCCGAGTACGTCGGCGACGACAGCATACTTGTGATTGCGAGGAAACCGTGACCAGAGAACGCGCCATAGAGGTTATCAGCACATTGCCGGAGACAACGCGGGAAGCTATCGCGGTATTTGTTGAGACCTGCGATGAGGAAGGAGATTGGGCACGCGATTCTGACGGTGAGTCGTACTGGCGGTCGGAGGCGAAAGCAACCGTTAAAGACATTGCGAGTCAACTACGAAACATGAATCGACCGAACGACAGTATTTTTGATTGAGGGCAAACCGTAGAAACATCAATAACTTGACCGGCAACTGACCGCGAGGGGGCACCCGAGCGAATCAGCGGCACAAACAAAACGGCCATGCAGGGCTGCATCCTTGCATGCGCCGTTTGTGTTTGCGCCTGCCGGTTGGAAACACAACACGAATGATTATAGAACTCGCGCGAGACTTGATCGGACTGGTAGCACTTGGAGCAATCGCCACGGGCTTGTGGTGGTTGCATCCGGCGGCGTCATTGATAGGCACCGGGGGAATCGTACTCGCACTCCTGGTTGTGCGACGGAGAACAGCATGATTCTGGACCGGATATTCGGACTTGAGAACCGGCATAGCAGTGGGATTGTCGTCACTGGGGCTGGATCTGACCAGGACTCTACGCTTAAGCGTGTCTTCGGATCGTGGGGCCATACCGTGTCTGGCCAAACAGTAAATGAAGAGACGTGCATGGGGCTGTCGGCGTTCTATGCCGCCGTGCGGTTGCTCAGTTCCACGCCGGCTGCGCTACCTCTCTGTGTCTACCGTCGCACCAATAATGACGGCGATAAAGAGATAGCCAGAAATACGCCAGAATACGAGGTGTTGCACGATAGACCAAACCCCGTGCATACGCCGATTCAATTCCGCGAAATCGGGCAGAAGTACATCTTACTCTGGGGTCGGTCGCTCTCCTACATTGAACGTGCGAACAACGGTCGCCTTATTGGCTTATGGCCGATGGCGACCAATGAGGTGCGGCCGCTCTGGCAAGACGGCAAACGCATGTACGACGTGAGCCGACTGCGGGATAACGAGCTATTTCCGAAGCCCCCGACGAACAAGCCGGTATTGTCAGACAGTGAGGTTTTGGACGTAGCCTCGTTCGACGGCAAGAGCATCGTTGCCAGAGCCCGTGAGCAGCTTGGCGAGGCGATGGCGGCGCAGGCATTCGGTGCTGGGTTCTATGGCGGTGGCGCGCAGCCGTACCTAGCCTTGATCGTCAAGAAGGCTCTTGGACCAGAGGGTCTTGAAAAACTCCGCGAGAATTGGAATCGCGCACACGGTGCGGCCAAGCGCGGTATCGCCGTTCTTCCGCAAGACGAACTAGACGTTAAGACGATTGACATGCCGTTGAAGGATGCACAGTTCCTTGAGTCGCGGCAATTCTACGTTACGGAGATTGCTCGCTGGTTTGGAATCCCTCCTCACAAGCTGTACGACCTCCTGCGTTCAACCAACAACAACATCGAAGAGCAGCAGCTTGAGTGGTACGAAGACTTGATTCCCCATCTGACGCGGTGGGAACAAGAACTCCATTGGAAGCTGTTCAAGGCATCGGAGCGGCCAAACTACATTGTAGGCCATATCGTCGAAAACCTTTTGCGGGGCAACATCGAAAAGCGATACGCCGCGCACGCGATCGGTTTGCAGTGGGGCTTCAAGAGCCGCAACGAAGTTCGCCGCCAAGAGAACATGAATAGCATGGGAGACGATGGGGACGTGTTTATGGCCCCGAACAATATGGTTCCCGCCGACAAACTTGGCGAGAGTCAGGGCGGTGGAATTGGCGGCACTCCAATTGCCGGCGTGGCCGGAGCCTCTATCATCGGCGACAACAAAGCCTGGGAACCAGTAGATGCGTCGGTTGCCTCGGGTCAGCCGATCCAGACGGCTACTGACCTGGTACTAAGCGGCGCACAGATTACGGCCGCTACGGCAATTGTTGTTTCTGTGGCAAAAGGCGAGCAGCCGCGCGACGCTGGAATCGGCCAGCTTGCCATCTTGTTTAATCTCACGTCGCAACAGGCTGAGCAGATTATGGGCAGTTCCGGTACGTCTACGCCGACCACGCCAAACCCTAACCCGGCGGCCGAAGTGAATCCGGAGCCGACTCCTGTTGTAGGTTCGCCTCCAAAGGATGGAACAAAAGAGGCCGCTCGATCTGCCTTTCTCGCATCGACGGAAAGAATGATCCGCAAGGAAGTGGCCGAGATTCGCAGTGCCGCCAAGGAGCCTGGTAAGTTCCTCGCATGGCTCGATAAGTTCTATGGTACGTGGCCTGCGAAACTATCAGCCGGCCTATCACCTGCCTCAGAAGCATGTCGAGCGTTGGGGTGCGATATAGACGCGAGCAGCGTGGCTAATGAACATTGCCAGCGGAGCAAGGCAGCCCTACTAGAGTTGTCGGGGAGCGCCAAGCAATCTGAGTTTGCATCGACTATCGCGGGCGAGATGGATAAGTGGCAGGCCGGTCTGCCAAAACAACTGGCAGACCTCGTTTTCAAGGAGAATCAGGAATGACCGAAGATACCACAAAACGCTGTTTCAAGCTCGCCGAAGTTCGTGTTGACGAGGTGGCCGGCAAGCCGACCATTACCGGGCTTGCCGTGCCGTACAACGCCCCCAGCGAAGACCTTGGCGGCTTTCGTGAAGTGTTCAAGCCAGGGGCGTTCAAGGAGTCGCTTGCTGGCAGCGACGAAATCTTCGCCGACGTGGAACACAACGGCACTCGCAAGCTAGGCCGCCGCTCTGTCGGTAGCCTAGAACTCAAAGAGAGTCGGGAGGGAGTCCGCGTATCAATCATACCGCCCGATACGACGGTGGGACGTGACACAATCGAGGAGGTTCGCGGCGGACTATTGGATGGAATGTCGATCTGCTTTGCGAACCCGGAGGATACCTACAAGGGCAAGGGCGACAGCATCGTGCGCGAAATCAGCAAGGCGAGTCTTCGAGCCGTCACGCTGACCTGCTATCCCGCTTACACTCAGACCGCCGGCACGGTAGCGATACGATCCCTTGAAGAGTACCGCAAAGGGATTGAGACAGAAGAGTCGGCGGCGAAAGCGGCTGACGAACAGCGGACAAAGGAGGCAGATGAGGCTGCCTCCAAGGCTGCTGCCGACGCCGAATCCGGCCGGATCGCCGAATCGGAACAAGCAAGAGCCAGGATCGAACTGGAGGAGGCGAGTCTGTGATTGATTTGGTGGCGGATGACCGTCCATTCAGGGATGGCTTGAGAATCGCGGCAGACGTGGTGCGCCAGTTCGGCGAGGCATGTTCTTCGGCCATACCCTTAACGCCCCGCCAAAACGCCGTGCTCGACTCCATACGCGATTTAACCGCCGACAAGGGCTATCCGCCCACTGACGCAGAGATAGCACAGCGTGCAAACATGAGCCGTACACGGGTGCGGCAGCACGTCGATAATCTAGTGGATCGTGGCATTGTGGCGCGGGAATGCGGCACGGCTCGGTCAATTCGCATCGTGGCCCTGCCACAAAAGACAGTTTGATGGGAGTTTTGTATCTGCTAGACTCACAGTAATTCAATCCCCAAAGGCAGTGCCGGCGGGTTTCGTGTCAACGGTCGCAGTGCGGGCGTTTTCACCACGGTAGTAGTACCGAGTGAGAAACGCCCGTTTTCGTTTTCGGCCGCCTCTCCTCGGTGGAAAGTCACCAATTCAAGGAGAGGCCAACATGGCTTTTTTCGACACGCGCGAGTTGCGGGAGAACCGGCACAAGCTGCTGTTGACCGCCCGCGAGATTCTTGACAAGGCCGACGACGAGAAGCGTAGTCGGACGGCCGAAGAGGATGCCAACTACAAAAAGGCGATGGACGACGCCGAAACGGCCCGCAAGCAGATCGAGGCGCACGAGCAGCGCAACGACCTGGAGCGGGAAATTGCTCTCGGCGAATCGACCAGGGGCCGGCAAGAGGAAGAAAAACGCGCAAAAGACGACAAGGCGGAAACGCGAAAGCTGCGGCCACGCGACACGCCGGAATATCGGTCGGCTTGGCATCGTGCAATGACAGTCGAAAACGCGAAGCATTTGCTGACACTCGAAGAGCATCGCTCCTTGTCAGCTGGAACGGCAACAGAAGGCGGCTATCTGTACGCCCCAGAACAGTTTGTGTCCGAACTGATTCAGAACATTACAGACGAAACCATCGTCCGCGGGATCGCGCGAGTGTTTCCACCGATCGCCGGCACTGATAGTCTCGGGGCACCTGTTCTGACGGACCGCATGGCGGCAGGAGAGTGGACTAGCGAACTCGGAACTCCGTCAACGGATTCATCGTTGGCATTCGGAAAACGAGCCCTTCGCCCGAATCCACTTGCCAAGGAAATCGTCGTCAGCAAAGTGCTATTGCGCAAGACATCAATGGCCGAACAGATCGTGCGGTCTGAGCTTGCTCGCGTTGTAGCCGAGGCGATGGAAAAAGGCTACATGACCGGAACCGGAGATCAGAAGCCGCTTGGTGTGTTTACTGCCTCAGCTAACGGCATTACGACTGCGCGCGATGTATCGACCGGAAACGCCGCGACTACGCCAACGTGTGACGGACTGAAAGCAGCCCGTTATGAGTTGAAAGAGGCGTACTACAAACGCGCAACGTGGATTTTCCACCGTGATGTCATGGAGTTGATTGCCAAACTCAAGGATGGAAATGGTCGGTACATGCTACAGGACAGCATCATTCAATCGGAGGGCGATACACTGCTCGGCCGACCGTTGCGTTTGTCCGAGTACGCCCCAAACACCATAGAAGCCAGCGCCTACGTCGGGATTCTGGGCGACTTTGACAATTACTGGATTGTCGACTCTATGGACGTTGAGGTTCTTCGGCTAGAAGAATTGTACGCTCGACAAAACAAGGATTGCTTCCTGACTCGCATGGCCAGTGACGGCGCTCCGGTGCGTTCGGAAGCCTTCGTCCGCGTCAAGCTCGGAACCTAACCAACAAACCGAAAGGATCACATAACATGGGAGCTAATTTCTCTCGGACGATCAAGCAGGATGCCGTGTATGGCGTTTTGGCAACCGCAGCATCGACCGTCTACAGCGACAAGATTGACTTGTCGGGATACAAGGGCGTTCTGATTACCGCCCTGTTCAAGTCCACCGGCGCTTCGACCGGCCATTGCACGTTTACAGTGGTCGGCGCGAACTCCACAGCTACCGACAGCACGTCCTATACGGCGATCACCGGTGCGTCGGTGACGGTGGAACACTCTACCACCGCGAACGACAAGCGGGTGTGTTCGCTCGACATCTGCCAGCCGATTTATCGGTACGTCAAGGCAAAACTAGTGAAGCAAGCGGGTATCTTGCTGAATGGACTTTTGGCGCAGAAGTATGGCGCGGCTGTCGAACCGACCGCCGCCAGTACAACCTACGCCGGTTCGACGGCGGCACTGTCCAATGTGCTGACCATCGGTGCAACCTAACCCGTGTCAACGTGACTACTCGCCATCCGGTCGATTGCCAGACCGGATGGCGGGGCAACCAGCGGAGTCTCTATTATGGCAGATGCTAGTTACCAACCAAAAGTTTACCGCAAGCAAGGCGGCGACGAACTCGTTGTCGCAAGCGGCGGATCAATTACTGTCGAGAGTGGCGGAACGCTTACAGTCGGTGGTGTTGACCTAATCGACGAATTGGCCGCGTTGAGTGGGCTCGACACAACTGAGTTTGGAGTTCTCAATGGCGTTACTTCCGGCACGGTAACGGCCTCTAAGGCCATTATCGTCGATGCCAACAAGGCGATTGGGACATTCAGTTCTGTCTCAATGAACGCGGCTACTATTACGACATTGGTTGCTCAGACATCGGTGTCGGCCCCTGCGGTATCTGCTACGAACGTCACTGTTGCCACTGCGCTAACCGTACCTGCGGCGACAATGACAACTCTTTCTGCCGCTACGTCAATCAGTGCGCCGTCGGTATCGGCTACAAATATCGTCGCCGCCACTGCTTTGACGGTGCCTGCCGCTACTGTGACTACGCTTAATGCGGCGACTTCGCTCACTGCCCCGGTGATTTCCGGTGCGGCTGCATCGGTCACGAATCTTACCGTTGCAACCGCACTTACTGTTCCGGCGGCCACGATGACTACGCTAAGCGCAGCCACGAGCGTGTCGGCTCCGAGCGTGTCTGCGACTAATCTAGTTGTGGCAACTGCTTTGACAGTTCCCGCCGCGACGATAACGACATTATCAGCCGCGACATCCGTGTCGGCACCATCAGTGTCAGCGACAAACATTGTGGCGGCAACCGCATTGACCGTACCGGCTGCAACGATTACCACTCTTGTCGCTAGCACGTCAGTATCGGCGGCTACTGTGTCGGCCACCGTTGCCAGCATCGCAACCTCGCTGACAGTTCCGGCCGCAACGATCACCAGTGGCGTGTTCGGAACTGGTGGAATCAATTGCACGACCGGCAAGTTGGTCTTGGGCGCAGCGACCTATAACGGCGGTACAAATACCGGAACAGATTGCGAAACGATTGTCACTCAATATGCCTTCCTTTCGGGAACGAATGCTGCTACCGCTACGCGGTACTACAAGTTGCCCGTGGTGGCGAAGGGGTTGGCTGTTGGGGTCATCAATAATTCGAGCGTTACCCAGGCCCTATATGGTAACGCTGGTGAGAGCTTTATGGGCGCGACCAGCACAGTCGTTGCTACGTCGAACGCTGCTAACGGGTCGCTGTTCCTCGTATGCGACGGAACCAACTGGTATCGAGGTGCAGCGTAATAACGGGTTTTACCTTACGGGAAAGGAAGTGTTATGGCTCTATGGTCAATCGGTATCTGTACGCCGATTCCGATGGTTCCAGTGAATGAAAAGGCCATCGGTATAGACAAGGTGCGCGCGGCGTTATCGCACGTATCAGGCGAGTCGGTGAATGTAACCGCCTGTCGAAAAGAATTGGAAGAGGCGTTGCCTGTTTCCAACAACGAAGACAAACACTTGGGGTTGATTACCCCAGAGTGGCAGCGTGCCCGGCAAATGCTCGCAGTTCCGCCGGGTCATAGCATCATCGAAATCTATGCCGATGGAATGGAAGTCGGCCAAGCGCGGACGGCGGCCGTGCAAACCGCACGGGAATCGGGGTTGAAGTATATCTTCTTTCTCGATTGGGACGTGATTGTCCCGCAAGATGCACTTGTGGTTCTGGCCTATCAGCTTGATAACAATCCAGACTTCGGCGTTGCGTCGGGAATGTACTGCATGAAGAGCATCCCCACTCATCCGCTTCTGTGGAGAGGATGGAACGAAGGCGTGGCCTACGATTGGACTGTCGGCGACGTCATCAAAGACCGAGTAGTCGGCGTGCCGATGGGATGCGCGCTCTTGCGTCTATCGCTGTTCGACAAACTGCCGAACACACCGGACAATCCCTGGTTTAGGACTCTCAATACCACGGTAAATTGCGGCGGTATGTGGCGCGAACAAAGGATGACGGAAGACCTTTGGTTCTGCAAACGATTTACGGATGAATGTCAGGGCAAGATCATGGTAGATACGGGATTGCTCTGTGACCACATTTGTCACAATACGGGCAGGCGATACATGCTCAGCAAGGATTCGCTTCCGTGGAAACGTCGGGAGGGCCGAACATGAGAATCGTTTTGCATGTCGGTTGTGGACCTTCCCACGATGTACCTACGATGTTTCAAGGTGATGATTGGCATCAAGTCCGGCTTGATATTGACGCTACTGTTGCGCCGGACATTGTATCGCCAATAACTTCAATTCCGTTATTGGATAATTATGCCACCGGATTGTTTTCGTCGCACTGCCTGGAACATCTATACTCGCACGAGGTTCCTGTTGCACTTCGGGAGTTTTTCCGCGTGTTGCGACCTGGGGGTATCGTGTTTCTAACCGTTCCCGATATTCAGCGTGTAGCGGCTGCTATTGCTGAATCCGGCGACTTGGATCAAACCATCTACGACTCGGCTTCCGGCCCCATTGCCGGCGCTGACATCCTATGGGGTTTTCGCCAAGCGGTAGCCGGCGGAAATCTTTTTTATCAGCACAAGACGGGGTTTTGTAAGAGGACGCTTACGAAACTATTGGAAGAGGCCGGGTTCAACATATCCGCTACATACAATCAGGGGCAATGGGATATTATTGCCTTAGCGACAAAACCAGGAGGCGACAATGTATCCACGTTGCCATGCTGTGAGCATTACGACAACTACCGGCGGTGACGGCACGGGCTATACGCCAGTCGAACACGGCCGCGTGTTGTCGGTTCAGTTTGCATCAACCACGTTGGGCACTACCGGCTCGATTGCCTACACCAACGAGACGACAAGCGAAGCCATCTTCACGAAGGCTCCCGCAACGACCAAGCTGATTTACTATCCGCGTCCCACCATCGTCAACTCGACGGGGGGTGCTATCAAGCCGTCTACCGGCTCTGCAAGTCCTGACTACTTCTATCTGTCCGACCATCGGCTCAAGATCGTCGTAACGAACTGCGGCACTGGCACGGCTAAGACTGTCGATTTCCGGGTAACTGTTGGCTAAACAATGAAAGGGAAACAATTCGATGTCCGGGTCACTCGAATCAATTCCGAAGCGTCGCATCAGTACGTTATCCCGTATTCGGCGGGATCGGCGTAAGAACATTGCCATCGTGGGCAAGGCTCCAAGTTCACTTGGCCTTGCCCCGTATGGCGATAAATCATGGCAGATTTGGACTCTCTCCGATCTGGTGCTGTGCAAGCAATCCCCACGCTACGACGTGCAATTTGAATTGCACAAAATAGATCAAATCACGGGTCCGCGCCAGCCGTTTCGTGATTGGCTAGGTCGTGTAGAAAAGCCACTATTTGTACGCGAGGCAACGCCGGACTTACCAAACGCGACCCCGTATCCAAAAGATATGATCGTGGCCAAGTATGGCCACTACTTCACCAATACCGTTTCATGGATGATCGCACTGGCGATCGAAATGAAGCCGGAACGTATTGGCGTCTGGGGCGTAGATATGGCGTGCAACGATGAATACGGCCATCAGCGTCCATCGTGTGAATACTTTCTTGGCATGGCTCGCGGACTCGGGATCGAGGTGGTTATTCCACCACAAGCCGACCTTCTCAAGACGTCCGGCCTGTACGGTTTCGACACCTGGCAGAGCGATATGTTTGTGAAGTGGAAGGCGCGGTGTGCCGAACTGTCACAGCGATCCACGCAACGCGCGTTAGAGCGTGACAACCTCGACCAACAAGTTGCCTTCTGCAACGGCGTGCTATCAGTCTGCGGCGACGACATCAAGGAAGAATGGAAGACACGTCTCACGGAAAACGAGAGGGAACGCGACAAAGCCGCCTCGGAATCGCTCTACTTGCAGGGCGCGCTTGAGGATACACGCGATTACTGGGGCCAGTGGGCGCAGAGGACGTAATATGTCAGAGCTCCAGATCGTAACCGCGCCGACCACTACCCCGGTATCTCTCATCGAGGCATGGAGTCACTTGCGCGAGTCGCAAGACGCCAACACGGATGAGGTTGTGTTGAAGCTCAAGTCCGCTATTGACTTTTGCCAACGGCATGTTTCTGGCGGTCGTCAACTGTGTGCCGCCACATACGATTATCTCCTGAGAGACTTCCCATCGGACAGCGACGATTGCCGGCTTCGTCTGCCAATGCCTCCGCTGAAAAAGGTCCAGTGGATTAAGTATTACGACACTGCCGGAACATTGACGACGTGGGGCAGCACTACAGGAAGCACCGGGAGCACTGGATACTACATCACGATCAAAGGCCGTGATACGCAAGGTTACGTGGTGCCGGCTTATAACAAGACGTGGCCGTCTGTGCGTGACCGACCTGACGCCGTAACGGTACGGTTTATAGCTGGTTCAACGTCGCCGGGTGACATACCAGACGCGGCAAAGGCTGCGGTCCTGCTGAAGCTGGAGCACCTTTACGATCCCGAGCGGGTCGATGAGGCAACGCAGACCAAGGCTATCGATTTGTTGCTGGCGACTGTCAACCACGGATTTTACGGGTGAGCCATGTTGCTTCCGCTGACGATCTTGATTCGTGAATCGGCTTCGGAACCGCCGATAGAGTGTGTCATTGGATTAAACCTTGAAGAAATTGCCCGCGTTGAGGAGGGCATGGACGAAGGGACAATCCACGTTTATGCCGATGGATCGAGGGCACCGTACACGATTGCAGGGACGGTTGAGGAGTTTGTGTCGCTGGTTAATGCGTGTCTGTTCGGAGAAGAGGAGGGGCCGGAATGCGAGCCTGCACCTATAGAAGCCGAGTAACGCTGCAATCGGTGTCGCAATCGACGGCTGATAGCTATGGGGCACGCACTGAGGTGTGGAGCGATGTAGCGACTAGCATTCCCGCGGAGGTTCAGACGACGGCTACAAGCGAAATAGTCAAGGGCGTATTGGTGAAGGGCGAGGCGTCAATGCAGGTGAAGATGCGATACCGAAACGATGTAACCCAAACTTGTCGCTTCAAGTGGGGCTCGCGGTCTCTCTACGTCCAGAGCGTTGATCCTGACTCCCGCAATCGGGAACTGACCTGCATTTGCCGGGAGACGTTGACGTGATTGGCTCAGACCGACAAGTAACGCAGATTGAAGGTTTGGATGCACTACTGAAAGTATTGCAGCAGCTACCGCCTAATGTATCTGGCAAGCTCGTAAAGCCGGCGATGCGAGAGGCTGGCGACATGCTGGCCGGCGAGTTGCATAGAAATGCCTACAAGCAACGTGTTGCGGCGGAGGGGCGAGGCTACAAGGACAGAGACAACATTCAACTCAACAAGACGGCCGGAACGCGAGCGAAGGTCTACCGCAAGGGCTCCGGCTTCTACGTCGCCGTGGGATTTGACTATAGCAAGGGTGGCTCGCACGGGCATTTAGTCGAGTTCGGCCATCGGATCGTGCGAGGTGGAACGCTGGCTGGCGAAGGTAGAACGCCAGGTATCACTGCTGCCGGTATTCGATTCATGCGGAGCAAGGGATTCATCAAAGGCACCTACGAGAGTGGCAAGGTGTTGCATGGGAAACGAAAAGGCAAGCCGCGAATGGTCTCGGGGTTTGCAAAGGGTGGCAATGTGTACAAAAGCAGCGACATCGGCATGACCGTGATGGGTCGTCAAGTTCGTGGTGGCGGTCGCGTGGTAATGAAGGCTGGCGCGGGGTTGCTATCGGGCGGAATGCGAACAAAGCCGTGTCCGATGTTGGGCCCGGCATGGGAAACTATGAAGCGCCCAATGATGATCGCTATTGAAAACGAGCTTAGAAAGATAGAGAGAACGGCAGTGCGGTTGGCTGGAAATGTACGTGGTGGCGTTACTGGTTTTGGGGAAAACTCCGCAGGTCCAATGTACTGGTAAGCATGTCGTCACCAGAAGAAACCTTTGTTGCTCGCGTCAACGCCATAACGGCCGTGTCGGCTCTGATTGGCGGCAGAGTGTACCCGATTCAGCCGCCGGAGGGCGTGACGCTGCCGTGCGTCGTGTATGAACTATCGGGCGATAATCCGATCAATAGTGCCGGTGGTGCAACAGGAACGCATGAAACGCATATTGCGGCACATCTGCTGGCGAGCACCTACGCGAATGTCAAGGCGTTGGCTGCGGCGATGCTAGGCGATGAATCAACGACCTCGCCGAGCGGATTGTCTGGCTGGGCTGACACCAGCGGAAACATTTGGCATCTCGACAGTCAACGCGATGCTCCTGGCGAACTGATAACCGGACAAGACGTGCGAGAGTACCAAGGCGTAGATCAAGAGTACACAGTTTGGAATTGAGGCGTATGGGGCTAGATCGACGGATCGAAGAGGCTTAACCCGGAGCCCTGCCCCTTTTTGTTTTTTCGGGGAATCAGTCCGCACGCGGGTAGTGCGTGAGGACAAACATGGCGAACAAAGGTTTTAACGGAACAACGGTAACTTTCGGTTCTGCCGTAGCAAATCTTCGCGGCGCTTCTGCCACTGAGTCATGCGCGGAAGTCAACGTCACCGGATCTGCCGACGCGGTTCAATCTCACGTCGCCGGGATTCCAAAAAAGGAAGTCTCGCTTGACCTTGTCGGTGGGAGCGCCATTACGGCCGGCTCGTCCGGCTCCCTTTCCATTTCGTGGTTCGACGGAACCACGACTTCACTGGGAAACTCGATCGCCACGTCCGTTGACATTAAGGGGCAGATGGACGGCGAGATTACGAGTTCCGTCAAGTTTACAAAAACTGTGTAAGAAATAGGACTCATAGCAATGGCAAACAAAGGCTTCAATGGATCAACAGTCAACTTTCCCTCCACGTCTTCGGGTATCGGCGCGCTTCGCGGCGCGTCGTATTCCAATTCGTGCGCGGAAGTAAGTGTCACAGGCTCCACGTTTGCGGCGCAGGCACATGTTAAGGGGATTCCGAAAAAGGACGTGACCCTCGATCTTGTGGGCGCGTCCACCGTTACGGCGGGCTCGACTGGTTCGCTTTCCGTTTCGTGGTTCGACGGAACATCAACGTCGCTTGGTAAGGTGATCGTCGTTTCCAAGGATATCAAGGGGCAGATGGACGGCGAGATTACCACGTCAATTAAAGTCACAAAGACCACTACGTAGGAGACAGCATGTTAAGCTGGGAAGAAGTGCAACGAAAAAAGCGGGGCGACATCAAGATTGTGTCCGTGCCAGAATGGGGCGGCGATGTCGGCATTAAGAAGTTCAGCGCGCGAGACATGATGTTTCTGCGGTCGCTGGCCAAAGAGGAGGATGCCGATACTGTGGACGATACGGCGCGGCACGTCACGGAAGAGGATTTGCAGGCCATTGCGGAGGTGCTTGCGCGAGGCGTGTGTAACGATGATGGATCGCCTTATTGCACCACCCAAGAATGGTCAGACTTCGCGGCCGACCAGATGCCAGTACTGAATTATCTCATCGAAGAAGTTCAGTCGCACAACGGAATGAGGCAGCAACAGCGAGAGGAACTAACAAAAAACTCCGAGAGCGGGCCGACCTCCGCTTCCACGTGAGGCTTGCCCGCACTCTCGGCTACAAGTCGCGTCAACGAATGTACGATGACCTGACGGCAGAGGAGCTAATCGAGCATGAGGAGGCGTATAAGCTCGACCCGTGGGGAGATGAACGCGAGGAGTTATTGCACGGCATTCTTTGCAATCTAGTTGACCGATGCCACAGACAAACAGGCTGCTGCGAACCTCCGATCCACTACATGCCTTACGCAAAACAATTTGACGGCACTGGCGGCGAACAGACGGAAGAGCAAATGCAAGAGATTCTATCAACCGTAGCGGCATCGTGGGGTAGGTAATGTCAAATGTTATTGGGTCACTCCATGTGAATCTCAGCGCTAATACCGCTCAATTCGAGAGCGGGTTGAAGCGTGGCGCTGCCGCTGCCAAACAGTTTTCTCGCGAAGCATTGGCCAATGACATCTTCAAGGCAAAAGGCGGAAAGGATGCAGCGATAGGAGGCGGTAGCGGTAATCCCATCACTCCGATCATAGATGATGCAAAAGATGCCCACCCGAGGCTGTCCGCCGTCCAGAAACTTCTACAAAACATCACACGTATTGGCGTGGGGGGGCGTAACTTTCGCCTCTTGTCAGGATTAGGTGGTGCTGCATCCGAATTAACCGGCGTGTCTGTGGCGTCGATGGGTGTAGTGGGGGCACTTGCCGTTCTTGGAATGGCGGGAAAGAGTCTTGGAGACGATATTCGTGCCACGAGAAAAGAAGCGGCACTGCTAGGAAAAACATACGAGGAGTTGGCCGCAGAAAAACATCTAGTGGCATTTTCTGAGGGTGCCAGTTCTGGACTGGAGCATCTGTCGGTCGTTGCGGAGTCAGCAATGCGAGCCGCTAAACGACTAGGTGGAGAGTTCATTGGATGGACATTTAAGACTAGCGGGCTAGGGGTAACTATAGAACTTCTGGAACGGTTCTCCGGCATTGACATTACCGGAACCGACGCGGAAAAACTAAAGAGAATAACACAAGAGGCGGAGAAGGCTGCTGCAAAATGCAAAAACATAGAGGACAACTTGCGTGCTATTGGTGACAGATTACGAGATGATATAGCCGCCACAGGAATGTCAGACATTGACGCCAAAACGCACAGGCAGACTGAGGATATTAAGAGATCGGCAGCGGGAGGTGGCAATGCAGCGCCGGGATTGGTAGAGGAAAACATTAGTTTGGCAAAACGTCGTAGTGCTGTCGAAAAACTCCAAGCCATTGGTGACAAGCTCAGAGATACATTTGCTTCGCTAAACAATATAGGCAAAGACATCAAGCCGGAAGATCAAGCGTTCGGTGATTTTAAGACATGGTTGGCAGATGCGATGAAGATCACTGGGGACGCTGCCGCTCCATTGTTGGCTCAAGCGGAAGCGTGGCGCAGGGCAGCGCAGGGAGTGCGCGAACAAGGCGAGGCAACAAAAAAAGCGGCAGAAGAGACAAAAAAGGCAGAGGAAGAGGCAAAGCGGTTTCAAGAGCGCCTCCAGTCCCTTACGGAGACTCCTCTATCCAAGTTTGCTCTGGTAGCGGACGACTTGGCCAAGGGGTTATCGCGCGGCATTATCTCATCAAAGCAATATGCTGCCGCGCTCGGAAGGGCGCGAAAGGATGCCGTGTCTTCTCTCGTGTCCGAACTAAAGTATGCACCCGGTGCATCGTCGGCACTCACCGCCGGATCGCGCGAACTATTTAACATGCAGGCAGATCGCTCACAAGGTCCAAGCGAAGAATTGAAGGAGGCAATGCGGCAAACGCGACTTATCAAGGAAGTGCGCGATAAAATGCCCGCCGTCGTCGGAGGCCGAATGTGATTACTCGCAACATCGAAGTTCCTGGGTCGTATCGGAAGACCACAGCAGAAAGCGGCAAGGAATACGAATACACCCGCCGTATCACGGTAAACACTGTGGCCGACGACGAGAGGACAATCGAGGGTGTCATTCCGCAGTACGGTGATGTATTCACCTTTCGGGGCCGACAGCAGTTTTGCACCGGCTCGGAAATATCGCGTGCGGATCGCCTCGTGTGGGATGCTCGAATCAGCTTCGCACCGCTGACCGTCATTCCCGACAAGCCAAAAGAAAAAGACCCTATCCGCTGGCCCATCGACATCAAGTGGGGCTCGCGGACCATTCAGGCGTATCCGCCGGTAGACATCAAGGGGCGACCATACATCAACAGTGCTGGCGACAGGCTGAAGGATCGACCTCCCGTGGAGATCATTCACCCGACTCTGACAATCACGCGATACGAGGTGGCGTTCAACGCCGCACGGATGCTGAATAATTTTGCTGGCAGGATCAACAGCACGCCGTGGTATGCGTGTGCGCCGGGCACGGCTAAGTTATTTTTTCCAGATGCTGGTACTGAATACATCGAGGCGATGAAACGGTACTACTGGAAAGTGCCCTACGTCTTTGAGATCGCGCCTGAGGGGTGGGACATCGAGATTGGGGACATCGGCAAGCAGTGCCTTGTCGACGAAACGTTTATGTCGGGATCGGGCCAGTCGTCTAAAACAGGAAAGAAGATCAAAGTATCCTGCAAAGACGAAGCAGGTCTTCCGTCGCAAGAGGATCAATTCCTTGACGGCAAGGGTGGGCAAATGTCATTTGACGACGTGCGCAAGGGAAAGCTGTATTACATCAAACCAAAACGCGAAGGCCACAAACAGGCCGACTTTAACCAGCTTCGGCTGCCGTAGGAGAGATCATGGCTACAAACGTATGGCGAGGCGGCGCTCCGGCGGTTGCGCAACTGGACACGATCACTGTGGCTGGCACGTGGGCAACAAATGACATCGCTACCATTACCATCAATGGACATGCCCTCACGTTTACGGTTGGCGCAACGCAAACGGGCGCGGCCGTGGTGACGGGGCTCGTTGCGTTGTGGGCGGCATCGACGCTTCCTGAGTGTTTGGAGGTCACGGCTGCGGACGGCTCTGGCGACACGGTAACGCTTACGGCCGTTACGGCGGGCGTACCATTCACGGTCACGGTATCCGAAACTACCGCTGGCGATGGCACCCTGTCACTCGCCGTTACGACGGCCAACTCCGGCCCCAACGATTGGAGTACGGCGTCGAACTGGTCGCTTGCGGCGGCCCCCGTCAACACCAACGATGTCATCATCGAATGGTCTGAGTATTCGATCTACTACGGCTTGGCACAATCTGGCGTGACGCTGGCATCGCTCACCGTCAAGCAGTCGTTTACCGGCACGATTGGGCTGCCTCGAATCAATGCAAGCGACTACCCGGAATACCGAGATACCTACTTGGCTATCGGGGCAACCGTTATGACGATTGGCGGTGGCGATGGCATCGGCTCGGGTCGCATCAAGATCAATAACGGAACGGTGCAAACTGCGTTTACACTGCTTGGTTCCGGCTCGACGTTAGAAGACGGCATCGGTGCTATTGTATGGAAGGGCACGCACGCCAGCAACGCGGTATCCGTGACGAAGGGCGACTTGAGTGTCGCTCCGTTTGCTGCGGAAGTCGCTACGGTGTTGACACTCAAAATGGGTTACTACGACAGCCCGGATACTGACGCTGTTGTGACGTGTGGTAGCGGCGTTACGCTCGGCACGGTGATAAAAAATGGCGGCAACCTGACGTGCGACAACACCACGACGGCGATTACGGCATTCACTCAAACGGCAGGCGAGGCCACGATCTACGGCATGACCAATGCTGTAACGGCACTGAATCTGTACGGAGGTCGCGTCTACTACTCGACAGCCGGAACGCTAACCGCCGGCGTGGTGATGGCGGATGCCGTGTTGGACTTCTCACGTGATATGCGGGCTAAGACGGTTACGGCGATTCAAGCCTACGGGCAGAATACGATCTTCGATCCGGCGGCCGTAGTGACATTCACCAGTGGCATCGACTACATGGGATGCGATGGTATCACTGGCATCGGCAAACACCGCACCTGGACGCCTACGGCGATCTGACATGGCAGAAAAGTTTGTTCTACCGACTGAGCCGCAGTTTGAGCGTATCGCCCGTGCCGTGCGCAAGAGCGAAAATGCTGTCGAAAAGCGTAATGCAATCGACACCACGTCGCCCGGCACAACCTGGACGCAGCTGCTGCCAGGCCACAACTCGTCATCGTTCCAAATGCCTCCGTACTGTGTAGGGCGAATCTGCGGCGGAAGCATTCTCGGTACGCTCCCCAACGCGACACGAACGGTATCGTTCGACCGCCCATCGACAGCCCATTTCGGACGCGACTACTGCGTCAACGGTTGCGAGCCCATCGGGTGCGAATCGGACAAGTACAACGGCAAGCCAGCGTGGGGGCAAGTCTACGTCGCCGGCCCGTGCATCGTCCAGTATCAGGGGACCGACCCCATCCCCGGGGACAAACTCGGCCCGGTTCCCGGCAAGTGGTACGTCGAGGCGAACCGGCCTTCCATCTTCACGGTGTGGGGCGTTGTCGATACGACGCACAAGCTGGCGTATGGGGTGTTGCATCCGATACGAGAACCGATCTGCGTTGCCACGGTGGAGGCACCTGCATTTGGTGTTGCCGCGATCACTGGCGTTACGGGGACAATGCCAAACGTGGTTCCGCAAGTCGGCCAGCCAAGCACAACGTATTGCAAAGGCTACTTGGTTGTAGCGGGCACGGAAATCGCCGCAAACAAGATAGGTGCTTACCAGGAGTGCCTAATGGTCAAGGCCCTGTACGGCTCCGGCACGCCGGCAGTGGGCGAGGTGTGGGGTCCGACGGCTTCGGCATGGACGCTCTCCAAGAACTCAGGCGTCGGCTGCGGTTGGGGCATTCTCGTTGCTGGCATCTACGACGCCGGTA
>Ga0172380_10002827_pt1 | contig 25478 bp, 53 predicted proteins | sample Leawe162metaG_FD_119747 | JGI IMG/M metagenome (GOLD analysis project Ga0172380, IMG submission 119747) | Leachate microbial communities from a municipal landfill in Southern Ontario, Canada - Leachate well 162 metaG | ecosystem: Engineered > Solid waste > Landfill > Unclassified | place...
CAGCTCTCCTCGTCGGTGGGCTCCTCGAAGGTCTGCTCGTCGAGCGGCTCTTCGAAGGTCTGCTCGTCGGTGGGCTCCTCGAAGGTCTGCTCGTCGAGCGGCTCTTCGAAGGTCTGCTCGTCGGTGGGCTCCTCGAAGGTCTGCTCGTCGAGCGGCTCTTCGAAGGTCTGCTCGTCGACAGGCTGCTCGAGCATCTCTTCGGGCTCCGGCGGGGGAGGTGGCGGCGCCATCGGCCGAGGTGCTGCAGGCGCCATCGGTCGAGGTGCTGGACGAGCCGCAACCGGAGCAGGACGCGCAACGGGAGCCGGTCGAACCACAGGCACAGGCCGCAAGACTGCCGCCGGTCGAGGTGCTGGCGCAGGTCGAGCAACAGGCGCTGGCCGTCGCACTACTGGCGCAGGTCGAGCGACAGGGGCAACCCGTCGCACTACTGGCGCGGGTCGAGCCGCGGGCTGCGGAAACGCCCGATTGACTGCGGCTCGAGCGGGAGCAGTAACGGCCTTCACTGCCAAGCGTCGAGCCTTTGCCGCTGCAACGATTGGCGCTTTGGCGGCCTGGAATTGCGTGCGCAAAAGAGCTTTGGGGCGCAGCACGGAAAGAGGGTTCGCGAGTTGCGCGGCCGCTCGTAGCCCTGTTGCTGCGGTCCTGCCAACGATAGGAACTCGACCAACGACCTTGGCAATCGGCTTGGTGATGCGCGAAGGCAGGTTACTCACCTTCGAAACGGCTTTCTTGAGCTTCTTGATTGGCGACCAACCAAGCATATCAGAAGCGAATTCTTGGCGCGCGTCCTCGTGCTCAGTGTCGTCTCCGTCGAGACCGTCGCCGCGCAGGTCAATGAAGTTTGGATCGACCATGGCTCTACTCCTGTTGCATACCGTTGTGATGAATGAGTAACTCGATATCGTCGGCAAAGTTGGTCGAGACACGAGAAAGGTTGGTTAGCCAAATCGTGGCCTGCCCTGCTGTGCAGCAGTGGCCGCCGATGATGAAGTCCCGAGCAGCCGGGTCGACAACCCGAGTCGAAACATGGTCGTCCACAAGCACTAGCGGCGTAGCAATGTCGAGAAAAGCTGTCGTCCCAATCGCAACGCCATTGATGGTGGCAGTGGTTGGTAACACGTCTTGCCCAGCATCAAAGAAATGTCGCGCGTAGCTGCCGGCGCCAGTGAATGCGGGAGTCGACTGCACATGTCGAGCCCACGAGTAACCATCGAACTCCACGCTAAGCGCGCCACCTGCCGTGGCGTTGCCGGTCTGGTTCGTCTGCCATAGCGCCACGTCGAAATTGAAGGCCGAGATAGCGGCCGCACAATCACAATGATCCAGCTCGATGTATAGATCCTGAGTGAGGGGATCGGCCACTGTAATATTGGCTGCAGTCACGAGCAGGTTGCGCAAGTGCAGGTTTGCCCAACCAGCAGGCAACGAGGTATAGGTGATGTCTCCCCCGAGGATCGTCCCTAGGAAAGTGCCGGGCGCAGCCCACCCCGAAATAATGACATCCTCGAGAGCAACCGGAATCGCAACAGCATCAGCATAGGTTGCCGGCGCTACGAAAATCTCAACTTGCGTCCAAGCATTGGCAACCGCCTGATTGACTGCTTGTTGAATCGTCTGGAACGGCGCTCCCAGTGTGCCCGTAGGAACTGCTGGCGCATTCACCGCATCAACAAACAGCGTCTGCGCAACAGGCACAACGCCAACGACTGGCGCCGTCCAAGTTGGCACGAGACCGGGTCCCCCAGAAGTGAGGAGCCTGCCCGCCGTGGCGACACCATCGCCATAGTCATCCGATCGAGCAGCACTGCCCGACGTTGAGACTCTCAATCTTGCGACCATGATCCGACTCCTCGTTCTGGGGTTGGGTGAATGTGGTGCCGAGGTTACGGATTGAGCGGGAAGACCATCAGGTCAAACACGATGTCCGCACCAGTCGCGACGAGGGCGGCCGCGGACTGATTGGAGATCCGCAACGTCACAGCATTGGCCGCGCTGATGAAGGCCTCGACAGTCGGCGCTCCACCTGCCGCAGTCGCTGGCAATGCCGCTCGAGCGGAAGCCAAGACGACGCCATTTGCCAAGGTCACCCCAGCGACGGCAACGGCTGCCGGTTGGAATGCGGCGCCGGCTGCGATTGCCTGATTAGCGATTGGCCAAGTATAGGTTGCCCTCGGGAGGGTATTGCCTGAGGTCGGTTCTCTCATGGGTCATTTCCTTTCGTGTCGCCGGCGACGGGCGCCGGTGGATCTGTTGTCGAGGTGTCGCCCGCCGGCGAAGGTGCCGAGCCCTCGCCGGCGGGCTGCTCTTTGGATGCCGTTTCAGCGGTAGGCGCAGCCTGCACCGCATGACCAAGAATCTTTTCTATCAGCGCCACTTGCGCCGGAGTGAAAAAGCCCATCATGGCCGCCACTTCGATTTGCTTCGGGTTCAACCCCGAGAGCAACTCGACGGCCGCGGCAAGCTTGGCGTTTGTCGCATCGTCCACGCCAAACTTCTTTTTCAAAATGTCGAGCAAGTCGCCGGAGTAACCCTTTGCGATCTCGAACACCTGCGCGCGACGTTCGGCGGCTGACTTGTGCGATTCTCGAACCATCTCGCGCTCGAGCTGGCTGTCGAAGTACTCTTCACGGGACTTGAACAACTGGTCGATGATGTCTTCGTAGCGGTTGTTACGCGACTGCAACCGCTCGATGGTCTTGTCTTGCGCTTCGGTCGCAGCCTTGAAGCCTTTTAGAACGAGCTCGTGCAGCTCGAGATTCTGCTTCTGGCTTGCCTTCAGTAGCTCGGCAGTCGCGCGAATCGCCTCGGCTGGGATGCCTTGCCGCGATGCCTGCTTGTCGTCGATGATGTCGTCATCGTCGTCGGGAATGTCCTCGCGATCCTTCGCGAAGTCTTCGAGCCATGCGACCTTGAAACGCCGAGTCCCATCCGGCGCTTTCCAAGACTTGATGTCACCGTCCGCAATGAGCTGGTTCAGCTTGCGGAGGCTGATCCCCAACGTGCGGCAGGCCTTCGTCGAGCCGGGCAGGTTGGGCCACAGCGAGCGCAGGTCGTCCGGATCTCCGGCGCCGTTCCCGCGTTTCGCTGTGGTTTCTTCGGCCATCGTCGAATCATCCTTCTAGCAGCCAAACAATGTTGACGTGGTCGATGCCACCAGGCGACAGCAATTCAACTAGGCTTGCGTCGCCCAAAGTAACGCCAGTCGTGCGGATTGCGGAGTCTGCCGGGTTGACGAGAAAGAGCCGATTGATCCCGCGCGAAGCAAAGATGTCGACTTGTATATCAGACAGCGCTTGGCCGCGAGGATCGGTAACGATGATCCCCTTAGCGCCGGCTGGGCAATTGAACCCAATGGTGCCAGCAGGCGGAAGACCATAAGCAAGCGTCAGGGTCGGAGAATGCACCGATCCACGAACCCCCGACGCCAATGACGCGGTAAGAATTACGGGCGTAAAAATGCCGTCGGCAGGACGTGGCGCCAGTCCACCAGGCAAAGGGATCAAGGGCCACCCCTGAGAGTCGGTTTGGATCGCTGTGATTGTGGCTTTTCCTACAGGCAACACGATCGCGTTCTTGAGCGCCCAGTCGACAATAATCGTCTGACTGGCGCAGCCAATCCCGTACACGATTCGCGCGAGAATGCGACCGGCGCCAAAGGTGCCGGTTGGGTCTGTCTGCTGCATACCGAGCGACAGCACGGCTTGCTGAGCTGCAGCTTCGCCTTCGAGCCCGAGCTCACCCATTGCAACCTCGCGACCGATGCCGCCCAGGGCGTTGGTGCCCGGAGTCGAGCTCCAGATTTGGCCGGTTTGGGTTTTCTGCCAGTAGTCGCCCATGGTGGGTTCTGCTTCCTGTCGTTCCTCGTCAGAGAGCGATTCTAGAGATCCGTCCTCCGGGATATACGTCATGCACGACACGACGAGCATTAGGGGCAGGAGAAGCAAGCCTCTTAGCTGTGAGAGCCTGTTTCTGAGTTGCGATTTGAGAAAGAGCGATTTGGGCACCTTTGTCTCCTTGTCGCGCTAGCTTGGTCGTGTTCTGCACGATTCGTAGCGCAGCCTGCTTTACGCCGGCCTTTGGAGAATCTACCGCGTTGGCCACTGCTGCAGCTGCAGCAAGCGCCGCGGCAGCAGGCACACCGATAGGCGGGAACACTATCGCAGCGCCACCTACAACCGCTTTGACGACGGGCGATTTCGCCAGCATCTTCGCGACAGGCAAAGCCGCTTTCGCTGCATCGAGCTGCGTCTTCAGTACCGCCCGAGGTTGAAGGAATGACAGGGGGTTCGCCAGTTGCGCACCTGCACGCACGCCAGTTGCAAGCACCTTGCCCACAACTGGCACCCGTCCAACTACCTTGGCGAGAGGGTTGGCAATCTTCGAAGTCAGCTTCGACGCTGCCTTGACCGTCTTTTTGACTGCCTTAAAAGGGTCCCATCCTAGAGCGATGAGATCATCAGCACCCAGGCCGTCCCACATTGGATCGTCTTCGTCGAAGTCATCCAAGCCAAACGCTGCTGCGTTGCCAGCGTGCCCGCCTGCTTCGAGGCCGTCGCCGTCGATGCCGTCACCGCGGAAGTCTTCGATCGATTGCATGTCTGATACGCCCGGCAAATTGTAGAGTGACATAGCGTCTCGAAGCTCCTCGACGGTGAAACCTGGATCTAGGGGGTGAGTCATGGTCAGACCTTGGCGGCCGACCGCCACTCGTCCGCACGTTGCGGATCCTTGGTGGCGAGGTTCAGTAGGTGCGCGGAATACTGGTTCTTGTCCGCGGTCAGAGTCGAATAGTCCCCGCCCTTTTTGCCCCAATAGAAGGGCTTCGGGGGGACCATGTTGTAACGGTCCGCGAGAGCAAGCGCGGTTTCGGAACCGTATGATCCGTCGGTCCGCGGCAACCGCTCGACGAGCTGGAATTCCTTGACCTGCGCGCGGGGTTCCGTTGCCGTGCCTTTCTTCGCGGTCTTCAGTGCGAGGAGCAGCGCGGCCGCTCGACGGCGGTTCGGGTCGCTTGCGGCTGGTCCTTGCGGCTGCGGCGTTGGCATGCTTGCGCTAGGCGCTCCGGTTGTCGCTCCCGATGGGACGTTCGTTGACGTTGGCACACCAGCAGGCGCAGCCGTCGTCGATGCAGTCTGCTGCGCAATCACCTGTTGTACGTTGGCAGCTGCCGCCCGAAGCTCTCGGGCTGCGTCCGGATATTGCGCCTCAATGGCTGCCGCCACTTTCAACATCGTTGCAGGATTGCCCGAAGACAACGCGGCAAGAACCATCGCTTGCACGTCTTGCACGGGCTGCGCGGCAATACCTGCACCTGGTGCACTCACGGTAGCAGCAAGACCACCCGCAGCCGTTGGCACGGGTCCGGATGGGACCGCAGTCGTTGGCGTGGCTGCGCCAGTCGTTCCAGGTCCTGGGGTGACTGCGTTGGAAGCTGCGTTCGCAGCGGCGCCGGCAGCTGCGCCCGATGCGGCTTGCTCCTTCTCTTTCTTCTTCGATGCGGCTGCCGCACCACCAACCAAGAGGAGCAACCCGGCAGGGATTAGGAACACTAGAGGACCGGCCATCGTCTTACCCTCCGAGGATCGTTGCGGTGTCGTTGAGCCCGCCGGCGAGGTGGGGATACTTCGCCGAAAGTTGTTTCGCAACCATGCGCATGGTTGCAGGTGCGCCGCTCTGCAGCGTGCTGTTGTAGAGCGCTGCAATGTCGGCAGGTAGCTTCGTGTCTTGCGTGGTTGCTTTCATCGCACGCAGCACGAGCTGTGCCTGATGTTGTGCGGCATTGCCCGGCACGTTGTAGGCGTTCGCGATCTGGGTCATCGTCGCAACGCTGCCCGACTGCAAACCTGCAACGAGCTGAGCGCGCACGTCCGCCGGCACGGGCTTACGGTGTGCCTTGTGCACACCCACAGCAGCGCCGATGCCGACGAGGCCAATCCCTGAAACGATAAATGCTAGTCCTGCCATGTTCTACATTCCCATCATTCGGCTAGGGTCCTCTACTTCGCCATCCGAGCGCCTGACCTCGGCGTGAAAGACTCGAGACGGTCGGGGGAACCCTCGACCGCAGGCAGGGCAACCGAAGGCGCCATCTTTGACGATTGCGCCGCAGAGCGGGCACTTGCTCCGCCAATAGACTTTGCAGGTTGCGCGACGTTGTCCATGTCGGCGCAAGTCATCTTGCCAGAGCTCGGCAAGCCGCCATGCCGAGAGGTGCGCGCAATCCCCGCCGCCGGTTTCGATGACCAGAGGGATTGACTTGACCGTCTCGTAAAGTGTCCCCTGTGGCTCCGACAAGTAACGGACCGTACCCTTGCGGGCGCAGTCATAGATCGTGGGGGTCTGCGGGTGGTTCTCGAGCAGCACTAGGTTGTGCTCCGCTGCAGCGTGCACAGTGGCCGAAAGTGCGCGTGCTACGCCGAGCTCGCCACCAATCAACCTAGGCTGTACGTCAAGAACCACCCACATGTTGCCTCTTAGGTCACCCGAACTAGATCGGGTCCCTCGAACCATCCTTCGATGTTCACGGCAAGGCCGGAGGTGTTGGCAATCGTGACCAAGATGTCTTGGCCAGCTTGCGCCGTCGAGCCCTTGAGAACGCGCGAAGTCCGAACCTCAGTGAGGCCGGAACAATGCACGCCACCGGGGCCGTTCAGTTGCTGCAGACCGAGGATCTCGATCGAGACCACACGACAAACAGCCGTTGCCGCCAAGAGACTCGGGAAAATGATCGAGTTGATCTGCATGGACCGAGTCGGTCGAACCGCAATCGTAACCTGAGCGCCTGCGCCGATTGCCGTAACGGGGATCGGCAGAATCTCAGTCTTGACCGACGTGGCATCTTCGCCAGTCGTCGAGAACGGGATCTTGCCTGCCGCTCGTGCCATCGCCTGCCGGTCGAGTTGCTGCATCGCAGCACCTTGCACGGCCGCACGCTGGATCATGCCAGCCTTTGCGCCCTTGGCCTTGCGAAGGCGCATCTTGGCGGCTGCGGAAGCGCGGGCATTCTGCGGCGTTGGGTCAGCACTGAAGAGCATATCCGCCGCAATGACATCGGCAGAAAGTGACTCTTCGTCCTGTCCAAAGTCGTCGAGGCCGAGGCCTACGTAATCGCCTTGTAGGTTTGCAAGCACGGTAGCCAACTGGGTCTCTGCATCATCTCCGAAATACGAACCGTTCATGGTGTCACCTGGAAACGCTCAAAACGAGCCTACAGGTCGAGGCCGGTTTGGCCTCATGGTTTAGAGTTACTACTTGGCCATCCAACCGCGGATGAGCCCTTCCGTCCCACGACTGAAAGCCGGAGACGCAAGACCTACCCCGAAAACCGCCGTCGCATCCCACAAGCGGTCACCCGCTCCCATGAGACTCAGCAGCGAGATGGCAACGCCTAGCGCGCCATCAACGGGCACCCCGAACACTTCCGGCATGAATGCACGCACCACACCCGAGACGATGCCACCACCCCAGCCGCTCAGGGTGAACGCCCCTTGCTGTAGCGGCGCCTGCGCCTTGTCGCGCAGGTTGGTGATATAGTTCTTGGTCCGGGTCAGGGCGGACACGAGTTCATCTTTGCTCATCGTCTGGATCGCTTCGGCCATGGTGGGAATCTCCTTCAGTATTCGGGCCCTAGTCGGGACTCTGGGAGTTTCCGGCCGTGGCACGAATTGGTCAAGGTCGTGCTACGCAAGCCCCTTTTGTTGCCCCCCCCAAAGTTTGGTCTAACCTTGGGGGAGGTTTGGCCGTTCTCTGTCAGTAGGACCCAAGGACAGTCAACCCCCAGAACACGAGGTGCAACCGTGACGAACCTACATCAGGCGCAATCGAGGGACCGTCGAGCAACGATGACGACCGAGCAACGAGCAAACCTCGACCGGCTCGCGTTGGTGATTGAGCGTTACCGCGTTCACAACGACCGCTTTGCTCGTGGGCTCGAGATTGGCTTCCGCCAGCTCGAAGCAACGAACGCAGCTCGAATCGCATTGGCCGAGGTCAAGTGAGAGCAAGGGACGCAGAATCCGGCAATACGGTCGCCCATGCGTTCGAGAACTGGGACCTTTGCAACGTCTCGATTCTCATCGACTGCGTTTGCGATGGTGAGCCGCCATCTGGCAGAACGTGGGCAGACATCAAGAGGGCTGCCCTATCGGACGTGCGGATGATGGCTCGGCTTTGCAAGCTTGCACGAGCCATCGTCGACAAGCACGAGCGCGGAGAGCTGAGCGCAACCGAGGCACGAGTTCTGAACGGCACGACGGAGGAACCATGAGAGCCAAGGGCGAGATCCGCACGTGCGAGACGTGCGGCAAGCAGATCCGCGAGCGCCTCGACGGCTCAGGCCTGCGCTCGCACAAGTGCCAGCACGGTCACGAGTGCATTGCGCCTGTGAACGTGCATCCGAGGGACGGGCGAACGCATAACGTGCCCTGCCTCGAGTGCGCTCGAGAACGGCACGCGCAACCAGGGGACTTCGCGGCTCTCGTGATGGATCTGGCGTTCGCCATCGAGGATCCTTGCGGGGTCGAAGCCATCGAGCTCGCCCGTCGTCTCGTGGAGTTCGGGCGAGCAATCCCCGAACATCATCGCAACTACTTCGCGAAGCTTCTCGCCCACTTCACTAGGCTTATGCATGAGTTGGAAGAAAGGAACGGATGAAAACCACAGCACAGCAACAAGAGCTTTTGCGCGTAAGCGCCAACGCTGCATTGAAGGCAGGCCAGGACATCGAAGCGGCTCGGCTTTCGGTCAACGAAGCGATCCGCACGTTGGACGAGGTCGCGCAGAACCTCGAGGATCCAGCCGAGCGAATTTCCTGGCATTCGGTCCGCATGGTTTGGATCGATGTGCGAACGTCGCTAGAGCGCGCAATCGGCAAATTTCAGGACAAGGGCTAACCCTTCAATTGAGGTGCACACATGTCCGAACCTTTCCAGACCATCAGACCCGGCGACGAACCGCACGGCCTCGACTTCGCCGCAGTTGTCGTCTTGTTGTCAATCGAGGTGGGCGTTCAATCGCTCGACGGCCTGCGCCACGAGACAGGCCTACCAGAGTCCAAGCTTGCGGCTGCGCTCGATACTCTAGAGCGCGGTTGCTATGTGACCACGGCCCGGGGGCGCTATGTGCGTCCTCGGGCCGCTGGCGTGGTGCGTTTCTCTTCTTCAACCGAGGTGAACCCTTGACCGTCAACGCTGAAAAACTGTCCGCAATCGTAACGCTGTTATCTGACGTCCGGCAAATGCTGGACGGCGGTTGGCACTACAGCTCGCCAGTCATCCGACTGCGAGCGGTCCGCCCCATCGGCGAAGAGAACTTCGACCCGTGCGGCGTGGTCATCGAACGATCCGACGCTCTGTCGATGGTGGCCGAAATCGTGGCCGACCTCGACCGCACGGCAAGCACGATTGCCTGTCTCGACATGCAGGCAACAGAACTCGAGGTCGACACCAAGGTCATGTGTGGAGCTGACCTCGCCCTACTGGCGCGCGTCTACCAGAAGCTTGCGCAGGACATCAGCCGAGCCGCAAATGAAGCGGTCGACCAACTGCGCCCACCAGTCCCAACGAAGGAGCGCAAGCGCCGAGGCTCGGCGTCGACTGCCCAAATCTCAATCCCCACCCCCACCACTGACGGACAACCCTGCATCGATACGGAGTTCACATGAGCGACGGCCGCAAACCTACCCATAACGTTTTCGCAACCCTCGAAGCCAGCGCCAAGCCACCCGCACCAGGCGAGCAACGCCCTAAGGACAAGTGGTTGAAGATCGGAGCCGGTTGGGAGAACAACGACGGCTCGATATCTTGCATCATCGACACTTGGCCTTTGGCTTGGGGTGCGGGCTACCGCGCACGGTTCAAGCTCGTTGTGCAAGCCGTGCGAGACGACAACGCCGAACCCCCGCCCCTCGACGACGAGGATCAGGGACCAGAGCCGGGTTTCTGATGAGTACGCCCGAAGTCATTCGGGCGGCCCTGGGCGCCGCAATCTACGTGCAAGCGATTGCGGCGCTCGTTTGGGCTGCTGTCTGGTTTCTCATCGACCGCGGCCGTCGAGTACTCGAGGACCGGGTCGCACTGCTCGAACGCCGAACCGAGGATCTGGAAAAGCACGTTGTAGAATTCGAGGAGGCCACCATCAGGAACGTTGGCGACAACGAGCGCCGCATTCGTCAGCTAGCAGACGCTGTCCATGCGTTACGGTTGCGGCTCGACACTCCGGACGATTCCCGCGTGATGCTCTGCGGCGGGTGCCATCTGCCCTGGCAGGGGAGCACACCGCCCGAAAGTTTCGAGGAGCCCTGCCCGACGTGCGGACTTCGGTATAGCCTCCAATACCGAGACGTCGGGGCCGAGGTGCCGACGTTCGCTCGATGGGTGTGCCCGGGTTGTCAACGAGCCTACGACTTAGCCGGTCGTCACTTTCACTCGAAGTGCGAGCACTGCGGATCAACGCTGGAACTTGTGACCTTTGGTGCGAATGAAAACTGGAACCAATGCGAGTCAACGAAGCTGCAGCGATGAAGGAACCCCAGCTCTTGGATCTCGGTCTTTTGCTTCGCCTCGAAGTCGCGCGACTGGTCGGGGCGAAGCCCGTTTGGCTGCTCCTCGACTGGTGCAAGAATGACAACAACATCACGGGGGAAATGCGCCGAGTGCTAGAGAGGTTCAGCCGAATCAGCCTATCGCTCGAGCGGCAGTCGAAGGGGCGACGGGCGAAAAATGAACCTTACGCCGGCTTGCTTGGCGTGCGGTGCCGGATGGGACATCGAACCATCGGCGTTTGGTGGCCTGGAAACCATGCCGAGGATCTGAAGACTGCCCGCACGGCAAAGGCCGTCGAGTGGAACGTCGAAAAAGAATTCGAGGACTGGAGTTCAAAACGAGGCCGACGGCCGAGCTCTCGGCCTCCGCCATCAGACGGGATTGACTAAGCTATGGCCACATCAGGACACGAGGTTTTTGCATTACGCGAACCGCTGCAGGCTCGATGCGCGAAACGTTGGGAGCATTGGGCCCATCGGGAAGAGTGCCCAGCGGCAACGCATTGCTGCAAGTGGATAGGAAAGAGGCTCGGCAAGCGTAGCGTTTACCGGTCCTTCGTTTGCGTCCAGTGTGCGAAGCTGTTCGCGGTTCGTTGGGGCGTGAAGGTCAAAGCGAAAGGCAAGGTGTGCCCATGATGTCACTTTGGAAAAAGCTGGCGAGCCATTACCGAGGGGTCATCTTTGACTTATTGGATGCCGGGACGTCGGGCCCCTGCCGGATGGGTGCGCACGGCATCTGCAAGCTACATTGCCCCCCCTATTGCCTGTGCTCGTGTCACAACAAAGAAAGGGCTCGCTTGGTTACAGAGGACCGACAGCGTCGCGCGAGCTACGAACGCAGTTGCGGTCTAGCTCGTGGCGACGGCTCGAACGGTTGAGCGAGCGGGAGTCGGGGCGCACAAGTTGCGCGGTGGACTTCCGCACGAGGCGCCCCCACCTTGCCGGGCCAGTGTGGCCGAGAGCAGAGCGAGCAGAGACGAATAGTCCCCGCTCTCGGCACTGTGGCGAATGGCTTGGATCACCGACGAGCCGAAGCGCCTATCGCGCCGCCAGCCGTCGTCCCACACCTCACCCGGGATCTCAATCTGCAGCAGCTCTTCGACGGGCGTTGCGTCAATACCGTCCTTGTGGGCGATGGCCTCGTCTGCCAGCTCGTCGATCTTAAAGAAGGACTTTGCCCCATGGGACCAAGTGAGTTGCTTGCGAGCGAATAGCGCGTCTTGGGCTTCCTTCCAAATGTGTATGTACCTCCGCTCTCCGGAGGCGGCCCGCTCTGCGATTTCCCAATAGGTCAGATTCCCGTTTCCGGCTTTCTTGTAGCCGGGGGCGGTCAGTTCGAGAAACATCTTCTGGAGGTAGTGGCCGTCTGACTTCCGCCAGACTTCGGAGATGTTCATCCCTCGGGCTTCGTTCGGTCGGAATGCCTTGTCATAGCCGGCAGTCGATTCGATGGCCCAGCGCCAACGCTCTTCGATTCGTTCCTTCTGTTTGGCTGACCATGACTGATTGGCAAAAACGACGATGTGCAAATGGGGGTGCCATCCGTGTTCATCGCCGTAGGTGGCCTCCAGCGCTCGAATGCTGAACTCGATCCCGAGTTCCTTCCGGATGGCTTGGCCCTCACGCCCTGCGAAGAACAGCGACCAAGCGTCGGCAATGACTTGGCTAGTGTCCGCTAGACGATGGCTGATGGCATGCCGGAGGGTTCCAGTCAGCATGTAGCAATGCGCGTTTGGTGGGCCGAGTCGGTCGGGCTCGTAGGAGATCCACCGGTGGATCGCGTCGTCAATCTCGCCACCCCTGCGGATCTGAATGGCCAGCGAGCAGACCGGGCAGCCCCACACGTTGCCGCACGTGCAGACCCCTGCCAGTCGGATCGACTTGCCGTCGGGTGTGACCGTGGCTTGAATGGTCTGGCTCACTCGAAAGCGTCGACATTGGGCCGTGCGGTTGCGCGAGTAGGGGCGCAGGTCGTCAAGCAGTCGGTAAGCACGGTGGACGCGATGCTGTTCAGTTTCGACGACCAGCGGCAGAGCGCAGGGGGTCGCCTCGACTAGGGTTCGGTTGGGTGGTGCTTTCGAGTGCTTGGCGTGGCAGGCGCACCCGCATTCGTGCATGGGGTGAGGTTTGGGCAACCAGGCTTGGATCTCGTCCCATCCTCGGGCGAAGCGCTCGGCGTTGGCCTCGCGAATCCCCTGCATAATCTTCCCCTCGGCCTGGGCCTTGTCGCGCTTGTGGTCCCCCACCCGAAAGCGAGCCCGAGCCCTACGTTCGGCACGGTTCGGATCTCGCACGAGAGCGGGGATCGGAATCACTTGGCCGCGGCCCTCCGCGCAAGCTGGCTTCGCAGTTCGTCGACCGTCTCGCGTTCTGTGGCAACGCGGGCCCGGAATTGCCGCTTGAACTCCTCGAGAGGCTCGGCGTCGAGGATCCCCGTCCAATAGGCTAGGCGCCGCTCTGCGCGGTGCAGACGGCGCAGCAACTGGTCCACGATGGCTTTGCAGAGAACGACTCGGCTTCGCTCCTCCTGGGCTGCCATCCAGTCCGTAACGCCGGCCCCTTGGTCGTCGTCCTCCTCGGCCCCGAAGTAGACTTCTTCACTCGCACCTAGTTGACCCATGGTCAGAACTCCAAAACTGGCATTCGGGTTGAATTCACGTTTCGGCTTCTTTTTCAGTGTTGGAAGGAAAACTTGCACTATTGCCCAGCGGGCTCCGCCCGCCCCTGCCCGGCTGCGCCGGCCGGGGCCCCACCCTAAGAAAGCGTCCGTTTCGGCTGTAAAGGTTGCAACTTGGCTGCAATGGTTTGCGCAAACATTGCGTCAACCTTTGAGCCATCAATCCCGGCCGCTTCGGCCAACCCCAGCCACCAGGCCTTGAGCGCTTCAATAGCGGCCGGATTGTCCAAGGTCGGTTCGATTTGCTCCTCGTCCAGATAGCCGAGGAGCTCTCGAGCCGTGCCACGGCCGAGCAGAAACAGCCGTTGACGTTGCCGCTCGTTTATGCCTTGGGGCATGGCTCGGCCTCCGTTGACTGTGTGGTGATGGGAGGTGGTTTCCAACGACGTCCACACCTGCAAACCCAATAGAGGATCTCTCCGCAGGCATCGTCGACGATGGGAGTTTCGGGCTCGTGCTTACACCCGAAGATGTCATCGAGTCGCAAATCGGAATTGCGGGTCATCGTTGGCACTCCTCGCAACCTAGGCGCCCGCACTCGTTGCCCGGTCCACAGCGGTCACCAGCTAAGCGGACACTGTTTGCTTCTTCGTTTGGTGGTTGCGGCACAAGAGTCCAAAAACGAACGAAGTGCTCGGCGTTCTCTTCTGCATCGGCCATGCGTTCGTCGGCTCCCTCGAGTTCCCACATGGTCCGCGGTTCCGCCGACATGACTCGACGACCGAGGCAAATGCCCGCCTGATATCGTGGAGAGCTCTCACACCAAACTAAGACTTCATGCCCAAGCTCGGGCATTCGAACGTGCGCCGCAATCCAGGGCTTGCCCGATGGATACTCATTCGACATGAAACGGGCGAACATGGCCGAGCAGACCGGGCACAGGTCGATCGTGCATCCTTGCTTTTGGAGCGTGTCCTTTTGCTCTCGATACTCAACCCCGCAGCGGTCGCAACGGTAAACGGAAACGTGCGTCATAGGTTCCTTTCGTCGAATACAGAGAAGGGAGCTCGCGAGCCCAAACCCCAGGGCAGCGCGCGAACGTCGAAGAAGCGATCCGGATCGCGTTCCTCGTCGTCAGGATGAACGCCCAGCAAGGCCGAATCTTCATACTGTGGACAAGCCGCCGTCAGCGCCCATGGGGCAACGCCAAAGACCTTGACCAATTCGCCAGGAGGTGACGACGCCTCGAAAGCCGGAGGGGGAGACGCGCATTTGTAGACTTGGCCCCATTGCCTTCGAGTCGACTTGCCTTCGTGTCGCCTATCGATGAGAAGCTGATTTTTCCCCGGCATGACACCATGCCAGATCGCAAGCTCGATGAAGATCCAAAGCGGGCAGATGCCATCGGCAGACCAAAGCGGTTCCGCTCTGGTCTCGGCTCGAATCCAAGCGCGCAAAGCTATCACCGCCCGGCCCTTTCATCTGCATCGCCATCCCGGATCATCTCCTCGAACGAACGACCGTCGATGATGTCGAGCGGTTCCAGTCGATGTTGAAACGGAGGGAAGGGCAGCAAGTGGTCGACATGTTTGCCGGCGGGTTGCTGGTCTGGCTCGATAACGGCTGTCACTTGGACCTTGGTAGAATCCCCGTCGCACTGGAGCCCGAACCTCCCGCCCTGCGGATCAATAGCAATTGACAGCCGCTGACCTGGAACGACTCGCAACCGTGGCCACTGTGGGATTGCCCCGCACAGCTGATTGCTCATCCAAGCAACAACAAAGCCCGTCGAGCCCGGGCCGACCACGGCCCTGCTGTAATAGGTGCGGCTCATAGGCTTAGATCCGGAATCGGCGCTTGGCCTTGCGAGTCGACTTCTTCTTCGGTCGCACGCCTGCAACGGCTGCGATTGATGTGACCGTCTTGCCCTCTTCGCCTCCGTAGATTGCGACGGTCTGCGCGCTTAGGCGCTTCAGGTTCCGACGATCCATCTCTCTTTCGAGGTCGTCGAATTCCCGGCGCAAGGCCTGAAACCTCGGATCTTGGCTTGCAAGGATCGGAGTCTCGCCCCTGTCGAGGGCCTTGTCGATTTCGACGTCGAGCTCATCAAGGCGTTTCAGCTGCTTGTCTTTGTTGAGCTTGAAACGATCCATCAGGGATAACTTGCTGGGCTTTGCTTGTTTCTTGGTCTTCACGGTTCTTGCCTTTCCGGTATTTTCTGTGCTGAGCGTTGTGCGTCGGGCATCGGTAGCCAACGCAAGGAACCCCGCACTCAGGGCAACAGCCATCGTGGACACGTTGCCGCCGAATGCAGATCATTCGTTGACGGTTTCCCTCTGAGCAAATTGGACAGGTGACGGAGCGCAGCCCTCTTGCACGCCCACAGCCACAGAGGCCAGAAGCGCGGTTGCGAATGGCAAAGGCTGCGCATGCTTCCTTGGTCCGTCCCATCGTCCTCAGTCCTTCACGTATAGGATGTGTCGAGGTTCGCCCCCAACGCGATAGGCGCCTTCATCGTTGGAGGTTGCGCGGTTGTCGTCTCGATAGAGCGCCACCTTACCGAGGCGCTGCAGCGCGCCTAAGGCGATGTCGAATTCGGTCGGGCTCAGCGAAACGTCTTTGCGCAGCTTCGCGATCCGCACGGCTGCGCCTTGCCCGTATAGCTTCGCCTTGGCAAGCACTTTGGACTCGAGCCCCTGCCCTGGCGGCAAGGCCATCCCGATAAAGACTCGCCCTTTGGGGCCCTCGACAAGCCCGGCCCGCCGAGCGTCGGACAAGGATTCGGGAAAGTCATGCTCGTGCATCGTGAGCTTGCCTTCGCGCATGAGGCGCAAGGCGAGAGCATCGAAAACCACCTTCGGAAGGTCGGCGGCTGCGCGCACTTCAGTGACGGGGATCAGGCCTTGCCCGCCTCGCGCGACTTTGCGCAGCGCCTCGAGGAATTGGTTCTCGTAGTCTGGGGCTGGTGTTGCTCTTGGTGTTCGCATCTTTCGCACCTTCGGTTTGGGTTTGGGGGTGGCTTTCGTTCTGCGCTTGGCCGGGGCCTTTCGTTCCTTCGGTCGCTTCGCCGCGGCCATCAGCTGCCGCGCTCGAGCGCGGGCTGCCTCGACAATCTTTCGCGCTCGAGCGCGGGCCGCTTCAACCAGCTTGCGGCCACGTTCCTTGGCGGCTGCTTGCCGCTTGCGTTGTCGTTCTCTAGGCGTCGCCATGCACGATCCCTTTCGCGTCAATGAAGCCCGAGCGTTGCTCGTCTGGTTCGTCGTCCCGTTCCAGCATGAACAGCTGCGGGCGGCATTCAACTTCGATGCGCATCACATGACTCACTTCGAGAATGCGATCCGCAATGACGTATAAGGTCCCATCGTCGCCGGAGGGTTGCGGATACGGGTAGACAATCTGACTGCCCAAAGTAGCCTCCACGAGCACGCACGGCCCGAGACAACAGATCGTTTCAACCTTCCAAGTCTCGCGAAAAGTGAAGGTCAAGCTTGCTCGAAAGCGCGCGCGCACGAGGCGCGAGAGCGAACGCCCCGAGGGGTGGATCTCCCATCCCCTCGGGTTGCCATCGGTTCGAGGAGGCTCGAGCCTCTGCCCCATGAACATCACGCCGCACGGATAGAGAATCATGGGCGATCCTCCTGGCGCTCGATGATGCCCATCAGCCTGCAGATTGTGACGAACATTGGCAACGGGCAGTAACCAATCGGGCTGAATATCGCCCGGGCGCTTCGTATGCGCATGGTCAACGGCTCCTCTCTGGTTCGTGCGCTTCGGGCAGGTGAGCGGTGGCCATCGCCGAAGCAACGACGGTGCGGCGCCTTGCGTCCTCCTCGACAGCCACCTGCCGGATCTCTTTGGCGATAAACGCCTCGACTCTCGGATCTGGCTGCTTGCTGCAAGCGGCGCAAAATCCTCGATACCATTCGACCGATGTTGTGATGTGGTCGGCACGTTGCGCGAGTAGCTCCCGCACTGCTGCGCCAGCCTTGCGCCCGACCTCGAACGGCGGATCATGGCCGTTCGAGGTGGTGCATGGTCCGGGATACTCCGGCGCTCTCAGCTTCGACCGGCTCATCGGGGCGTCCCCTGGCGAAGCTCCGCCAAGCCATTCTCAGCACACCAAACGTCGAGCGGTGTCAACTTGACGCGCAGCACTTCGAGAGCGTTGTCAGTCGGCGGGTGATTGCCGCATTCGTACCACTCGGTCCCGTCTGCAGCGGCCGCCACAAACTTAGCTTCCGACATCGAGCCGTCAGCAGACGCACAGGTCGTGCAATAACGAGGGATCAGCACGGCCAGGTTTCTGGGGTAGCGCTCAGCCAAAGCGACTAGCTCCCCCTCGAGTAAGACCGCCTCGGGACCCCCACGGTTCTCGAAGACATCGAGAACCGTGCGGGCTAGCTTCGTTGCCGCCAAGCCGGGGGGCTCGTCTGCATCGATATGCACGGCCAACCACCGGATCAGCTCGTCGCGCTCGAGAGGGTTCACGAACCGCCCCCGAGTGTCACCCCCGTTTTTTGCAGTTCAGCGGCCGCGCAACGAGCCAGCGTGACGGCTGCTTGCTTCGGCTCGCCTACGTATTGAATGCACGTAGCCGGGGCCTTGGTCGGATCGGTCGATAGCTCGCTAACAATCAGGATCCCCGTCGTCGAGGATTCGAGGTCGTTGGCCTTTACGTATTCGTAGCAGAGTTGCCACATGGCTTCTGTGTGACGTTGCAGATCGGCAGGGGACATTGGAGCACCTCTTAGGCTTGCGCCTTTGCTGTTAGATGTTGACGAACTAAGCGAAGAAAGTCGGCCAAGTCGTTGTCGAGGAAAAGCCGGCACGGGGGGAGGTCGTGCAGGATCATCGGCACCGCTTGCCCGTTGAGACCAACGTAGAAGAACCGCCCGCAGGGGCAGGTAACCCGCAACTTGGGATAGAAGACCCCGTCGGGGGATGGCTCATGGCCAGCCATAGAGCTTCTCTGGATCGTGGGTTTCGTGTTCCGGATCGGCTGCCACTTCGGCCGCTTTCGTGAATAGCTTTTTGTTTGCCCAGTTCCGAGGCACTAGGCCGGGGTTGTTCTTCGCGTTGATGGTGCATTCGCGCACGCATCCCGCCCAGTCGCTCACCTTGGCCGCGGCCGTGAAGCGGGGGAAGATTCTCGGGAACCCCGCCCCGCATGCCCAGGCCATCGAATGGATCCCCAATTGCGCATCAGCGGGGAATTCCCCGAACATCGGGAACGCATGCCCAAGCAAATAATCTTCATTCAGCTTGAGCCGCTGCAGCGCTAGCGCCTCGATGCCCTCGGGCAATAGGTCCAGATTGGTGAAGAACCTCGCCCGTTGGGCGCCTTGGTGGGCAAGGTTCCTTTGTCGCTTGACCATGACCCAATCCCTCGAGATCTCGTCCTGCGTCGCCCTGTCTTCCGTCCCCCGGTGGACGAAGGGCAACGCCAGCGCCTGCCCGGCTGGCTCGATGAGGCATCCGATCCCCACGGTAGCTAGCCCTTTGATGTCGAGATAGATCCACGGAATGCAGCCCTCGAACTTCTTCGAGAACTCGAGGAACACCGCCCGGACTGACTTCTTCGTGATGTGTTGTGCTGTCATGGGTCTTGCCTTCGAAGTACTCGCTTTGCCCAGCGCCTGATCCGTTCCTTGGTGTGCTTGCTGCGGATCGGGTTCGTGCGCTTGGTCTGCAGCGGACCAAGGGCGTGCTTGTGCGGTAGCTTGAGCTCTGGCGCTTTCATGCTGCGAAGCCCTGCTTGCGAACTTCCGCCTCGACCCATGCGTCTGCATCGGCCGCCAAGAAGTCCAAAGCCTGTTCGGGGTTCTCTTCGACTTGCTCGCGGATCATCTCTGCGATCTCGTCGCCGGCAGTCTTGCCGAGTTCCTTCGCCGTCCGCAGAATCGACGGCCGTTGCCGTCGCCACCAAGCCCACTCTTCGGCGCTCTCGAGATTGGCTTCGATGTTCGAGACGAGCTCGGCCGCGGACTCTTTACGCCTGACCGCAGCCTTGACCGGTCTGCCCCGCGTAGCGTCTCGACGGCGGTTCGAAGTCCACTGTTTCAGGTCGTACTCATCCGACCGCAGCTCTGCTCGAGCCTTGCGGATAGCGTCGCCCAATACGTCGAGGCCTTCGAGCGTCTCTGCATCGAAGGCGGCAAGCTGCCGTTGCGCCTCGGCTGCTATCTGCTCGATTGCTTCCTTTCGGCGCGCTGGCCCCTGCTTCGACCAGTCTCGCAGCTCCAACCGCAGACGCTTGATTTCGGCGAGTCTCGCGGCCCGCTCGGCGCGGACCTGCTGCCACCATTCGACGAACTGCCGGCGCTTCTCTGTGATGGTCGCAAGCTTCGCCTTGCGGAAGCGCCCGGCCGCTTTCACCGCTTCGCCGATGGCTTTCCGGAGGGCTCGGAGTCTCGCCCTACGCTCGGCTTTGCGGGCCTTGGTCCACTCCCTTTCCTGAGATTCTATCTCGGTAAGCTTGCGCCGTTTCCCGGCAACGTGAGCCCGCATGCGTTCGAGCTCGATTCGGGCGGCTTGCCTTCGGATCTCGGCCTTCTGTTGCTTGACTAGTTTGGACATTGGTTCGTTGGTCTCCAGGGCATGGCAAGGGCACAAGGCCAAAACATTCGCGGATCGCGTTCACCATCTCAGGCAAGGACGCATGCTCGAGGCGCTTCGAGAAGTACTCGGGCAACGTGGGACCGGGGCGTTTTAGTGCTGGCACTCAATCCCCCTCGGGCTTGGGTTCGCTAGCTTGGCGCAAACGCTCTTCGCCAAGTCGCATGACTTCCTTTCCAACGATGTCGAAGAACTGCCGAACCTTGTCGAAACGGACTTTCTGTGTACGGCCGACAATTCCGGACAAAGAGGGATCGACGCCTGGTTCGAACCAATGGCCCTGAATGGCTGAGTATTCGGTTCCGGTTCCGTCAGTCGTGCGCACGACAATCAGCGCCTCGACTTGTGCCGGGCTTGGCAGAGCGTGCAAAGCCGATGTGGCGAACGCTCGCAGTATTTCTTCGACGTTGGGGGGTTGTGGGTCTGACATCATTGCACCTTTCCGACGGTATCGATCTCGAGCAACGAGTCCGCGAGAGCCTGCGCGTAGTTGCGGATCCTCTCGGACTGCGTCGCCCCTTGCCCTTCGAAGTATTTCGTCGCTCGCATTGCGGCCGCGACATCGAGGGGGTTCGCGGATTGCGCAGCGCGCCGCACGCTCGAGCGCCTCACGTAGAGTTCACGGACCAGGTCTTTCCAGCCCTCGAGTGCGCTCGGGTAGGCTCGGAACTTCTGATCGTAGGCAACGGCACCGCCGGAGTCAGTTGGACTGGTGTCCTGATAGTCGAACGTCTCGCCCGTCCAGCTCGGCCCAGCTTGGATCGCCCCCATGTTGTTCGAGCCTACGCCGGGCGCTCGCCAACCGTGGCCGTAAGTCGCTTCGTGCAACGACACAGCAAGCAACGTCCGCAGCTCGTTGGTCGACGGAGGCACATGGACGACGTCCTCGAACGCCTCCAAGGCTAGCTGCCGCGCTTGCGCGTGCATTGCCGGCGTAGCCTTCGGGGATCGCTTCCGGCCTCTTACGGAGCGACCACGCGCAACCAGCAAACCCAACGTTGCGAGCCCTAATCCAGCGACCACCAAAAGACGCATAGGATCACAAGGATCCCGATCGGCTGCCCGATGTCAATGTAGGTATAGCAAGGGGTACTTCTGACCTTTGGTCAGCCCGTGTCACGACTTCGCTAGCGCGTGCTACTTCGACCGGTGAAACGTCTGCGCGAGCATTTCACCGGTTGCCTTCTCGGGTTTCTTTCCCCCTCGGGCGCTCGCTTCGCTCGGCACGGCCCCCTAGGGGCCTCCGACGCTCGACGTCGCCCCGCGACGTCGGGAGAACCGGGCAGCCCGAAGCCAGCCCGCATCCACCGCCAGGGGGGAAGATTGAGCCGGGCGAGCGGTTCCACAGATTCGATTTCGCGTTTGTGCGTTGACAAGTGTACGTCTGGGGCTCCCCAAACGTACACCGCAGAACGGCACAAAATTAGCGACGGCGCCGCGTCTTTTGGTGGTCGGGGCGCCGTCTGATTGTTGAGGCCAAGGGGGATCGACCTCGCGGCGTGCGGCCGAGCTGTCTCGGGCCGCCCGGTTCCGTGCGGGTGCGAAGCGCACGCCGCGGGGTCGTTCCTGGCGCCCCTAGCTATCCACGGCCCTAGCGGGGCGTCAAGTTGCTTGTTTGCGCCCAAGCTAAGGCTGCGCAACTCAAGGCTTCTTTTTCTGCCACGCCCTGCTGTCGCGCAATTATGGCGCCTAGGGTCATCCCCAGCCGCATCGCGACCTTGGGCTCGGCGTCGATGTTCTTCTCGATTTGCGCGAGAATCGACCGGGGGGTGATGGGCTCGCCCTCCTCGGACAACTTGACCGGGGGAAGCCCCTTCTGTGCGTTCTCGACCACGCTGCCCAGCATGGTCGTAAGAATGCCCTCCACTACGCGCGTTGCCGTCGTTTTCTCAGCTGCCATCGGGTCACCTCGGGTTAGTCAGCGCTTTCGGCGCTGTGTGCCCAATATAGCCCGAACCACGCCGAAAACGAGAACCGCCGTCCCTGCTGCAAAAACGACCGCCCCGGCGTTTTTACCCGAGGTGCTTCCGGTAGGCGCTGGAGCGGTCGGAGGAGAGCTTAGCGCACCTGCAGACCCTTGCGACGCTGCAAGGGCCGCCTGCCCTGCTGCGAGCGCCCCTGCGCCTGCTTGCTGGCTAGATGTCACCCAGGAGGGCACAGCCGCCCCGCTGGCAGCCTGCGCGGCCTGGTAGCTCGGCAAATGCACAATGAACCACGGCAAGGCCACAGGCGGGGAAAGTGAGCCGATGGGGCCATGGTATTCGCCCGAGACCCACTCGTCCCAATCGTCCGAATAGGTCGTCGACTGCCTCGGTACGACGTTGGCGGGCAACGGCTCGGCGCGCTTGTACCATTGGACGTTGGCAAAGCCCTTGCCTTGCAAGTAGCCCGTGACCATACCTTGCCCTACGTACCAGGGGCGATTTGCACCCGCAAAATATTTTGCTCCTGGGACCAGGGCGATGCTCATCGGGAGGCCTCCCGGGCGATCCGCTCCTGGACGATGCCGTCGATCGACGCCTCCTCGTCGGGCGTCATATCGTCGCGGCAAGCGTTCAGGGCATCGGCGAAACTGACTTCGAGCAGCTCGTCGAGCTCGTGATTCGGAGCCGCTCGACGTCGAGCCAAGAGGTCGTCGAGCAGCTCGGCATAGCGAGCAATCGCGGCCGTGCTCACGTTACGACCTCGGACGTCGACTCGGCTTCGGCGGCTGCCGCTTTCTTGCGTCCGATGATCTCCCAAAGCGCCCACCCGATGCCAACCGCGAGCGCTACGCCTCCGAGTACTCGGACGACCTTCTGAGACGTCGCGACGGCTGCTTGCGCAGCATCGAGACGGTCGGCACATTCGGGCAGTGACGTTGGAAGGGGCATGGTTACCGATGCTTGCGGGCGGTTGTCTTCGCGACCATGACTTTCAGTTCCGCATGCCGAAGCGCGCTTTCGGCCTTGGTGTGCGCCTTGGCGAGTCGCTTGATTTCGGCGGGCGTTGGGACGGTGCGTTTCTTGGCTGCCATGTTGCTGCTCCTAGGTGGTGAGATCTGCCAGGTGTTGAGTCACTGCAGCGGCTCGAGTGTCGCCAGCGGCCGCCAGCCTTGCCGCGGCCTGAGTCACGAACGGTATGCTCGGCGAGCCGAGGGCGTACGAATAGATCTCATCCTCGGACCCTGCGTTGAGCAAATAGGTCCCGTAGGAGTCAGGCGCCATGGTGCCCTTTTGCTTCGCCGGCGCCGTCGTCGAGACGGTCGTCGAAGTGGCGGCCGCGGTTGCCTTGAACTCGGCTTGTGCCACCTGCCGCAGTTGCTGATCCGTGATCTCGCCCCTCGAGTACTTCTGCACGGCTTCGCCCGTCTTCGGGTAACCGTTGTCGGTCAGCCAAACACCTTGCGCCTGCTGCAGCGACGGATCTGACAGTTGGATCACGCGCATGGCGATGACATAGGGCACGCTCGACAAGTACTCGGGCTGGGCGATCCCCGTCGTCGAAACCGTGGCAGTGGTCGTCGAGCCTGTCGGCTTTGCCGTCCCGCTCGAGCTGCTCGAGCTGCTCGAGCTCGTCGAGGCCTTGGCCTTCGATGCGACCACCAGAAGGAGCGCCGCCGCACCGCCGCCAATGATGAATGGTAGAGCTTTCATGTTGTCATTTCCTCAAGAGGGCGATCCCCAGGCCAGCAACCGAAACGACCACAACAACGCCAACCGCCACTTTGATCCCCGTCGTGATGCCGGCTGCAGTCTGCCCAATCTGGTCTAGTGGGTTCAGCTCGGGGGGCGGCTTGTCGACAGTGTCGTCACTGCTAGTGATGGTCGACGGCGCAATCGTGGGCGACGGAAGCCCGGCCGCTTGCCAAGCCGCGTTTTCAGTCTTCGTCGTGAAGATTACGAAGTCATGGGCCGGCGCTCCGTCGATGCCCTCGAAGTGTTCGGTCACTTCGACGTTGGCGCTGCCCATCTTGGTCATTGCACGTGACCAGGATTCCCACCCGGCCGCGTTGGCGGGGAATACGTCGAGCCAGTATCGACCAGGGGGCAATGGACGGCGTCGTTCGAGGGCCATCTCAGCCCCCCGATCCGGCGGCGCCGGCGAGCGCCATCGATGGCGAGCTCGTTGCCCCTGCGATGCCCTCGAGGTGGGGGAGGTTGGCTTCGGCGAGCTTCGTTGCCAGGATTGCGGCGTCGCAGGTGCGTCGGGCGAGCTCGAGCGGTTCGAGGTTGACTTTTGCTGCCTGGGTCCGGATTTCCAAACTCGTGGCGAGAACTTGGCCGCAGAGCTCGCCGGCTGCCTCTAGGCGCACTTGCGTGCCAGGCCCGCACGCAAGATAAAGCAGGGCCACGGAAAGCATCGAGCCGAGGATGATGAATCGAAAGCTGAGGTTCGAACTGCGGGACGTTGCTGTCATGGGTGCACACCTTTCCGAGCTCGGGCCATGCGCTTGGCTTGCTCGCGTTGTTGCCTGCGCGCTTCGCGTTTGATGTCGCGATGATGGACCGGGTCGGGCTTGTCCTCTACTCGCACCGGCGGCAGGGCGACGCAGGAAAAGACAACCGTCATACAGCTTGCCGTGTATGCCGCGGGAAACCTCATGGGGAAACCTCTGCGGCTTGCAGCTCGAGCTGCTCGAGCTGCTCGGCTAGTTCGGGGCTTGCCGATACAAGCGCGGCTTTCGCCTGCTGCTCTGCTCGCTTGCGCATCTCAGGCGCAACGAGGCCGAAGAGCGTCAGCCCCAGGCCGATGCTCAAGTCGATAGCGATGGCTTTGCCAAGCCAATTCACTTGCCCCCGATCCAGCGTGCGAAGAAACCGCCGGCGCCGGCGGCCAACGCCAACACTGCGAGCTCGAAGAGTCGATGGGTGCGTTTGTGCTTGTTGAACTCGAATTGGAGATCCAACACCATCCGCTCGAACTTCTCGACAAGCAGGATTGCCGCTTTCAGCTTGTCTGAGAGGATATCCACACGCGAGACGATTTGCCCCTCTGTCTGCTCGCGCTTGAGCCGTTCGTCGAACAGCCATCGCATCGATCCCGCGTATGGGCAATCGTCGCCAAGCTTGCAGGGCTGCAACGATTGCCCGAGGTCGTCATCATGATCCCCGCCGTTGCCATTGCCGTTCCCGCCACCACTTGGCGGATCATCGTCGGGCCTAGATGGCTGGCGGGGGACGTTCATGGACTAGGTCTCGTTGGGTTCGGCTTCGCCGTCGCTGTTGCTGTTGTCTTCGGCTTCGTCGTTCTCGTTGTCGTCCTCGTCGTCCTCGTCGTCCTCGTCGTCCTCGGCCTCTTCGCCGGCGACGTCGAGGATCGACTGCACAACAACGCCCTCGACCTCTTCGTCTGGCCGTTCATCGTCGCCCCAAGTCTCGTCAAGCGTTTCGGGCGGCTCCTCGATGGGCTCCGGCACAGGACGCAAGCGCCCAAGGCCTAGGTCTTCGAGAGTCACAATCGGAGGGCCATCGGGCAAAGGTTCGTCGCCTTCGATTGGGCGTTGCACGAGCTCCCAATTCTGCGCGACGGCCATGCGCTGCATGCCTTGGTGCAACAGGTCGAAATCATCAACGTAGATCCGTCTCTGCGCGGCCATGTCAGCTCTCCTCGTCGGTGGGCTCCTCGAAGGTCTGCTCGTCGAGCGGCTCTTCGAAGGTCTGCTCGTCGGTGGGCTCCTCGAAGGTCTGCTCGTCGAGCGGCTCTTCGAAGGTCTGCTCGTCG
>Ga0172380_10002828_pt1 | contig 25474 bp, 28 predicted proteins | sample Leawe162metaG_FD_119747 | JGI IMG/M metagenome (GOLD analysis project Ga0172380, IMG submission 119747) | Leachate microbial communities from a municipal landfill in Southern Ontario, Canada - Leachate well 162 metaG | ecosystem: Engineered > Solid waste > Landfill > Unclassified | place...
CCGTTGTAAGCGTTTCTCGGAAACGCTTACACATGACTTGAAGACGGAATTGTCCCCATGCTTTGAAGACTTCGTCGCTTCTTTGAATGATCTCCCAATGCTCCCCACGGTGAGGCGTGAAGAGACGAGAACCAACAAGCGGCGGATGGCCGACCTTATCTAACACGTCCTGATAGTTAAACTCAAACATCAACTCATCAGGAGCATCAATACCGAACGTGTTCATGTAATTCTGTGCAGGAACAGGATCGTACATTGCAGTTAAACAAATCGGATTCTGAGACCAGAGCTTTCCACGGTCTTCCAAGTAAAGAGGATCGACCGTGTTCGATTGAATCATAACTTCGTAGTAGTAAACAGGACTCCCGCTAATCTCAATGATCTCACGATCCCAATCATTGAACAAATCAAGTTCAGGATTGGTTGGATCATATTGCTGCATGTTGCCCGTTAATTGAAAGGGCGTTCCATCAGGATTATAGAGAGCCATGTTGCCTCATTACGAAAGGGTAAGTTTTGCAGTGATACTGATGCTTCCGCCGCCATCGGGAATATCGAAAGGAGCACCGCTGAAACGTTCAAGCCACAAAAGCTTGCCAGTCGTATCGGTGACGTAGTATCCATAACAGACAGCGTCGGTCGAGAACGAGAAGGTACGTTCAGAGTAAACAGCAGTTGTAACACCAGCACCTTGAGTCGTCGTCCAGTTAGACGAAACCAAAGTAATTGCGGTATAACCAGTGGACGAAGCTTCAATTAGGTCTGCAATAACCGTCGAATCAGAAGGCGTTACATCATTTGTGTAAAGATGCAGAACTGGATTACCAGCTTCCACCAAACCGACAATATACTGCAACAAAAGAATCTCGCCGTGAACATCCATCTTTTCACGACTCTCATCGTGGATTGGACTATATCATCACCCACGTGGGGTGCCGGACGCTTATTCCTGTAATTAAGAGGGCTTGACCTCTCAGGTAGTCTCTGCACCTTCCAGAAGTGTACTTCTGGCTTGGCTCAGGATTACCCTCGGCTATACGTTAGGGCTTCCCTGAATTCATCCGGTTCTCTTAAAAGATCGCTCCCTTAAGACCCAATATGTTTAGGACAAACTAAAACCATCATCTTCTCCTTGTTGAGTGTTTTGAATATCTAGTTTATTCGAGTAAGAAAATCGATTATTTTTCTACCCATAGAAGTTAGATAACACATGCACCAAAAACCAACTCAAAATGAGTTAGAGAAACTCATCCTTAATCAAGTAAGCAAGAAGAAAATTGCACAACATTATGGCGTAGGAACAACCACTATTGCACGATGGTTCAAGAGTTACGGCCTCAATATGAACGTAATTCAAAGAAGTCATATTCCTGAAGCATTCACTGAAGTACAAAAATCCATTCTTACAGGAAGCATGCTTGGAGATGGATGGCTCACTTGCACCGGGCGTTCAAAGAACGCCCGATTTCGCTTCAAGCAAGCAGCCCATAGACAAGAGTATGTTCAATACATCGCAACACAACTGATAGATTTTCTCGTGTATGACGATATGCAATTAGTCATTAAGAAATCAATCGAACCGAAACCTATTCGAGTCAACAATAAAATCGAAAGATCCAAAACCGAAACACTAGAATCGTGTTATTTTTGGACAACTGCACATCCATTATTCACACATATGATGTGCATATGGTATCCACACAATGAGAAAGAAGTTCCGGACGATCTAACTCTGAACAAAGAAGTTTTGCTTCATTGGTTTTTGCAAGATGGGTCAAACACTATCCAAGAGAAAAGTTATTCAAAACTCATTACATTGAGCACTTGTGGATTCTCAATACAAGACAACGATAAGTTAGTGCAAATCTTGTATCGAGACTTAGCTATCAAATCGCATTTCTATACAGGCGGCGAGCACCATTGTATCCGAATTAGCTCTTCTTCTTACTATGACTTTTTGGATATGCTAAGTGACAGAGTATCTGATATCTCTTGTTTTGACTACAAGTTTAAGCGACCCAAGGTTAAGGGAATTAGTTCAGGTTGGCAGTCTCCAGTTCTCAACTATGTTAAAGCATGTCAGATCAGAAAACTTTATCTACACAATAATACTATGGCGTCTCTTGCACAACAATTCGGAGTAAGCACTTCAGCAATATGGAGAATTATCAATAACTACATCTACAAGAACGATTCGATCAATATATCGGGTGTAGCAGAGGTGAGACATGGCTCTTCGTGACAAAAACGGTAAAGAATTAAAGCTCCGAGGCCCCAAACAGATCCCTGATCCAAATTGGGCCGAAGGACAGAAAACAAACTTCAACTTTCCAGAAGAAGTCGTTAAGCAAGAAGCTCCACCAACAATCACTGTTATTACAGAAGAGAAACCACCAGAACCTCAACCAATCATTGAAATTCCTGTAGTTGTCGAACCTGAACCAACTCCTCCAGAACCCATCGTTGAACCTGAACCAATTATCGAAATACCCGCTCCTGTGATTGAAGAAAAGGTCTCTATCCCAGCACCAAAAAGTCAAACTAATTCACAAACTTGGGAAGAAGATGACTTCTATGGTGGCAAGTTGAAATTCGATAATCCTAATTGTTCAATCTATTGTCTACCGTTCTTTAATGACGCTTATGGAGACAAAACGATTATCCAAGGAAAGCTTGTTAAAGAAGACGATCTCTATATCGTCTTTGAAACAGAACAACTCATTCCAGAGAATTCAATCATCTTCCCAACCAATCGCTCTAAACGATGGTGGAAGGTCTATAAGACCGGCCCTCACAAAGACAAATTTGCTATTTTGGGATTGCCGACACAGGAGAATCCGAGCTTTGTAGATTAGGCTTCTCAGCATGAATGCTGATCTTCACACCTAACTTCTCTAATTGCCCTCTGTAATCTGTAACAGCTTTCAGATAACCTACTTCAAATAAGGCTGTAGCAAGTTTACCAAAAGCGAGTAAGTCATCTTGTGTGACCAATGATATACTTACTCGCTCAATGGTATTCTCGTGCTCAGCCATCCGCTGTTGCAAAATTTGCGACAGCCATCTCTTAAGAGTATATGCCTTGGGATTCGACATATACTGCATCATTTGATTAGGACTTGCACTTACGTTTGCGTTTTGGTTTAGTTCCATCTGGATTACTCTGTCGATCTTCTACTTCTCCATCGATGCTCTTGCCACCCGGAAGACCAACCGATCCTTCCCAATTGAAAGTCGTCGGCTTTGATCCATCATAAATCGCTCCCGTTGCAGCCATTTCCTTCAATCGACGTTCTGCAACATCACGGAAAGATTCAGTTGTTGGCTTTCTACGGAAACGATCCAAAGGCGAAGCCTTCGGTGCTCCGGGTTGCACTGGCGTGGCCTGCAAAGTCGGGCCAGTTGGTGCTGGAGAAGGTGCAGCCGTTTGGGCTGCTGGCTTCTGAACTTGAGGCTGAGGTGCCGGATTTGCAGCGGCGGTTGGTTGTTGAGGAGCCGAGGCATACTGTCCTCGTTCTTGTGCAACCATATCCTGTGCAGCCTTAGTGACACTATCAAAGTGACCACCCAACACTTTCTTCAAACCCTCTGAAGCATTGAAGCCAACAATTTGCCCGAATGCCGGGTTGCTAAGAGGCAACATGACGTTCTTGACCAAGAGCTTCATCTGCCCCAATGGAATTGGTGTTGGACGAGCATTGTAGTTGGCAGCAAGACCCTTGAGCTTATCGAATGCATAATCAATAATACCATCGATGTTCGCCAAGCCACGGAAGTTCTTAACGGAGATTTCCCCACCAGTTTCCTTCGCTTGCAACAATGCTCTTCGAAGTTTGCTTCCCAATTCTTCGGCATTAGATGAAGCAGACTCTTCCTGAGTACGTTCGTAAACACCCCGGTATCCATTGTAAGATGAAATTTCTTGTGGACGACTCTGCATTGCAAAGTTTACATCACTCTGAATCTTAATCTGAGGTGCTTCGCCACTACCGCCGAAATGCTTGTTCAAGTCAATAGTGTTTCCTCGAAGAGTATTGTCTTTGTCTGGACGTTCAACTTGCGAACGTCCAAACTTAGCAGCTAACTCGTCGCCATTACCACGAACAGCCTGCCCAACTCCCGGCCCAGCCTTATCCGTGGTGACATCCATTTCTGTTTCTTCACCATCGCCGCCTGTACCATGAAGAGAACCACGAGTTCCTAGCTCACCACCCAAATCCTTACGCAAAACGCTTGCAGCTTGAGTGTGACGCCAACGAGCAGCCGAAACACGAACAGCATTCAAAACTTGCTCTGGAACTTGCTCACCCTGATAAGCTTCAGGATTCATATCGGTTCCCTTGACAGGAACAGGATCTTTGCCATTTGCGAGGATGCCTGCAACTTTCTTAGCCCATGCCTGTGCAAGTTTTGGATCTTCGATGTGTGGCATCGAAGGTTTTTCGCTTGCAAGGTATTGAGTAAGACGGCTGAACCAACTTGGATCTCTCTGTGGATCACCGAACTGTCGGTGTGCCTCTGGAATATTACCCATTGCTGCAAGAAGTCTAGGAGCCAATGTATCCGGTGTCTGGTCTCCCAAGAACACCTTATCATAACTCTTCGTGGGATCGGACTTCGCACGGCTTTGCAGACCTGCCGCATATCCACGCAAAGCGGAAAGAGCGTCTCGGCCAAGGAAGTCATCAAAACCGTAACCATACTTCTGAGGGTTGGAATCATAATCCCTCATACCACCAACGGCGGCCGTCGCAGCGACCTTCTTAGTCAAGTGAGGACTGGTCTTAACCTTTCCGCCACCAATACCGAACGAAGCCATACGAGGATCGCCCTTATCTCCAATAGCGTAGGTACTACGGTCGTTCTTATCACCGAATGTGGAACCCTTGTTCATGTCGGCCAAGTCAACAATCTTCCAGTTACCGTCTTGCATTCTGCTGACAGCGAACTTCTTACCGGTTTCTTGATTGACGAGTTCGCCAAACGTCGAAGGTTCTGTGGCTTTTTTATTCGCCAAATCCTTGCTGTTTGTGAAGTTCCAAGAGAAGCCCTGACCCAAGAGCTTATCGATTTCTTTCTGGCTGACCACATCACCGTGTTCTGCTGGATCAATCCACTTACCCATACCGCCGTGCTTCGAATAGTTCATCGGCACGCTTGGACGATCAACAGTCGAAGAGTGAGTCAAGGCGTCGTGAACGCCTGTTGCTAAATCTTGCGGAGAGATCAAACCAGCTTGGATGTAGTCTTGTGCGTAAGGAGCCATAACCTGCTGAACAGCCTTGAGGCGATCTTCTTCAGTCGGTTCAGGAAGATTGTTCAGAAGTTGTTTGACCTTATGGTTCACAAACATAATACCGAACTTGACCAAGTTATTTGCATAGCTTGGGAAATCCGCATTACCTTGCTTCGCACCAGTAATACGAGCAGAGTTCTTATTGGCAAACGGATTTTCACCAACCCCAACTCCGTAGTTCTTCCAAAGTTTATCACGTTCGGCATACTGACCAAAGCTGATCGGTGAAGGATTGAATTCACTTCTCTTATGGAATTGACCGAGCTTGTCTTCCAGAGATTTCTTAAGAGCATCCTGATTGGCCCCGGCACCACCCATCTGTTCTGTCTCTTTGTGTGCCAAGTGTTTACGATCAATACCAGCACGCACTAAAGCTGCCATAACGGCGAACTTGTCCTTATCGGTGTCATCGTAGTCGATATTTTGCTTAATTGGCAAACCTTGTTCATCCGGCCATTCGGCACCGCTCACAGACAAAGGTTTAAGTTGACCGCTGGCAAGACCCTTTGCCAATTGTTGTACTCTCTGTTGATCTTCTGGAGACAAATCCTTAGCTTGTCCAGCAAGGGCCTTGCTAGAGTGATTGAGAATCTTACGGGTCAATTCACGAAGACCACGCTCGAACGATCCGCCACGCTGACGAATCGATGACATAAGGCCACCAGCTTTCATCAATTTACGGCCGTATTGATCAGCAGCTTCCAAACCAGAAAGGTCAACACCATGCTTCGTCAAGTGTGACGGATTCATCGTTGAACCAAGTCGTTCCTTTTGTGCCCAAGGACCGTCTTCAATGTGTTCAATAAGACCCTTTGGGCCAGAGAAACTGAGCGGTTGGAGTTGAACACCGAGTTCATTGTATTCTTGATTGAGCTTACCGATGAACTCGTTTACTTCCTTTGGACTGACACGAATGTAACGATCCCCAACATCCAGAAGCATTGGAGAAGTCGGTTCAAGGTCTTCCGGATTGTAGTTGTTCTGAAACCATTCAGCATATGCCGGAACAGCTTGCATAACCTTCGGACTGTAGACAGCATCTTCTTTAAGGCCATCTGCACCGAAAGCTTGACGATAAGCATCGTTGCCAAGAATATTACGCATTTCAGCCGCAGCACGTTCTGCGAATCTCTGACGCTTGTAAAGAGCTTCGTACAGACCTTCTTCAAGAATCCACATCAACGCCTGACCGGCGAGATTGTTATTCGGCATGACACCAGCAAAGTCGGAAGCAGCAGTCGGAAGAGGGAATTGGCGACCGGGGAAAACATCTCCCCGAGATTCAGCCATATCGCCGGATTGCATCTTACTTTTAACAACCGACTGAGTCGCAGACACGAAGTTACCAACCTTCGCAGGTAGTGGGACTTTGAAGTACCACTGATCTGCTGCGGCCATTTCATTTTCATGCATGAATAAACGAAAGCTTTTAAGCATTTTGGGGTCTCACAATTCTTATGATACCCTATATACTGGTATCATGGGAAATTGTTCATCAAATACCGTAGCAATCGGTCGTGCAACCAAGATGGAATATGATTCCATGTGTGGAAATACTAATGGTTCCGCAAATCCAGCAGGCTGTGGAGGATCTTCCTCCTGCGGTTTTTTCGGGCCGGTTGACCGAAAATTAAGTCCTCGTAAGAATCGAGAGAAAGTTCGTGAGCAAATTAAGGACTACGTTCTTGGTATGCTCGGTGCAACTGTTGTAAGAGTTGAGCTTGATAGTCAGCTATTAGACATTGCTGTTGATCAGGCGTTGAAAATCTATGAGGATTATGCTCCCCGAGATTATTTTGACTACTACACCTTTAACACCACTCCCGGCAAAAGTGTTTATAAGATGCCTGATGATATCGGCATCATCCGCAATGTGTTCTATAAAGAACAAGGCGGAAACATGGCCTTCCAAGGCGGCGATCTCGACGGAGCTATTCCTATAGAATACTTCTATCCGGGTGGAGCTTACGCATCGATCCAAGGTGGAATGATCGACCCAATCCAGCCAATTTGGGGTCGTATGGGTGAGTGGGTCTTGTACAAACAGTACGAGAACATGTACTCAAGAATCAGTTCGCAGATCGGTGGATGGGAATGGATCTCTGATCCGGGTTATGTGAAGCTCTACCCAACCCCTTGCGGCTGTCAAAAGGTCATGGTTCACTACCTCCAGAAGTGCAAAGATTGGAGAGAAGTCAATCAGGCAATGCAAGAAGGTGCTCTCGCCCACGCCATGATCATGCTTGGTCATATCCGTGGCAAGTACACTCAGCTACCCGGCCCGAGCGGTGGCTTGCAGAATGATGGCGAATACATGAAAACGAAGGGATGGGAACTTAAGCAACAGTGGCAGGAAGAATTACTCACCCGTTATGGTGATTTATGCCCCATTACGATGGACTGAACTATGGAAGAAAACAAAGCACCAGTAGAAGGCCGTGAAGGCGAATGGGTCTTGTACGAAAAACACGAACAAGAAAAACCAATGTCCTTCTTTGAAAAAGTTGTTGACAAGGCAAACAAGTTTAAGTTGTGGATTCTTGGCTTCGGGACGGCTGGTCTCGTTGTATGGTGGGTCGTAAAGATCCTCGTATGTATCTTCGGCGGCATTTGTTTGCTATAACGCACAAACCAATACCTCTCCCTTGACTTTCTTACTCATGGAATAGTTGATGGAGAGGTAATCTTTTTTTGCCCACCCATACAATTCACGAATGACTGGATTGTCCTCATTCGACATCACCCAATCATGATGCGTTTCTTGCAAAAGCTTAGCTAATTCTGAATGAGCCGACTGCTCCAGCATCAAACGATAGACACGATCATTTGGAGCGAACGTCGGATATGGCGGATCGAGATAGACAAGCATCTTCTCTGGAGTCGCCAACACCTCTCGAAAATCGATTGACGTAAAGCGAACATCGAGATTCGAGAGACGCTTGCTCAAAGAACGAATCTTTTTGACCAGAGTCTTCGGCGACCACCGGCAATCAATCTTCCATTTCGATTTCTGTTCTTTGCCGCCAATAGGCCCTCTGGCAGCTTCACCACAGCCTCCGAATGACATTTGATGACATGCCAGCTTTTTGAAGCCAACATCTAGCGTAGATTCTCCGAAGCGAGAGGAGAAAATCTCTGATTCAAGTTCTTGTTTGAATGAAAAGAAATCTTCAGTACAAGGTTTGTACTGCTCCACCAAAGCAATCAATTCCTCAGAATGAAGATGCACACACCGCCAAAGAGCGATCAAAGCAGCGTCTTTATCGTTGGCCCAAAGAGGAAGTTGCAATTCTTCGATGCAACTCATTCCTACATTCCCTGCTCCCCAAAACGGTTCGCAATAGGCGGTTTGACCCGCAGAACGAAGGTTTTTAAGCTTTTCAAGAACGAAAGAACAGAGTCTACGTTTTCCACCCGGATACCTAAAGAACATAATGCCTTTCAATAAAGTTTCACCACGCACAGATATATAAGTGCATGGAAAACTTTATTGACTGGCTGATTGAGGAGAGTTCCGGAACACGCTACAGCGTGGAGGTGAACTACCGTACTGGCATCGAGGAAGCTCTTACGAACTACGCTCGTATTTGCCTAGGGTACGCATCGGCTGGCCTCAAAAAAGACGATTATCACGTTAAACAGGTATTTGACGACTCATTGCCACGAATCATGGTTTCGGCCCGAAATTGGGATGATGGCACTTGGACAGTCGTTGTATCGTGGAATGAACACCACAAAGCCTTCTTCATCACCAAAGGTTTCTTTCGCAAAGACACGAAAACGATCTCGGCTCAAGGCACTGCTCAGAAAAGTAACGCTCAAGATGCTGCTGCGATTGTGAAAGAGGTGGAGAATATCCTCCACACTCTGAAAGACAAGCCAGATCGCCACATCCAGAAGCTCAAAAAAGTTCCTCTCAAGCGTGGGCCAAAATCCTGATCGACGATCAACCATGTGACAGTTCAGGAATCACTGTGCGTTACAAACTACCACAGACATATGAACAAACTTTGATATGCTATACATTGCAACAGCGGTTCAATGAATTTTTGAAGAAAATCGCTTGTTTTCGTGTCTACAAAGGTAATCATGGTGTTGGCACTTGATTTGCGAACTCCAGATCATCAGGCTGGGTTTCGGAGAAACTGCCTGCACAGCTTGGAATTTTCAAGGAAGACCACAACTAGCATGGACGCTATCGATTCACCTCAGTTAGACTGAAGGAAAAGGAATGGCTGTCTGCCTACCCCCACCGACGGGAATCCTCAAGACAAAATCTGGCATCAAGCCTTATTACTCACGCCGAATCCAAGATTGGGTTGTTGACGAAATGTGTACCTGTGGACACATGAGAAGCGATCATGGTTCGCTTCTCAAAAAGCTGCCCAACGGGAAAATGCTTCGCCTCAGTGCGGAGGGTAACTGTTGTGGTGGACACTGTGAATGCCTACAGTACACATTTGCTAGGCATGTCGGTGTGGAGGAATATCGAAGCAAGACAGATCCACACAACGTTCCTGAATAGGCTGTAACGGTTCTAACGGCTTGCCGACATAGGCTTCACGAGCGTTGTGCCGGAACGCTCGCAGCTTTGCTTGCATTTCTTCGGGATACTTCTCTATCCCTTGCTCCTCGAAGCACGTAAACACAAAAAGCATATCGCAAAGAGCCACACTGAGTTTCTGCACTCGGTTAGACAATTCTTTGTTTTGCTGTCGCAGAAAATCAGTCTCGCTCTTGGCGGACACTTCCAAACTTTGCAAAGGAGGTAACATGAATCCAGTCCCCATATGAAGGTCAATCAACCCAATGTACTTCGCAGATCGCTTCTAGTGGCAAGGCATTCTTGTCCAGCGATCCAAATCGCATCTTATTGTGGACAGATTCTTCGTGAAGGTTCCAGTAGAACTGGACGGCAGGCTTGTGGCCTGACTCTGGCCTACGTGCCACGGAACCTAACTCAAGCATTCGACGGGACTGCTCCGGTGAAATCAAGAAGTAACAGGAGCAGTTCCGTCCGTCCTCTTGAAACTTGCCGTTGCTACATACGGCAAGCACATACGCATTTAAGCTGACGTAGTGCTCAATGTCGGCCACCTTGGGCGTGTATTTCCAATCACACGGATTGCTTTTAATTTCCAAGTAGATATTCTTGGGCTGGATCAGATAGTCGGGCCTCTTCATCGCTTCTTTTGATTGGGTCTGGAGAAGCAGACTACCTGTGTCATCGATTCCGACACACTGGTTGGTTACGTCTCCAAAATGCTTCTGAGCATAGTTTTCGAACCAAAAGTTCGCAATGCGACGTTCCAAGAGGTGACCTTCGTAGATATGAAGGCCGAAGTCGCCAAGAGTTCTGGTGTCCATCCGATAGCCAAAGTGTTTGTTGACTTCCTTCGGATACAGATTTTGGACTTTGTCAAGCATGGCCTTGTACGGAAACTTGTCCTTGAACTTGTGATAGAGCGAGAACAGGATCTTGAGCACCTTGTTGGTGTGATCTGTATTCTGCCAGTTCAGTGTTTCCACGAGGGTATTGACATTTTCAATCGCTTCTTGCAACGTCATGTATAACATCCTTGTTAGACCGTTGGCGGCAGTCTAACAAGGATGTTTAAGAATTGCAAATCTTACGGATTCTTCTTTGCCATCGAAAAGCTGTAAAGCTTACCGCCTCTCGTGAACATGGTCTGCGAACCCTTGCTGCACAATTCCATGTCGGACTCGACGATAGGATCGTCGATCTCTTTCCGAGTGGTCGGATCGGCTACTCGGAAGATTTCCACAACTTCGTCTTCATTGATCATGATGCAGACACCATTGTCCAGAACCGTGAAGTTCAGACCGGTGAACGTGATGTCCTTGATGATCGTGTGTTGTGGGTTCCACTTGTTATCGAACCAGAAGATGAAGCGGTCGTACTTACCCGTCTTGTTGTCCACAGCAACGGCCATGAGCAAACCACGTTCGTACTTCGCTTCAATCAGCCGATAGCCGTCCAGAGCACGCAGAGCGATCTGACGGCATTCTTTCGAAGCCGGGAAGACTGAAATGTAATGACTGTCGAACAAGTTTTGGACAATCACGCCATCATGCAACTGTGTTCCGCTCTCCAGCACCGTGCCAACCACATTGGAAGACACTACGGTGTTCGTGCCGATCTCCATGAACTGCATTTCCAAAATCTGTGAGCCGTGAAGAACGTATAGGCGTCCATCCACAACGAACAGCTTGTCAGCACTTAGAATCGTCTGTAGAGGCTTGTTATCGACAAGATCCATCAGCTTAAGCTTCCGGTTCTCAATCGAAGCTGCAATCGGACGAAGCGATTTCGGGGTAAAACAAATCTTCATGTCCGGAGTCGGGGTGAAGTTCGTTTTCTCTCGCCGATCAATGAAGAGCTTCTTGTTAGTCGCCACCAGTTCACGACCGCCAAAGTTGAACACCGACACAATCTCATCTTCGAAGTCAAAGAGATCCATGATATCGAAGTTGTTGCTGCCAGCGATCTTCTTGATGATCGGAGCAATGATCTGGATAGCAGCGATGAGATCACTTGGAGGCGGAAGACGCTTCCCTTGATCAAACACCGCCTCAAACCACTGACGATAAACGTCAGGAATCACAGTCAATGGCTGACAAGCACCAGTCGGATAAGTGACCTGCTTGTTAAAGATCGAAATATTGCTCTTCATACGTCCATCAAGAGCCGTATGAGCGTCGGTGAATGAAGGATGCTTTCCCTTGAATGGGTGAATGCCAATGAGCATCTGAAACGCAACAATACCAAAAGAGAACCAGTCAGTGTTCTCCGTGAAATGATTGTTGCAGTGGCGATCTCGAATCGAATCCATGATTGCCAGAGCCGGATAGTGCGGCGTCTGGTAGCTGTTCACATCGATGAAGAAGATTTCGGTGAACGCCTGATCCGATAGGAAATTCATCTCATTCAGGTCAACCAACAACGTGTTCTTGCGGTGGATGAACTGAATCGTTTCCTGCATGTTCCGGACGAGCTTAAGCATCATGTCCGGAGTGATGTTGTTCCGATTTCGGAACGCCTTAGTGAACAACTGACAGAGAACGTAGCTGTCAGGGCAGTACCGCATCGTATAACCGACAGGATTTTGCTTGCTGTCAATCAGCACGTCTTGAGGACGGATGATGTTGGGCCGATCCAGAATCATCAATTCCTGAATCTTCCCATCGGGGATCATCTTGCCCGGTTCACAAACTTTGTAAACCAGACCATCCTTGACATAAATCTTGCCCTCTCCACCAGCCGCAAGAAAATGCTTCTGATTGAGATCGACACTGGCCCCTTTACCCCGAATGGTCAGTTTCATGTTGGATCACCCTTTGATTGAATGTCAGGCAACGGAATTCGTCAGCTTTTTTGCGTCACCGAGATACTCAGCGATGAACTCGTACCGTTCATGCCGTGTCTTCATGCCATCCGCTACGCACACACAGTAGACAGCCGTTCCTCTGGCCGTTGCTCGCATTCCGAAACCACTCTCCGGACGAAAGACAAGGTCTTCCACAGTACGATAGGCGGCAACATGGACAAGAGGGTCCAGAATGTAGAGTTTCTCAGGGCTGAGATCCTCTTGTTTCAGCATCCGATATTCACCTTCAGCGAATATCGTGTTGAGTGGGATGGGTGTTTCTTTAGCCATGATAGAGATTCTCTCTTTCTACGATAGGCCAGATGTACTCTGGCATAAGGGCCTTGGCTTCTTCAATCTTCCCTTCTACCATGAACTTTCGAATCATAGTAGAACTGATGTTGATTTCGGAGTCCGTCTCGACCTTGATCAAATCTTTGTACTCGATGTCAGGTCCGTTGGACTCATATCCCGGTCTCTCAAACACAACCAGTCCAAAGTTTTTTGCTAACGCCTTGTAATTCTTCCAAGTATCGAAAACCCGGAGATTATCCGATCCAATACCAAGATAGAACTCAGCGTTTGGAAAATGGCTTCGGAGTGACCGGAGCAGATCATAGGTGGAAAGGTTCTTCCCTGAAGTGATTTCAAAATCAGTGACTCGAACCTTCCCTCCTACGGAATCTTTTAGACGGTAACACATTTCCAGTCGAGCTTCCGAACTCGACATTTGCTTGCCGAACATGTGAGTGTAGCAAGGCATAATCCAGACTTCATCGAACATGACCAATTCGGAGGATTTGTGAACCACCTGTTCATGAGCGATAGTGACAGGGTCGAATGCCCCGCCGTAAATCAGGATCTTACCCACAGTTATCCTCCCACGTTCGACATAACAGCAATGGAGAAATCATCCTGATTCTCCCAGCCTTGTTTTGTGAACTGCTCGAAGGCTCGCTTGCATCGTCTTTTTACGAAGTCCCCAGCAAATGTCTTAAAGGAAAACACTTCTTTGATGATTTCCTTCAAATCAACGATCTGATGGGAGATGCTTGTGCCGGTCCGTTCCTTCTTGGTGAAGGACTTAGCTCCGTCAGACATGACGCCTACCATGTCATAGTCGGCAAACGGAAATTCGAATCCGTAGGTGTCAATTGTCTCTTCGTTCACCTCAACAGGAGTTTCCAGAACTTCTTTGTTCTCGGCATTTTCGTTTGGGTTGGGGCTGTCTCGACGACACAGTTTGCCTTTGAACAGTTCGAGGTACTTCTGACGATCCGCCGAACTGAGATTGTACCGAGCATAGAACGGAGCACCGCTCTCAAACTCGTGATCAATCCATTGCAGCCCTTTTGTCTTGTGCCGAGCCACAATCACACCATCCCCTGTAATCGTTGTTACAAACGAATTTGGAGTGGTGCAAATCGTAAGCAACGTAGCACAGAGAGCGTCGATATCCAATCCCAACGCCCGACGATGGACGTTGGCGGTATGAATCACGACATTCATCATTTCTCGAAGCTGCGTCATCGGACGGATCGGATACAAATGTTGCTCTGCGGTTTTCACCAAGAGCATCGATCCGACTTCCGAATCCTTCGCAGATGAACAACCATCAGAGATAATGGCGTATCCCTTATCTTCCATAACCTTCGAGGACGAGAAGTCCTGACAAAAGTTATGGGAGTGGCCGATACGATGAAAGTTGTCAGCGGTAATCATAGAGTTCCCTTGATTCGACTACGAAGTCGATTGCTTTGATGGAAGACGCCTTGATTGATAGGAATCGCCGGAAAGTGTTCTCCCTTCAAAGTGAAACCGAGACGTTCTTCCAAGCAACCGATGCACAACATGATGTTTCCAAAAGTCCAAAGAGCATCGTCGATCATGTAATATTCACCCATTGCCATTGTGTGAAGACCACAATCTTCGCAAGCATACAACTCCAATGGAAGCTGTGCTTCGATCTTATCCATGATCTTTCGAAACTCTTCAGGAGTCGGCAATTCTTGCGTCATGGGGTTGTCCACCAATTTTCAAGGTCGTTGAGCCACAGGTTTTTGACGGCGTCACTTGGCATTCTCCAGTCACCACGAGGGGACAGAGAAACCGATCCAACCTTTGGGCCATCTGGAACACAGTTCCTCTTGAACTGAGCCACGAAGAACCGATTCAGGAAGGTCTTCATCGTCATGTAGAGCGTTTGCGAATCGTACTTAAAGGCGATTCTTGCCAGATTCAGAATCTTCGACGGTGTGAAGCCGTTTCGAATGAAGTGATACAGGAAGAAGTCGTGCAGGATGTACGGGCCGAGCTTCCCTTCTGTGCTCTGAACAATCTGTCCAGCTTTGGACGGAAGAAGTTCAGGAGAAATCAGGGTATTGACAATATCACCGAGAGTCCCGGCGGCTTCAGGTACTTCGTCCGACTCAGCCACGAACTTGACAAGGAACTTAACGAGAGTCTTGGGGATCGAGCAGTTCACATTGTACATGCTCATGTGGTCCCCGTTATAGGTACACCACCCAAGGGCAAGCTCGGACAAATCGCCCGTACCGACCACAAATCCCTGACTCATCAGGTAGAAGGTTCGCAACCGAGCCTGAACGTTCTCGAACACGAGATCGTTAATCTCGCCCTGACAAGCCAACAGTTCGAGTTCGGCTGTGAATGTCTCCAGATCGATCATCTTGGAGATATCCATTCCGAATGGCTTGTGTCCCATATCACGGAACGCTTGCAAAGCCAATTCTCGAATGTCAATCGTCCGCTGTGTGATGCCGAGGACAGTCATCAGGTCGATGGCATTCTTGAGCGTTCTCGGAGTGGTCCCGAATCCCGGCATCGTGACACCAATGATCTTCTTGCGATCAATACCGAGAAGATCAAACGCCTTGACAGTCACCAGCAGTGCAAGCGTGCTGTCAAGTCCACCAGACACCCCAATTACAACTTCTGAATTCGGCAAGCTTTCAATACGCTTAGCGAGTCCACGAACCTGAATCGAGAAGATATCTTCGCAACGTTCGGCAAGTGTCCCCTGATCCTGCGGCACAAAGGGCATCGGATCAACAGGACGTATCAGATCGGGCCGACCGCCCCAAGCCGGAGACTTGAATTCAATCGTCCGGTAGAAGTATTTCGGGCTACCGTTCTGATTACGACGAGCACATTCGGTGAATGTTCCGGGCATGGCGGCTCGCTCATGATTCATTCGTTCGTAATCAATGTCAGCCGTGAGGACATGATCCTTTCGATTGAATCGCTTACTCTCGGCAAGAAGTTGACCGTTTTCACCAATGATGCAGTGACCACCGAACACCAAGTCACTCGTCGATTCAGTCGGGCCTGCACTGCAATAGGCATAGCCTGCAAGCAGTGCTCCAGTCTGACTCTTGACAAAGTTTCGGCGATAGTCAGCCTTGCCGACAGTCTCGTTGCTGGCCGAAAGATTGACCAGCACATTTGCTCCGGCAAGGGCCTTGTGGACGCTTGGGGGAAGGGGTGCCCACACGTCTTCGCAGATTTCAACACCAAGAATCCATTCCGCCCAATCACTCTTGAAAAGCAGATCAGTTCCGAAAGGGGTCTTGGTGAATGAAAGTACGCTGATCTCGCTCGGCTCACTACCGTTTGCTCCCACAAACCAACGTGATTCGTAGAACTCACGGTAGTTGGGTAGATAGGACTTTGGAACGATACCGAGGAGCTTGCGATCGTTGATGACTGCTGCACAATTGTAGAGACCACCAGTCTCTTTTACAAAGATTGGAAGGCCAACAACAACCGTTGCACGACAACGAATTTTCGAAGTCAATTCGAAAAGAGCATTCTTGGCTGCATCAATCAGCAGTTTTTGTCCAAACAGATCACCACAGGTATATCCTGTGAGACTCAGTTCCGGAAAAACAATGATGTCACTGTGCTGATTAGCGGTAATGTGCTCAATGTGCTTTTCAACATTGTAGCTAACATCACCAACCCGCACCGTCGGAGAGACTGTCGTCACTCGACACATATCAAAAGTTTTCGACATGACCGACTCCGTGAGGAATTTTCTGAATACAGCGGACTGGCTGTACGGGTTTGGATCAGGCATCGAGCGGAGTCCCGAAGAAGGTCCACTTCGCCACTCGCACTGCATCACGATCACCGATTGCCTTTGCGGGTTCGTCGCTCAGTTTGACGACAGGAACCCCATTGCATCGAGTGAGTTTGAGGACGATGTTCTTGGCCGGGCTGCCAGAGTAGTCGTTGGTGAAGTGAGTCCCGATACCGAACGACACGTTGATCCGTCCAGCGAAGTGATCCCGAATTCCAACAGCCTTGTCCACAGACAGCGAGTCCGTGAAGACAGCGAACTTCGTCATCGGATTGATTCGGAGCTTCTTGTAGTGAACAATCAAAGCTTCCCCGAAGACAATCGGATCACCGCTGTCATGTCGGACACCGTCATACAGACGACCGAGTTCACCATCGAAATCTTCGAAGAAGGCTTTGATGCCGTAGGTGTCAGGAAGAGCGATACCAAGGTTGCCCTTGTACGTCGTTGCCCAACGCCGGAGAGCGTGACGATTGGCGTGACGGAGTCCGTCCATCGCACTGACGCCCATGATCCATTCGTGAGCCATCGTTCCGATAGCCTTGACTCCATAGAGATGAGCCAAGTGAACGTTCGACGTACCAGAGAATCCCTTGTAGTCCTTCATCGCCCGAACAACACGATCCTGTTCAGCAAAGCTGCGACGACGACGAGTTCCGAACTCGGCGAAACTACAGTTCCGACTCGACAGCCGTTCGGCCTTCTCTGCTGCAATGCGACTTCGAAACTCAGGAACCAAGGCACTCGGCACCTGCCAAGCACGATCCACTTTATCGAAGTAAATTTCACTGACGTTAGCAAGGACAGGGACTTCCCACAGAATTGCACTCGCCCACTTGCCCTTAACTCCCAGCCGGAAATAGCCTTCCGGAGTCAGCCCGTAATTGAGTTCATCCGGATTGAAGCGGTAGTCGTTGAGATAGGCCAGATAGTGAGGCGGAAGGAAGGTGAGGGTGTCAGCCATCCACTTCATCTGATCGGGATTGGACTTCAGTTCAGCCATCCGCTCGATTTCACGACCGAATTCCTTGACGAATTCGTCGTTGTAAGGGGTTGGCTTGCGGTCGATGAATTCGCCTTCAACTTCCACATCGGGGAAGTTTTCGAGGACGGCGTACTGCATCGTGAACTTGTAAAGATCGTTGTCAAGTTTGCTGGCGATCATGGCACTCTCCATTGGGTTCGATGCAATAGTTGTACGAAGTTCGCCAAGTTTGACAAATCACTTTAGTCCGAGGACTTCTGCATTTGTCATTTGCTCAATCTTGGCAATCTTTTCAGCACGCAAATAAGTGCTAAAAAAGTCCAGAAGAGCTTCACCGGGGACTCGGATAATGTCATGGTTGTCCGAGTCAGGACGGGGGAGGCGAATTGTTACCTCTCCACTAAGGTCCAGATTGTAGATGAAGTTGACGCCTGTCTTGGTGCGAAAGCTATGTGCCATGTGTATCTCCTATACGGTTGTACATTAGTAGAGTACAACCAAAACAAAAATAGGGGAGTCCATGCCTTGCGACACGAACTCCCCTATCCCCGAGGAGAGAATCAATTGTATGATGCTACTGACTTGCACAATTCGATGAATTCTTTTTGTGAATACTGCTGCTTCATCATGTTCACTCGCTTATCCACCCACTGAATATTGCCCATTGTATACGGTTTAGAAGAGTCGATGCGGTCCATCGAGGCCGTTGTATAACGACTGTAGTTAGTTGTAAGTTTAGTGAACCAAATCTGTTTTCCAGTTAAGGCACAATGCCCATTTTGAAGATTGAATTTTTCTTGGGCCTGCTCTTTGGTAAGAGAAACTCCTATACCTCTTCGTGAGGCTGTATGTATAAATTTACTCCAAAATCTGTCTGGAATTTCAGCAACAAGCCGATTTTGCTCCTCCATCTCAAGGAGTTCGCAGTTCTTGCATTGAGTTGCGTGACGTTTCCCGTTTCCACTGAGATATGCCGTCCCAAACGTCCTTTCATTGCCGCACTTGCAACGACATAGCCACATTCGGCTGTTGTATTTATTCTTACCAACAAACTTAAGAATTGTCCAATCGCCAACTTGTTTGTTGACTAGTCCAGATACCAAGATACTCGCTGCTTGTTTGGCTTTTGTTCCTTGGTTACATTTGCGACAACCAGATCGGCTATTATTTTTGCTAATGTAATTGAGGTAACCAATTTTTTTGAATTCCTCATGCCCGCAGTTGCACTTACATTTAAGTCCCTTTTCTGTAATATCGATTACAGTCCAATTACAATATTTGTTACCTAACATTTCCCTCCAAAGTCAAAGTATAGTCACATATGATTAGATATGTAACTAGACATTGACTTTGGAGGGAAATTCAAGAAATTCTCTACAAACTAGAAAGTTAAGCTCTTCGATGGGCCGCCTGTGCCGAGGGCCTGAGACTGAGACGAGATCGACTTCGAGACGAAGGCGGCGAGCTTCGCCAGACCCTTGCTGTCCGCATGTTCGAGAGTTTCGAACTGCGTGAATCCAGCATTGTCCTTGAAGTTCTGGAGGTAGGTCGCCATGTGACCCTGCTGGACGTTGACCCCGATGAGAATCGAGACCATCGACTCCATTGCCTCACTGGTGACGCACTTCTCCAGAGCGGCCTTGACTTCCGCCTGACCAGCCTTGGACGAGTTGTCATCGCCGTCCGTCAGGACGAAGACGATACCGTTCGCAAGGAAGTCATTCTGAGCAAGCTGATCGGCGTAAGCCTGCGAGGCCAGCACCGAGTTCTCCGAAGCGTCGTACAGGGCGGTTGCACCACCGCTCTGGTACGTGCCATCGTAGTCCCCTTCGTTGCACTGTTCCAGCATCTTGAAGCCGTGGACTTCACGAAGGTTGGAACCGAAGTGGACGACACGGAGAAGGAGGTTGTCGGCACGAGGCGAGTGCCGACACGCCTTGACAATCTCCTTCACACACTCTTCCATCTGCTTCGCAAACGGGCTGGTCGAACCAGACTCGTCGAGAACGATGGTCACGAGCGTGTACTCGGTGGCCTGAAGATCGGCGATCTTCGCAGCCGAGAAGCCGAAGTGGCCGGTCGTAAGCTGGTGCTGTTCAAGGGTGTCATCATTGAATTTGGGCATGAGTTTTCTCCTGTGAGTTTTGTGTGTTGTTACAAAGTTTGGACTGAAGAGTGACTTACTTGAAATCGCTCGTCAGGGCGACCTGCATGCCCTTGGCGGACATGTCGTTGATGAACTGATCCTGAAGTCCTTCGAAGCCGCCGACCGGGCTGGTGCCGTCCTTCAGGAGAGTCAGCTTCTTGACGAAGCTGTTGTCCGAGAAGTAGGCGTCAGCGTCACGACCAGTGTTGGCGAGACAGTGGCTTCCAGCTTCCCCGGCAAGGAGAATCTGATCCGCCGTGATGACGTTGTTCAGGAAGTCCGTGTTGAGTTGCGTGCTGTGGTCACCCGAATCCGGCACGTCAGCCGAGATCGCCGAGTAGTGCTCGGTGAAGTAGTTCGAACCCTTGGTCACGTAGTTGACCGAGCCGAATTCCTTCTCTTCCCACCGGCAGAGGGAGGCGAACAGCGGAGCGTAGACAGCATGTCCCGGCGAACCGATGAGACAGTGCGGAGGCCAAATGCACAGCGGGTACTTGCCGTTCTTCTCCAGCGTCTCAACGTAATCGAGAGCACCGTAGTCACGACCGGGGAACTTGTTGAGCCACGTCGGACGAGCGGGCATCCACACCCCGTTCCGCACATCAGCGGCGGAAATGATGGTGAACGGCTGCGGGTGTTGCCCGTTGCTGTTCTTCCAGAAGATCGGGTGAGCAATGTGGATCGTATGGTGACTGTCCAGCGTCACCGAGATGTCATCGATCTTTGCACCGAAACGGTCGATCATGTCAGCGAGCCGCTGCATGTCGCCTTCTGCACCCTTGACGTACAGGGCACCAGTCTTCGGATTGCAGAAGTCTTCCTGCGGATCGATGATGATGAGGTGAATCTTCTTCGACATTTTCTGTTCCTCTCACTCAGGGTTTTGGGAAACTCGGGTCATGCCAAACGATACGAACTTTGTGATTTTTGTAAAACGGAAATCACGACTTTTTTCTTTGTTCGTCGATCTCCTTCAAATCGGCGATTACTGGTTGGAGATCCATCCATACTTCTTCCTTAGCGGCAGGGTTCCGCAACAGATAACTCGGGTGGTATGTACACATAACCTTCCGACCCTGATACTCATGCTGGCCTCTTAGCGATCCCATTGTGATCTTCTCTGAGAAACCAAGCAAGAAGCGAGACGAGATTCGCCCAAGACAAACGATCCAAATTGGATCAACAACCTTGATCTGCATGTCGAGAAACTTGCGACAGTTCGCCGCCTCGTCTTCTTGTGGATCACGGTTCTTCGGTGGACGACATTTGATTGTGTTGGCAATGAAAATGTATTCACGCTTCCAGCCAACATTTTCAATAATGGTGTTGAGCAACTTACCTGCTCGGCCAACAAAAGGGCTACCGGATTTAGCCTCATCCTCACCGGGAGCCTCGCCAATAATCATAAGATCGGCGTTAGGGTGTCCTTCACCGGGCACGGTCAGGTATTCGTTCTCTTTTCGATAAGAACAAAGTTCCTCGCAAAGCGTACAAGCGGCAACCTTGTCCGCAATGATTTTCAAAGCATCCTGCTTTTTCATTAGAACGGTCTTTCGACATGAGTAATATTGGTGAAAAAATCGCTAAAGAACATGGAGTTATTCTGACCATCCAAAGTTCTTACAGCAACCTTGTGGCTTTCAATTTCCTTGTCGCCTACAACGAGAGCGTATGGGATTTTGTAAGTCTGAGAAATCAAAACCTTTTGATTAAGGGTTGCGGCTTGCGAATAAACTTCGACTCGCACACCTTGGTTATTCAGAGAAGTAGCAAGATCATTGCAATGCGAAATATGACGATCCGCAATTGGCAGAATCGCAACTTGAACAGGAGCAAGCCAATCCGGCAGCTTCCCATCCAAGTGTTCAAGAAGAATGCCGATAAATCGTTCGAAGCTACCGCACAGAGCACGATGAATCACAATGGGTTCGTGATCCTTATTGTCCGCACCAACGTACTTCAAGCCGAACCGCTTCGGCAACTGGAAATCAAGCTGAATGGTTGCAGTCTGCCACGACCGTCCCAATGAGTCAGTTACGGTAAAGTCAATCTTTGGCCCATAGAAAGCTCCATCGCCCTCATTGATATCGTATAATTGTTGTTCTGAAGCCAGAGCATCTTTCAAATCCTGTTCGGCTTTTTGCCAAACAGACTCTTCACCCATAAAAGATTTGGGTCGAGTGCTCAACGCTGCCTTGAGTTCAAAGTTGAAAGCCTTATAGAGCTTCCGGATCATACGAATAATCGAAGTGATCTCCGGAAGAACGTCTTCCGGCTTAACGAAACAATGAGCGTCGTCTTGGCAAAACGCCCGACAACGGGTGAGACCCCCGAGTGAACCCGAAGATTCGTTACGATGCAACACGCCGAAGTCGGACATTCTCAAAGGAAGTTCTCTGTAAGAATACTTCCCAGCAGCAAAGATCACCATATGCCCCGGACAGTTCATTGGCTTCAGAGCATACTCGGTATCCTCTGACTGCACTAAGAACATATTCTCTCTGTAATGATCAAGATGACCAGAGGTTGCATAGAGATCGGTTTTCCATAACACCGGAGTTTTCACTTCGATGTAACCATTCTCTCTGTTCATCTGCCGCATAGCGTCAGCAAGCAAATTGAGAACAGTGTTCCCTCGATCTAACCAGATCGGCGAACCCGGTGACAGGTCGCTGAACATAAAGAGTTCGAGTTGTTGACCGATCTTACGATGATCTCGTTCCATTCAAACCTCATCAATCTCAAACATACCGAGTTCGTACATGTAAACGCTCAAATCAGACACAGTCTGATCCAAAGCATACAGGAAGGTGTCTCGACCTTCCAAGATACGCTCTTGGGTATACGCCTCATTCAACGCAATTGCCAAATCGTAAAGGTGGTTGGCGAAACCGGCTGGATCAAGTTTTTCAACGGATCGATCAATCCAGTAATGACTTTGCTGAGACAATCCGATCAGCTTGTAGTCGCATTCCTTTGCTGTTGCTGGATCATACTTAAAGAACTGATATTTGTTGTCTGAAAGAGCGGCTGTCCATTCGCTATCTTGGAGACGACGATTGATTTCAGCTTCAAGTGCCTTCTTAACACGAGCCACCGTATAGGTGATGTAAAGACCGGGGGACTCTGGCTTCGTCCAAGATTCAGGATCAAATCGCAAGTCCCGGTCACGAGAGACATGCAATAGATTCCAACACAGGACATTCCAAGCCAATTTATCTGGTTCAGGAGTCTCTCGGAACTTCTCCTTAACCATTTCCATTGCCTCAGAAGCAAGAAGACCAGAACCATCACGGCTCTTCATCTTCTTACCATCAAGACCAAGCACAAGTCCCATCGGGAAATGACGCTCAGCCAAACCAAGAGAAGCGAAGTGGTCCTTCTGCTCATGGCCTGTAATATAATGGGTCGGCCCAACTTCCTTAGCGAATGCCAAGTCATAATGAGCGTACAGGAATCGTCCATCGGCCCGCTTCGTGAGAACAGGCCCTTTCGGGCCGTCCCATACTTCGGGGATACCCTCATCTGTCAGTTTGATTTCATCCGCTTCGGCTGGACGAGATTCTACCACGTCATACGGAAGAAGAACATCGTAATAGACTTTGGGGTGGTAGCCGACGAATGTCGTCCACTTCTCCCAACCGGCGATTGCAGCTTTCTTGACGCCGAGACTTGCACCAAGAATTGCCACCATGTTTGCATGGCAGTGCAAACCTTGTAATGCTCGTGCCAAAGCTAGTTGACGTAAATGGCCGACATGAAGTTCCTTGTTCAGATTCGGCGAGAATCCGTCAATGATACGATCCGTCTCTTTGAAGGCATCATCTTGTTTCAGATGATACGGCCAACGTTGATTCTCGGCGGTAACATGGTAGTTGTGGTTACGACCAACACACTCATAACGATATCCCTGAACTTGATCTTCAGGGATGGGTTCATTAGAGCAGAAGCCTACACCAAACTGCAATGGCATCGGACGAATGTTCATGATAATTCCTTAAAGGTAAGGTTCTTTCTCACGTTCACTGATAATCCATACCTCCTCGGCATTTTTACCGAAAAGGTGCATGTGACCACGTAACAACACATCTGTTCGGTTCACAATCTTACCCAACGGTGGCAGTTCGAGCCTCGTGACTTTATGCCGCTCGATTACAAGATTTGGATCACGACGAGCAGCGTGTTTCGCTGGCAAGGCATCCAATTCCTCCGCAGAAAAGGGGGTTGAAACCTTTCTCTTTTGGATATAGGTGCCTCGCTTAAAAAACGCTGGATAGTCATTCCAATTGATCTGGTGTTCTTTCCACAACATGTCCTGCATTTCGTTGCTAGTCTTCTTGTGCAACTCGCTTTGGGAGAAGTAAGACTGTGCAGCCATGCTAATGCTGTTGCGGGTTGCGTCTCGCTCACGCCAGAGGAAATAGTTGGCAACTTCTTCTTCCAGCGGCAGACTCCAAACTCTTGCGTCGAAGAACGCCCATTCATTCACCTTCTCCGGCAGGTCAAAAATAAGATGCCGAGTGAAATAAGCCGTTGTCATTGACGCCAGAATGGACGTGAGTTTTGAAACTCTTCCAACGAAGAACGGCGACTGATTGAAATCCTCATAGTGCCAGACAAGAGAGATTTCATCACTCTGCGTGTAACCGCAGTTTGCTCCCGTCTCTTGCACCAAGAATTCAGTCGTTCGAATCATCAATTCGGAAAGCCGCTCGTCAAATGGACGTTTGAGTCCTTCACAGAATGTGTGAAAGGCCCTACCGTCGATACGAGCACAAATGGGGATGCGGGGAAGTAGCTTCTGAAAAGTGTACTGGCTTTCGTACCCCTTCATTCGATCCGCAATGCTCATGTCAATTTCCCCAAAGCTGAGTGATCGACTTTCCTACCCTGAACCAAGTAACGTGTTCCTTGTTGTGTCGATCTTTCACAAGAACACGATAAATCTTATCGCCTTCGTAACTACCAAATGGTCCAGAGTCGAAGTAAGTCTTCTCCATTTGGACAATTTCATAGCCGTGTTTTTGTACCCAATCGTTGATCTTGGACTCCTTCTTCTGCTCATCATGTGCAAACACGACGAGCAGAAGAATGGAGAACATAGCCAATCCAACACCAGTTGCCAAGTCTTTTCTCATGATCCTATATAGATCAATGGTACTCGGTCTTGTCACCCTTCCGGTTCTCGTAGTCCACCGAAACAAGTTTCAGAATCGCTCGGCCAAAACCCGGCTCGATCCTCTCGACAATAGGTCGAATCACGATTCCTTCACGGCCACCGAAACGACCCGCTTCTTTTGGGTCACACATGGTCGTTGGGCCATCCACAAGTTCCTGCATCTTCTTGTCACTGAATGGGCCACGGTACAAAGCAGGAGCCACAGGAACCCCAAAATAGACAAATAGCCGACTCTTCTCAATGTAAGAGAGGTATTCGCCGTTGACCGAGATATCGTAAGCTCGGTAGCCCACGTCGCCCCGACCGTATTCCATATCCTGAATCTTACGACCGAACAACTCGGCGAAGACCACGACGTTGGCATTGCGTTCGTAAGCC
>Ga0172380_10002831_pt1 | contig 25447 bp, 35 predicted proteins | sample Leawe162metaG_FD_119747 | JGI IMG/M metagenome (GOLD analysis project Ga0172380, IMG submission 119747) | Leachate microbial communities from a municipal landfill in Southern Ontario, Canada - Leachate well 162 metaG | ecosystem: Engineered > Solid waste > Landfill > Unclassified | place...
CACAGACAATATCTTACAATGGTGTACGCTTGGGCAGTTAACCCGTATCAACTAGTCCACCTCCAACAAGTATTCTCAACCATTACCGTACAAGTATTAACCCTTGTCGCAGCACCCACAGTAGAAACTATCATCCTTTGGGTCATAATACCCCAAAAAGAGTCTGATAGCTCCATCTTGCCCATTAGGCAAGATCTTGCGACCTTCCTTGATGATCGCTTCTTCCTCAGGTAGGAAGGTGAATGTGCGACCACAAGCTGTGCAGTTAAACATAGTTGACCTCCTTTCTCGTCACCTATAAGGACACCACCCTACCAAATCTAGAGTGGTGTCCGTTCACCGTCTACTACCCAAGTCTTAGGCGCTGGCCAACACCTTGCCCACTCCTTCGGGATTCAGCCCGGTCTTCCGCACAACGGCATAGAAGGCATCCCGTTGCGTCTGATCGTGCTTCTTCCCGTCCAGCAACTGGAAGTCCTTCATGAACGAGACATACAACTGCTTGACCATCTCCTTCTTATCGGAGGGGATGGATTCCCGAGCAGCCTTCTCATCCATGAGTTGGACCTTCTCGTGCTCCCGTTCCTCCTGGTCCATGTAGGTGGGGATGTCCAGGTCGTGAAACTCGTAGTTGGGCGAATCGGAATATCCTTCACGGATGGATTCCCGACGCACCTCCATGTACTCGAGCATCTCGTCCTCATCCTCGAAGTCGAACTCACCCACCACGGGAAGCACGAAGTAATCCTTGTCGCTACCGTAGGTAGTGGACCGGTTCACTTCGTCGAGCAAGATCTGCTCCAAGATCTGCAGATTCTGCTCGTTCTTCTCGTGTTTGTAGGCTTTGTACGCTTCCAAGATCTCGTGCGCCCGGCAATCGGGAAGTTCAGCGACATTCTGAGTATGGATCTCTTCGCCATCCAATTCCTCATCATCGCTGACTTCATCGGCCAGTTCACTGAGACCTTCCCAGGATTCCGCCACTTCTTCGTAATGGTCCTGATTGATGGGGAACATCATGGACGCTTCTTCGCCCAGATTTCGCAGATCAGTCTGCAACCCATCCAGATCGTGACCACGCAACACCTTACGAAGCACAGCCTTCACAGCAGGTTCCACCCGTCCACCTTGACGCGCCTTATTCAGGCAAGTCACAACGTCCTTCCAAAGCAGGTTCATCGGATCCTGTTTCTTCGGGACATAGGTGATTGCATCGAAGGTCTTGTTGAGCAAGGTCCACATCGCCATGGACACTGTGCCCCACATCGCCTTCTGAGCAGGTGTACCCTTCACAGCAGCAGCCACTTGACTGCGTATGAACATCTTGCCCATCCACGTCAACGCCCATCCATCGGTGCTGGGTTTGATCAGGCCCAATTCGGAGGCGCTCATCTTCTTGATGAAGGCTTCCTTTTCCTTGATCTTGTCAGCCAAGTCCTTCGCACGAGTGTACTTGGGATGGCTGGTCCCCGTGATCAACGCCTGCTTCAGCTGGTACCTGTCCCACAACAGCACAGTCAGCCCATTCATGACGAACGGGGTGAAGAAGCGATGCAGCGTGTAGTTGACCATTTGCACATCTCCTTACATCTTAGTTTTAGTGGCCGGCAGGATATTCACCTACCGCACAGGAACTTCCCCTGTGTATTACGCTGCCAGTTAGGCAGATTCAGATACTAACCACATAACCTATATCTACTAGGCCTTCCTAGCTGACTTCTTCCACTCCTCCTCGGTCTCCACACTCTCCTGCCCATCATACTCATTGATCTGGTAATAGGTGCCCTTGGGGATCTCCACTATGCTGAGTGAGGCACTGTCCCCATCTGCCTCGTGACCCAGTTCCTCCACGACTTTGACCAACTGAGGGTTGGTCCTGTCCTTCTCGATCTCCCACTTGTCCTCGCGTCCTAACATCTTGAGGGCCTTGTCCGACAACCCAAATCCGCCAAAGCAGGTGTTGATGACGATCTTCGTCATGACAGCCTCCTAAGTTAGTCTAACCAGTACCAAAGGCAGGTGGTGATCCCGCATACAGTGCATCAGGGTACTGTATAACCCACACTACCTACTACTCGTACTGCGAAAGATAGGCCCTCTCATCGTCAAGCCACCTACGGTACTCGTACCATGCCTCAACACTGTCACATGCATGGGCCTCCAAGTACTTACCCCTCTCCAACCAAACCCGTCTTTGCACTACTGCCTGTACTTTGACCATGACACGACTCCTCTACCCATAGTCACTACCCCATGCTCTAGTACACTAAGCACTAGAGGCAAGGGTAAGGACTACAACTTGCAACTTCTGCGGATAGACTTGAGGATGCGACGCAGTTCCTGGGCGTAGTACGTGGCGCACAAGTTGCGCTCGAACTCGTAGCCCTTGCTGCCCTCAGTCCACTGATCCTTGACAATCTGAACACATGCGTTGTACGCAGCATCCAATTCATCAAGCGTAACAGCAGCTAACATGCTGTTTCTGTTGAAAAAGTTGTACATGATGTTATCCTTTCCTAGTATCGGGGTTAACTAGTCTAACTGTATGCCTTAGACTAAGTAGGCATGCTATTGTCACAGATAACGGAACAATAGCGCTGCTAATGAACAACCAAACAGGACAACACATCCCATCACGCAGACAGAGTGAATGAACTCAAACATGCACAATTCCACGATCTTGCCTCCCCTAATTTTATTCCTAGTACCCCGGTGGGCACGGAGATCAGCGATACTTAACCACATAAAACTAGGAGCCCTCTCTTATTTTTTTTATTCAAAAATTAGGTTCTTGACTTTTTCGTTTTTAAAATATAATAGAAAATATGAATAATAGAATTTGCCCCCAGGTGTAAGGTTAATACTTCTTTTTTCCTAAATTTTTATGTCTAGTTTTTTTGTTGAAAAACTTGACATTCTTATAGCTTGACTTTTCCCATTTTTTATAATATAATCAAAATACGGGTTAGGAGTTTTTTATGGGAAGAAAATGGAGGAAAGCCGACGAGGACCAACCCTGGGCTAGACGCAAGGATGGTTTACCCGGAGACTTACCACTATTGAATTCTACGGAAAGAATCCGTCGGCGTGAAGTAGCCGAGCGTTTCAAGAAACTGGAGGGGCGTAATGAAAATGAAAAAGAGTTACATGAAACCGGAAAAGAGTTATCAACACCTAAAACTGGTGTTTCAGGATAAGGAAGGTCCTAAGGAAGATAGAATGGACAGGTTACTAGAAGTTGCACCTTCTCTCCTAGACCATTCCTTGCCCAATATTAGTGTGCAACTGATGCGGGCGGAATGCCCCAAGTGCCACCGTACTGCAGATCCAGATGTTTCGGCTGGATATCAGCCTACGATAAAAGAAGTAAAACAACTTATTGATGTTCTTCAGGAATATGTTAAGTGAAACTAACTCCGACTGAATGGATAAACAGAAAGTATCCTGGATTGGTAGTGCTGGATCCAGACGGATGGGACAGAAGCAACTACGAAGAAGATTGGGCGCGGCCGATTACTGAACAAGAGTTTGAAGACAAGTTAAGTGTTTCAACTGTGAATGACCTGACCATCTTCGTGACCTCACGAAAAAGGTCTATTTAGTTTATATTTATCCCTAGATGTGTATCTACACTACACATTCCCGCATCTTTTTAAACTTTCTACCATCAAAACTGCACTCTAACATTACTCATGTTATCGTGCATTAACTATGTTAGCTTTGCGAAATCTTACTCCCAGTGGTAGAATTTGCAAACACTCCTAAGGCGCATCATACTGCGCTTAAAGGCAGTATATTGACTTAATGCGTAATATAATGCGCTTTATTTAGGTCGCGGATACTATCAAAAAGTGTTATATTCTGCAACCAGTATTTGGGCTTGACATTGTACTACGTTATGTATACAATGTAGACATGAATAAGTTATGCCGGCTGGGATTACATCTATGGGAAATGAAGTGTAACATCTATGTGTGTAGGATGTGTGGAAAACTAAAATTTCCCCCGCGGTTCATTTCTTGGAAACTACGTATACGTTCATGGGGATGTGTTTTAGGTTGGCACCGGTTTAACGGGAGTTGTTGTTTGCTGTGTGGGAAAGAAAAAAAGTTAGTCTAATGGCACTAGTTAACGATTATATAAGATATACACCAGGAACTTTAAGATTAGATAGACTAAGGGACACCGAAATGGCTGAGACTATTGTGACTAGTGTATCTATTAGATGGGATGAAATGAGCGAGAGAGCACGACTCGCTATTCTGAATAAAGAGTTGCTAGCTTCTGGATACCACGTTAATAATTTAGAAGCACAACTACCACTGGAAGAACGTGTAATGCTCGAGAGGGCCAGGAATCTCTCCGATATTCACGAGCCTGATCTCCGCTCGATATCCTCACCTACGGAAGCTTCAAACCAAGATGGATCCTCTGTTACCCAACCCATTATTGCCGCTGAGCTAGAAGCTGGTACTAATTTTTCTTTCATATCTACCTTCCCAAAAGCTCAATCAAGCATGTACGTGCAAGGGAAAAAAGCAGCACAAAATGGTGGCCTGGCTTTTAGATTATGTCACAAAAAGCCTAATTGGTTTATAAGATTATGGCACAAGGTCTTCTTTGGTTTCGAATGGGAGGATTACCACGAATGAAAATATGGGTAGTATGTGAACGGGAAGATTATGAACAAGACTCGAGTGTTTCTTATCATAGGACCGAGGCGGGAGCAGAAAAACAACGACTCAAATTATGGAATGAGAATATTCAGGGGCATAAACAATTTCTTCAAGGTTCAAAGAGAAACCAACAAGACGATCTAGAAGATTATAAGCACCAGATTGAGTACATGTTCATAAAAATGCAGGTTGAGGTACAGGAATGAAAAAACAAAAACGCGGGAGTGCTAGGAAGCATCCAAGGGTGGCGAAAACACCAATACCAGGTTCAGATGGCCTAGTAAGAAACATGTGGACTGGGGAAGTAGTTACATGGACACCATGCCCTGTGTGTGGCGAATTATATTTGAACTTCTGTGTTCCATGTAGTAAAAGAGAAACTCGGGAATTCCTAAGGCGCATGTTGGCAGGAGTATTATTATTTCTTGCCGTATTTTGCCTAGTAATGGCGGTAGTTGGATGAAACAACATAAATACCGGGCCTGGGATAAAGTAGAGAAGAGATTCATAAAAACCAAGGATGTAGTTAAACTTCAGATTCCTATCGCAGGTACTAAGTATGGGTTTAAACTTAAGTCTAAGTTTATCCTTACTGAATTCATAGGTACAGAGGATAGAAAAGGGGTTGAAATTTATGAGGGGGATATTTTAAAGGTAGAAATTGGTGAAGGTCACTGGGATAATTATGCGGAAGTTGTTTATGGGAATAATTCAATTAGTAGTGATGATTGGGGTTATGCGCCATCAACTTGGGGTTTTACTCTTTGTTGGTTAAACAACAAAACTGGAAAAAGAGACTTGAATTGGAATAAGGAAGAATCACATTCGGGGTTTGATAATGGTGACGGTAGAAAAGGCAGTTTAGAAGTTATAGGAAATATTTTCGAGAAAAAGGGATTACCATGGCAAACAAAAATAATAGTAAAGTAATTAAGAAGGAACCTGTTGAGACTCCAGTTCAACAAGTTGGTTGGAAGTGTCCAGTATGTGGGGCCGGCAATTCACCCTGGAACATGACCTGTCCTTGTTCTACAAGTCGTTTTCCAAATCCTTGGAAAGCTCCAGATCCTTATCCCTGGCGTAAACCCTATACTGATCCAAGTCCTTATCCCTATGGTGATCAACCCTGGCTTGATAGACCCTATATTACTTGGTGTAGTGATAATGGTCCCAACCGTGATTACCGATACAGACAAATTAATGGGTAGACAACTATGAACTATAAAGAAGTTCTAGAACAATATGGTAGAGACACAGAAGCAAAGAGAGGTACAGATACTATGAAGTCTAAAACTGTTCCAATTCAGATGCGGCTGAAGCCGGAGACTATTAAACAAATGGACCGTCTCGCCCAAAGAATAGGTTCTGATAATCGTACGGATGTTGTACGTACATCTTTAGCGGTAACTCAAATGGTCACTAATTGCTATGATGCCGGTGGATCCGTTATCTTTAAAAGTTCTTCTGGTAAAGAATCCAATATGATTCTGTTAGGTATAAAATGAGCGATATAATCCTTACAGAGGGAGAACTTTTACATATCTTCGCCTTTACCTGCCCAGCCTGTCATGCTTCTCATACTATTGAAGTCCCTCAAGGTTTAAATGATAATGTACCTATGGCTATTACTGTTAAAATGATCCCAGAGCATACACTCACTAGTAAGGGGCACTCTTTATGGGTATTCAAATGTCCTCAAAATTATTATACATATGATTTAACAGATCAGATAATAGTTCTAGAACCCCAGAGTTCCCCAACTATGATGGTTGAGCAAATAACAGAATTGAAAATTACTCGAGATAATCTTTTAGCCGAGAACAATAAAGCACAAGCAGAACTTCAAAAATTGAATGATACTATAGCAGTATTAAGAGATAATACTAGGATTCTAGATTAGAGGTATCTAATGCCTACAAATGAACAAAGTAATGATCGTACTAACTTTACTCGTGCAGTTCGTGAGTTTATGGCTAATATTCATTATGATGAACTTTCGCATTATGCGTCAGGTGGCACTAGACCAGATCAAAATATTTATACGACGACTCCAGATACTATTGAACAAGGATCTTCTGGTCAATGGGTAAATGTACCGTCAGATATTGTATCTGTTGATATTCCAGCTCGGCCTCTGATGGAGAGTATATTAGATTTACAGAAAATCGTCAAAGAGTTACAAGAAAAAAATATAGAACTTGAACAGAAATACGAGACTCTTCTACGAGAAATTATTGTTCTGAATAATAATACGAGGATAATGTAATGTCACATTATGGTCCACCTAAAGGTCCTGTATATCCACCCCAGTATGGGAAAAATCTTCTTGACTATCAAACCTATCCAAAAACATCTCAAGATCAATCTACTACAACTTCTCTAGACTTTAGTATAATTCTGACTTCCAATTGCCCTCTTTGTGCCCATACCCAAGATGTGAGATTTCCAATAACAAGTATTGACGCTCGTGGTTCTCTTGTAATAGATGATGGGTGTTGGCCTATTACCTGTACAAAGTGTAATCACCCTTATTATCCCCCTCACCAAATGCAGAGACAATATCTTTTAAGCGATGCTGGCTTAAGTGAGCAACTGTCTCAGTTTATAGCTGATATAAGTAATCTTAGAGATGATGTCCAAAATATTACACAAGCAATAAAGAATCTGGCAGATTATGTCCGCACAGTACAAGATGAAAGACTTGACAGTATTGAAACTAAGGTGGATAATGTAATGAAGGGCTTTAACGTACTAGCTTAACTGGAGGATTTTATGCCAATCGATCACGTAACCGGTAAGCCTTATGAATGGACTAATCCTGATAAACATTTCAATGTACCAAGACGTTATAAATTCAAATGGTGGCTTCAAGCTAAATTAGCCAAACTTAAGAAATGGTTCAAAGATACCTACCATCCAGATCCTCCAGAACCCGAACCTAAGTATGAAGAAGTAGAACTTAAACCCGAAGACTACAAGGGTTTAGCATCTATTATGCCCAGGGAGGTAGAGGGTGATGAAAGACCTAAATAATCTAGATGTTCAAGTTCTTGTGACTAACGATTATCAGGTAGCTATCGAAACACCTACTGGTGATGGGAAAAATATAGTAATGACTGTAGATCCCGATGATGCTATTACACTGGGAACTTGCCTATTAAGATGTGGTCACAAGGCTAGGAATCTAGATAAAACCACTTGACTTCTTGGTTTTTCTTTGTTATACTTTTTGAGTAGAACATCCTTACCCTGGAGGTAGGACTGATGTGGCCTTTGATCTGGAGAACGGCAATTCTAGCGGCGGTTACCACTCTTGTTCGTCTTTCCGTCAAATCAATCTACGATAATCCGACAAAAGTTAAAATCTGGTCTAAACCTGGAACACAAAAACCTGGTTGGGCCCATAAATTTATTTGGGGAGAATAAGATGCCTAAAAATGTTTCGCAAAATGCGGTATTCCTAAAGAACGACAAATTTCTTTTTTTTGATCGTGATTTCTATAATGAAATTAAGGCCGGAATCAAGAAAGCCAAGACCTGCGTGAATTTTGATGATGTCAGTATAAAACTAGATGAGGTTCTCCAACGTCTTGAAAATAAGTTTGAGGTCAAACCAGAAGTTTATAAGAAACTAGCTGGTATGGATCAAAAGCTTGTTACTCAATTAACTAAAGAAGCTTCTACCAGAAAAAAGAAGATTGAATTTCTGCAGCCAGGAACAACTGAAGCTGAGGATATGGATAATTAATGTCTATTTACTGTTATGTCATAGGATCGTCAACAGTTGAAACAACTAATGGCGAGAAGCATGAGTTGCCCTCATGTCCCTACCCAGGTTGTAGGCATAAGGCATGTCCATACCAAGAAGAAGCAGAAGTGACTTTTGTTCAAGTTCCTAAAGCAACAGTATTAGCTTCTGCCAAAGCAATGTTGATTAATCGGAAAACTTGGAGATCAATGAGAGAAGATAATACTACGGAACTAAATCTAAAACCCTCTGTCATTAATAATGCGGAACTAGAAGAAGCAGAGCTGACCGAATTTATGACTAAGGCAGCTCAAGAAACAATCACATCTGTTATTAAAGAAGAACAGGTGCCAACCAATTATAAACTGGAGGGTGTCAAGATGGGACAGGAATTGAATATGGACGGGAGTATCAAGGGGGTAACAAGATCTCTTGATATCGGAATCATTGGAGTAGGTGGTTGCGGTAATCATATTGCTGATGCTTTCGCAAAAGCCGGATATGATGCCCAAGTAATCAATCTCACTGATAGAGATTTTGCTCATCTAGAGAATATTCCATCTGACGATCTCTCTAGAATCGAAATGATTACTACAGCGGGTGGAGCAGGGAAAGACCCCGATGTAGGTGCGCGAGCAGTTCAGGAATATGAGAACATCCTGCTTAAGAAGATCCAGCGGAAGTTTAATAACAAGGAGTTTATCTTTATCTGTTTCGGACTTGGTGGTGGTACTGGATCCCTTGGAGGAACTAAGGTAGCAGAACTAACTGCCAGCTTAGGTATCCCTGTTGGAGTGATAGTAACCCTTCCTCGTACTAATGAAGGTACTGATGAGAAGGTTAACTGTCTCCGCGGGCTACAAGAAGTTGCCAATTGCAAATCTATTAAATCAATCGTAGTTATTGATAACCAGCGAGTGCTTGAGCGTCTTAAAGACGTTAAGGCTTCTGACTTCTGGACTAAAGCCAATCAAGAGATCGTATCCCTCTTTGATAGCTTTAATAGATATTCAGCTGAAGCGGCCGATACAGCTTTCGATGCTGAAGATTATAAGAAAGTCTTAATGACACCTGGTTTTCTCGTAATTGGAAGTTCGGAGATTCTTACCGAGAAAATCCACGGTGCAGCTGATACCGAATTGGCTGAAGCTATCCAATCGATAGCCAAAGGAATGCTCGCTACTGGGTTTGACCACTCAACTGCCATTCGTGTTGCTGGTGTTGTAGTTAAGCCCCCTAAAGAACTGTTCGAATACAGTCACGTATTTGAAGAGGCTCTTTATGACCACCTAAAATCAGAGATTGGTGCCGGTACTCTGAATCGTGGCATTTATGAAAATAAGGGTCTGGGGAATTACGTAATTGTCAAGACCATGCTGGCTGGAATGAAACTGCCTCAAGCTCGCATTCAGCAACTTGTCTCAGAAACTAAATCCGAGGCTCATGAAATGTCTCGCAAAGTTAATGAGCGGAATACCGAGACAGTTTCAATTGATATCCCAACAGACTTCAACATTATCTCAGGCTCTGAAACCAGAACAGCAAGGAAGCGCTAATGAATGCCTTCCAAGTAATCAAGACGTACTTCTGTAAGAATCAACGGGATCTTATGGAAGTTATAAAGATGGAATTAGATGATAAAGACGTTACACCAGATGATATATTGCCAATGGCCAAATCGGCCAGAACCAAGGTCATGAAAACCCACAAGAAGGATTCGGTAATGGCTATTAACCGCACCTTCTCAGTTACTAAGTGGTGATTTCCTGACCGTCCCGGGGAGTAGTGTTTACACTGTCCTCCAGCAGGGTAAACCAATTAATAGGGGCAGGTATAAGATGCCTACTACTCCCCGCTACCTTGTTTTTAGGAGATAGAGTGAACTATCCCAGAACACCAGAAGAACTAGATAAGTTAATTAAGAAAAAGAAACTAGATATTCGTATTAGTGTTTGTTACGAAAGCGACAGACATGATCCATGGACACTAACATGGGACTCTTTGGAAGATATGGGACAAGATTGTTTTGATGGGCCGACTCTAAAGTCTATTTTGCGTGAAGCAACGGATACTATTTAAGAATATGAAAACACAGAATACTTAAGAAAAAAGGAAAGTAATCAATGCCCATCAAACGAGAAATAACACCACAAGATGTTATAGATTTGCTTAACTGGCTAATTCAGAATGATCCTAAAACAGCTAAAGATTTTCTTTCTACCAAACTAAATGTTAATCCTACTGTAGCCCAACATCCATCAATTCAGTGTGGAACTTCTCCTAAAGGTAAAACTTATATGCGCCTTTTAGGATTTCTTAATGGTCTATTTGGTACTTTTGATGATGGGACCAAAAAGGGGTATGGAGCCATTACTCTCGAGTACGATGAAGAGACTGATACCCCTATAAAAGCTGAATTAACCATCAATAAGTCAAAACCTGTTTAAAAAGACCCTATTTCATGTTAAGATAGGAGTGCGGGTTAAGCTGGAGAAGCCCCACGGAGGCCCCATACGCCTCGCAGCCGGGAGCGTTACCCGGACCCGCAACCAGTCATGTCAGACCCAAAAACTATACAAATCCTTCTTAATAAACTACATTCTAAACTTGAAAAGTTAGATACCGGAGATCATCCCTACCATCAGTTTAGATATTTGTGGAGTAGAAATGGTGATGATTGTGAGTTTCTAGGTAAACTAGCTTCTCAGCTTCCTATGGACATATTCCAACCAGAACTAGATGAACTTATTAAAGCAATAGAGGTATACAAAAAACTTGGAAGATCTGCCAGCGATCTCGCCGGATTCATCTAAAGATCCTCAAGAGATTCATCAATTACTTCGGCCAGAAATCGAGATACCAGATATTCTTGCTCGTGCTCTAGAAGAGCATAGCAATGGTAATTCTATGCCTATTAATCCCGATAAGCTTAGAAAAGCTTCCAATCATCTTAGAACACTCGAGCATGGTCACCATGCCGGCATTCCCCTTCATTGTGGTGGCAAAAATTGCCCCATGTCCAAAAACTGCATTCTTCTTGATGCTGGTTTTACTTATATGATTGGGGAGCAGTGTCCCATTGAAAAAAGTCTCATTGGTACCTACTCTCAAAAAATAGCCGAGTCCTTACAAGTCAATCAGACAAACATTGTCGAAATGAACATGGTCAATGAAATTGCCAAGATATGGATTTTCAAACTAAGGATAGAAGATCGCCTCACCTATGAAGATTTTATCAAGCAACAAATTGTGGCAGTAGACGACGATGGTGTACCTCAATATCGTGATGAACTACATCCTAGCATCCAATGGGATGATATGCTATCAAGACGAGAATTGAAGTTACTAGAAGCCCTCTTAGCTACTCGAAAATCTGTTGCGGAGGTGGGTGGTGGGACACCAACGGATCCATCAACTAATGCTTCCAATATCATGGCGCTCCTTGCAAAGGCGAAGAAGAAACTTATCACCGACGCGGAAATCATCAGGGCAGAAGCAGCTAAACCCACCAACTAAAAACACATGCCAATTGGTAGTAATGCCCAAATAGGCCAAGGCGAAGTATCACCTGGCCGGGGCCCATCATACCGAAATTCAGCATCCAGTGCCTTCGCTTCATCTCTGGCTATGGATTCACGCCAAAATCCATTCCAGGGTGCAATTCGTAACTATCAACGTAATCCATGGTTCAATGGTCCAACTCCACAAGCTTTTTTGGTTAAAGAACAAGCTCGTCAGGATATCCGTAATGTTCTCGAACGAACCTTCAATTATAAAACACCTTTTTGGCAAGGTATAAGCCCCCAGGGTTCAATTGCAGGACTCCATCCAGGAAGTCTAACGGCCGCTTCTGTTATTAGATCCATGACACCATTTGGGTCTTCATTTGATGTCAAAAAACATCTTGCGGCCAATTCACCATCAAGACAATTGGCCCTGTCTAATCTTAATACTATCGGTTCCGCTCTCAAAGATCCAAATCTTAATCTAATAAACTTCGATATAGAAACTTCCGGACTTCACGCTCCTTTAGAATCTCCTATTAAGGGATCTACGGGCGTAATGTCTGAATTTGCCATCAAGTCATCAACAAAAACAACTCATGGTTTTACGAAGTATGCATCTGTTACTGAATACAGTAAGGCTATGCTTTCTGGTGGGAGTTTCTCTCCCCAATTTCAACAGGCAGCTAAACGCTATATAGATTATCAGGGCCCGTCTTTTTCAGCAGAAGGAGTCGTCCAGGAACTTGGCTCACATATCCAACCCGGTAAGAGAAACGTAATTGCAGCCCACAACCTAGGAGGTATGGACTGGAAATATCTATCTGCTCATTATGCCCTTGAAAAAGGATATGTTACACAAGAACAACTTTCCACATATAGAGGTCTAGGGCAGAATGCCCACGCCGCTCAATATTTTCATAATGTAATAAGAAAAGGTTGGGAAGATTCATCAAATGCTATCCTCAAATCACTGCGCGAAAAAGATTCTAATCTTCAATTGCTAGACACCTTTGGTGCGATGACAGAAAAGAAAGGTATCTGGCCTCGACCAGAAATGTTAGGTGGAGAAAAAGGATTAATCGGGAATCTTCTAGAGGGGAAACTACCGGGAGTAGCCAGCCATTGGACTAGTGAGTTTGAAAAATTAGGCTATCCAATTGAGAAGGCAGTAGAACAAGCATCCTTCGCTGCGAGAAAAGGAACTTCTCTTGAGGGTCTTATCCGACTAACTGGAGGAGCTTTTACAGGAGAGGCTCACCATCCTGTTTCAGATGTTACCAATCAGGGGGCATGGTTAGATAAGGAACTTAATAATATATTATCTACTCCAGAAGACCAACTCTATAGAAAATATTTTGCTAATCAAGAAACTGAAGTTCTAGATGTACTAGCATCTAAATCTTCCTCAACTGGCCAAAAGAGACTGGCTGGAATCATGAAAGCTGGTCTTCCTACTTCTTTTGAATCTACACCATCTCAATTTGAGCAACTAGGTATGGATCTATGGAGTGGGTTTAAGAAGGCTCCTATCTCTGCAAGGATAGGTATTGGTATTGGAGCAGGCTTAGGTTTACTCGTAATAGGTCGTGGTTTATTTGCTCATGATAGAAAAGAAGTATTCTCTAGAAACAGACGAATCTCTGCTAGCGATGATGACTATAACACAATTTCAGGAATGCCACACGGAGGATATGCACAACAAGTAAGACATCAGATGACACCATTCGGGTCAGGCTTCCAAACCGGTAATTTACTTAAAAGTGCATGGAAATTTACACTAGGATCCCATACTGGAAAAATAGGAGGCCTTGGAGTACTAGCTGCAATCGGAGCTATGGCCATGGGCCATGCAGATATCGGTTTCTCTGTTATGGGGGGAATGGCAGCAGGAAGCTCGCTTGGACATTTCAAAGGAAGATCAACAGCTGGTCTTTTAGTCGGAGGAGTGGCAGGAGCAGGTCTTGGATATTTAGGCAGTCAGTTTGGCCCCATGGGTGTCTTCACAGCTGCGGCATTAATGAGCGTTGGCGCTTCTGCTCAAATGGCTGGAGCGCTAAAGGGAGGGCAGATATACGAAGATACTCTTTTGGCAACACGCGAACTTATCAAACAGATGCCTAAGAAAATCACTCTTCCATCTGGCAGTGTGATCAATCTACGGCAGCAATCAGTTAAAACATTACAAAAGTTTAAAAAGAGTCTTGGTATTGATATAAATAGTCCAAGAGGACTATATAAAGACGTATCAGAGATGATGGGCATGGCGGATCAGGTTATGAATGAACCAGATCTTCTAAGAGAGATAAATGAAAGTGGATGGGTTACTCGATCAGTATTTGGTAGCTTTAACAAAACTAATAAATTTATTCTTAATAATAAATTTATAACAAAACAATTAGATGCGACCTTTGGCTCGCCAGCTTTAGCTAGAGTCGCAGATTTAAAAGGTAGTTTAAAAAAAGCATCATGGAGTGAGCTGGGAGGAGCCATTAGGGAAGATTTCGTAGAGTCTCTCCCTCTTGCTACTACTCTTGCTGGCATAAGTGCAATTTCATCTATATCTGAAAAAAAAGAACCCCAGCAGGGAATGCATCCAGGCGATAAAGGATATGCAACATCTACTATTCGAGGGATGACTGCATTCGGATCAGGCCATGATCCATTTAAAGCTATAGGCCAAGCCGTAGAATGGCTAGCCAAAGCAGGTTTTACCAAAAATAAAGCCGCATTAAGATTACAACCAGCTGCCATGGCAAGAAGTGGTATCAAAACAATATACTCAGGTGAAAGTCATGGTAGAGTGGTAAGACAGATTAAACAATCAGGTCTTACTATTTCTGACTTCCAATTTGGATTCGTTACGAAAGATGCTATCCCAATGGAAGGGGAACTTGCTAGGAAAGTATTCTTTCCACGAAGTGTTACAGAAGAACTCTATGGTTTCGAGAATAGTTCACAATGGGAACTTATTAATCAAACTTATGCAGGCATGTCTAAATCTACCCAATCTGCCGCTTCTTCCTATATTTCTGCATATAAAGAAATGCAAACTCTTCTTAATGAGGTAGATACAAGCACATCTATTACCAAAGATGGTTTACATCCTGGAGGTAAAGGAGCTGCAACAGAAATAATTCGAAAACTAACAGACTTTGGTTCAGGTTTTGATGCAGCCTGGGTAATGGCAAAGTGGTTACAACGTCAAAGACTTAATGCAACCCGAGGCATTATTAAAAAAGAAGTCACCCAACTTGCCAAACCAGTTAATATTATTAAGGACATGACCTCTGCCAAGTCCTCCTTTAATATCCCTGAGGAATTGGCCACAATAGACAAAATTGTTAAGAGGGGCTATGAACCTCCCCGTCCATATGCACCTATTGTAAGAAAAACAACCACAGAAATCTTACAAGAACGTCCTACAGTGGGTTTGGGGGGCGTTCTAGAACAACAAGCCCACAAACATACCCAATATCCTGGCAAAATCCCACTTTAGCCTTTAAATCAGCCCTATTTAATGTTATAATGAAACTAGCTATGAGCAATAGAAATACATACTTGGGTTCACCCGAGATTCATCTTAGGAAGTTTAAAACTCACCATGGAGTCCGCCAAGATCTAGGACCCATGGAGTTTCGGTCTAGCTGGGAGGCCAATACAGCTCGGGTCTTTAACCTAATCGGCCTCCAGTGGAGATATGAACCTAAAAGATTCTATCTCACAGACACCATTAGTTACCTACCTGATTTTGAACTATTAACGCAACCAAATAAATGGAATGCTAAGTGGATTGAAGTTAAGGGTTTGTGGAATCGGGGCGACAAACGAAAACTAAAGTTATTCATGCAGTTATTTCCTGAAGAAACTCTCCATGTAATTGCTGGGAAAGAATATAGACAAATGGCCAAAATTTTCAAACCCCTGATTAAAAACTGGGAGTTTTCAGTAAGTAGGAGGAACAAAATGGCGAAACGTAAAAAGAAAGGTGGCTGCTAATGAAAAACAATCCCAATGAATTTGTGGATGTCCCAAATTTGCTTAATAAATCAGGCATGACATCCAGCAAAGAGACGATGACAGATTTATACAAAAAGAATAACAAGGCCATGTCATGGTATAACAAAAATGCTAATACTCCCATGACCAAAATAGCTCGATCAGCTGCTGCGTCTTCAACAGGAAGAAAAGGAAAGTAAGTTGCATAGTCTAGGAGACTCTTAATGCAAATTATTACTAGTAATCTAATGGGACGCGCTCTTTTAGGAATGGGAGCTGTTGGTACGACCACCATGAATCTCGCTAAGAGAGGAATGGGGATGGCACTATCTAATAAAGTAGCCATGTATAGTACTATTGCTGCTTCCCAAGCTGGCGCTGCTTATCTAACAGCTAATGATCATCCGTTTATGGGTGCAGCAGTTGGTAGTGTCGGTGTCGGGGTTGGTATTGGGGGAGCTGCTCGGGGTATGATGGGGTCACGTATGAAAGGGTATGCTGACAAAGCTATATGGGAAGCTAAACATACAAGAGATCTTGCTTTCCATAGTAGAGCAGGAACAAACTTCAGACGTTGGGCTGTTGGTCAAATGGCTTCAGCCACTGATAGACTAAAACAGCCACTGGTATAATAATGGCATTCATTGAAGAAGACACAGCAGGTACAGAATTAGTCCAAGCTGGTGCTGCCGGTCTTGGTTTAGCTCTTTTTTCGCCACCTGGTGCCAAACTAGCTTTTGGTGCACTTGGTGCTATCGCAAAATTAGGATTTAAGACAGCCAAAGTTGCCGCTAAGCCAATAGCTGTTGGAGCACTAGGTGCTGGTGCAGCTGGTGGAATGTACGGACTAGGAGCAGGGATTAGTATAGCTAAAAATGCTATTCCAGTTGCCAAAACTGTAGTTGGTGGGGCAACCTGGGGAGCACTAAAAGCTGGGAGTTGGATATATAAGAATCCAGGCCTAAGTCTACTAGCGGCAACTCCGATTGGTGTGGGAGCCGCGGCCACCTTTGGTAGAACGCCTCCGGCTCAATCTGAAGAATCTAGTTCTCGTGTAGAAGCGATGGGTGGTATCTCAAGTATAATGAATCGAATGAATGCAAGTGGCGATATCGTCCTTGGTGCTCATAATAATCGATAGGTAAATCATGCCTCCTTATCAAGAATCTAGTCCCGCTGGTGGCTCTGCCTGGGCTTTGGCCCTGGGACTTGGTTATGTTGGTTCAGATCTTGCTGCCACTGCTTTTAATAAACCAACTGCATTTTCCCAGATGAATCCAGGTCTCGTTTCTGGAATGATGCGTACTAAAGATGCAACTGTTAGGAAAAACTTTGTTAGTAAATATTATAGTTCTCGATATTCCAGCAACTACGATAAGTTTATGTCTACTCAGGCCGACAGAGCCTATGCTGGGGAGACTTTTAAAACAGCAGAAAGACTAAGTGAAAAGAAGTTTGCTTCTGCAGCTTCTTCTTCATTTATGAAGCGGAAAGCTGGTGTTGTAGCTAGTAGATTAACGGGTGTTGGTACTTTTTTAATGTTAGCTCCCATGCTTTATGGAATGAGTTATCATGGATTTAAAGGTATTCAACGTTTAGGATACGAATTAGAAAGGCCAGAATTAGGCGGGCATCTAACTCTAACCACGGCAGCTTTTACAGATAGACAGCGAGCTATGCAAGCAATTCACAATTCCGAATATAATGGTAGAAGTGCGATAGGACAAGAGGCGTTCCTCCTCCATCGTTAATTTCAAATTTAAGGAGACTACCGTGGCAGAGATTAATATTACCAGCGACTTGACCCCAGAAGGAACAAAAATTACTCTTGACGGCAAAACGGGTAAGGGCAAACTCAAATCCGCATATTTTAGTTTAGAATATTGTATGCCTTGCTGCTGTTGTCATTGTAGTCCTTGCTCCTGCGATATGGAACCTATTCCTCATATTGTAGCCTCTTATACGGTAGAGGATAAGGGTGAAGATGGTACAGAAAAATGCATTACTTATCGTGTTTCCAAACATGGCAATGAGGATCCGGAAGCCCAAGACTCTATCCAAATGCCGAGTATAACAGAAGACATAATGATGAAATATTTATCCAGCAAGATGCTTGGACGAAAGAAAACGTAATACTTTATGCCCCTAAAACCTCCTACTAATCCAGCATGTATTCAGTGTCTCGCTGAACGCAGAAAACGCTTCGGTGATGAAGCTGCTATGTGTACATGCTTCTTCATTAAAGATGATGTATTAGAAGGGGAACCTGTTGATGGTTTTACCGAAGAGGAAAAAGATCAACTTCGGGATTTGAAAGACCCAGTACGCTGGGCCCAAAAGGTTCTTAATATTACTCCACGATGGTATCAAGAGTTAATGTTAAGATGCACCGCTACTCGTAAGACTTTTCGATGTGGAAGAAGAACTGGAAAATGTTTAGCAGGAGACACATATATCCATCTAGCCGATGGTAGCAGACAAAAAATCAAAAATCTAGTTGGCGACAATATTGATATTATATCTTTTGACGGAAAAAAAGCTTTTATACAAAAGGCCATCTGTTCAAAAAATGTAAATAAACGATCATATAAGATTACATTGTCATCAGGAAGAGAGATAGTAGCTAGTCACGACCATCCGTTTCTATTATATGGTCCAACCTGGAAACAATGTCACGAACTTAAAATCAAAGATCGGGTAGCAACAGAAAGAAAGGGTTTCTTTGGTAATGACGTAATGCTGAAAGAAGAAATCGAATTTCTTGCTTTCATAATAGGAGACGGTTGTTGTGCTAATGATACAGTAAGTTTCACCAATATTAATCCTATTATTCTTAAAAGATTTTTCGAGTTAGGACAGTTTTTTAATTGCGATATTAAAAAAGTAGATATTTCTTATTTCGTCCGTAGAAAACTTGGTACAAGTAAAAGAAACAAAAGCATAGAGTTTCTTAAAAAATATGGAGTTATGGGAAAATTATCCAAAAACAAAGTTATCCCTCCAGAAATATTTAAATTAAAAAAACAACTTCTGGCCTTATTTCTTAACAGATTATTTTCTACAGATGGTTGGGCCTCTGTAAATACCTGCAATAATAGAGGAGAAGTCGGGTATTGTTCTGCATCCAAGGAACTAGTTAGAGGGGTTCAGGAATTATTATTTAAATTTGGTATTCAAAGTTATTTAAAATTTAAAAAAGCAGTCTGTAATGGTAAACAATTTCCGGCCTGGCAATTATCTTTAACCAATAAAGAATCTATTAATATTTTTTATAAAGAAATAGGGATATTAGGAAAAGAAAAAGCGCTTAAAGAAGCTAAACAAGCTTCTGACGCGCTTCTTGGTGGACCAGAATTCACTGGGAAGGGTCAAACTGATACCATTCCTAAAACTGTATGGGAATTGGTTAGAAAACTTGTTGGTTCGAGGTATACACAAGATATTCTTGGGTCTATCCGAATAAGACCCAACTCTTCCCCTTCTAGATATAAAGTTCGCAAAATAGGCGAACTATTAAACAATCAAAAACTAATAGATGACGCATCAGCAGATGTAATTTGGGATAATATAATTGCCATTAAAGATGTAGGCGTAATAGAAACCTATGACGTTTCTATTTTAAATCAACCTAACTACGACTTACAGAATTTTAGTGCAGAAGGTATATTTGTCCATAATACCATTGCTATGGCTATTAAAGCCATGCATTTCGCTTTCACTAATAGCAACAAGAAAGTACTTATTGTAGCTCCAGAAGAAATCATGATTCATGAAATCTTCGACCAGTTCGTTAAATGGGAAGGGACTTGCCCCCAGATTGCGGCATCGAAAGCTAAATACGTAAAAGATACTATTACCTGGACATTACGAAATGGTTCTCGTATCCGTGGGCTAACAGCTGGTACAAAATCGGGGATGGCTGCCTCTTCTGTTCGTGGTCAGGAAGCCGATCTTATTATCCTTGACGAAGCTGATCGTCTATCCAATGCTGATATCACTACCATCATGTCTCTTCTTATCCATACAAACGAATACTCAGATGACATTAAAGAATTTATTGCTGCCTCTACCCCTACTGGTTTAGACACCAAGTTCAGAGAATGGTGTAGTAAACCCCGGTTTAAAGAATTCCACTTCCCATCTAGCCTTATCCCCGGTTGGAACACGCAGATGGAGGCTGAAGCTCGAGATGAGCATAGTGCCCCCAATGAGTATGAACATGAAATTCTAGCAGACTTTGGAAGTGCTGAAGCTGGCTTATACCCAAAACAATGGCTTTATCGTGCTCAAGAACTTGCTGATATGTTTTATGGTAATACTCTAGGTTGGGACTATGAATCCCAGCTTCCTAAGGCCGGCTGCGTTTACACGATGGGTGTCGATTGGAATGACAAAAAAAATGGTGTCCAAATAGTTGTTATGGAATATGACACTTCATATGTAACTCCTGAAGATCATAAAGCAGGAATTAGAGGGCGTTTTCGCATAGCTTATAGAGTTGGAATTGGCGGGACCGAATTTACTCAAAACCAATCAATGGAAAAAATCATAGAACTTAATCGTATCTGGCAACCCAAGGCCATATATGTAGATGATGGTTTTGGGCGCACCCAAATTGAAGACCTTCGCAGATATGGTATGGCGCATCCTGAATCCAAAATGCTAGAAAGACTTAAACCCAAGAATATGAGTACCATGCATGAGATACATGACCCGGCGACCAAACAGATTGTCAAAAAGCATATGAAGCCTTTCATGGTTAATAACTCAAGAAGTTTCTTTGAAAAGAATCTTATTATTCTTAACCGCTCCGATAAAGATCTATTTAAAGAATTAGGGAACTATACAATCGATCATCAAACAATAGATGGCCGACCTGTATATAAGGGTAAGGATCATATTCTAGATGCTTTTAATTTCTCCCTACTTGCCTTTACTATGGAATTTACTGATCTAGGTGAACCAATATACACTGCCCGTATGAGAGTCGGAGGTCGTTTCGGAGAGAAAAGCGGATCTACACCTGACAATGAAGAACCAGGTTATATCAGTGTAATTGACAAAACAGGTGAAGGAAATAAACGGAGTCTAATTGCAGGACCCCGCGTTATTCCCATAGATAACAAATCCTGGTTTCGTGCTCATAAGTTATGGGACCGTGGCAAATATAACAGTAAGCAGTTTACTAGACCAACAAGAAGGGTAATATGACACGCAAGGGCATCAATACATCTCATGAGAAAAATTCTCTTTATAGCAAGGTGCCCAAATTCACTCCTCGCCATATAGAAGATGGAACTATTCGTGGCTTAACGGGTAAGCCTCAGTCTGTTACACCCATCCCTCAACCAGAAATAGATATTGAACAACTTGAAAAAGATTATATTTCTCTCCAAGATCTCTTTGATCGTGTTGGTGCTATATTAGATACACGCGGGGAGACCATGAGACTTTGCTCGAGTCTCCCGCCCATCATACAAGAAAGATACCTACGCCAAAAACAAAAAAATGAATCTTGCTGGGCATTTTATAAACGTATGGTCGGCATTTCCCAGGACTACCCTCAAGAGGATCCAGACAAACTTACAACTTATGCAGAACGCCTAGCGGGAAATGGGAATGATGTTCTCACTGATCCCTTTGGTGGTACAAACGGTATTTGCTCTTCCTCAACCAGAAACATTTCTGACGAAGACACTCCAACACTTGGTATTGAAACAGACGATGAAAACTATGATTATGCGGCTCTCGTAGCAGGTCAACTAATTGCTGGTGGGGAAATATGTGACCCTGATTCTGGTCCCTATAGTGGCGAACAGCGAACAAAAGATTTCAATGAGAACCCAGGCAAGACCATTCTACTCCGTATGTTATTTTTGGCGATTCTAAGACTCATTACTTCTGCCATCTTCGCCATAGTATTCACTCCCATGAAATGGTTATTGAGAAAAATTAATGGTCTAGTCGAAGGGAAAGAACCTAAAAAGAATCCACTAACTGGGTTCCCCATCTCCGTTCCTATCCCCCCTACTCCTCCGGGGATAGGTACTGCTTTATCTAAAGCTGCCAGTTCAATTGGAGCAGCGCTTGTTAATGCGGGGAAAACTATAGGAATCGCATGGTTGTTTAATAAGGCCCGCAAGTTTGCCCTAGACTGGGTAGAAAAAGCAATAGCTGATGGTCCTAAGCTAAATAGAGACGTAGAAAGATTCGACGCCCTTGTTTTGGCTAAGCATGTTCAAGAGACTGCTTATTATTCGGAAGAAGATCAATGGCCTGAAGCCGCTATGCTATATGTACATTATGAAGCTCTAAGTAGACAGTACAAATCATCTCTAGGAATTTTTGATTACTACAAAAAAGAATCTCTTACTCAAACAGATAAAATTGGATCTTATATTAAAAATACGGCGACTACCGCCGCCAAAATTCCCAAAGATATGGCAGAAGTTCTCTTGCTTCAGAAAGACTACCAAGAATCTGCTCTAGCTAATATGGATAATTTATTAAGAGGAAGATTTGTTGATAATCTATTCTGCTGCTTATTCAAATTTCTTGGCGCTCAAGAACTTAAGTTTCTCAAGCTAGCCCAGGCTATCCTAAAAATAAGTCTAAACCGTAAGGCCTTAATGTTTGAGAGTCTAGACTCTGCTCTTGCTAATTTGTGGCGCACCATTGAAAAGATGCTCCTGTCTTCAATTCTGTCCATTTTATACAACCTTTTCGATGAAGTTAACGCTAAACTACGTAAACAACTTCAATTACAAGTGGACTCAGCGGCTTTTAAAGTTGGTGCCTGTCTTTCATGGAACATATTCGTTGGAAATTTGTTAAAATTTATAGGGGATCTTGAGCGAACCCTCCTAGACCTAGTAGTAGATCTCAATAATAGCATTAAATTGCAAACCAAATACCAAGTTGAGTATATTGATGGTTTAAAAGAATCTCAATATATACGCAGACTTTTAAAATTAATAGATGTCATCCTAAAGGCTCGTCGATATGGAGAACTTTGCAAAAACTCTAAAGTCCCGACAGATGAAGAACTTAGACTCCTTTTCAATCAGGTTCGTAACGAGTTTGATCTAGACGATGCCAAACCAGGCGAAGATGTAAATCCTGGCACTTCGGGTCTTGATACTAAACGTGCTCAATTTGATGACTGCCTTAAAAAGGTTCCTAAGAACGAGGTTGAGCGAGTATTGGGTTGGATAAATAAACTTAAGGCTGATGAATAAAATGGGTATCTTTTCATTCTTTTCGCGTTTAGGATCCAAACCACAAATCAAAGACGTATTTGATCCTGCTCGGGTCAAGGTTCTTCGTAAGGCCCTTGCGAACAACCCCCCAACTACTACCCGCGGGACAATTACGACTACGGGTGAAGTTAAACAAGATTACGATCTTACAGTTATAGACCGGTTTTCAGATAATGAAGGCTTAGTCTTTCAAGCTTTTGCTAAAGTACTCGAGAAGGCTGGAAATGGTGGGTATGAATTAGTATCAAAAGACACTGAAGCTGCGGCCTATATCAAACAACGGTTAGCAGAATCTGCTATCGTTACACAAAAACCTACATCCGTTCTTCTAAAAGAAATTCTATCCGATGTAATTCACTACTCTAACTGTTTCGTCTTCAAATATCGTGATGAAGAATTTTCCAGTGGCAAACCTATTACTATTGCCGACAAACCTTTAGTTCCTATTTCTGCATATGCTCGGCTTGACGCTACGGCAACGATTCCTAATCGGGATGAAAATGGAAACGTTAAAAAGTATGTTGTAAAACAAACTGCTGAGGGAGCTAGTGGTAGCAAAGAAAAGACAGTAAAAGTAGAAGATATGGTCCACTTCTTTTGCTATAGAAGTGAACGTAATAATCTCGGTACACCATTCATCCAACCAGTTCTAACTGATGTTCAGACACTTCGTAGACTTGAAGAAAACGTTGAGCTATTAGTCCATCAACATCTGTTTCCTCTCTATCAATATATTATCGGGACCGAAGATAAGCCGGCGCAAGACGAAGAAATTGAAAAACTAATTACTGATTTAGAGAACATGCCAACAAGTGGAGGTTTCGTAACTCCAGAGCGCCATAAAATAGAAGTACTAGGTGCTGAAGGTGAAGCTATTGATGCTTCCAAATATCTAGAATATTTCCAAAAACGTGTCATCAAGGGTCTAGGCATAGGTGAGACTTCGTTTGGTAGTGCGGCTGGTGCTTCTCGAGCTTCAGCAGAAACTATAGATCGTGGACTTATTGAAAAGGCCAAATTCTATCAACAAGTTGTGGAAGATTTCTTCAACGAATATATTATTAAAGAACTTTTACAAGAAGGTGGATATGAGACTTATGACCAAGCCTCAGCCGTAGAAGTAAAACTTGTATTTAACGAAATTGACGTTGACATGCGTATCAAGAAAGAAAATCACGCCATCAACAAATTCAATAATAATCTCATTACCTTTGACGAATTCCGTATGGAAGTTGGTAAAGAAGTTATTGATGTTACTAACACAGAAGAAGTAGAAAAACTATTTTTCTATATGTTCGGGCCTGCCAAGCTTGCTGAATACGAAATTCAGGTTAAAGCTTCAGCTGGTGCAGCAGCTTCGGTTGCTAATGCAGATCAACCAAGTAATCAGCATGGTAAAAAGTCATCTCCCAAAAAGACACGAGATGCCAACAAAAGTGTTATCACACGTTTAAAAAATTCCAAACTTATACAGTCGCTACGCTCTTCTCTTAGTCAGCAGTTAGAAAATGCCAGGCAAGACACCTTAGCCATGGTGAAACTAACTTCTGGTTCACCAGAAGAGACACATATTGAATCACTAAAACTGACCTTTGGCGTCCTCGAAGATTACACCATTCAAACTTCAAAACCCTATATTGATAAGGCTTTTGAAGATGGATACCTTTCTGCAGTTCCTGGAAAAGTCTTTTCCGCTAGACAGGCTATAGAAGACGCAACATCTAGACAGGTACTTGACCAATATGGGAAATATATACGGAAAACTGTGGCAAATCTACGAAAAGATGTTATAAATATATTGGGCCAATCAATCCCTAGTATGTCCGAGAAGTCCAGCGAGATTTCTGCGGTTTTCGATACTAGGAAATTTTATGTGAACTCCTCAATATCATCAGGTATAAGTCAAGCATTTAACTTTGGTTTCGCCGTCGCTCTCAAACGTAATGGCCACACCAAAGCAATAAATCGTGCTACTGATGAAGCTTGTGAAACTTGTAAGGCCCAGGATGGTAAGGAAATTACTCTGGCATCTATTAAGCCGGAAGACATTCCACCCCATCACGGTAGTTGCGAATGCTACCTTGAAGCAGTAGAGGAACCCAATGCCTAAAGCAGTTAAAATCTTTGAAGCCCTTAGCATTGAGGATTCCCTAGGCCAAATAACTGGCAAAGCTAAAGAACGCGTAGCCAATATGGTTCGGGATGCAAGAGGTAGTGATTCACCAATCGGTCTACTATCTGAAATAGCTGTAACGCATGGTG
>Ga0172380_10002832_pt1 | contig 25444 bp, 20 predicted proteins | sample Leawe162metaG_FD_119747 | JGI IMG/M metagenome (GOLD analysis project Ga0172380, IMG submission 119747) | Leachate microbial communities from a municipal landfill in Southern Ontario, Canada - Leachate well 162 metaG | ecosystem: Engineered > Solid waste > Landfill > Unclassified | place...
ATTTTTCCGTATGCGCCGATTTATACTTTAGTGTACAGCGAGAAGCTGATGCACGGCAGCTTTAAGGGCAAGAAGATCAAAACTTCTTTTTTGCAAAAATTTCCCTTGGCGGCCGCGCGGCACCGGATTTTCCCGCAATTTATGCCGTTTGCCATCGAGCAATTCGATTTTTCCGATTATGACATCGTGCTCAGTGATTCTTCCAGTTTTGCCAAGGGCATCATCACCGGGCCGAAAACTTTGCACATCTGCTATATGCATACCCCCATGCGGTTCGCCTGGGATGATTGTCAGAAATATAACCGCGATTTCTATTTTCCGATGTATATAAAAAGGTTAGTGCCGTTCGCGATGAATTACATCCGCTTGTGGGATCGCGCCAGCGCCGATCGGCCGGACAAATTGATCGCCAACTCGCGTTTTATCGCGAGACGTATCAAAAAATATTACAAAAGAGACAGCCTAGTGATCAATCCGCCGGTGAATGTCAATGATTTCAAGATCAGTCGGGAAAAGAAAAAATATTTTTTGATTTCCGGTCGATTGATAGCATACAAACGTTTTGATATAACGATTGAAGCATTCAATCGGATGGGATTGCCGCTCAAGATTATCGGGCGCGGACCGGAATTTGCGCGGCTCAAAAAAATGGCCGGACCCAATATTGAATTTTTAGGACGGGTGAGCGATGAAGAACTCAGACAACATTTTTCGGAGTGTCAAGCGCTGGTCTTTCCGCAGGAAGAAGATTTTGGCATTACGGCCATTGAGGCGATGGCCGCCGGTACGCCGCTCATCGCGTACCGCGGCGGCGATATTCCAGAGCATCTGCAAGAAGGCAAGACAGGAATTTTTTTCGAGGAACAGACGCCGGAGAGCATCATTGCAGCAGTGAAAGAATTCGACGCGTCGCAGTATGATCCGGAATATATCCGTTCCACCGTGCTTGAATTTGACAAAAGCGTATTTAAGGCTAAGATTAAAGACTATATAGAGAAGGAGTATTATTTGTTTAAGAGAGAAGATCGGAGTGTAATTGAATGATTTTGCGCAAAGAATAAGCTATAGGAAATTACAAATTACAAATATCAAATGACAAAAATTTGAAATTTAAAAACTATGGAATTTAAGGAATATATAAATATAATAAAGAAATCCAGAAAACTTTTTTTTGGCACTATTTTTGTTATAGTCGCGATTTCTCTGGGCTATTTCTATTTCTTGCCGGTACGTTATGACGCGTCTCTCACGCTCAATATCACGCGCGCCGGTTCTCAGGAAACCGCGGATTATAAATACGATGATTATTATCGTTTGCAGGCGGATGAAAGATTTGCGGATACGCTTGTGGAATGGCTGAAAAGTCCACGAACAGTGAATGACATATGTACCGCGGCTAACCTTGATACTAGTAAAATTATTAAAGATATTGTCGCTGAAAAAAGATCTTCGCAGGTTGTGGCGGTGTCTTTTTCAGCTGATACAGCTTCTAGTGCGCAAAAAATTGCGGCTGGCGCCGTGAATGTGCTCAATGGAAATACTGAGGCTCTGAATATGGATCAGAAAGAAAATACTTGGTTCAAGTTGGTCTATGGCGCGCCCGTAATCGTGAAATACCATCCGAACTACGAAATAATTTTCTTAGCCGCTCTTTGTCTAGGGATATTCTTGGCTTTTTGGGCGGTGATGATCAAGCATTATTTGGAATAAGGAGGGAATTCTCAATTATCAATGATCAATTTACAATAAATTTCCATTTTTTTTAATTGATAAATTGAAAATCAGAGCATTGATTGAAAACAAGAAAATTGTGAATTGAAAATTTGAAGATTTATACTAAGAAATTCAATCTGGATATTACCTAAAAACTAATTAAGGTTGTTATGAAAATAGCAGTTGACGTGAGATGCCTGATGGAGGGACGCCGAACGGGAGTGGAAGAATATACTCTTGGGCTTTTGGAAAACCTTTTTGAATTGGACAAAAAGAATGAGTATGTCCTTTTCTTCAATTCTTGGAAAAATCCGAATTTTGATTTTAGCGTTTTTTCGTGCTTTGAAAATGTCAGTCTGAAAAGATTCAAAGTGCCTAACAAACTGCTGAACCTTTTTTTCTGGTATTTTTCTTGGCCGAAAATCGATCGGCTGTGTGGCAATGCGGACGTGGTTTTTATACCCAACATCATCTTCGGAGCGGTCAGTCGGCGGGCTAAACTCGTGCTTACCGTGCATGATCTTTCTTTTGAGCGTCACAGTGAATATTTTTCGCGCAAAAGAAGATGGTGGCATATGTTCATAAATACCAGAACTATCTGCCGGACGGCGGACAAGATCATTGCCGTTTCGCATTCTACTCGGAATGATCTGGTGAACCTGTATGGCGTAGGAAAAGAAAAGATCGAAATGATCCATAGCGCGGTCGGTTCAATCTTCATGATAATCGATAGGAATGATGTCGGACTGATCAAAACGAAAGAAAAATACGCTTTGCCGTATAACTTTATCCTGAGCTTGGGCACGATCGAACCGCGCAAAAATATTGCTGGAACAGTGAGGGCTTACAACGCCTTGCAAGCCTATGCCCAAAAGAACAAGCGGGAAGATCTTTTGAAATACGAATTGGTCATCGCAGGGGAGAGCGGCTGGAACGCCAAGGATATATTCTATGAGATACGCCATTCGCCGTTCCGGAAAAAAATAAAAATGATCCGTTCCGTTCCCAGTGGAGACAAGCCATATCTGTACAACCTAGCGACACTTTTTGTCTACCCGTCTTTTTTTGAAGGTTTCGGCTTTCCGCCGCTTGAAGCGATGAGCTGCGGCGTGCCCGTCATCACTTCAAACAATTCATCACTGCCGGAGATAACCGCTGATGCCGCCATCCTCATCGATCCGGACAGGCCGGACGAACTGTATCGGGCGATGCGGGAAATTTTGTCAGACAATAATTTACGGAAACTGCTAGTGGTCAAAGGTTTGGAGAAATCCAAAGAATTCACTTGGACGGCCGCGGCGCGCAAAACTTTGCGAGTGTTTGATTCGCTGTAGGAAAGGTAGTTTTCATAAAAAAATGCTTTAAGTTAGGCATTTTTTCGACAAGCTCTTTACAAAAACCAATTTTGGGTGTATAATATTAGGTTAGCATGGATTGTCCCTTAAAAATCCAATTTCGCACTTTGCCACGGCAGAAAGGATTTTTCTGCTAAGAATTTTTTCTGCTGTGGCAAAACCATCAGTCAACCAAAAACAAAATAAGGAGAAGGAATATGAAGAAAAATATTCTGGGTGAGATAACTCAGGTAAAGAGCAAAAATTTCAATACCCTAGCTGAGGCTGGGGTAAGAATTTACCAAGGAGATTTATTTGCGGAGTGTTTTGGTGATATCGCTGAGGTGACGGTTGATGCGACTGTTGCATTGGTGACTCAACCGCTCCTTTCCCCAGTAACGAGTCTGGAGATTATTCCTGCAGTTGAGGCAAATCAGCTCATTGCTGGCATCGGTAAAAATCAGTTGGCTTGGTTTTTGTTGAATAACAGGGGGTGCGACGGATGGTTCGTTGCGCATGTCATTGACAAAGTCCGAACCAAGGAGGACGAGGAACATTCCTTTGCTGGCGAAGACGGAGAGCGACTTGTTCTTCGTAGCGTGGATTTCGGTTGGGTTGATGACGAGTGGAGCTTGAGCGCGTGTCGCATTTCGGACCCGGATCAGTGGGATGCTGGCAGTCAGGTCCTCTCCCGCAATTCCTCTGTCCCTCAGAGCTAAGATCCTTTGGTTCTTTGGAACTTTGACCCTTTGAAATTTTTCTTCGGAAATCTTTCAAAGGGTCTTTTTTATGCAAAAATTTTGTGATATACTTTGATAGAAATCATGTGATACGCAACGGTTACGGCTTTTGCGTCATGGCTTTAGGGTATTTTTTGTGAGAGTTGCGTTGGCTAAGGCTTGCGTGAGAGTATAGAAAATATTCTTCTAAAAAATATAGGAATTGGTGCGAGAAACTGGCGGACTTCGAGGTCCCAAGTAAGATACAACCCAGAGAGTATTCAAAGGGTGGTGGCATAGATGGTATTTCGCATGAGAGCGACTTGTTCTTCGTAGCGTGAATTTCAATTGGAATGATGACGAGTGGAACTTGAACGCGAATCGCATTTCAAACCCGAATCAGTGGAATGCTGGCAATCAGGTCCTCTCCCGAAACTCAAATATTTCTCCTGCCTTCTTGGCAGGAGTTTTCTTTTCCAATAATCCGTTTTTCCAGCCACCTATCATCCGACCGACTTCTGCCAATTTTTGTGAAAGTGCTATATAGTTTTCTTCGGGAATCAGTTTGTTTTCCCAAGCCAATTGAGAAAAGAATTTGAGAATATCCAGTCGCGGGATTATTTTTCCTAGCAGGATGATTTTGGGTTCCGGTGGCAAATAGGCGGCGGTAAAGCTTAGTTCCAAAATTTCTAGAAAAAGAAGGTCAATTCTTCGCCCTAGTCCGTAGCGTTCAGTCTTGGGAAAATTACGATGCAAAGATAGCCAATAATGATAAGCCTCTTTTTCTTTTGTGATTACAGAGGGCACTCCTTGGGGGGGGGATTTAAAAGTCGAACTATTGTTATGAAAATTCAATTGACCCACGGTTTTGAAAAAATGATTAGTGTGGAAAATTTGCTCGTTGCTTGGAAGGAATTTGCAAGAGGCAAAAAACACAGAAAAGATGTGCAAGCATTTTCTCTGCGACTGATGGATAATATTTTTGCGCTCCACGAAGAACTTTCCCATCATACCTATAATCACGGTGGTTATCAAGCGTTTAAAATCAACGATCCCAAGCCCAGGGACATCCATAAAGCCAGTGTACGCGACCGATTGGTACATCACGCGATTTATCGGATTCTCTATCCTTTTTTCGATAAAACTTTCATCGCAGATTCGTATTCTTGCCGGAATGAAAAAGGTACTCACAGAGCCATTAACAAGTTTCAAAGTTATTTTTATAAGGTCAGCCAGAATAACACTCGCACTTGTTGGATCTTAAAGTGCGACATCCGAAAATTCTTTGCCAACATAGATCATCAAATTTTGCTCAGCATCTTGGCTGAATATATTCTGGATAAAAATATTATGAAGCTCCTAGAAAATATCATCGCAAGTTTTTACGCTGGCTTGCCACTGGGCAATCTCACTTCGCAATTGTTCGTTAATAGCTATATGAACAGGTTTGATCAGTTTGTGAAGCACAAACTGAAAGCCAAATATTATATCCGCTACGCGGATGATTTTGTATTTTTGTCAGAAGATAAAAAACATTTGAAAGAAATTATTCCAACTGCCGAGGAATTTTTAAAAGAAGAATTGAAATTGGAAATGCATCCGAATAAAGTTTTTATTAAAACACTATCCTCTGGCGTAGATTTTCTGGGGAGGATCAACTTTTTTGATTATCGAATACTCAGAACAAAGACAAGGAGAAGAATGCTGAGAAGAATGTCCCTGAAGCAAAAAATGTGTCGCGAGGAGTTGGTTTCCAAGGAATCGCTTGAGCAAAGCGTGCAATCGTATCTGGGTATATTGAGGCATTGTCGGGGATATGCAATATCCAAGAAGTTGTCTGTCCATAAGCCCGGCTTTTTGGTATAATTAGTTTACGAAGTACGAAACGTTTAGGCACTATTATGGCGTTTTGGATGTTTTCGTACTTTCGTATTAATTTTGTAGCTCGTAATTTAATGAGAATTGGAATCGACGCGCGCTTCTATGGTCCGATCGGCAAGGGACTGGGGCGCTATACCCAAAAACTTATAGAAAATATGGAAAAAATTTCCGCCCAAGCCGGACCTGCTAGCGGCGGAAAAAATCAGTATTTCGTATTCTTGAAAAAAGAAAATTTTGACGAGTATCAACCGCAGAACGAAAATTTCCAAAAAGTTTTGGCTGATTTCAAGTGGTACGGTTTCGCCGAGCAGCTGAAATTTCCGCGACTTTTGAAAAAATATGAATTAGACTTGGTGCACTTCCCGCATTTCAACGTGCCCATTTTTTATTTCGGGAAATTTATCGTGACTATCCATGATTTGATCTTGCTCAATTTTCCGACAATCCGGAGTTCTACTCTTTCACCGATCCTGTATTGGCTGAAATTTACGGCTTACAAGATGGTCATCAGTTCCGCCGTCCATCGGTCCTGCCGTATCATTGCTGTTTCCAATTTTACGAAAAAAGATATCCTGAAAAACTATCCGAGAATTCCGGAAGAGAAAGTAGTGGTGACTTACGAGGCCTGTGATGACTATTGTCTGTTCAATTTCAGGAAAGACGATAAGATTTTGCCGCGTTACGGGATTTCCAAGCCGTATCTGCTTTATGTCGGCAATGTTTATCCGCATAAGAATCCGGAACGGCTGGTTATGGCGATGAAAAAGATCGAAAAGGAGAATGAATGTCTGAGATTGGTTTTTGTAGGTGGCAAAGATTATTTTTATGAAAGACTGCGTGCTTTGGTGAAAGAGGATAAGATTGGTAATATCGTATTTGCGGGATTCGTGCCGGATTATGATCTGGACGCGCTTTTCCGGAACGCCTTGGCTTATGTTCGACCGTCCTTACATGAAGGTTTTGAACTGCCGGGGTTGGAAGCGATGTCGCGCGGCGTGCCGGTGTTGGTTTCCGATTATCCTTGTTCACGGGAAATTTTGGGGGAGAGCGCCTCGTATTTTGACGGAAAAGATGTGAAAAGTATTGCGGATGCCATAAGAAATATCTCCACGGATGAAATTTTGCGTCAGGAACTGATAAGGAAAGGATATGAACAGGCGAAGAAATACAGCTGGAAAAAGATGGCCGAAGAAACACGTTCGCTTTATGGAAAAATAAAAATGCGATGACAGAGCGAAAAAAAATATTGCCGCAGATGTTCGATGTCCGGCCGGTCAATGGAACCGGAGATTTGGATGTGGAGAAGATACAGAAGATGGAAAAGATCGTGACACTCGTAAAACAGGAGAAAGAAGATGCTAGACGGATCAAAACGGTTCCTTTGCGAAAAGCGGAGAGGAAGCCGAAGAATTTCTGCGGGCGTTTTGAGATGGTGAAACCTGTTGTGATTGAATATGATCGGAAAGAGAAGGAGGCGGAAAAAGAGCGTTGGGAAAAGTTTCTGGCGGAAGAAGCTCGTAAGGATAAGGAAGAAAGGGAGGAAGGATCACGCATCGCAGCTTTCCACGAAAGACTGGAAAGATTTGAGCGGAGAAAAAAAAAGCAGCGCATATTTTTGCGAGGTGCTATCGCTTTGGCGGTTGTCGCTGTCTTTGTGATTATTGCTAACGCCGCGATGCGCGGACTGGAAATCAAGCGGAACGGTCTGGCTGATTCTCAAACAGCTATCGTGGAAATGTTGGCTGCCAAGGACAGTATGAAATCAGGCGACTTTGAAAAAGCCTATGCCCAGTTCAATGGTGCCAATGAAAAACTGGACAAGCTATCCGCCCAGTTTGATGGCATGGGACGCGTCTTGGTTTCCGCCACTAAATATGTGCCATACCTGTCAAAAGTCTCTTCCGGGAGCCACTTAATATCGGCCGCGGAGAGCGTTTCTAATGTAGGGGTCATCATTTCTGATATGCTCAGGAATATGGATACGGCGGTTGCTGGGAGAGATCAGGGAAGTTCCATCTCATATTTGAAAATTTTCCGTGACAATGAAGATAATTTGAAACGGATGGCGGCGCTTCTGGACAGCGCTCAAAAAGATCTGGATAGTGTCAATCTGGATGATATCCCAGAAGAGAATAGGAGTAAATTTATCGAGATGAAGCGATCTCTGCCGGAAGTCAATAGCGCTTTGGCAGCTTTTTTGGGGGAAGAAAAACTTTTCAGTGATATTTTGGGCGGCAATGGACCGAGGAAATATCTATTCCTTTTTCAGAATAACCAAGAAATCCGTGCGACGGGCGGATTCATCGGCAGTTATGGCCTCCTGGACATTTTTGACGGCCGAGTGCGGAAATTTTTCATTGATGGCATTTTCAATCCGGACGGACAATTGCAGACCAGAATAGTTCCGCCCGCGCCTATCCAAAAAATCAGTGCGAATTGGAGCTTGCATGATTCCAATTGGTTTCCTGATTTTCCCACCAGTGCCGAGAAGGCCGCGTGGTTCTATGAAAAAGCGGGCGGTCCGACGGTGGACGGCGTGATTACGATGACGCCGACAGTGATGCAGAAGCTCTTGGAAGTGACCGGCCCGATCGAGATGCCGGAATACGGCATTACGGTGGATAAGGATAATTTCATCAGAGAGATCCAGTATCAGGTGGAAGTGGATTATGACAAAAAACTTAATGCGCCGAAAAAAATTCTGGGAGATTTGGCGCCGAAAATTCTGGATAGGATACTTAATATGAAAGATTTTTCAGAACTGTCAAAAGCGTTGAATGTGATGCTGGAAAGTCTCAATGAGAAACAGATCCTTATCTATTCCAAGAATCCCGACATTGAAAAAGTCTTGTCCGCTAACGGTTGGTCCGGAGAAATCTTGAACACGCCCAAGGATTATCTGAGTGTCATAAACACCAATGTCAACGGCTTCAAAACTGACGGAGTGGTGGATGAAGAAATTTCCCATAAGGCCGAGATCCGTCCGGATGGAAGCGTGGTTGACACCTTGACGGTTGTTCGTCATCATAATGGAGGCGACACTCCTTACGAATGGTGGAACAAAGTCAGCTCTGACTATATGCGCGTCTATGTGCCGAAAGGTTCTCAACTTCTCCGCGCTGAAGGACAGACCCGCGAAATCGATTCTCCGCCGCTGGACTATAAGGCTTTGGGGTATGTGTATGATCCACAGGTGCAAAAAGAGGCGGAAGGGATGAGAACAGACCCTGATTCTGGGACGACGATCTATGATGACGGCGAAAAGACAGTTTTTGCCAATTGGGTCTATGTCAGTCCGAAAGAAACAGTAACGATCAAATATGTCTACATTTTGCCTTTCAAGATGACTTTGGACGCGCTGCATCTGAGCGATACATATTCTCTTTTGACGCAGAAACAATCCGGCAGTCGTGGCAGCGGATATTCCAGTGAGATCGATTACCCATCTTCATATAAGACCCTCTGGCAATCTCCTGATCTTGGAGCAGTTCGGGCCGATGATTTGCCGGATGGTGAAGCAGGACTTAGGATGGAAACTGATCTGAAAACAGATAAATTTAGCGGGATAGCTTTTACGCAATAACAAGATTATGATCAAAAAAATTCTTAAACTGAATGATCACATTTCCGGTTCGGTCATTTCGGCCGCGTTCCTGATCACCATTACGGGACTAGTCAGTCGCGTGTTGGGTCTTTTCCGCGATCGACTTCTCGCTTCCACTTTCGGAGCGGGGGACACGCTAGACGTCTACTATGCCGCTTTCCGCGTACCGGACCTGATCTATAATCTGCTCATTGTGGGTGCGCTTTCTTCCGCTTTCATTCCGGTGTTTGCGGCGCTTCTCAGTAATGACAAGGAAGAAGAAGCGTGGGAGATGGCGCGGGGCATCATGAATTTGGCGCTGTGTTTCATCGTTATCCTCTCGGTGATTTTTGCAATCTTCACTCCGTTCATTATGAAAGCCCTTACTCCCGGATTTTCTCCCGATAAGTTGGCGCAGGTGGTGGTTTTCACGCGAGTGATGTTTTTGAGTCCGCTCCTACTTGGTATCAGTGGAATCTTGGGCGGCATCCTGACTTCCTATAAGCGCTTTCTGACTTATTCTTTAGCACCCATCTTCTATAATGTCGGCATAATTTTTGGAATCTTGGTACTGGTGAAAATTATGGGGCCGATCGGTCTGGCGTGGAGCGTGGTCTTGGGCGGCTTCTTGCATCTCGTGTCGCAATATCTTTTTGTCGGGCAGCTCGGCTTCAAGCATAATTGGTCTTTGTTTTCCAGTTTCTCTAATCGCTCGGTGCGGAAAGTCTTCACGCTGATGATTCCGCGCGCGATGGGCATCGCCGTCAATCAGATTAATCTTTTCGTCATTACGATATTCGCTTCACTTTTGGCCAGCGGTTCCTTGGCTGTTTTCAATTTTGCCCAAAATTTGCAAAGCGTGCCTCTGGGATTGGTGGGCATTTCTTTCGCTATGGCAGTTTTCCCGACTCTTTCAAGCCTTTATGCCAAGAAAAAGGATGAAGAATTCATCGCGGCTTTTTCGGAAACATTTCGACAGATCATTTTTTTTGTCATTCCTATTAGCGTCCTGATGCTGCTTCTCCGCGCGCAGATCGTGCGGGTGATCCTGGGGGCCGGAAAGTTCGATTGGGAAGATACCATCCTTACTTTCCAATGCCTGGGAATTTTTTCCCTGAGTCTTTTCGCTCAGAGCGTCACGCCGCTTCTGGCTCGGGCATTTTATGCGATGCATAATACCAAGACTCCATTTTACATCGCGCTCATCAGTGAAGCGGTGAATATTTTGGCGGTGGTATTGCTCATCGGCAGATATCAGATCCTCAGTCTGGCCATCGCTTTTTCTTTGGCGGCTTTGGTGCAGATGTTTCTGCTTCTTTTCGCGTTGCGGATGGAATTTGACAACTTGGACGACCAGAAGATCATAAGTAGCGTAACTAAGGTCGTATTGGCTACCTTTTTTGCCGGCCTGGCGGTCCAACTTTCCAAATATATGCTGGCCGGTATGGTTGATCTGGAAAGATTCATCGGAGTCTTTTCTCAACTGGCCGTTTCTGTCTTGGCGGGCGGGGCGATCTTTTTGGCAATTTGCCATTTTATGGAATTGGAAGAATATGTTTGTCTGAAAAAATCTTTGAACAGGCGGCTCTTCGGGAAAAAGCAACTCATTTTGGAAGAAGACGCGGGGGAGATCAGTGGAATATAAAAAAACCATATGCAGATCGTCTTAATAATCATATTGCTATATTTGGTCGCTTTTTTCCTGTGGCTTTTGTCGCAAGAACCCAAGAATGACCGTCATTGGGAAAAAGGTCAAGAAAAATTAGCTAGGATAAAGATCCGAGGCGCTGAAGTAACGGTGGAAAATTTCAGGGACTTCGATTGGCAAGTTGACAATACGGCCGGCGGCACCTATAAGAGAGAAAAATTCGATCTGGAAAAATTGCAAGGTGTGGATGTCATTATTTCCCACTTCTCTCCATTTGAAGGTCTGGCGCATACCCTTTTGAGTTTCCGTTTCTCCGACAAGAAAAATCTGGCGGTTTCAGTGGAAACGCGGAAAGTCAGCGGGGAAGAACCTTTTTCCATAAAAGGCTGGTTGTTTTCAAGGAGATTTGAATTGATTTATGTTGTCGGCAGTGAAAAAGATATCTTAGGCGTACGCACAGGCGTGAGGAAAGAACGGGTCTATCTCTATCCGACTGTCGCGACGCCCCGGAAAGCCAAAGAACTTTTCCTATTGCTGGCCAAAGATATCAATAATCTCTATGCCAACCCGACTTTCTATAATACTTTTCTCAATAATTGCACCAATGCTCTGACGCGCCGCGTGGAAGATATCTCCGAGATAAAATTTCCCTTGACGTACAAAACTATCTTGCCTGGGTATATTGATGAGATATTATACAAAATAAAATTGATTCCCTGTGACAAACCTTTCGCGGAAATAAAAAAATATTATCGCATAGATAATGACAAGGTCGACAGGAATAATGTTGATTATTCGGAGCAGTTGAGAAAAAAATGATCGGCTATAATTTATATCATAGGACGCATACGCAAATACCCTCGAGGAGGGATTTTATTTTTTTAGGAAAGCATTGATTATTTGGTGTTTTTAGGCTAAGCTACTATAAGTAATGCTAATTCAGTAGGATTTTTATGAAAAATATCAGGAATTTTTGTATAATTGCCCACATTGATCATGGGAAGTCCACTTTGTCGGATCGCATGTTGGAAATGACCGGGACGATTGAGGCGCGAAAAATGAAAGAACAATTGCTGGACACGATGGATCTGGAACGGGAACGGGGTATCACGATAAAAATGCAGCCGGTGCGGATGAATTATCAACCCCTCCGTCCCGATTACGGGACACCTCCCCTGAGTACAGGGGAGGGGGAATACATTTTGAATCTGATTGACACGCCGGGGCATGTGGATTTCGGTTACGAAGTTTCGCGTAGTTTGGCGGCCGTGGATGGCGCGGTTTTACTGGTGGACGCCACCAAAGGCGTACAGGCGCAGACGCTGGCCAATCTCTATCAGGCCTTGGAACATAATTTGGAAATCATTCCAGTGGTCAATAAGATCGATTTGCCCAATGCTAATGTGGAAAAAACGAAAAAAGAAATCGTGCATCTTTTGGGTTGCGCGGAAGAAGAAATTTTGGAAGTGTCCGGTAAGACCGGTATGGGCGTGGGAGAATTACTAGAGAGAATTGTGAAGATCATTCCGCCGCCGATCGGTGATCCGCAAAAGCCGCTCAAGGCTTTGATTTTTGATTCAAAATATGACACATACAAAGGCGTCTTGGCCTATGTGCGAATTTTTGACGGTGAGATTTCGGCTGATGAAAAAATCAGAATGATGATCGGGCAGACTGACAGTGATGTCATTGAGGTGGGCAATTTCAAGCCACAGCTGGTGAAAGCGGAAAAACTTTCGGCGGGGGAAATCGGCTATATCGCCACTGGTCTTAAAAGTGTGGAGCATTGTCGCGTGGGAGACACCATAACGCTGGCGCGAATTTCCAATTTCCAATTTCCAATTTCCAATGAAATTCAAAATCCAAATTCCAAAAAACAAATTTATACAGTAGAGCCATTGCCAGGATATAAAAAAGTGCAGCCGATGGTCTACGCTTCTTTCTATCCGATTGAAGGAGATGACTACAATTTGATGCGGGACTCACTGGATAAGCTCAAACTTAATGACGCGGCTTTTGTTTTTGAACCGGAGAGTAATACGGCGCTTGGCCGTGGTTTTCGTTGCGGTTTCTTGGGACTCTTACATCTGGAAATCATCCAATCAAGGCTTGAGCGTGAATTTGCCATCAGTCCGACCATCACTTCTCCCAGCGTGGTCTATCGAGTCAAATTGAGAGAACAAAAAGAGATCATTCAGGTTTATTCGCCCAATGAAATGCCTGACCCTTCCGTGTTGGAAGAGATTTCCGAACCGTTCGTCAAATTGGAAATTGTGTCGCCGTCGTCATACCTCGGCGCCATCATGGAAGTGATGGGTAACACGCGGGCCGAATATCGCGACACGGAATATCTGGACGCTGAACGTATGATTATCAAATTCAGCTGTCCTTTAACCGACGTGGTGACCAATTTGCATGACGACTTGAAAAGCGCTTCTTCCGGTTATGCTTCGATGAATTATGAAATCGAAGATTATCGCCCGTATGATCTCATCAAGCTGGATATTTTGGTGGCAGAAGAAAAGATTGAAGCCTTCTCGCGCATCGTACCGCGAGAAAGCGCCCACTCTGAAGGGAAAAGGATCGTGGAAAAATTGAAAGAAGTCATCCCGCGCCAGAATTTCCAAGTGGCCGTCCAAGCGGCCATCGGTGGCAAAATCATCGCCCGCGAAACTATCAAGGCTTTCCGAAAAGACGTGATCAGCGGCCTCTATGGTGGCGACTTCTCCCGCAAGAAAAAACTTTTGGAAAAACAGAAAAAAGGCAAAAAGAAAATGAAAACCATCGGCCGCGTCAACATCCCCTCAACCGCCTTTTTGTCGGTGTTGAAGAAATGATATCTTGGCGAAATTCCAAAAATTTGCTAAAATACCCAGTATGAGAACGAGAAAAAGTCATAAGCGATTTGCGCGGGTTTGGCTGGTGATCACCATCATTGCGGTTTTTGCTATGGTGGCTTTTTCGCTGGCCCCGATGCTGGCTTATAAATAAACAAAAATGCGAAAATATGCAAAAGGATCAGCCACTTCTCTTCTGGTCATCGGAATCGTATTTTTAGCGCTGGTCATTCTGGGCCTTTTCGGTTATTCGGTCTCCAAAGAAACGGCCAAGAAGAAGGCGATTGAAAAAGACATTGCCGCGCTCAAGGCGCAGGAGGAAAATATCAAGAAAGAAAATATGGCTCTTTCTGAACGGATCAGTTATCTCAGCAGCAAGGATTATCAGGAGATGCAAGCCAAAGATAAGCTCAATCTGCAAAGTCCCGGGGAAAATGTCGTGATCATTGCGCCGAGAAATTCCGCTCAAAACAGCGTTTCTCAACCGGCGAAAAATGAAGCCGCCGAGCAATCAGCCGCAGAACCGAACTTCAAAAAATGGCTGACATATTTCTTCAAACCGTAAGTTTTTAACCTAAATTGAATTATGGATGATCAAGCGAAAAAAACAGGCAAGCAGGTGGCTTGGAGCACGATAGCTATCGCTCTTTTGATTTTTGTCGCGGCCTATTTCATAATGGTGGGAATCTTGGTGGTTTCTTCTCCGACGTTGGCAGGGAAAGTCGATCAAAACAGGCTCATCCAAAAAACAGTCGCTCTAGTGCCATATCCCGCGGCTATGGTGGGTGGCAAAACTATCAGCGACAAGAAACTGTTCGGAGAGTTGGCGAGTGTGCGAAGGTTCTATGAAAATCAAGATTTTTCCAAGCTTGGTATGCGGGTGGATTTTTCCACGGAGGACGGGAAAAAACGATTAGAGATCAACGGTAGAAAAATTTTGAATAAATTGATAGATGATGCCATCATCCAAGCAGAAGCCCGAAAAAGAGGTATCGTTCTGTCGTCGGAGATGATTAATCAGGAAGTTGACCGTATGCTCAAAGAATATGGCACGGGAGATAGCTTGAAGGATAACCTGGAAAAATTATATGGCTGGAACGTCGAAGATTTCAAGGAAAATATAGTCAAAAGCGATCTATACACGGAAAAATTGATCGGATATATGCAAGAAAAAGACCCTGCTTTCGTGGCCGTCAAGGACAAGGTTGTGAAAGCTCAGAATGATCTGAAAGACGGGATGAGTTTTTCTGAAGCAGTCAAGAAATATTCAGAAGGGGAAAGTGCCAAAGATTCCGGCGAATTGGGCTGGTTCAGCGCCGATCAGATGTTGCCCGAAGTGGCGGTTGCTGTCTTCCCGCTTCCCGTCGGACAACAAAGTGAAATAATCCGGAGCAGTATCGGGTATCATATTGTGAAAGTGGAAGACAAAAAGACGGAGAATGACGTGACGAAGGTGAAAGTCAGCCAGATTTTCGTAAGGACCCAGCCATTTTCTGACTGGCTGAAAGCGGCAGAAAAGAATTATCGCGTAACTGTTTTCCTGAGGGAATTCCGATGGAACAATGATACGCAAGCAGTGGAATTCCGCGCGGGAGATATGCAAAAGTATGAAAAAGATATGGAAAACAATCCCTCCAGCGATCCGTCGATAATTTTTTAGGGTAAGTTAATTTTTAATTTTAAAATAAAACTATGGCTAAGCCAAAAGTGAACGAAGAACTTTGTATCGGTTGTGGAACCTGCGAATCTCTTTGTCCGAACGTGTTCAAAGTGGAAGATGGCAAATCTCATGTCATTGCCGAAGATTGTGGAGATTGCAATTGTCAGGAAGTCATCGATAGCTGTCCTGTGAGTGCTATTTCTATGGAATAATTTTTTTCGCACTTAAAATTAATGGCGTGCCGGAAAGAATTTTTTTGGTTTGATTTTTTCCGCTGCTGCCGATAAGCATATGGAAAATGAAAAAATAGAGAATCAAACATCGTCCAACAGTCGAAATGAAGTCAGCCAGAACCCAAAACCCGGTCGCATCCTTTTTGCGGTGGTGGTTTTGGCTGTTTCTGTTTTCATTTCAGCCACAGTAGGCGGCCTCTTCGGGTTTTTAGCGGCCAAGAACGGCGCTGATCTTCTGGGAAAGATAAGAAGCGGCCGGATCGAAAGTCTGTTTTCAGAAAAACAGGTTTCTCAACCGGCTCAGATAAGACAAAATATAGTGCAAGAAGATTCAGCGGTGATAGACGTGGTGAAAAGGACCAGTCCATCGGTCGTGAGCATCGTTATCAGCAAGGACATCCCGGCTGTTACTTCGGATTATTTCGATCCGTTCGGTTTTTTCTCTCAGGGTTCCGGCAATAGGGATGGGAACGGCGCGACTGGAAACGCCCAGAAACAGGATATCGGCGGCGGCACCGGATTTTTCATCACGGCTGACGGGATGATTGTGACCAATCGGCACGTAGTGGATGATTCCAATGCGAGCTATACCGTGGTAACGAGCGATGACAAAAAATATCCCGCTAAAGTTTTAGCCGTCGATCCTGTCGGCGATATCGCTGTCATCAAGATCGAAGGTGACAATTTTCCCACGCTCGAATTGGGAGATTCCGGTACGGTCCAAGTCGGAGAAACAGTTGTGGCTATCGGTAATTCCTTGGGACAATTTTCCAATACTGTCAGCCGCGGAATCATTTCCGGACTGAAAAGGAATGTGACGGCTGGCGGAGAAATCGGCCAGGCGGAGAATCTGACCGGCATAATCCAGACCGACGCGGCGATCAATCCGGGAAATTCCGGCGGTCCGCTTCTGGATATCGACGGAAAAGTCATCGGGATAAACGTAGCCATCGCTTCGGGCGCGCAAAATATCGGATTTGCCATTCCGTCCGATCAAGTGACGAAGATCATCGATCAGGTCAAAAAGACCGGAAAGATCTCCACACCTTTTCTCGGCGTGAGGTACGTCGCTGTCGATGACGCATTGCAGAAACAGAATAACTTGCCTTATAATTATGGGGCTTTGATCGCTCGAGGAAATTCCATCACGGATTTTGCGGTCATTCCAGGTTCTCCGGCGGATAAGGCCGGATTGGTAGAAAATGACATCATTTTGGAAATCAATGGCACCAAACTGGACGATACCAACGGACAAGGATTGACAGGGTTGATTGCGCAATACAAAGCGGGGGACAATGTGACTCTGAAGATCTGGCACAAAGGAAGCACTAAAGATGTGTCGGTGACCTTGGAAGAACGGAAATAGCGAAATCTCTCAAAACCAATATGGATCTCAATAAACTGACAACCAAATCGCAAGAAGCCCTGCGTAATTCGCAGGAATTGGCTATCATAAAGAACCAGCAGCAGGTGGATGTTTTCCATCTGCTCTATTCGTTGATTTCCCAAGTTGATTCTTCCGTGCCGATCATTTTCAAAAAATTAGAGATAGATCTGGAAAAAATCAAGGCGGAGCTTATGCGAGAGATAGACAAATATTCGAAATTGACCGCCGGGAACGCGGCGCAGATCTTCATTACGCCCGAGCTCATTATGGTTTTGAGCGGAGCTGAAGATGAAGCGAAGAAGATCGGTGATGAATATATTTCCACCGAACATCTCTTGATGTCACTGCTACTGAGCAAGACCAAAGCGAAAGAATATCTGGAGAAAAAATTGTTGACGTATGAGAGTGTTTTGAAAGTGATGTCGGAAATCCGCGGGGCGCAAACGGTGGATACGCCGGAACCGGAAAGGAAATTCCAAGTGATGGAAAAATATACTGTTAACCTGACCGAATTGGCGAGGAACAAAAAATTGGATCCTGTCATCGGGCGGGACAGCGAGATCCGGCGCGTGATGCAGGTGCTTTCTCGCCGGACTAAGAATAATCCGGTTTTGATCGGCGAAGCGGGAACAGGAAAAACAGCAATCGTGGAAGGTTTGGCACAAAGGATCGCCGATGGCGATGTGCCGGAAACGCTTAAGGATAAATTGCTGGTTTCGTTGGACCTAGGTTCTCTTTTGGCAGGTACGAAATTCCGAGGAGAATTTGAGGAACGGCTGAAAGCGATTATGAATGAGATCGATCGCGCCAGCGGAAAATATATCCTTTTCATCGATGAATTACACACCTTGGTCGGGGCGGGCGCGATTGAAGGCGCGCTGGATGCTTCGAATATGTTGAAACCCGCCTTGGCGCGCGGTCGGATTAAAATGATCGGTGCCACTACTACGCGGGAATACCAGCGCTATATCGAAAAAGATGCGGCCTTGGAACGCCGTTTCCAGCCGATCGTAATCGGAGAACCTTCTTTGGAAGATACGATTGCGATCCTGCGCGGCCTCAAAGAAAAATATGAAGTCCACCACGGCGTGAAGATCACTGACGGCGCCATCCAAGAAGCGGCCATCCTATCTGACCGCTATATCACCGATCGCTACCTGCCCGACAAGGCAGTGGATCTGATCGATGAAGCCACTTCGGCTCTTAGGATGGAAATCGATTCTATGCCGGCTGAAATCGATGCCGCCCAAAGATTGACCCGGCGGATGGAAATTGAAAAGAAAGCCTTGGAAAAAGAAAATGATCCGAATTCGAAGAAAAAGGTCCGTGAACTCAGCAAAAAATTGGCAGAGGTGAAAGAGCAATCGCAAAAAATGATATTGCAATGGAAATCGGAGAAGGACCTCATCACTGTCATCCGCAAGCATTCGGCTGAGATTGAAAAATTGAAATCGGAAGCGGAAATTGCCGAGCGGAAAATGGAATTGGATAAGGTGGCCGAAATCCGTTATGGAAAAGTGCCGGAATTGGAAAAGAAAATCACGGAAGAAAAAAGGAAACTGGATAAATTGCAGAGTAATAATTCGATCCTCAAGGAAGAAGTGACAGAAGAGGATATTGCCAAGGTAGTTTCCCGTTGGACAGGCATTCCGGTCGTCAAGATGTTACAAGACGAACTTTCCAAATTGACGGAAATGGAACAAGTCTTGGCGACGCGCGTAGTCGGGCAAGCGGAGGCCATAAAAGCCATTTCCAATGCGGTTAGAAGGTCGCGAGCGGGTATTTCCATCGCCAATCGTCCGATCGGTTCGTTCATGTTTTTGGGTCCGACGGGCGTGGGGAAGACCGAGCTGGCCAAGGCTTTGGCGGAATTTTTGTTCAACGATGAAGCGGCGATGGTGCGGGTGGATATGAGTGAATATATGGAATCGCACAGCGTGGCCAAGATCATCGGTTCGCCTCCGGGGTATGTCGGTTATGAAGAAGGTGGACAACTGACGGAAATGGTCCGGCGGAAACCGTACAGTGTCATCCTTTTCGATGAGATTGAAAAAGCTCATCCGCAGATCTTCAATATTATGCTGCAAATCCTGGACGAGGGTCATCTGACCGATGCCAAAGGACGGAAAGTCAATTTCAAAAATACTGTGATTATTATGACATCTAATGTCGGGTCGGACATAATCTACAAAAGTTCTTTGGGATTCGAGGAGGAACAGACGCCTTCGTTCGGAGAAGAAGATATGCGGCAGAAAGTTATGATGTCTCTTCGGGAAAATTTCAAGCCGGAATTCTTGAACCGCTTGGATGAAATAATCATTTTCCATCCGATCAATCAGAAGATGCTGCAGATGATCATCGACATCGAACTTAAGAATGTCCAGAAAAGATTAGATCCCAAAAATATCAAGCTGGTGCTGTCCGCCGTGGCCAAAAAATATCTGGCGGGAGCGGGCTATGATCCGGCTTATGGCGCGCGTCCGTTGAAGCGGATCATCCAGAACGAAATTATGGACGAATTGGCACTTCGGATAATTGAGAGTAAGATAAAAGAAGGGGATAAGGTCAAGATAGATATTGAAAAGGATAAGATAGTTTTCAAATGAAATTAATAAATAGGGTGGACGAGAATGAAGGTGATGTTGTTGGATGGTTAAATTGTTAAATTGTTTTTTAACGATTTAGCCATTCAACAATCTAACAATTTTCCATTGTGTTCCTAAAGCTCCGCCCATTTTTTTACAGCCTCATTTTTCTGATCGGCTTGGAAACGATAGTTTTGTGGCGCGCTCACGTGTCGATAATTATATTTTTCTTGTTGATTTTTTCTATCTATCAAGGGAAGTCCGTGGGGAAAAAATGGAAATTCTCCGTGCTGCCCGCCTTTTTCACGCTGGCGTCTTCAGCCCTGTTGTATCTCATCTCCTTGCCTTATGAAAAACATACTTTCATAATCCTGACTTCTGGGATGTATTATCTGTCGCTTTTCGGGGCTTATCGTCTGAATAGATATGCGCTAGACCGGACCGCGCGCGCGATGAATATGGCAGCCACCGTGTCCACCATTTTTTTCACCTATACGGCGGCTTACGGCTTGTATCTCAATTTCTTGGTGCCGCTCTGGGTGCTGATGGCCGTTTATCTCGTGGTTACTCTTCTGGTCAGCTATCAATATTTCTCCATCATAAAGGAAGATGACAAGCGGATCGTTTGGGTGTATAGTTTCTTGCTGTCTCTCGCTATGACGGAAATCGTTTGGGCGGTGAATTTCTGGCCCTTCGGCTACTTGACTGTGGGGGTGATTGCGCTTATACTCTATTATGTGCTTTGGGATCTTATCCAGAGCTATTTCTTGAACCTTTTGAGCCAAAGACGCGTGGTGGCGAATATGATTTTTTTCTCAGTCATCATCACTCTGGTGCTGCTCAGTTCGAAATGGATCCCTGTAATTTAACTGTCTGAATCGCTGATTATCACCTGATTATCCTGATTGCACGTGAATTTTTAAATCAGTGAAATCAAGTGTAAATCAGTGAGAATCTGTGGTTCTGATTATATTTTATGCTTAAAAAAATTTCAATCATCCTTGCTATCATATTGGTCGCTGGCCTAAGTGGAATTTTAGCCGATCATTTCTTGTTCCCTTATCTGACCACGACCGATCTTTTCCAGCGCTATAAATGGTTGGAAAAGTCGGCGGAAAATATCACTGTCATCAATAAGACCGAACAGGTCTATGTCAAGGAAGATTCTTCAGTCGCGCGCCTCATGAGCCCGGTAGTTTCATCCGTGGTCAATGTGATTTCCTATCCCGATTCGGACGTGAAAAATGTTCCCGCTGCGGATAAATATAAGAATGGAACGGGCATTATCGCTACCAGTGACGGAATGATCATGACCTATGCGTCAGCTATCGATTACGGAAAGTCTTCCGAGAAGGCCGGTTCTTCTTTGGCATATAAGTATAAGGTCATGACGGCGGACGGGAACCTGTACGATGCTGATTTTGTCGGGATCGATTCTTGGAGCAATCTGGCCTTTTTGAAGATAAGCGCCAGCAATCTGCCGGTGATATCCTTCGGTGATTTCGGTAACTATAAGGCGGGGGAAAAGGTGATTGCTATCGGGAACGATCGGGCTGTTTATCAGAACGATTTCAATACCGGAATTTTGAACAGTTTCGATCCCACTTTCAACATTTCAGGTCAGGCTCTTTCTGTTCCGGAAAAGATGGAAGGAGTTTTCTTGTCCAATTTTGATCCGGAATATCTTTCAGCCGGCAGTCCGATCGTCGATTATAGCGGACAAGTCGTAGGCATTGTCGGTTCTGTCCAAAAACAAGATCGATTGGAATATTTCGAGATTCCGACTGATAAGATCAAGACTGTTTTGAACAAGGTCATCCAAAACCGATTGGATTCCAATCCGATCTTCGGGGCGTATTATATTCCTGTTACCAAAACGTTGGCGGCCACTCAAAAGCTGGGTGTTGAAAATGGCGCGCTGATCTATTCCGCTTCCGGGCAACAAGGTCTAGCCATCATCGCCGCTTCACCCGCTGCCAAAGCCGGACTCAAGATCGGAGATATCATCACTAAAGTCAATGATACGGACATCAATTTGGACAACAATCTTTCTTCCGTTCTATACACTTTCAAAAAAGGCGACAAGATTCATCTGACGCTCATGCGCGCGGGGCTTAAAACCGAACTGGACGTGCAACTATAAAAATAGAATCACTTGAAAATTTCCAAAAACCGCCGCTTGACAGGCGGTTTTATTTATGCTACAATTATACTTCCGTGAAGAAAATATGAAACAGTACATTAACCGGCCAATAAGCCCTATTGCGGAAAGGGAGATTGGCTAAAAATAGCAAAAAGGAGAGGAAAATGAAGAGAATATTGGGTGTTTCTATCGTGGCGGCATTAGTTGTCCTGTTTGTTTCCGGCGTTGCCAGTGCGGAGGTCAATATCGATTATTCCGTCCAGATTTGGAGCAAGTACTTAACTTGTTCCGGTTGGGATGTCAGTAATGGAAAATCGCTCGTAGAAAGCGATGTCAGTATTTCCAATGGCACCGGTTTTCGGCTGGAATTCTGGAATGCCAAGCCGTTCGAGGGTGACTTTGATACGCCTGGCAATGAAACTGATGTCATCGGAGGTCTTAGGAAGATGATACCCGGCACAAAGATCATGGCGGATGTCGGACTGGCATATTTTATCTTGCCAGGACATGATACCGGAGAATTTTTCCTCCAGCTCTCGCGAGAATTCAAACTGACCGATAATTGGTTGTCAGTTGCGCATGGCCGCATTGAACTCAACTACGGCATTGGCGGACAGGACGTCAGTCAGAATACTTATTGGGGCGGCGGTCTCGTTTGGCACATTAATCCCAATCTTTGCTGGAATGCTGCCGATGCTACTATTGTGACTGATAACGGTGGTGCCTCTCATGCCGGTGAAATTCTGCTTTTACAGAGCAGCCTTACATATAAGTACAGTGAGGCACTCAATTTCACTATTGGTTTGAAAAACACTAACCCGTTTGATGGCGCCGACGTCGACAGAAAGAAACAAGTGGCGATGTTTGGCGGAATTGGAGGAATCTTCTAAAAAGCATCCTTCTGCGCGTAGATCAAAAGGTTATTGAGGAAATTTATTCTCGATAACCTTTTTTATTTGGCAATTTTTTGTGTTAGAATATGGATATATAAAAATTAAAAACAAAAATGAATCTGAAGCATAATGAAAAATTGGAGATTGGCAAAGTGGAGTTGCTATGTTTCCTTTCTCTTCTTCTGGGTCTGTCGCAAGGAGTTTTCGTTTATGTGATGTCGACCTATTTCAAACAAGCCGCCGGGACGGAAAATATTGGGGTGTTCTATTTGGTGAGTTACGCCGTGATCCTGATCGCCATTCTCAATCTGCATAAAGTCATAAAAATATTCGGCAAAGCAGGCCTTTTCCATATCTCCTTATTTTTGCAAATCTTGGCTATCATCGCCTTGCTGCTGGTTTCTCCCGGATCAATCGGCATAATGGCGGTGGTCGTCTATATCATTTTTTTGAATCTGCAATGGTTGTTTTTGGATATACTTCTGGAAGCTTATTCGACCGATAAGATGTCGGGAAGGATCCGGGGAATACATCTGACAGTTATGAATGTCGGATTTCTATTGAGTCCGTTGATTTCCGCTTCCATACTGGAAAAATATGGATATTACGGAATATTTTTCCTGATGCTGATCCTTAATACAGCCGTTCTTTTCTTTGGTGTGATCAATATCGGGCAAGTGAATCATAATGCGGAAAGGAAAATCAGCGTGCGCGATCTGATCAAAAAAGTATGGAAAAGAAAAGATGTTTTCCGTATTTTCTACATCTCTTTCATCTTGGATTTTTTCTTCGCCCTGATGATCATCTATATGCCGCTTTATCTCATCGATCTGGGCTTCAATTGGGAGGAAATCGGCATAATTTTCACCGTGATGCTTATTCCATTCGTCTTGGTGCAATATCCGGCCGGAATTTTGGCGGACAAAAAATTGGGAGAGAAAGAGATGCTGATCGGCTCTATCCTAATTATGGGTTTCTCTACGCTAGCCGTATATTTCATCGCCTCCGAAGAAGTTTTTGTCTGGGCGGTCATTTTGCTTTTGACTCGCATCGGCGCGGCTTTCATCCAAATTCTTCGCGACTCCTATTTTTACAAGCGGATCGACGCGAATGACGTTGATCTCATTAATTTTTTCCGCACCTCCTATTCTTTCGCTTATATTTTCGCCGCGATCCTGTCGGCTATCGTGTTGTTCTTCTTTTCTTTGAAGACGATATTCATCCTTATTGCGATAGTAGTTTTTTCTTCTCTTTATCCGGCATTCCACTTGGAAGACAATGAGGCCAGTGCAAAAAAGTAGGGTCATTATCGTTCCATTTGCCCTTTTAAGAGCCAAATAGTATAATTCAAGGGTGTTTTAACTATGATAAAAATTATGAAAAAAATCCTTATAATTGGCGCTTTGGGAATGCTAGGCCAAGAACTGGTCAAAGTTTTCAAGGGTGACAAAAACTATAAAGTGGTGGCTTGGGACAAACAGGATATCGATATTACGCGCGAAGTCGAAGTGTCCAAAAAAATCAGTATCATCCGACCGGAAATCATCTTGAACGCCGCCGCCTATGATGCGGTTGACAAATGTGAGGAAAAGAAAGAATATGAAATCGCTAAAAAAATGAATGGTGAGGCGCTGGGGTTCTTAGCCGCCGCCGCTAAGAAGAATAAAGCTATCTTGGTCCATTATTCGACGAATCATGTTTTCAATGGTCTGCCGGAAATTCCGGAACCGACGGGCTGCACCCATTCTTGTGCTACATGCGGCTTACACGCGGACTTCACGCCGGAAATCGGTTTTTCCGAGGTGGACAAGCCCAAGCCGATCAATGCCTATGGCAGGACAAAACTGTTGGGCGAAAAAGCGGTGGCGAAGAATACCAAGGCGTATTATCTGATCCGCACCGCTGAAATTTTTGGTAAATTCGGCTTGGCAATGAGCGCGGAAAAAAGTTTTTTCGAAGTGATGTTGGCGCTGGGCAAGAAAAATAAGGAAGTGCGGGTGGTGGATGAAGAAATGATGAGTTTCGCTTACGCGTCGGACGTGGCCAGAAAGACCAAGGAAATTATCGACGCACAAAAACCTTTCGGCATATATCATCTGGTCAATAGCGGTTCAGCCACACAGTACGAAGCTTGTCTGGAGCTGTTCAGGCTTATGAAAATAAAAACGAAGGTCGTGCCGATATCCCGAGAAGAATCGCCGCTCGGTGCGAAAAGGCCATACTGTTCGGTGCTGCTCAACACCAAACTTAATCCACTGAGGAATTATAAAGACGCGCTAGAAGAATATCTCAAAGATTTGAAACAAAAATCATAACCTCCTAACTCTCTAACTCTATCACTATGTCGAAACTGAAAAAACAGGATCCTAAGATCTATAACGCCATTCAGGCTGAGATAAAAAGACAAGAAGAAGGCTTGGAGCTCATCCCGTCAGAAATTGCCGCTTCACCGGCGGTGATAGAAGCGTTGGGTTCGGTGTTGACGAATAAATATAGCGAAGGTTATCCTAGGAAAAGATATTACGGAGGACAGGTAAATATCGATACGATTGAAGAAATCGCTCAGGAGCGGGCCAAAAAGCTCTTCGGCGTGCCGCACGCGAATGTGCAGCCCTATTCCGGCAGTCCCGCCAATCTGGCCGTGTATGTGGCGGTGTGTCAACCGGGGGACACGGTGATGGGGTTGGCTTTGCCGGAAGGCGGTCATCTGACGCACGGTTGGAACGCCAGTGCGACCAGCATGTTCTATAGCACGGTCCAATATCATGTGAAACCGGACGGCTATTTGGATCTGCAGGAAATAGAAAAATTGGCGAAGAAGCATAAGC
>Ga0172380_10002833_pt1 | contig 25435 bp, 28 predicted proteins | sample Leawe162metaG_FD_119747 | JGI IMG/M metagenome (GOLD analysis project Ga0172380, IMG submission 119747) | Leachate microbial communities from a municipal landfill in Southern Ontario, Canada - Leachate well 162 metaG | ecosystem: Engineered > Solid waste > Landfill > Unclassified | place...
ATCGATTTCAAGACCCCGATCCCGGCCGGAACCTTTGTCGAACTGGTCGGCCAGGTGGTCAAGGTCGGCAACACCAGCATCCAGGTCCGGGTGACCGTGTATCTTGAGCAGATGTACGACGAGAACAGGGAAAAGGCCATCGAGGGACTGTTCACCTTTGTCGCGGTTGACGATACCATGCGCCCGGTTCCGGTGAAGAAATAAGGCCTGCCCGGCCCGGCCAAAACAGATCGTAAAAATTTCCGCCACGACCACTTTATTTTTTGATTCACCCCGGAGAATCTGTATACTATGAAGTAAGAGCTTCGATACGGTTGTTGCCCGCACGGCAATCATCACACGATGCAGAGGTCAGTCATGCCCCTCTCCAATTTTCCCCAGGCGGAAATGCGTTTTGAACTCCAGGCTTACCAGCGCCCCAGCGACGAAAAACGGCTGCGCGACACCCACATCGCCTTTTCCGGCGCCCCGCAAAAACATCCGAACAACCCGCAGAAAATCTGTCTGGTTGTCGATCCCTACAGCGAAAACACCTTTTATTACGAATTCAACACCCAGGATATCTCCTACGTTGAAGAACTGGCTAACATCGTCACCATGGACGGCGAGGTGGTTCCCATGGCCAGGATTTGGGTGAAAAAGAAAAGCATTGCCATACGCAGCACCCCCTTTGTGGTGGAAAACACCAGACCGTGAGGCATACACGCTCGACGTGGTTGCCTTGTCCCATCATCAATTACCAAGGGCCGCCACCCGGATTCCAGCTCTTGGCGGACACCATGCTTTTCCCTGGGAACCGGAATCACCCCGAACTGGTTCAATATTTCTTTCCGAGGAGGCTCGGCCATGAACGACATCAAAAAAATTCTGGTTCCAACGGATTTCTCCGAACATTCAAACAGGGTTCTGCAATCCGCCATCATGATCGCCCGCAAGTTCGAGGCAGCCATCGAGGTGGTTTTTGTGGTGGAAAGCCTTGATGCCTATGCCGGTTTTGCAGTGCCCCATCTACCCCTGGAAAACCTGGAAAAAGACCTGCTCGAACGCGCCAAGCGCAAGATGACGGAATTCATCGAAGAACACATGGCGCATGACATTCCCCATGCAAGCGAGGTGCTCAACGGCAATGTCCCCGGCGAGATCGTCCGCCACGCCAAGGCCACGGATTGCGACATGATCATGATCGGCACCCAAACCTGCAAAGGGACGGAAAAAGCCCTGTTCGGCAGCGTTACCGAACGGGTGATCAAAACCGCCCATTGCCCTGTGCTCAGCATGAATCCCTGTAGTTAACGGCCCGGTTTTCCGGCATCACTCTCAACATCCACGGAGGTTTCCCCATGAAAATGCTCGACATCAAAGCAAAGGCGAAAGATCTTGGCATCAGCCCAGGCAAGATGAAAAAAGAGGAGCTCATCCGCGCCATCCAGGAAAGAGAAGGCAATTTCCCCTGCTTTGGCTCGGCCATGGAACATTGCAGCCAGGAAGACTGCTGCTGGCGAGAGGATTGCATGCCCATGTAACAACACCCAGCTCACCGGAAAACCCCATGCCGACCGACACTGAACCCATTGAAGGCAACTGGTACGAGGCCATCGAGGATGGCACCCGCTTCGTCGTGGTTACCGTTGACGAGGAGGAAGGGCTGATCGAGCTCCAGCATGACGATGGGGCAACGGAAGAAATCACCTTCGAAGCCTGGCACGAGGCGGATCTTACCGCCATTACCCCGCCGGACGAAGGGGGGGTGTTCGGTGACCTGGCAGACCAGGACGATGAGGCACAGGAGTGGGGCCAGGCTGAAAATCAGGAGGATGACGATTGGGGGGAACCTTTACCCGAAATTGAGGAGTAGAACGTCCGGGGGAGCTTGTAGCCCTCAGCCCCCCACCTTCCCCAAGGCCAAAACCTTCTCGATGCTCTCCCGCAGAGTATCCCTGGTAAAGGGCTTGACCACGTAATCGCTGACCTGGGCCCGAATCGCTTCGAGAATCAGATGCGGCTGCGCCTCGGCCGTTACCATGATAAAGGGGATGTCCTTGGTGGCCTCATTCTTCCGGACATTGCGCAACACCTCAATGCCGTGCATTACCTGCATGCACCAGTCGGAGAAAATAAGATCAACTTGTTCTTCTTCAAGAATCCGCAGCGCCTTTTTCCCGTTGTCCGCCTCAAGGATATTGGAATAGCCCAACGCCCGCAGATGATTGATGATAATGCGGCGCATGACCAGCGAATCATCAACCACCAGCACCTTCATGTTCGGATCGGGTTCCATCATTTCATAACACATGCCATGTGACGGCGTTTCGCCAGGTTATCCTGCAAGCGGAACTCCTGCAATGCTCCTGATTTTCCGATTATAGCGGAGGTTACCGAGGAATCAAAGCAATTCATGGGATAAATCCCCGCTCGCGGACGGAGAAATCCCCACAAAAAAAGGAACCAGCTTTTCGGCTGATTCCTTATGATTTCTGGTGGGCGGAGCGGGAATCGAACCCACGACCTTTGGCTTCGGAGGCCAACACTCTATCCAACTGAGCTACCCGCCCTCGGGTTTTTATGTACAGTGGCAACCTACTTACCATGTATCGCTTTTTCAGTAAAGCCATTTTCACCGGTCGCACGAGGGTGCAGACTTACGGCCAGAATCCTTCTGGCGCTGGGACCGATGGCCGCCCGCTGGTCAGGGCGCACTCCGAGAATGGCGACGATCCCCTCACGGTCGGCCAGGATGGGTATCCGCGTCCGCTGTGCCACGGGGATCTTTTGGTCGGTGAAAAAATCGCCGACCTTTTTTGAACCCGGCGCCCCCAGGGGATGAAACCGGTCTCCCTCCCGAAAAGAGCGAACCACCAGAGGAAAACAGATCTTGTCGGCATCGCAAAAGATGATCTTTGGAACTTGCGTCTCCCAACCGTTGGGAAGCGCATCCAGAAAACGGAGGATGACCGTTACCCCCAGGGTTTCGAGGAGACATTCACCCGGACCGGAAAGCTCTTGAAAAAAAGATCCCTCCCTCCCCGCCTCCGAAAGATTGCCGCGCACAGCCTGGCGCCCCTGGGGATAGCGAAAACACACCCGCTCCTTTGCCTTGACAACCCGCAGGCCACGGGCCAGATGCAACCCTGCGCCTTCTCCCCCGGTTTCGATCAGGGAAAGCAGTTGGGCAATCTGCCGAAACGATGGCCGGCAGTCCATGCGCCAGCAGGCTGATTCCAGGATGCGCCGTCGAATGGCCAGGGGTTGGGACAAAAAATCCGCCACCTGAATCGTCAGCCCTCCAGGTTCGCCGCCCTCCTCAACAACCACTTTGGCATAGGCCTGGCCGGCCATTCCGGCCAGCAATTCTTCTTCCCCCTGCAAAATATCCGCTGTTTCCCGCAGGGAATTGCCGATATTGGGATTGAAATGGGCCTGCAAATAGGGCAACAGATCGAGCCGAATCCGGTTGCGCAGATAAATCCGCTGGAGGTTGGAGCTGTCGAGGCAATAGGGGATGTTTTCTTCGGCAAGATAGCCGAGAATCTCTTCCTTGGCTATGCCCAACAAAGGCCGGACAACCAGGCCGTCGCGCAGCCGGGCCATGCCGGTCAGGCCCGCACGGCCAGTGCCCCGGATAAGCCGGAGCAGGATCTCCTCGGCCTGGTCATCCGCCGTGTGGGCAACGGCAATCTTGGCGGCCCGGTGGCGCGCTGCCACCTCCGCTAAGAATTCGTAGCGCAGATTGCGGGCCGCGTGCTCGCGGCTCAGTCCCTGCTCCCTGGCGCAGAGAGCAACATCCACCTTGCCGCGTTCACAGGCGAGCCCCAGCCCCTGGGCCGCCTCCCGCACCAGACGCGCCTCCGCCCCGGCCTCCGAAGGCCGCAGGCCATGGTCCACATGGGCAACCACCAGGGAAATCCCCAGGCTCGGAGCCAGTTGCGCCAGGGCGTGGAGCAGGGCCATGGAATCCGGCCCGCCGGATACCGCCACGACACAGTGCTCTCCAGGGGCAAGGAGTTCCTCTCGCCGGATAGCCTCTGCCACCTTTTTTACGAAAAAATGCATGCGCCCCGGCTGGTGATCATTATTCCCTTGAACAAGCAGTTGTCTTTGGCTATGTGATATACCATACTAACAGCGTATCCCTTTTTTTAAGAAAAACACTCAGCAACGGGTCTCCCATGAACGTACGCAAAGCTGTTATCCCGGTGGCAGGCAAAGGCACCCGCTTTCTCCCGGCCAGCAAGGCCATCCCCAAGGAAATGCTCACCATCGTCGACCGGCCGACCATCCAGTACATTGTCGAAGAGGTGGTCGCCTCCGGAATCGAAGAGATCGTTTTTGTCACCAGCCAGGGCAAATCCGCCATCGAGAATCATTTTGACTACGATTTCGAACTCGACACCATCCTCAGACAGAAGGGCAAGGATGCGCTCTGCGAGGAAATCAACCATATCTCAAATCTCATCGACATTACCACGGTCCGTCAGAAAAAACCATTGGGACTGGGCCACGCCATCTGGACCACCAGGAATGTCATCGGCAACGAGCCCTTCCTGGTGCTGCTGGGCGATGACCTGGTCTTGAGCAAGGTGCCGTGCTGCCAACAGATGCTCACCCTGCACCAGGAGCTGGACGCACCCATCGTGGCAATCCAGAAGGTGCCGGCCGAGGAGACCAACCAGTACGGAATCGTGGAGGGAACCAAGATCCGTGATGGAGTGTACCAGGTGGACCGCATGGTGGAAAAGCCCGCCCCCGGCACCACCGACTCCGACCTGGCGATCATCGGCCGCTATCTCCTGACCCCGGAGATATTTCCCATGCTCGAGAAAACCACGCCGGGCCACGGGGGGGAGATCCAGCTCACCGACGCCCTGCTGGCCCTGGCCAAACAGCGCCCCATGTATGCCTATGAATTCAGCGGCACCCGCTTCGACGCCGGGGACAAGCTCGGCTACCTCAAGGCCATTGTCGCCTATGCCCTGCGGCATCCCGTGATATCCAAGGAATTCAAGAAACACATCAAGGAGATCTGCACGGGTTTTTAGGAGAAGAACGAAAAAGAATCTCCATCCCGGGCCGCCCCTCTGCCGAGTCAGAAGGGCGGCCTCTCACTTTCACCGACAACGCGCCATGTCCTCCGCATCCCCTCCCTATCTTGAAGTTGCCGTGGCAGCACCTCTGCCGCAGACCCTGACCTACGCCGCCTTGCACGACGGGCGGGTGGCCAGGGTGGGGCAGCGAGTGCTGGTGCCCTTGTCCGGACGATTGCTCACCGGCTATGTCCTGGCCGTAACCGAAGATAAGCCCGAATTCCGCCTCAAGCCCATTGCCGACATCCTTGACGATTTCCCGGTGTTCCCGGAAAACATGGTTCCCTTTTTCCGCTGGGTGGCCCGTTACTATCATTACCCCATAGGTGAAGTGATCCGGGGCGCGCTGCCCGGCGGGCTCACCTCGCAAAGCGGCCGCCAGATCACAATCACCGAGGCGGGGCTGCACTATTTTTTCACCGAACAACCCCAACTGGCCGAGGAGCATCCCTGGCTCGCCGGTTTGACCGCCAAGAAAAAACTGAGTGCCGCCACGGTGCGCAAACTCTGGCGGGGCAAAGAAAGGCGGCTCATCGAGCAATGGGGTGAGCAGGGACTAATCTCGGTGGAGCAGATTATTTCCGGGGCGACCATTGGCCAGAAGACCGAGACCTGTGTATTTTTTGTCCCAGAACCACCGACCGCGGAGACCCTGGCCAGCCTCAAACCCTCGGAGAAAAAGACCCTTGCCCTCCTTGAGGAGATGCAGCCTCATTCATCCCAAGGGCTTCCCCGCAGGGAGATGACTCGAGCTTACAGCGGCGCGGCCAAAGCCCTCGCCTTACTGGCCGAAAAAGGCATCATCCGCCTGGAGGATCGCCCGGTGTACCGCGACCCCTTTGGCGAAACCCCGCTCTTTTTTCCCAGACCCGCGCAGCTCACCGCGGATCAAGAGACCGCACTGGCCCTGCTGAATCCGGCCATTACCCAGAAAAAATACGCACCCTTCCTCCTGCACGGCATCACCGGCAGCGGCAAGACCGAGGTCTACCTGCAGGCAGCGGAAACCACCCTGGCCTTGGGCCGCAGCGTCCTGGTCCTGGTGCCGGAAATCGCCCTGGCAACCCAGTTGGAGGCGCATTTTCTTTCCCGCTTCGGCGAAACGGTGGCTCTGCTCCACAGCGGCCTGGCCCGAGGAGAGCGCTTTGACCAATGGCAGCGGGTTGTTTCCGGGGAGGCGCGCATCGTGATCGGCGCCCGCTCCGCCATCTTCGCCCCCCTTGTCGACCCGGGGTTGATCATCGTCGATGAGGAACACGACGGCGCCTACAAACAGGAAGACAGCCTGCGTTACCAGGGGCGCGATCTGGCCCTGCTCCGGGGCAGCCAGACCGGGGCCACGGTGCTGCTCGGCTCGGCCACCCCGTCCCTGGCCAGCTACCAGCATACGCTCAGCGGCAAGTACACCCTGCTCAGCCTGCCGACCCGGATCGAGGACCGGCCCCTGCCTCAGGTGGAGTTGGTCGATCTCCAGGCGGTGAACACGGTTTCCGGCAGGCCACCGCTTTTTTCCCCGCAACTCAAACAGGCGCTGCGGGCGACCCTGGCCCGGCAAGAGCAGAGTCTCGTCTTTTTAAACCGCCGCGGCTTTGCCGGTTCCATGCTCTGTTCCGACTGCGGCCAGGCGGTGCAATGCCCCCATTGCCGGATTACCCTGACCCTGCACAAGGGCAGGGGCGAACTGGTCTGCCATTACTGCGGCTATGCCACCAACAGCCGCACAGTCTGCACCAATTGCCGCTCCATCAACCTCTCTCCCATCGGTTTCGGCACGGAGCGCATCGAAGAGGAACTTGCGGGGATGTTCCCCAAGGCACGCATCGCCCGGCTCGATCACGACACCACCCGCAACCGCCAGGATTTCCTCCGCATCCTCAGGGCGGTGCATGACCGGGAGGTGGACATCCTAGTGGGCACCCAGATGATCACCAAGGGACACCATTTTCCCCATGTCACCCTGGTGGGCATCGTCTGGGCCGATGCCGGGCTGGGCATGCCCGATTACAAGGCAGGCGAGCGCACCTTCCAGCTTTTGGCACAGGTCACCGGGCGGGCGGGGAGGGGTGAGCAGCCGGGAAAGGTCATCGTCCAGACCCACCAACCCGGCCATTACAGCATTGCCGCGGCCCGGGACCACGATTACCCCCGTTTTTTCGAAAAAGAGATCGGGCTGCGCAAGGCGTTGGGCTATCCGCCCTTCAGCCGACTCATCAATCTGGTTCTTGACGGCGAACAGGAAGAGGCGGTGCAAAACAGGGCTGAAGCCCTGGCCGCCAAGGGAAAAGCGCTGCGCCGGTATCGCAAAACCGCAATCCTCGGCCCGGCCCCGGCTCCCCTGGCCCGGTTGCGGGGCAGATTCCGCTGGCAAATACTGCTCAAGGGTCCGGACCTTGAAGAGTTGCACTCCCTTTGTCTGGAGCTGGAACAGGAACACGCCCGGTTGGCTGGAACGGTGAATGTGTCGGTGGACGTTGATCCGGAGAGTATGTTGTAGCCGGGTTTACGAAGAGGTGCGCGGCAGGATGTGACCGCCTTCACGCCGCACGCTTTTCCCTTGCCATCATGCGCCACACGGGATACAATTATGCGCATAAACAATGCGCATACGGAGGCGACGATGCAGGCAACTCTTTTTGATCCGGCAGCCCCTAAAAAATCGGCCAACCTCAGTATCAACAGCGACTTGCTGCGATTGGCAAAAGAGAACCACATCAATCTTTCCCAAGCCCTTGAGCAGCGGCTGGCCGAAGTTCTGCGGGAGGAACAGCGCCGCAAGTGGCTTGCCGAAAACCTTGAAGCCATAGACGAATACAACTCCCGCATCGAACAGCACGGGGTGTTCAGCGATGGGTTGAGGCGGTTCTGATGGCGCAGCTCGACGTGTACGAAAACCCCAATCCGGCAACCCGGGAAGAAATCCCCTATCTGCTGGACGTGCAGACCGGCCTGCTGGAGACCCTTGCTTCCCGTGTAGTGGTTCCGCTCGTCAAGGCCTCGGCCATGGGCAAGGCGGCGCAACACCTCAACCCCAGATTCACGGTCGGACAAACAGAGGTAATTATGTCCACCGCCGAACTTGCAGGCATCCCAATCCGCCTGCTGGGAAAAAAGGTTGGCTCGCTGGTTGATGGCAGGGGCGAGATCATTGCGGCGCTTGATTTTTTGTTTAGTGGATATTGAAAACCTGCACCGTTGCAGAATGTAATTCCCCGGTCTGATGTCGGGGTTAAACAAAAAAACATGTTACGCGACAACCATAGATAAGGATCGCACCATGGCTCTACGAGAAATTGTCACCTATCCCTTTCCCATTCTCAAGGACACGGCCAAGCCGGTGACCGATTTCGGCGAGGAGCTCAAAAAGCTGGTGGCCGACATGGCGGAAACCATGTACGACGCTCCTGGCGTTGGCCTGGCCGCCCCGCAGATCAACATTCCCCTGCAGCTCTGCGTCATCGACATCTCCAGAAAGGATGAGCCGAAAGATCTCATCGTGCTGGCCAACCCCAAGATCATCAAGGGCGAAGGCGAAGAGATCGACGAAGAGGGGTGCCTCAGCGTGCGGGAGTACTCCAGCAAGGTTCCCCGTTACACAAAAATCTGGGTGGAGGCCCAGGACATCAACGGCCAGCCCCTGAGCTTTGAAGCGGATGACTATTACGCCCGGGTGATCCAGCATGAACTCGATCACTTGAACGGCACCCTGTTCATCGACCGGATCAGCTCCCTCAAGCGGACGCTCTATAAAAAGAAGCTCAAAAAGATGCTCAAGGCCGAAGAGGGGAAATAACCGGTGGCTCCCAGCAGGTACCGCATCATCTTCATGGGCACCCCCGAGTTTGCCGTGCCCTCGCTCCAGGCGCTTCTCGACCACGGAGAAGAGGTGGTCGCCGTGGTCTGCCAGCCGGACAAGCCCAAGGGCCGCGGCCGCAAGCTGAGCCCGCCCCCGGTCAAGGAGCTGGCCCTGGCCGTCGGCCTCCCGGTTCTCCAGCCGACCAAGGTCAGAACGCCTGAGTTTTTGGAAGAGCTCCGCTCCTATCACCCGGATCTCATGGTGGTCACGGCCTATGGCCGCATCCTGACCGGGCCGGTGCTCAATCTGCCGCGCCTGGGCACCATCAACGTACACGGCTCGCTGCTCCCAAAATACCGGGGCGCGGCGCCGGTCCAGTGGGCGGTATTGAACGGCGACCCGGAAACCGGCATCACCATCATGCAGATGGACGAGGGCATGGACACCGGCGACATCCTTCTGCCGGGAAGCCTGGCCATCGAGCCAGATGACACCGCAGGCACCCTGGCCGTGAAGATGGCCGACCTCGGCGGCCGATTGTTGATCGAAGCACTGGAGCTCCTCAAGGCAGGCAATCTCCCCCCGCAGAAACAGGACGACAGCCTGGCCACCCCGGCGCCCCCGCTCACCAAGGAGTTGAGCCCCATCGACTGGCAGAAATCGGCCCGGGAAATCAGCTGCCAGATCAGGGGGTTGGACCCATGGCCCATGGCGCACACCACCCTGCGGGGCAAATGGCTGCGCCTTTTTGCCCCGCAGGTGATTGCCGGCACGGTGCGCGAAGCGCCCGGCACATTGTGCAGGGCCGACAAAACCGGATTGACCGTGGCCACGGGCGAAGGGTATCTGCGCCTCGATGAAGTGCAACTGGAAGGATCCAAACGGATGAGCGCGGACGCCTTTCTCCGGGGCAGGCCGCTCGCAGCAGGGCTGCGGTTCCCCACATGACCCGATTTCTCAAAAGCCGCATCTTTTACCTTGTTCTCATCCTGGCCGGGATCGGGGCCATTACCTTCTACGCGCTCCAGCAGGACAACCTGTTCGGCAGGGTTCTTTCCTACCTGCAAAATTCCCGGCAGCACGGAGAAGATATCCGGGAGGCCATCCTGGCCAAGGGTGTCTTCGCGCCGCTCATCTTCATCTCCCTGCAGGTTCTCCAGGTGCTGATCGCCCCCATCCCCGGCGAGGCAAGCGGCATCCTGGGCGGCTACCTCTTCGGCGCCCTGCCCGCTTTTGCCTACTCCACCCTCGGACTCACCATCGGCTCGATGCTGGCCTTTGTCATCGGCCGGTTGCTGAGCGATCTGGTCCGCCGGAACCTGGAACACGCCGCCTTTTACAAACGGTTCAACCATCTGGTCAGCAAGGGTGATTTTGCCATCCCCTTTGTCCTCTTTCTCCTGCCCGGTTTCCCCAAGGACTCCCTGGCCTATCTGCTGGGCATGAGCCACATGCCGATGCCGGTATTCTTGTTCATCACCGTTGTGGGGCGGATACCGGGCACCCTGCTCCTTTCCTTCCAGGGCGCTGAGATCTACCAGGGCGATTACCTGAAATTTGCGATTCTCTTGGCGATCTCCGCTCTGATCGCCGTCCCGTACGCCTTCTACCACAAACGGATTCTCGCCTGGCTCTCCCACTACAGCCGACGGACCTTTCCTGAAAACGGCGCCAACACCCCTGGCCCGGTGAAAAAAAATGACTGACCAGCGCACCATCGCCTATATCGACTGCTTTTCCGGGATCAGCGGCGACATGTTCCTTGGCGCCCTGCTCGATGCCGGGCTACCGGAAGCGGAGTTGCGCAGCCAGCTTGCCCTGCTCGGCCTTGACGGCTACACCCTGGCCGTGGGGAAAAAAACCTGCGGGGCCATTGCCGCCACCACCCTTTCGGTGCAAAGCGCGGAGAAACAGCCGCACCGCACCTTGGGGGATATCCGACAGATCATCACCGCCAGCAGGCTTGCGGAGCCGATCAAGAAAACAGCGCTCTCCATCTTCTCCCTGCTGGCCGAGGCCGAGGCCAAGGTGCATGGCAAGCCGATGGGAACCGTCCATTTCCATGAGGTGGGGGGAATCGACGCTATTATAGATATAGTCGGCGCGGCCATCGGCCTTGATGCCTTGCACATCACCCGGTTGCATTGCGCCCCCCTGCCCATGCCCAGTGGCTGGATCCGGTGCGCCCACGGGATGCTGCCCCTGCCCGCCCCTGCGGTCTGCGAACTGCTGCACGGTGTCCCCAGTTACGGGGTGGAGCTGGACCAGGAACTGGTCACCCCCACCGGGGCGGCCATAGTCAAGGCGCAGGCCGCCGATTTCGGCCCCATGCCAGCCATGACCATAACCGGGGTAGGCTACGGGGCGGGCAGCCAGGAACTGAGCAACGGCCAACCCAATCTTCTCCGCCTGATCCTGGGCACCGCCCGAATCGCGGTCGAAGCCCAGGAGGTGGAGGTGATCGAAACCCATCTGGACGACTGGTCGCCGGAAACCTTCCCCTATCTCAGCGAGCGACTCTTTTCCCTGAACGCCCTGGACGTGGCCCTGATCCCCATCCAGATGAAAAAAGGACGGCCCGGCTTCCTGCTGCGGGTGATCTGCGACCGGGGTGCATCCCTGGCCGCCAAGGAGTGCATCCTCAGCGAGACCACGGCCATCGGGTTGCGTTTTCGCACCGAACAGCGCTGGACCTTGCCCCGGGAGACCGGCACCGTTCCCACCCGCTGGGGTGCGGTACGGGTAAAGAAGGTAACAACTCCTGCCGGGGAGGTATTGACCCCGGAATATGAGGATTGCAAACGGGTGGCAATCGCACACAACGCCCCGATCAAAGCGGTGTACGCCGAGGTGGCTCGCGCCGAACGCACGGATTTCACAAAGGATACCTAATGGATCGTCTGTTCATGACCATTGCCACCGGTTTCGGCTCGGGCTATCTGCCCAAGGCCCCCGGCACCTGGGGTTCGCTGCTGGCCCTACCCCTGCATTTTTTCCTCCGCCGGCTGGCGCCGAACCACTATGCCCTTGCCCTGGCGGGGATCTTTTTCATCGCCGTCATCACCGCCGGACAGGCGGAAAAGATCCTGGATCGCAAAGACCCGGGCGTGGTGGTGATCGACGAGGTCATCGGCATGCTCATCACCCTCATTGGTGCGCCGAACAACCCCCTGATCTGGCTGCTGGGTTTTCTCATCTTCCGCCTTTTCGACATCTTCAAGCCCTACCCCATCCGGATCATCGATCAACGGATCAACGGCGGCATGGGCATCGTTCTGGACGATGTGCTGGCCGGAATTTACAGCCTCATTGTCCTGCAACTTTTCTGCTATGCTATACTAGGATAAAAAATATCCCTGACCCGACATCCAGCGGATGCGGCCTGGAAAACATCCTGCCGCCCGCCGCTCCAGGCGCGCTTTCCCTTGGAGAACGCCATGCCAAAACGTACCGACACAGCGCGAAAAATATTTTCCCTGCCGCCGGCCTGGCGCCGCCGGGTTTCGATCCTGGGTGCCGTCCTCGCTGCGTTGTTCGCCATCTACACCCTCACAGGGTTCTTTTTGGCCCCCTACCTCGTTACACGATATGTGCCGGAATATGCGAGCAAACAGCTTCATCTCCAGGTCCGGATCGGCCAGGTGCGGATCAATCCCCTGCTGTTTACCTGCGAGGCCAAAGACCTCAGCCTGCAAATCGACGAGGAGGAGCCCATCTTCTCGGTGCAGCGTTTTTTTGTCGACTTCGAGACGGAAAGCCTTTTCCGCCGGGCCTGGACCATTGGAGACCTTGCCATCGAAAGCCCATCCCTCCATCTGGTAACCGGCGCCGATGGTAGTCTCAACCTGGCAAGATTCATTGAAAGGCTGCCCCAGCCGGATACGGTTCCGGCGACTGAAAAAACTGCAAAAAAGGCCCCTGTTCGCCTGCTGCTCAAGCACATGACCCTAGCCAACGGCACGGTGCAGGTGGACGACCAATCCGAAGCAAACCCGAGCAAGACCACCATCACGCCCATTGCCCTTGAATCCAACTCCATCTCCACCCTTCCCGAGCATCGGGGCTCCTACACTGTTTCCGCCTCCTTCCCCGGCGGCGGCACCCTCGGCTGGAAAGGAGAAATGTCGCTGCAGCCCATCGCGGCCAGCGGGGCCATCGAAATCAAGAATTTCAAACCAGCCGCACTCTGGAACCTCTTGCAAGACCACCTGAATCTGGAGGAACCTCCCGGCACAATCGGGCTGACAGCAGGATACCGTTTTTCCGCCAATAACGGAGAATCAGCCTTTGCGCTCAATCCAATCAGCCTCACGGTAAGCGGCCTGTCTCTTGCCAAAAAAGGCGCGGACCAGCCGCTGCTGAAACTGGAAAGCTTCATCGCCGCCGATGGGCGGATCGACTTTGTCACCCGCCAAGTGGTTTTTCCGTCCATCATACTCAAGGGTGGGCGAGTAGCGGCCCTGGTCGACAAGGCGGGTATCGGCAACTGGCAGGGGCTCACCAAGGAGCCCCCGCAATCTCCGGCAAAAAAATCCCCACGCATCAAAACCACCCCTGCTGACCATGAGCCGCCCCCCTGGCGGATTGCAATCAAGGCTTTCGACACCACCGGCCTTGACCTGCAATACAGCGATGCAAGCCGCGATACCCCCATCAACCTGGAGGCGGAGCTGACCATGTCGTTGGCCGGGGGCAGCGTTGACCTTGGCCGGCAGGAAGCCGCGATCAAACGGATTGCCCTTACCGGCGGCGGCATAACCGTGACCCTGCCTCCTGCCGGCGCCCGCAAGGCAGCGGAGAATAAAAACATACCCGAGTCCGGCAAGAAAACGACGCAACCGGAAGCCGCTGCCCAAAAGAAAACCTGGAAGCTGGCGCTGAACCAGCTTGCCGTGTCCGGGTTTCATTTTGGCTTTGTTGACCAGAAACGCAAACCGCCCCTGGCCTATGACCTGACCGATCTGCGGGCAGAGGTGAAGGATTTTGGCAGCACCGGCGAAAAACCGGTCTTCTTCGAGATGCAGACAGGAATACAACAAGGCGGCTCGGCAAGCCTGAGCGGCACCATGTCGCAAGCAAACGGACAGCTGGGGAACATCGAGGCGCAGGCCTCCATCGCCCAGCTGAACCTCAAGCCGTTGGAATCCCTGGTTACGGAACATGCCGCCCTGGACCTTGCCTCCGGCGATTTCTCGGCAAACACCCACCTGCTCTATGCAACGGACGGGGCGGAGCCTGCGCTCACCGTGGAGGGAGAGGCCCGGATCGGCACGCTGCTGCTCAACGAGGAAAAAAGCGGCACGCGCCTTCTTGCCTGGAAAGAACTTGCCGCCGGCGGGCTTGACTTCGGCCTCAACCCGGACCGGTTGACCATCAAGGAGATCCGGCTACGGGAGCCGGAGGCGAAAATCACCATCTTCAAGGACAAGAGCCTCAATCTGGCCAAGATCCGCAAACAGACAAAGGAAGAAGAACCGGAGGATACGGAGAAACCGCCCTTCCCCGTGGAGGTGGAACGGGTCCGCCTGGACAACGGGGTGGTCGATTTTGCCGATCTCAGCCTGATCCTGCCTTTTGCCACCCGCATTACGGAGTTTAAGGGTGCTGCCACCGGCATCTCCACCACGCCTGCAAGCCGGGCCTCGCTCAAGTTTAAAGGGAGGGTCGGCGAGTTCGGTCAGGCCAAGGCCAACGGCAGCCTGGCCACTTCCAACCCCAAACAGTTCACCGACATCAAGGTTGCCTTCCGCAATGTCGCCATGATGCCCCTTTCCCCTTACAGCGCCACCTTTGCCGGGCGAACCATCGCCTCGGGCAAACTCAATCTCGACCTTGACTACGACATCAAGAACAGTGAACTGCTGGGCAAAAACTCGGTGGTGCTGGAGGATTTCACCCTGGGAGAGCGGGTCGAAAGCCCCAGTGCCATGGACCTGCCCCTGGACCTGGCCATTGCCCTGCTCACCGACAGCGAGGGCAAGATCGACATCGCCGTGCCCATCAGCGGCAATATCGACCACCCGGAATTCTCGTACGGACAGGTGATAAGACAGGCGCTGTTCAACCTGCTCTCCAAAATCGTGACCGCGCCGTTTCGCGCCCTGGGCGCCCTGTTTGGCGGCAAGTCGGAAAATTTGGATGCGATCCTTTTCGAATCGGGCCGAACGGAACTCACCCCGCCGGAGCAGGAAAAACTGCAACATGTCGCGGAGATGCTCGGAAAACGGAAGCAACTCCGGCTCATCGTCCATGGGGGGGTTGAGCCTGGCCTTGACAGCAAAGCGCTGAAAACTTCGCAGATCCGCAGGACCCTGGTGCAAAAATTTGGGGTAAAGCCAGGACCAATGGCCTTTGACAACGCCAAGACCCAGCGCGCCCTGGAAAGTATGACTGGGGACAAATTGACCGCCTTTCAAACCGGCTACGAGGAAACCACCGGCAAAAAAGTCAAACGGGTCAACCCGGCCCTGGCCTTGCTCGGACGAGCCGGCGAGGATAACGCTTTCTACCTCGCCCTGTTCGACTATCTGGTGGAGACAGCGCCATTCACCCAAGCGGAGCTGGAGACGCTGGCCGAAAAACGGGCCACGGTAATTATCCAGGATCTCACAACCCGGGCCGGAGCCGATGCAGCCCGGATTACCGTCGGGCCTGTTGTGCAGACAGAAGGACAGGACGAGAGTGTCCCCGCCAAGCTGGAATTAACGGTGAATTGAATCAGCGCTTGCCGGAAAAATGTAAACCGGCCTCTGGAGTGTAACCGCAGGTAAGCGAGCTTGCGAGACTTCGGATGCGCTACGGGTAAACGTTGCCAAAAACTCTGCGGCCCTGCCCAGGGGAGAAAGGCTGGACAGGGCCGCAGTCGCCCCGGCGGGGAGGGATTTACTGCCGGTGCTGAGGGCGATCACTGGGCGCGGACCTTTCCTCCAATCACAAAAGCCGCACTCACCAAAAAAAGATTCTTCACGATATACTGACCTTCCAGGGACAGCCCAAAAGGCGGCTGGGTAAAGCAAATTTCCGGCAGCAGAATCAAGGGCAACATCGTCCCGGGCAACTGGAGAAGCAGGAGCAGAAGGGCAATGCGGATCAACGGCCGGTAGAGCAGGCACAACCCCACGCTCACCTCCCACCAGCCGAGAACCGGCAGAAAAACCTGGGGCGAAACCCAGTAGACTGTCCGCTTGATCAGCTCCTCTTCCGGGCTCATGCCCAAAGGCTTCAGCAGGCCGAACCAGATAAAGATGAGGGCGATGGAGTACCGCATCAGGGGCTGGCAGTACCTGTCCATCCCCTCGGAAATCCTGAGATCGGCCCGATCAAACCAGGCGTACATCCGCATTCTCCTCCCTCGTCCGCGTTTTCCTGTCAAAAGAGGGTAGCCCTGATGTGACATACACGGATTTATACTCCGTGTACCGCGTGTCGTAGGAAAACTGCGGGATATGGGCATTGGTCAGGATAAAGCTTTCCAGCCGCCGGATCTGGACCTCGGAAAGCTCGCCGAAACGGACCTGCCTTTCCCTGACGAAATAGTCGCTTGAAAAAAACCGGGAACACACCGCATCGGCCACGATCTCAAAGGGAACCCCCTGGATGTGCTGACCGTTGTGGGTAAAGAGAATTCCTTCCATTGGCGGCTCTTCCACCGGGTGGTTGTCGGCAATGTATGAAAACGACACCCCGCCCATGCTGATATCGAGCACCCGGCCAACCCCCTGATGAAACACATACATCTCATGGCGCGGAGTAAACCGGGGGAATTTCCCGTGGTGCGCTCCCGGCGCGTTGCCGGCCCGGACATGCTTGCCGCCCCCGGTGTCGAGCCGGTTCCCAGGCCGATTCCCCAACGCCTCTCCGCTTCCGACCGGAGAGGTGTTGCTGAGAGGGGTAATCCTACAGATACCATCTTCCGACTTTCCCATGACCATTCCTCCTTTTTGCTGGCATATCTTCATGATTCGACCAAGCGGCAGTAAAGACACTGTAACGGCCCCCAATGATAAATAAAAATGAATAATATAAATCTTTAATGCAAATTTAATTTATGATACCATTCCAGAAAACAGCACGCCCAACCATTATCCTGCGAGGCGCCCCTGATGAGCATCACCCTGAGACAACTGGAAATCTTTGTCGCCGTGGCCGAAACCCAGCAGGTGACCAAGGCAAGCGAGAAGCTGTTCCTGACCCAATCGGCAGTGAGCATGGCCTTAAACGAGCTGCAAAATCAACTGGCCGGCCCTCTTTTTGACCGGCGGGGCCGCACCCTGCTGATCAATGACCGTGGCCGCTACCTCCTGCCCTTTGCCAAGGAGATCCTCTGCCAGATCAACAACATCGAAACCCTGATGACCGAGAAGAAGGACAAGGTTATCGGCGCGCTGAAAATCGTGGCCAGCTCCACTGTCGGCAATTATGTCCTGCCCTACCTGATCGGCGCCTTCAAGCATATGCATCCCTCGGTCTCCATCGATATGGAGGTCTGCAACACCCGCCATGCCGAGGAACTTATCGTCAGCGGCAGCATGGATCTGGGCTTTGTGGAGGGCGAGGTCAGCAATGACCAGATTGCCACGCTCCCCTGGCTGCAGGATGAACTGATGGTGATCGCCAGCCCAGCCAGCGAAATCGGCGCCCAAAAGACCTTCCGGGTGCCGGAGGATCTGGAGAGATGCGAATGGGTCATGCGGGAAAAGGGCTCGGGCACGGCCCAGATCTTCAAGAAGAAACTGGGCCGCCATGTAACCGGCCTCAAGGTGATCATGGAACTCGGCCATACCGAGGCCATCAAAAAGGCGGTGGAATCGAACGCCGGGGTCGCCTGCCTCTCGAAACTGGCGGTCTGCCGCGAGGTGGAACAGGGATGGCTGGCAGGGCTGCCCGTGGAGGGGGTTGATATGAAACGAACCCTGCAAATCATTCAATACAAGAAAAAGGCCACTACCAATCTTATGGAGGAGTTCATCAACTTCTGCGCCCTGCTCAACGAGTGTAGCCAGGGCTGCGCCTGCCTCTCCTCGCCCTGGAAGCTCCAGGATCTGCTGGCCAAATCCTGCCGGCAGCCAGGGGCGTGAGGAGCTCGGCTGAATATTTTCTGCGATCTTGCCACAGGCTTGACAGGGCGGGGTTACCCCGGTAAACAGAGCGGGATTTGGAGTAACGCGGAACAACCCCAGAGGAGTTCACAGCCATGATCGTTGATCGTTTACCTAATTATACCTGTTACCCGTTTGGCAAGGCGTGGCAACTGACCTTCGATTTTCTCCTCTCGTTGCCGCCCGACGCGGAAGAAAAGAAATACCCCTTGCTTGGCGATGACCTCTTCGCCATTGTCATGAGCTACCGAACAAGCTCGCCGGAAACCGCCGAGATCGAAGCGCACCGGAAATATCTGGATATTCAAATGGTTATCTCGGGAGAAGAGGGGATTGGCTGGAGCCAGGTGGATGACCTGGAGATTGACACCCCCTATGACGCGGCCAAGGATGCGGAATTGTATAAACACCCGAAGCAGGGGCTGCTTCGGGTGGACCTGTTCCCGGGAGACTTCATGGCCCTGTTCCCCCATGATGCGCATATGCCGTCGATCATGACCCGGCAAGGACCGGTCCTTACCAAAAAGGTGGTGGTGAAGGTCGGAATGCATCTTTTATGAAGTAGCAGGAGAACTCCCCTCCCGCCAGGGGGGAGGGAATTATTCCTCTTCCTTGCTCACCTCACAAAACCGCCGGATCTCGCCAAGAAACTCCGCGCCGTAGCGTTCGAGCTTGTGGGCGCCGACACCGTGGATGCGCAAAAAGGCCTCGTCATCAATGGGCAGGTGGGCAGCCATCTCCGCCAGGGCGACATCGCTGAAGATGACAAAGGGCGGCACCCCGGCCGCGTCGGCCAACCCCTTGCGCACCGTGCGCAATCTCTCAAACAGCTCAGGATTGTACTCCAGATCACCGACCTTGCGCCGCACCGCCTTGGGCAGGGCAGCGACCTTGGCCCTGGGTTTGGCCATACTGATGGTTTGTTCCCCGCGCAACAGGGGCCGGGATGAATCATTCAGTTTGAGCACCGAAAAATTCCCCACGTCCTGCTCCAGATACCCCTGCTGCACCAGATGGCGCAGAACGCTGCCCCAGTACTCCTGGCTTTTATCCGCGCCGATGCCGTAGGTGGAAAGGTGGTCATGCCCCAGTTGCAAAAGCCGCTCTTTTTTGGAGCCGCGCAGCACCTCGATCACATGCCCCACCCCGAAACGCTGATCCACCCGAAAGACGCAGGACAACGCCTTACGGGCATCCTCCGTCACATCGACCAACTCCGGGGGGTTGAGGCAGATATCGCAATTCCCGCAATCCTGCGCCAGACGATCGCCGAAATAGCCGAGCAGCACCTGCCGCCTGCAGCTCAGGGCCTCGGCAAAGCCCACCATGGTGTTGAGCTTGTGGAGTTCGATCCGCTTCTGTTCCGCATTGCCGCTGTTTTCGATCAGGCCGCGGGCCAGGGCAACATCCCCGTAGCCGAACAGGAGCAACGCCTCGGCCGCCAAGCCGTCGCGACCGGCGCGGCCTGTTTCCTGGTAATAGCTCTCGATGTTCTTGGGGATGTCGTAATGCACCACATAGCGGATATTGGATTTGTCGATGCCCATGCCAAAGGCTACGGTGGCCACGATGATCCGGACATCGTCGCGCAGGAAATCCTCCTGCACCCGTTGCCGCTCCGTGGCTGGCAGCCCGGCGTGGTAGGAGGCCGCGGAAAACCCGGCATCGCGCAGTTGCTCGGTCACCTTCTCCACCCGCTTGCGGCTCAAGCAGTAGACGATCCCCGCCTCCTCCCGCCGCCCCTGCAAAAAATTGGCGAGCTGGGCAAAAGGCTTGTGTTTTTCCAGCACGGTGTAGCGGATATTGGGCCGGTCAAAGCCGGAAACATAGCACTGGTTTGATCGTAAGCCCAGGCGTTCGAGGATGTCCTTGCGGGTATGGGGCTCAGCCGTGGCGGTGAGGGCGATCAAGGGGATGTCGGGAAAGAGCTGACGCAGTTGGCCGAGCTTGCAGTATTCCGGACGAAAGTCGTGGCCCCACTGGGAGATGCAGTGCGCCTCGTCGATGGCAAAAAGGGCAATGGGGATCTCGCGCAACCGCTCGACAAACCCGTCGCTCATCAACCGTTCCGGCGCGACATAGAGCAGATCCAGCTCCTGCCGGTGCAACTGGGCAAGAACCTGGCGCGCCTCCTCGCTCTTGAGGGAAGAGTTGTAAAAGGCCGCCCGGACCCCGCAGGCGATAAGGGCGTCCACCTGATCCTTCATCAGGGAGATCAGGGGGGAAACCACGATGCCCACGCCTGGGCGGTGCAGGGCCGGGATCTGATAACACAGCGATTTGCCGCCGCCGGTGGGCATCAGAACAAAGGCGTCTTCGCCCCGGATCAATCCTTCGATGATCTCCTGCTGCGGGGGCCGGAAGGTGTCGTAGCCGAATATCTTTTTGAGGCTTTCCAGGGGGGTGGCGTGCATGCGATTCAGAGATCCTTTTCTTTATTGTCAAACGATCCCTGATCTTACCCAGCATGGCAACTCTCCGCCACCCTGTATCGCCTGTCCTGAAAAAAAACCGCTTGGCGGATGATTACAAATAGCCCTGCATTATCTGTCGCAGCCCCTCCCGGGAAACCTCCTGCCTTGCGAGCGGCCCGTTTTTAAGAACCGCGAACTGCTCCTCAAAGAGCGGCTTTCCCATCTTATAGATCACCCCGAGCGGGATGCGCTCCCCGAATTCCAGGGCAATGCGCAGAGCCTGACCATGATCGGTGGGATCATGGTCCTCGCCAAGCTCGTAACAATGCTCCTTGTACCATTGATAGGTGTTGATCTTGTTGAACGAGACGCAGGGTTGCAGGATATCCACCAGGGATGTGCCCCGATGCTTGATGGCCTGGGCGATGAGGCCGGCAAGGTGCTCCGGCATGCCCGCATAACCGCGAGCCACAAAGGAAGCGCCCATGATCACGGCTACGGCCACCGGGTTGAAGGGCGGGGCAAAAGCGCCATGGGGCTGGGCCTTGGTCACGAATCCCTGCTCCGAGGTGGGGCTGGCCTGGCCCTTGGTAAGACCGTACACCCGATTATCGTGCGCCAGGATGGTGAGGTTGAGGTTGCGGCGCAGGGCGGCGAGGAAATGGTTGCCGCCCTCCCCGTACATGCAGCCGTCGCCGCTTTCGGCGATCACGGTGAGTTCCGGGTTGGCGAGCTTTGCCCCGATGGCCACGGGCAGACTGCGGCCGTGCAACCCGTTAAAAACATTGGCTTTCAGATAATGCGGTGTCTTGGCTGCCTGGCCGATGCCGGAAACCAATAGCACCTGATGGGGCGCAAGCCCGCAGGCGACCAAGGCGTGTTTCAGGGAGTTGAGGATCCCGAAATTGCCGCAGCCGGGGCACCAGGCTGTTTCGTATTTGCCGTATTCCTCGATGGATGTCATGCGCGTTCCTCCACGGCTGCAAGGCGTTCCACAATATAGCGGACGGTAAAAGGCAGGCCGTCGTAACGCGCTATCCTTTCAGGGATGGCAAAACCTGTCTCCCGTTGGATGAGCCGGGCAAATTGGCCGGTGGCATTGCCCTCCACGCACACGACCTTGCCAGCCCCCTGAAGGATGTCGAGAAACTGGCCAGGGACCAAGGGCCACACCTGGGAAAAATGCAGGCTGGCGACCTTCCTTCCCTGGCCGCGCAAAACAGCGGCTGCCTCCTGCACCGGCCCGAGGCTGGAGCCCCAGCAGACGAAAAGAAGGTCCGTGCCCTTTTCCCCGCTAAGCTCGGGGGCAATGGCCTCCTGCTTGAGAAGCTCAAATTTGCGGAGCCGTTTTTCCACCATGGCAATGCGGACCCCGTGGTCTTCGCTGATATGCCCCTCTTCGTCATGCTCGTCGCTGTCCGCCACCACCAATTGCGGCGAAAATCCTGGCAGGAGGCGGGGCGAAAGGCCATTTTCCGTAAGCCTGTAGCGTTGGTATGGGGTCGACGCCGCCTCCGTCTCACTCCCCGTTCCGATCGGAACGATGGACGCCAGGTCAAAGGGCGCGACCGGCCGGGACGAATCGGCCAGAAACTGATCGGTGAGAAGAAAAACCGGCGATTGAGACCGCTCGGCCGTGGCCAAGGCTTTTTGGGCCAAATCAAAGCAGGCTTCAATACTGCCCGGGGCAAAGATTACCCTGGGAAATTCGCCATGCCCCGCATGGAGCACAAATTCCAAATCCGCCTGCTCGGTGCGGGTGGGCATGCCCGTGGCCGGACCGGGCCGTTGGGCCACCACGATGAGCACCGGCGTTTCGGTCATGGCCGCCAAGCTCACCCCCTCGGCCATCAGGGCAAAGCCGCCGCCCGAGGTGGCCACCATGCTGACCGCTCCGGCAAAAGCGGCACCGATGGCCATGTTGATGGCAGCGATTTCATCCTCGGCCTGCTCGATTACGCACCCCATGACCTCGGCATGGGTGATCAGCTCAAGGACAATGGAGGTGGCGGGGGTCATGGGATAAAAAGCGCAAAACTTAAGGCCGCCGGCCAAAGCGCCCAGGGCGATGGCCTCGTTGCCATTCAGCAAAAGGCGATCCGCGGCAGGCTCCCCGCCGGTCAGGGCAAAGCCATGCTCCGGCACATGGGCCGCAGCCCACTCCCGGCTTTTCTCCATGACCTCCCGGTTCTCGGCCAGGGCTTCCGGGTGTTTTTTGCCGAGCATCGCCTCCACCGCCTGATACAGAGCCTCGGAGGGAAGATCCAGAATATTGCCGAGCAGGGCGAGGGCTGCCGTGTTCCAGAGCTGCTCCGGGCCAAGCTCGGCAAAGGGCACCGCAATGGCGCCCGGCAGGTCGGGGGCAAAGGAAGCATCGGCAATGAGCAGCGCCCGGCCGGCCAATTGCTCCCGATGCAGCGCCACGGTTTCGGCGTTGAGCGCCACCAGGATATCAATGGACACGCGGGGCGCAAAAAATGGCCCCGCACCCAGACGGATGGCAAAGGTGTTGTGCCCGCCGCGAATTCTCGAATGATAACTCTGGCTGACAAAAACCTCATACCCAGCCCGGACCAGGGCCTTGCTGAGCAACTGGCCTATGGTCACCAAACCCTGGCCGGCCTCGCCGCCAATAAGCAGATGGATGTCCAGTGACATGATCGTGGCTCCCGTGGTTATTTTTTGACTGCCTTGTACCGGGCGTACAGATCGTGGATGCGGTGACGCAACGCGCTGATCTTCTTGGAGTCTTCCTTGGAGAGCCAACGCGGTTCGCTGATCGCAAAGATGACCTTGGCCAGCTCATCGAGCACGCTCTCGGTGGCGAGGCACCACTCATCGGTGCAGATATGGGTCATCTCCCTGGCCTCTTCAATATCCTGAGTCAGGAGATCGAGTGATTTTTCGAGATGACACATGAACTCCCGATGCGCACGCAGCATGGTCTCTTCCATTTCAACCTGACGTTTCATGATGTTCCTCCTGTCTTTGGATGGTTCATGATCGACGGGCGGGGAAAATCCCCGTCGCGCCCGTTGTCTGCTCACAGCTCCAGCAGACGGTGGTTGATCTCGATGCCCACCATGGCTCCCTGCCCGGCGGCAATAATGGCCTGGGCCTTGCCCGTCTTGAGGGCGCCCAGGGCAAAGAGATTTTTAACAGACGTTTCGCAGACAGAATCGGTTGCAAGTTTGCCTCCGCCGCCATCCCGCGCAAGACCAAGCCCGGCAAGGCAGGAATCGTTGAGGGTATAATCGTAACTGAGCATGACCACCTCGCAGGCAACCTCCTGTCCGCTGGTCAATTTCACCCCGGTCAACACCGCATCGCCAAGAAATGCCTCCGGCGCACCAACAAGAAAAGCAATGCCATCCTCGGCCAGCAGCTCGGCATGGTCCTCCGGCATAAGACCAGCCGGGAGGATGAGCGTTATATCCGGAGTGAACATCTGCCGCATGGCAAAAGCGAGGCGCATGGCGTCGAGGGAATCGCCGAGGATAACGAGTTTTTTGCCGGTGGTGCGGTAGCCGTCGCAGTCAACACAGGTAAAGACCGTCCGGCTGAAGAATTTGTTCATCCCCTTGATTTTCGGCGGATGCTCAACAGCCCCGGCGGAAACGATGGCATAGGGCGCCTGATACCGACCCTTTTCCGTGAACACGGTAAAACCATTTTCGGCCCGCACCGAAACAACATGCAATCGTCTGAAATCGGCGCCAAAGGATTTGATCTGCCTGATGCCGGTGTCAACAAACTCTTTGCCGGAGGTGATTTCAAGGCCGAGATAGTTTTCGATCTGCAGGGCATGGCGGGTCCGGCCGCCGCCGTGATCGATGAGGAGAACCTTGCGGTTATAGCGGGAAAGATGGATGGCAGCCTGCAAACCGCCAGGCCCTGCCCCGATGATGATGCAGTCGTAACGGTTTTCTTTCATAGGCTTTCCTGGTCCTCCCCCCGGCGGCAGGAAATCGTTTACAAGACGGGACAGCGGAAAAGCCCGAGACAGGGAGATGGCCCAGACTTTTCCGCGAACAAGGGCTCAAAGGAGTCGATAGGGATATGCTCGCTTGGTCCACTCGCTGTCGGGAAAAACCGCGCTCAGTTTTTCATAGGCATCCTTCAACGGCTTGGGATCATGCGACCGCTTGTAGCGACAAACGCCGCACAAAAAAATGGCCTCCGGGGCGCTGCCGCTTTGGGCATACCCGTCAACCAGTTGCTCAAGGCGAGCCAAGGCCTCGTCAAAACGGTCATTTTCAAAATGATATTTGCCCAGCCCCAGCAGGAGCGAGGGGATCAACTCCTCAGGCCCGAGGAACCCCACGGTCCGATGATGTTCCTGGGCTTCCGGACTCAAGGTTATCAGGGTGGGCGTCCACTTGACATTGAAGTTCTCCGAGTGGGGCTTGCTGTCGGACGGAATGCGGAGCGGGATAAAATTTTCTTCGATGAAACGGACAACCTTGCTTTCGGGATACGTAACTGTATCCATCTGTTGGCAGCCAATTCAGTTGGGGTTAAAAAAATCGAGCAGGATCGGTTTGCCCGCCTTCTGCCCCAGACTCAGGGCCTCGTCCATTTCCGTGCGCCATTGGATTTTTGCGGCCATGATTTTCCTCCTTTTGAGGTTCGCTACTAAAATCAGACTGCGACTCAATCTGCATCCCACAAAAAAACTGGATGTCAGCCGCCAATCTCATAATCAAAGAACTCGCGGGCAGTCTCTTCGTACTTGTTTCCCAAGTCTACTATTTTACTTTTGATCTCTTTCCGCGCCGGGCTCCATTCCGTTGGGCATGCGGTACGCAACTGATCCAGCCGATCATCAAGCTCGGTCATGACGATATTCAGGCCATTGATCTTTTCATACATCCGCTGCTTGTCGCCTGTCGGCAATTTATCCATCTGGCGCATGACATTATGCAGGGCGCGCTCAAATACCAAGTGCAACATTTTTAGGAGATAATGTTGCATGGGAAAAATCTACGAGCAGTTGAGTATTGAAGAGCGAACGATGATCCAAACACAGCTGGAAATGGGAATCAAGCC
>Ga0172380_10002834_pt1 | contig 25433 bp, 54 predicted proteins | sample Leawe162metaG_FD_119747 | JGI IMG/M metagenome (GOLD analysis project Ga0172380, IMG submission 119747) | Leachate microbial communities from a municipal landfill in Southern Ontario, Canada - Leachate well 162 metaG | ecosystem: Engineered > Solid waste > Landfill > Unclassified | place...
GAAACTGTTCACAGGCATTGGTACGTTGGTCACGTTCATCATGAGGACACCAAAGAATATCGTGGGTGCGTGGTTGAATATTTTAGAACAATGGCTGCACGTGACGCTTGGCATCAAGGGCAAGGTTACAGGGCAGGGCGAGATATGAGGTTAATTGTGCATCATAAAGAATACGGGGAAATAGAAAGACACCGCTGCGATATTTCCATGCTGCAATCAGCATAATACAAATGTTTGATTCCCTGTTTGGGATGGTGGTTCGATTCCTGATAGAATGTTCGCCATTCGGGAATGGTGAATAAGATAACTTGTATAATAAGCAATGTTAGATTTATGGCTGTGAGTAGCGGTTGATTTTCGTATTGTGCGGTTATTTTGCGGAGCGTAGTAATAATTGCGAAGCGTTATGATTTTACGGTGCTCTGTAATCCGCATGGAATATAGCTTCAAATCATTATGCCCCCGTAGCTCAGTGGATAGAGCATCCATATACACTATTCAATAAACACGCCACTTACAGGCTACTTTCCGCTCCGCAATTATTGATTTATACCATGCTTGAAAGTCAATATGGGCGCGGTGCTATTTTATTTTGCGGAGCGGAATTTCACTTTGTAGGCTCTACTTTTTCACCACGTTTACGCCTTACATATCGTTCTGTCATGGTAACGCTTGAGTGACCTAGCAGCTTTTGTGCTTGCCGCATATCATCGCTATCAATCGCTTTGTCAGTGCCACCTTTAGCGCGTAAATCCCTAATCTGATAGGCTTCAATTTCTGCTTTTAATTTAGGATTAGCTAATACTGCTTGCTTACGTGCCTTGTCGAATCGTTCCCATATTGCGCGTTGCGATAGCGGCTTCCCTGTTTCGCTGACTATCAATGCTAGGCTGCGAACTTTAAATGCCTCTTTGCGCGATTGTATGCGTTTAATTAGTGTTTCCAGCTCACCTTTAATGGCTATTCTCAATTTTGCATCGCGCTTGTTTTGTGTAACAAATAATATGCCATCTTTAATATCTGTTTCTGACATCTTTGTTACATCAGCAGGTCGCTGTACGGTTAAATATGAAAGGTCTAGCGCATCTTTTAGTGGCTGATCTGCCTCTTGATATACAGCGTTATATATTTCATCCTCAATATACACATCACGCGACTTTTCTACATAGCCATCAATGCCAGTGCAAGGGTTCGCTAGTGTCGTGTAATCCCATGACCGCGCCATATTCCACAGTAGGTTAAACAATCTACGCTCATGATTAGCGCGTACTTTCGCATCTTTGCGCCATGCAAGGTATTGGACTATATGAACTGGCCTGATTGAATCAAGCGGGGCTGGTGGATTGTCAAAAAACTTGAGTAATTGCCTGCTACATTTAACGTAATCTTTTTGTGTATTTACGCTTAAATCAAGCATATTGTTTTTAGCGTATTGTTCCCATACCATGCGGAATGTAACCTGTGCTGATTCTGGTAATTTATTCTCGCTTAGTTCTGCCCATTTCTTTACTGCTATTGCATAATCATCACCTAGAGGTAACTCTTTACGCGGCTTTCCACCTAAATCAAAGTAATAGTAAACCTTGCCAGATTTCTGCTCTCTAGCTCTCATGCCTTTAGGCAGGTTTAAATTCTTAGTTGGAATACGCCCCATAGACCGCACAATATAATCCTTTTCTTACGCAGTTAAAATAGCAGGTTGCCAATTTGCGGCTGGCTTTACTTCTTGCTTAGTGGAGTAGTTGATATATTCACGGCTGATCTTTGGCTCACCTAAACGATTAGGGCGGTAAGGTACACCAACACGCGCCAGGTGTTCGCACTGTAATTGCGCCTTAGTCTTTCCATCATGACCGCGCTTAATACCCGTTAGATCGGCTACTTCATCATTGGTCAAAAATAGGCTGTTCATATCACCTCTGCCTTAGTAGTAATTTTAACAATACGCGCCTCAAAGCCGTCTTTAATGTAATATTCTAGCGATTCTTTAAGATCATCTATGTCATGGCTCATGGTACTTTCTGCATATGACCACTTTGAATATGGAGTTTCTCCTGGCTTTTTACCGAATGAAAAATAAGCTTGTAGCACATAGGTAGTAACTTCTTCATCCAGAATTGTTTCTAGTATTAGTCTTTGCTTCATGATATAGCCTCAATTTCTTTTATTGCATAAAGCACACTGTTTAAAGCGTCTTTTTGAGATTGATTAAATTTTTCATGTTTAGCAAAAACTTCTATTGAACGCTTAATTGTTTTAATTATTAAGTTTAATCGTTCAATACGCCGCTCAAGCCTACCAACTAATGTTAAGTTATCAGTAGTTAATGAGTATTTACCATTGATACATTCGTTTAGTGCCTTAATCGTTAGTAACTGGGCATCAATACGCTGCTGCTGGTGTTGCCATGCTGATTCTGAGCAGGCTTCTTCATCTCCGTAATAAGTCCAGTCTTTCGCGTGGGTTTCTTCCCACCACGCTTTAAATATTTTTTGTGATTCAGTCATTTTGTCACCTCGGTTTTTAATGCTAATATTTCAGCAACAGCATCAGATAATGGCGCTTCATCGGTGCTTCCGATTTTATTCTGCACAATACTAGCAGCACGTTCCAATACTTCATTATCATGCGCTTGCAGTGATTCGGCTGGTTTATATAATAATGCGTTTTCTGCTAAGTTATATTCATCAGAGCCGTAAGTAAGTTTTAATTGAGCTTTATGCAAAGCCTCTCTTAATCTGTTATTAGATGCTTTGAGTTCTAATATTAGCTGCTCAAGTTCTTCTGCAATACCCGCCTTTAAATAATCCACAAGCTGGTCATGCCTTACTTTCTCACCTTTCAACTCCGCAACCTCACTCTCAAGCTCTGCTACCCGTTTATTGGCTTCGGTGGTGGCTTCTTCAAATCCAAATTTATAGAACCCTACATATCGACTTAGATTTCGGTGCATATCCATATCATTATTAGCTCGGCACTCTGCTAACTTATTGCTAAACCACTTCTCAAACGCCTCGTTATTCGTTGTCATCTTTATTTACTCCTTTTGTGCTGCTGAAAGCATGGCTTGATAAATTAATTTAGAACCATCATCTCTGTGTCTAAATTCCAGTTCGTTGTTTTTACCTTGTGCTCTACCTGATTCAATCATTTCGGCGGTAGGCTCAATCGGCACACTTACCCATCCTTCACGATGAACAGTGGGGGCGTTGGTGATAATAGCTAATGCATCTTTCAGGTAGAGCCAATCGCCATATTCTATGTCGCGCTTGTTTCTGCTGTCGTTTTCCATTTCTTCCAACAAAGCTTTTCTACTTATCATGTCGTCTATTAATCTAGTCATGGGTTAGCCTTCCAATCGTTTTGATGACAACTTAAAATCCCATTGTTTGTTGAAATCAATTACAGCTAAATAAGGGCTGTCACCAAATCCACAAACACTTTCTTGAACACTTTCTCCATACATGACGCACCATTTATTTCCGTCAATAAATATTCTAGGTTTTAATAGTGAAACCAAGTTATATTCCTGTCTTTCAACAGCGGAATTTAAATTAGCTTGATTCGTTAATGTTTCGTAGTCCATAATTAACCTTTCTCTGAGTTAAGTTGTTTTAGGGTGTCATTAACCTTCTTACCGTACTCAAATAGCGCAAAGCATCCAACGCGCAATTTCTTCAATTCTTCATCTGACAGACTTACCCACTCTTTGCTAATGTCAGGCATCTGTCGCCTAATATAATCTTTTACATGCTCTGGTGAGTTCGCCATATTTCCTAGTGGTAGCGGCTCACCTTTCTGAACTGTGGGGGCGTTGGTGATAATGTCGCGATAAGAAGTGCCGTCTGGGTGAGTTGTATTATCCCAAAGCGTTAAGTGTCCATTAGCAGCAAGTCCGTTCATTGCAACAACAGCCTCGTTTAAAGTTTTAGCGTTCCTAATTATTTGTACTACATCAACCTTTTTCAGTTCTTTAATGTCAATTAAATCACTCATAATCAACCTTTCTCTGCGTTAAGTTGTTTTAGCTTGGCTTCGATTTTTTCACATACCGCAAAAAACCAATCATCAGCAGCGTCAATTTCTGCTACCTGCAATCTCTCATCATCACTCAACCCTACCCACTCTTTGCTTATTGGTGTTGAGTAAAGAGATACAGAATGTAAATCAGTCTTTTCTAGGGAACATAGCGTTTGCCCGTGAAAATGCTTTGCACAATTCACATAATCCTTTACAGCAAACAACACTGGCTCACACTTCTCAACCTCGGCTAGTGCGGATTTGCATTGCAAATAAACTTTAGCGTATGCATTTAGCGGCATTGTTTCTGGTGGGTAGGTTTCATCAAAATATGCCCTGTTTTTTAATAGTTCTACTGCTGCTTGCAATGCTTCCTGTACTTTATTCATGGCTTAATCCAATTCATAAACTGTTACTGGGTAAGAGTTGCGTGATTCTGCTTCCATAAATTGCTTACCCATTCTCATGGCATATCCTAAAGAATCAATGCAAATATAATTTCCTTGCTTAACTTCACAATTTAAGAATCGTGTTTGTGCCTTATTTATCCAATCCTGCTTACTGCTAAAACTGAATAATTCACGCTTAATTTTTAACTGTACTTTCATTCCTATTTCCTATTCTGGCTAAAAACCATCTGGGTTAATCAGCTTTACTTGGCTCATGCTGCGGTGATACGAATTTATTTGTTTGTGACTTCATGAATGTAATCCAGTGCGTATTACTGCGTTTACCGCTAATATGGCCAAACAGTGGTTTTTCTTTACATAGCTTTAATATTTCTGTTGTTTTAATATCCGTTTCATTCCATTTGAAAATCAATACTCCATCTGGTTTTAAAACTCGCAAACATTCAGAAAACCCTTTGCGAATATCGTCTTGCCATGTGTTATTTAATATTCCGTATTTCTTGGCCATCCAGCTATTAGCTCCTAATACTTTTAAATGCGGTGGGTCAAAAACAACTAAACTGTATGTTTCATCTGCAAATGGCAATTTAGTAAAATCAATTTTCATATCTGGTTTAATTTCTAAACTTCTACCATCACATAAAATATGATTTTCTTTACGAATGTCACCAAACAATACGCTTTGATTATTCTTATCAAACCAAAACATTTTGCTGCCACAACATACGTCTAAAATCTTATTCATAACGCCATTTCCTTTCGGCACGATTTACTTAAATTCACTGCACTAATTAACATAAATAGGTTTTGATTCTTATCGTGAATCACTCGGTATCAAAAAGGGATATCGTCTTTAAAATCACTAAAATCATTACTTTGTTAATCAGCTTTACTTGGCTCATGCTGCGTTATGCCGAAGCAACGTGCTCGATAGCTAATAATGTTTGAATGTTTGCGTCAATTTGATTAATCCGAATTTCGTTTTCAGATAAAATTAATTTACGTTTCTTTTGCAACCCTTTTAGTGCTGACTTTTTAAGGTCTATATCAGCAGGCATTTCAATTTCTATAGAATAAGGTGCGATATAAATGTGTCCATTTTCTTTATTCCTCTTATGGTTAAATTCATATCTCTCAAAATAAAAGGTAAAATGAGGTGCAATATATTTGCTATCTGAAATATACCAATACGCCCAAACACTACCTTCAATAACTACCTTTTTTAAATCTTCCATAACGCCATTTCCTTTCGGCACGATTTACTTAAATTCACTGCACTAATTAACATAAATAGGTTTTGATTCTTATCGTGAATCACTCGGTATCATCTTAGTAACCCTGACAACTATTACCGCCACTTCTCCATGTTCCAGATACTTATGCGCTAACTGGTTCGCCTGCTGGTAGCCTGGCACTGGCATTGAATGACCGTTTCCGTCCAGTACCGTAAACTCTTTCACTGTTTCGCTCATACAACATGACCTTTACTTTTACGAATCTCTTTGCGGTTTTTACGCTTACCGCCTTTAACGTTTCTTTGCTTTGCCATGGCATTTCCTTTATAAAAAACCCTATCTGCCTCGCTTATGCTTCCGTATGTTCAAGAAGTGTTACCAAGCCTCGCAGAATCGGGATAAACCTTTATGCCTCTTTGCAGGCAAAATAAACGTCACGGCACGCCATCACATCAGCCATAGCCGTGTGTGCATCATCAAAACTCTTGCCAAAAAAGTGCATATACGCTTCGGTAAGGTTTGGTGTTTTGTTAAAGTTTTTCTTTGCTGCAATCATCTTTTCAGTTGGCGGCAGATTGCATAGCTTTGTTGATAGCCTGGCTGTACATTCAGCCTCACCAGCCTTCCACACATCAGCCAGTTCGTTGCCCATATAGCGCTTGGCTGCAATGCGGATAATCCTTGCATCAAACGGTTCGTTGTGGCCTATACGTAGGCGACTGCCAACCATATCAATTAGTATGCTGGTGGCATCAGCCTCACTTACACCAACGTCCAAGGCATACTCCTGTGTGATTCCGTGTATTTCCGTGATTTCCGGTGTAATCACCCATCCGTCCGGCTTGATAACCAAGTCAATCGCCTGAATGGTTTTTTTGCTTTCCAAATCAACCAAGATTGCAGCCAACTGAACAATGTGCGGCTGGCGTGGATCTTCTGACGGCTCTGAAAACAATGGCAGTCCGGTTGTTTCTGTGTCATAAAATGCGGCGAGTTTCATTTAAGTTTTCCTTTTTAAATACCCAGCGCCTTGCGTGGGTTAATGTAAGCACCAATTTTGTGTGATTGCCTTACAGTCATAAAAAACATTTTTTCATTTGGGTATGTGAAAAAATCAATCTGCCTCGATACCCTGCAGCTAATGCACTTGTATTGCACGCCCCCTGTAAGCGGATTGTTTCTTACGCGCTTAATCAGAAGGCGGTACATGGTTATGCAGCTTTCGCTTGTGCAAATGACTGTGTTAGCCAACGTTGTGCGGTTGACTGATCAACGCTATAAGTAGTAGCTACCAAGTTAATAATTGCTTCGGCGGTAGGGCGCTTACCGATATTAGTAACCACTGTTTTATCTTCACCAGCAGCAAGGTCAACACTGGCAACGTGCTTGTTAAAGTCGGCTTCATTTATCAGGTTATTAATAGGTGATTTTGATAAATCAGCAGCACCAGGCTTTATCTTCAATTCTTCTTTAGCGGCAATTTCTAAATTGGCTTTAAATTCAGCTTGTCTTGCTGCGGCATCTGCCAGCGCCTTTTCATGCTCTGCAATACGCGCTTTTACAGCCAATTTAAAGTCATCAGCCTGCTTATAAATAAGCGTCTGCAGATCCGCAAAAATAGGGAATTGGCAATCTAGTGACTTGAACCATGCGTGTTTTGCGCGTAGGTCTTTAGCCAGGTTATTTACATGAAGTTCAGCATTAGCCAGCAGGTCATTGATTGCGCCCTGCATACTGTCATAGTTGCGTTTACCTTTAATGGCATTAGCAAAGTCCGGTGTTGTTTCCAGTATGCGAATCGGTGCGGTTTCTGCTTCAAGTGCCGCAATGATGCCGGTGAATTTTTCTTTCGCCTCGGTGATCATTTTGGTTTTCTTGATTTTGTCTTGCGTTTCAACGTCATTTTCCAGTTTGAGCGCCGTCTTACGCATATCCTCGCACCAAGCGTCAATCATGCGTGCGGCTTCACCTACGGTTACAGTCTGTGACAGCATGGCCTCTTTTGCTTGCTTGGCCTGTTCAATGCTATCGCGTAGGTGTTTAGCTGCGGCTTTAGCGTCCACAAAGTCTTGGTCAGTCACCAATACAATCTGGCGCACATCATTCAAACGTTTAGTCAGCGCTTTCCCGTACTCTTTCATGTTGTTGGTCGTGATTTCGCCTACGGCTTGAATGAATAGGGTAGGCAAGCCTTCGATTGTTTTTGCTTCAAGTTTTTCAGATGGGATGACTGCGGTGTGACTTGATAAGTCTTTTTCAAACTGCGCCCATCCATCAATCACATTGGCTTGCAATTCAATGTTAGGAAAAACCCAGATACCGGCAGTACGTTCTTCTGTACCATCTGATATTGTGAAAAATAGTTTTTCTGCGCCGGTGCAATGAAGAACCTGTTGGCATTGAGGCCAGTGAATTTCTGGCAACTCTAAGTTTTTTACCTGCTCATAATGTGCGGCGTTAAACTGTTTGTTTTCCCAAGCGATATTGCCTTCAAAGGTAATTCCATCGCATGAAGCTGATAGCTTGCCGTTTGAAAATGTCATCGGGCTAAGTTCTTCACCGATCATTTTTTCAACAATAGGGCGTGCCAGCGCTTCTACGGCATGGCCTTTATCAAAAATCTTTTGAGTGAAAGCGTCAACGTCTGCAGTTAAGCCAGTTTTCTTTTCATTCAAAAGTTGTGTGCGTGTTTTGTATGGTGATAAACCAAGCATGGCACTGGCTTCACTTGCGCCAAAGTGTTCAGCGCGGAAAGCGTGCCAAGGTACGCTACCCTGTAATAAGTTATGAGAAGTAATCATTACTCACCTTCCTTTTCTTGTGCTTCATACGCTGCTGCAAATTCATCGGTTACGGTTGTAGCTTCACCTTCTACAACGGTAGGCTGTTTCACTGTCCAGCCAGTAACTTCTGCCTTTTGTGCATCCGTCATCAATGCGCCCTTTGATTCCACCCAAGCCACAAAATCCCCGATTGATTTCTTACCGCTTGCCACTGATTCACGGTATTTTTTTGCAATGGTCTGAAATGTTGCGTCATCAAGGATGGCTGGTTCAACCTGAACGTTTGGAACTTCCGAAACCGGCGTAATATCTTTCTCGATAATACGTTCAGCTTCATCTTCGTCATAAATTCCAGCAAAACCGAAAGCAATACGTGCTGCTTGAATTTCTGTTTTATGGCGGTGCATACGTTTTGGGTGGCTATCCCAAGGTGTTGCATAACTTGTATTTCTCACCACTTCATCAAAGTATTCACGCACTACAATAGGCTTACTGCGGTCTTTACGAGTAATGATTGCTTCTATCCATACATGGCAAGTTTTGCCTTTGTGTTGTACTGTTTCATCTGAATACTTGAACTCAATACCATCCATTTGAGGGTGATCGTTCATGATTCGATTCCAGCCATCCACACCGACTACCGGCACAATGCCGTTTGCTTTGTCTGGGTAAGCGTAAATCTCTTTAACGAATGGATTTAAACCGTACTGATCCGCAACAATCATTAAAGCCATCATTTGATTATCGCTAGGCGGTTGTCCGTCACGCTGTTTAAATGCGGTTGATTTAAGAATATCCATCACCTGACCGGCATCTACGCTAAACTTATCCGCAAACTTCGCAGTAAGGTTTGATTTTTTTGGCATTACCGCCACGTTGCTTGCGCTCATTTGAGTACTCCTTACTTATTTTTCAAAGCATTGTTTAAAGCACGTAATTTGCTATGTACTAGCCGATTGCCGTGTTTAAGCGTGCTGTAATATTTATAATCGTCAACTACTCGGATGACGAACTTGAAGGCCAATAGCGCCAAACCACCGCTAAGGAATCCGAAAAAGAACTGGTTCATTGATATATCCTCACTAAAGTTAAACTGAATAAAACCACGGTTACTGCTACTGCCATCGCCACCTTCACGAATTTGTATTTCTGCTTCTCTACCTTGGTTACTGGCTGATGCTTAAAATCCACCATAAAGTTGCTCATTTTGTTTTCCAATCTATTATTGCCACTTGGTCGTCATGTAATTTGCACGGCATCATCGCTACGGACTCATTGAAAATAATCTTGCAATAGCGCTCTTGCTTTGCCATTTCTGCGTCACGCTGCGCAACGTAAGCAGATGCGCCAAGAATTAATAAGCCAAGTGCTGCGGCTTCTATAATGGTTCTGGTCATTTCTTCCCCCTAACAATTACATCAAGCGAAACGGTATGCAGATGCTTCTTTTCCTGATCCCGTACATTAGAAATTTGATAATCGTTGTGTGCGGCATAACCGATACCGCGCCAGCCGCAGGAACATTCCGGCGTAATGATTTCCAAAATGCCAGTGCCTTTTACGTCACGTTTTAGAATGTGCGTGTTCATAGTGAAGCCTCGCAAAAACGTGTACAGTATTTGTCAGGGTCTTGATCTACTACGTCAGTGCAATACAGGTTGACATTGCGTTCCATTACATCGGTAATAAGTGCCATTTTTTCTGGGCGGCTCACGGAACTGTATAAAATGCTTTCAATGTCGGTCAGCATATCCAGGCGATAACCTTCTAGGTTTTCATCCCAAGATTCACCGCCGTCAAAAATGCAATCTGCCAGTTCTGATTTTGCGTGTGCAATGTCATCGGCTGACCAGCTACGTTGTGAATCAAGATAGCGGTTTAATTCACGTTCTCTGTATTGATCTTCTGGGTGTGTTCCAAATATTCCAACCATTTTGCTCACCGTTTTGTTTAGTTGATGGTGTAACAATAGCAAATTGCTAAAGTAGTTGTCAATAGCAAATTGCTACATTAATAGCAAATAATTAAAAATAATTTTTTAAGAAGGAAATTTAGGCGAAAAAAAACCGCCAGAAGGCGGTCTTGATAGGGGGTGGATTATATTTAAATTATTTCTCTATAGTAGGCTTAACTATCAGCAATTCATAAACAATGGCAAAGCCAAAGGTCATTAAAAGTACGGGCAGGCCGGTAATGTTGTACGATCCGATTATTACCAGGTTAATCAGCAGAACCAGCACGCCAAACAGCCTTAATTTGGTTGATTTTTTCATTAAACTTTCCTTCCGTTCCACACCCAAAGCACGCGGCCTTTGACTTCAACATCGTATTCGCCATTCAGTACATCAACCGTTTTCACGCTTGGGTTATCGCTACTGACTTCAAATAAGCCGTCTAAACGCTGCCTAACCCTTTTAATAAATAACCTGCCATGTGTTTGCAGCACATAAACCTTGCCATCCATGACTGACTGATCGCCAGTATCCACCATTAAAATATCCCCTTCATTAAAGGTAGGAATCATAGAATCGCCTACCGCATGAATAAATGCCAATTTATCTTGGCCTGTATATGGTCTTAACATTTTATCCGCCCAAATTTTATTGATCTTGAGAACGTCTATCACGTATTCATGAGTTTGAGCCGACCCATCACCCATACTGGCTACTACATTTAATAATGGAATATTAATAATTTTTTCATCCACTATTAATTCCGACCCCATTACCTGCAGATTGGAATTATGTTGCGCGTCCAACCATCCGGCAGGCACTTTCGCAGCTAACTCTAGTTTCCTGGCTAACTTATCCCCAATTCCGCGTGCGACCCCAGTGCTCGATGGCACTTTATTAAGTATCTGACTTAGATAAGCAGGGTTTGTATCGCACAGCTTCGCAACTGCAGCAATCGTGCCGTACTTTTCTACCAGTACCCTTAGATTTTCTATTCTGATTTCATTATTAAGCATAGCAATACCATAGCAAAAAGCTAGTGTTTTATGAATGTGCAAATTGCTATTATAAATTGCTTGCATTTACGCGAGCAATTTGCTATCGTCACATTATGGAACTTAAAAAATACATTGAACTTAAATACGGCAATGCTGCAAAACTCGCTAAAGACATTGGTGCTCATGCGCCTGATGTTTCTGCTTGGGCTTCCGGCAATAGGCCAGTACCGCATAAATATGGTGCGGCGATTGAAAAGTACACCGAAGGCAAAGTTACTCGTAAAGAACTTTTCCCGAATGATTGGCAAGTGATCTGGCCTGAACTTCTGCCATCCGCTTAATTTCATCAACTTTTTTTGATGTGAGGTTTTTATGGATACAAAGTATTCAAGAAGCGGTGTTACTAACGCCAACGGCAAGCTGGATCGAGATTTAAAAGTAAAACTCGATGAACTTACTGAATCCTTGCTGATTAAAAAAGCAAGTGAATCTGGTATGAATAAATCTGAATGTGCGCGAATGATCATCATGATCGCCTTACTTGGTATTGACTATGTAATCAGTTTACAGCAATCAAAAATTAAATTGGTGGCAGGAATAGGTACTAATGAGGGGGTAGATCATGCGCACTAATATGACTGAAACTTCTCTGGACGCATTCAGCGACCTTAAACAATCCAACACATTGCAACAGCAGCAACGCCAGATCATCAACGTCATGATTCCTGAACGTACTTATACGCGCCGTGAATTAGCTTTGTATTCCGGCCTTGAAACTTCAACTGTATCAGCCAGGGTTAATTCAATGATTGATATTCACATTGAAGTGGTGGGTAAGAAGAAAGACCCATTCACAAGCAAAAATGTAGAAGCGCTGATGTTGAAGGCCGCAGCATGAAATTTTTTTACTTCAATTCAACTGACAGCAAAAAGCTATCCGTAATGAATTTTAACTTTAATCAATTTTTAGTTATGTGCGGCATAGCGCATACGAGAGAAATTTAATGGTTTACGCGCTGGCAGCTAGGCATAGCGTTACGGTGATTCAAGCCCAACGTAACAGCCAGCGCTTCTTTAATGATGGCTTGATGAAAGGCTTGTAAATGACAATCCGGAAATCAATATCCAAAAAAGTCAGGTTTGAAGTATTTAAACGCGATGGCTTCACTTGTCAGTATTGCGGCAACCATCCACCTGCTGTGATTCTTGAGCCAGATCATATTGATCCTGTTGCAAATGGCGGCACAAACAGAATGGATAACCTGGTTACATCTTGCTTTGACTGCAATAGAGGAAAGGCTGCAAGACTTCTTTCTGATGTTCCAAAAAGTTTAATGGATAAAGCGGAAGAAGTTAAAGAGCGTGAATCCCAAATTAAGGGCTATCAAAAAATAATGCGCTCCGTGAGAACTCGCATTGATAGAGAGGCGCAACAAGTGTGTGAAATATATGAGCGCTACAACGAAGGTTATACGCTTACAGATGCCTCATTAAGAACAGTTAGGGGATTTCTCGAAAAGTTAGATTTACACGTTGTTTTAGATGCAATGGAAAACGCATATACAAAACAGACTGTAAGGCGTGGCTACGAATTTAAATATTTCTGCGGAATATGCTGGAACATTATTAAAGGAACTGGCTATGGCACGCGCTAGAAATATCAAGCCCTCATTTTTTCAGAATGAAGAACTAGGCGAACTATTACCAATAGAACGTTTAGCTTTTATTGGTATGTGGACTATCGCTGATTTTAAAGGCTGCATTGAGTTACGCCCAAAGCGCTTAAAGGTGCAACTTCTACCTTATGACGAATGTGATTTTGAATCAATCGTGATTAATCTGGAAAAATCTGGATTTATCTCGATTTATTCCGTACAAGGTCAACGCTATATCAAGATTATCAATTTTGAGAAACATCAGAATCCTCATAAGAATGAACGTGAATCCGGCAGTGATATTCCTGATATTTTAGAACGTGATGATTTATCTAATAAAAACAACGATTTAGAAAATATCAAGAATAATCCAGATAAAAACGGAACTGCTCCGGCTGATTCCCTTAACCCCATTCCTGATTCCCTTAAACCTCATAAAACCATTGTGCGGTCTGCAACCGCACGCTTCAATGAGTTTTGGTTATCTTGGCCTTCAAGTCCTCGCAAGGTAGCAAAAGCTGCTTGTGAAAAAAAATGGTCTGCTAAAAAACTTGATTTGATTGCTGACCAAATCCTACAACACGTAGCCAGTATGAAATTAACTAAGCAATGGCTGGATGGTTTTGATCCTGCGCCATTGACGTACATCAACCAAGGCCGTTGGTCTGACGAAGTTTTTGTTAGTGACGGCAAGTCACCATCAAACACTAAACCTTGGTACATCAGCAGTACCGGTATCGAAACCAAGGGTAAGGAACTTGGTATTGAAACACTACCAGATGAAAACTTTGCGTATTACAAAGCCCGTGTGTATGAAGCCGCTGGAATTACCAACGACATGATTAGGGCGGCTAATCAGGACTATGCAAAACGCGCATAACAAGGAGCATAAATCATGGCTAAAACTATTTCAGATTCAGTATTAATCAACCTAGCACCCAAAACCTATTACCGCCCAACTGACATTGCTGTCCAGATGGGTATTGATAACAGTGTTGCCGGAACTGCCTTGCGCGAATTGGCGCGGGGGGGGGTAATTGAACGTGTTAAAGAAAAGCAGCGCGTGGTTTATATCACCAAACAGGAAAGATTGTTTTGACTGAACGCAGATACAGACAGCCAACCATTGAAGAAGCGGTTGAATGTATCACACGAATAAGTAATAGCAGGGCAACCAGAAATCAGCAACTTGATTACTTACGTGAGCAATACGGCGACCAGTATGCAGATGAAATTAAAGCCAAGGCAACCGTAATTTTGATGAAAAGAAAGGGTAAAAAATGAGTAACGAAGATATGACTTTAGCTAGTGAAATTAAAAACTACCTGAACACAAATCCATTCGCGTCCACCCTGGGGATCAGTCGTCATTTCAAATTAACCCGTGCTGCCTTACGCAATTTCTGCAATCGCACCGGCATTGAATTACCTAAAGCTATCAGCCGCAGCATCCGAGCAACACTTGTACGCAAGCAATGTAATCCCTTTCAACACTGGTCAATCAACTAAGGAGTAACGATGCAAACCATTCCATTCAAACGGGCGCACGCTTTCTTAAACGCAATGAACGCAATCATGCTGTCAGGTATGCCGCAATACCTGCAGCGCATTGAACTTGATAATTTAGGCGCATATCGTTCTCGCGGTCACGGCAAGAACATCAACGTCAAGAAGCCTAAGATCAACTTTACAACCAACTGGAAACAGCGCATGGGCGGTCAGACTTGTGGTCAACGTGAATGCGCACGCCGATTAAAACAACTTAATGCGATGGGGAAACAACATGAAAAATAACAAACACAACACCAATGACGAATTGCTATATATCCAACAAATCGGACAGGCCAGCGAAGAAACCAACAAGCCGTCTAAAAAAGTATTGCTTAAAAATTATCTTGATGCGCTGGCATTGCGCGTGAACTGGATCGGCATGGATAAAAAAGTAATTGAAGCTGCCGCCCGTCAAGAATTGGCGAACTGCTAATCATGATGATCACCCCTGTTAAATTGCTCAATGCTATGCGCAACAACATCAAGCAAGCTGATGTGATGTTTACGCAAGGTAAGTGCTTTCAACTGTACCTGATGCTTGCCGATTTATATCCGCAGGCGGTGGCATGGTACGAACCAATACAGGGGCATATCTTTACCGAGATTGATGGCAAGTTTTATGACATTCAGGGCGAACATGAATCCATACCGGCGAATAGTTATCTGTTTGCCGATGAAGAACATACCGCCTTAAAAGATGCTTTTGATTGGGATTATAAAGAGGTGGCGGCATGAGTACCCAAGCAGAAATTCACAAAAATAAACTTGAATTGCTGACTTTTATGATCGAGCAGTTAGCAGACAAATGTAATTTTGACAACGAACAGGTAGCAATGCTGGTCGCCGGTATGAAAACACTGGCGCAACTTGATCCTGATAATTGCACGGTGCAACAGGCGCGTGCGATTAATCAGGCACTAGGGATTAGTACCGCATGGTCAACTGCAGATAAAACTTGCTGCGATAAGGTGGTGCATTGATGGAAACCTTCTTCTATAACGGCAAAAACAAGCAGGGCTTGTATGACCTGATTATGAAATGTGAGATCGGTAAATTATGGCGCTTTCGCATTGATGAATATGACGAAAAAACACGTCTGCAAGAGGAAAAATACCATGCGATGTTAGGTGATATTGCAAGGCAGGCCAAACACTTGAACCAAGCATTAGATTTAGATAGTTGGAAAAGGTTGTGCGTAAAACAGTTTGCAGATGATTGTATTGAACAGGATTTAGAGCGGCTTGCAGACTACTGGAAAAGAAACGAAGTTAAGTTAATGCCAAGTTTAGATGGTCGTTCATTGGTTGCGCTAGGTCAACAAACTAGAGAGTTTCCAAAGTACGTAGCCGCTGGATTTATTGAGTGGCTATATTTTTACGGCGCTAAAAATAATGTTGTTTGGACTGAACCGGCACGGGCTTTTGATGAAAGGTATGCGGCATGAAAATTCTTAATCTTTATGCAGGGGTTGGTGGTAATCGCAAATTATGGGGGGGTGAGCATGAGATTACTGCGGTTGAAAATAATCAGCAAATAGCAAATGTTTATATGCGCCTATATCCAGCAGACACAGTAATTGTTGCTGATGCTCATGAGTATTTATTAAATCATTATGCAGAATTTGATTTTATATGGTCAAGCCCGCCATGCCAAACGCACAGCAAAATGAACAAGGCAACAAGGCATAAAACAAGGCGCTATCCAGATATGACGCTGTATCAAGAAATATTATTTTTAAAGCACTTTTTTAGCGGCTCTTATGTTGTTGAGAATGTAAATCCATATTACGAACCGTTAATACCAGCTAAAAAAATGGGTAGACACTTGTTTTGGTCAAATTTTGAATTTAGTGATTTTGATGTAGCCAGACCAACAAACTTTATAAATAAGGCAGATGTTGCAGGTAAAAAAATACTGATGGATTGGCTAGGTATTCATTATGAAGAAAACATTTATTACGGATCAAATCACTGCCCAGCGCAAATATTAAGAAACTGCGTACATCCGTTAATTGGTCAGCATATTTTAAATTCAGTGGGCGGCAGTGTGCAGATGGAGTTAATCGCATGATTTACCGTAACCGCCGCTTATTAGACCTCGCACATAAAGTGAACGAATGTCAGTTTCGTTTAGCACCATGCCAAGGTTATTCGCCGGACGGTTGCGAACCGGCACACTCAAATCACTATGAGCATGGTCACGGCAAGGGGATTAAAGCGGCAGATGATCAGCACGTAGCGGCCTGCCCATCATGCCATAAACATTATGACGCGCACCGACTGCCAAGAACGTTGGAGTTACAGATTTTTAATGAGGCGCGGCAACGTACTTTTGACCTGTACCAGCATTCAGGCTGGTTATCTAAAGTTGGATATAAGGGGGAACTATGACTTTAAGTGTAGCCGAACAGCATAGACGCATTGCAGAACATAACGCAAAAGTTGCCGAGCGCAATTTGATTATGAACAAAATGCTGGCGATATGCGATACCCCAAAGACGGCAGGCCAAATTACTGATGCGCTAAATATTTCCGGCGCGGTATTAGGCAAGAACATTTCCATACTGGTACGCAGTGGGTATCTTAAAGCTTGTGGCATGGTGCTGATTGATAAATACCGCAAGCGTACACAGTACGTCACCATGAAATATAACTTTGATGAAGGTTACAAGACTGAAACCTGTCAGTTAATAGAACGTAACCCAAACAATCCAAACATGAGAATCGTGCGCGGTTCAGATCATATCATTTGGACACCACGCGAAGGCTATAAACAGGAAGTTCGTATCGGTTCAACTATGGGGATGCTGTAATGAATTTATATATCGAGGTGGGGAAGGTCACTAAAAAAGACAAAGATAAACCATTTTTTGTTTTCATTTCCAACGGCGAAACAAGCGCTTCTGCATTTAACCGAGAAATTAAATCTGAAAAACAACGAGTACAGATAGCGCAGGCATTGCTTGATCTAGCACACTTAGTGCAAACAGATACCGAAGAAACCATATCTTATGACCAATAAAAACTTATTAATCGGTATTGCCAGTTCTTGTTTGAATGAGGTGGTTTTCCATGTTTAAGCGAAAACTAACATTGCCTTACCCCGATAAATCGCTAAATCCCAATCGCGCATCAGGCAGACATTGGAAATCAACCAGAGCCGCAAAGGATAGTGCATTTGAGGCTGCTTATCACATGGCTAGAATCGCGTATGCCAGTGTAACCGTGCCACATCAGCCAATACCATTGACAATTACTTTTGTCCGAAAGGATAAAAGATATGTTGACCTAGATAATTTGCTTAGTGCCAGCAAGTCAATGATTGATGGTATAGCGCAAGGCATGAACATTAACGATAAATACTTTGAGCCGATCACAGTAAAGCGTGGGCATGATAAAGATAACTCATTTACGGTAATTGAGATTGGATAGCACGGTCATTGCAAAAGAAATTGAACATGAAGTCAAAACACACTAGATAAAGGGGAGCGGTCATGCTAGAAATAATCGGTATTGTAGTTTTGATGGCATTTGCTTATGTATCGGCAGTGATTCGTTGCCGCAAAACCTACGAACAAGACGCTGCCATGTTGCGCAAGTTTTACCTGAAACAGTTACATGACTACATTGACCAAGACGATTGGACGGACTTTGACATATATAGACCGCTTAGAGTTGGCTTTTATCTGGTTCTGGCAGAGGGCGCACAACGTCATGAAAGCAGGGTTCACAAAGCGATTTATTCTGCATTTTACAAAAACTTTATCAATGAAAGCGGTGTGATTGTGCCGTATAAGGTTACACACTTTAAGGCGATACCGGCTAAACCTAGACATAAGGCAGGAGTTTAATCATGAATGATGATTTCTTAGAAAAAGTAAGGGCGCAGGCAAAACTTGAGTTAAGAGAAGAAACCTTTGCCAAGGCCGTTGAGAGAGAAAAACTAAGACTTATGACGAAAAAGCCTTGGTGGATTAAGTTGTTCCCATTCGTCATTACCATCACAAGGAGATAGTTATGTTATTTGATGCCAAAAAAGTACGAGAAGAAGCTAATAAGGTCATTGCCGAGGAAAAGGCAGACAAGGCCAAGATTGCACTGGTGAAAAAGTTGCGTGAATTGGACGTGGCGCAGTCAGTGGTTGCCAATATTCAGCGTGAAATTGCAGACCTAGAGGCAAGTATCTCTGATGGCTCATTCACCGCTTAGTCCTCGCATATTAAGTCAGCCCTGCAATGTGTATTGGGCTGGCTTTAAATCCAACACCTTTGCCTTGCAGCAGGCAGGATGGGGGATTGCTGTAGAGCAGGACTTTGTAGATGCGCGTATCAGGCTGTTAATCCATAACCCTGATTGGAACTTGTATGCGTTCAGCGATTACAGCACGCATGAATTTTATAGAGAACGTCACGATGAATTTAGAATGCTACCGAGTTTTACGATACGCCATTGTTCACCGCGCATACAGGCAACGCGCGTGATGGATGACTTTACCAAGTTTAGACAGGTGGATGCCATGCCACAATTCACGAATGCGGTAGTTGAGAGCATTGAGGACTTAGGAATATTTGCCGTGCCGATGACGCGCACCGAGGAAATTATCGTTGAACCGGCTGATGTTTATACCTTGCTTGAGCAGATCAAGAAAATGCAATCACCGGAACAGGCCGAGATACGAGAACGCAACAGAAGGCGTGACCGCGAAGGCGCATCAACCGTATCACAGCGGCAGAATTTTCATGCACAGATTATCAGTTTGGAAGATTACCGAAATGCAGCTTAATAAAACGGGAGTGACTAAATGAGAGAAGCATTTGCGCATACATTACGAAGTTCATTGGTTTGGGATGATAGCGACCATGAACGTGCAATCGACAAGCTCACCGCATTCAGTTACGCAGACCGCTTATCTACCCTGCTATGGCGGCTTAAATACGGCAATGATGCCAGCGCCTACAAGCCGGTGATATTTTTGTTAGCCAAGACACTCAAGCCATTAAACCGCAATATTTCAATCAAGATAGCAGAACAGGCCATTCATGAATGGTTATTCCCATTGTGCCCGACCTGCCAAGGTACAAAAGAACGTATGGCTGGCGAATTGCGCGTAGTGTGCCGCGCTTGCAGCGGTGTAGGTGTAAACAGATTTTCAGACCGTGAGCGTGAATTAAAAATCGGCGGTCATTTTCCTAAACAGATTCAAACATTGCATAACTTGATCACCGGCAGCGATATAAAGCCTGGGCGTGAAATGCGGAAACGGTTGGGGAAATAAAATCATGAATAAATTAGATGATGGGAATGTATTTATTATTTTTTTAATCGTGGCGTTTTCGTTGCTTATGATTTTTTTATTTAAAGCAGCGAGTGATATGGCAGCAGACAATCATATATGTAAACTTTACGGCGGTATTTACACGAAAGTTTATAACGGATATGAGTGTATTAAGGACGGGAAAGTAATTGATTTAAGACATTTGGGGAAATAGGGATGAATCTTCAAGGATATGCTTTGTTTGCAGGTGAAAAACATTATCCGCTAGGTGGCTTGCGTGATTATCGCATATCTGCAGGCACGATTAATGAGTGCAAGGAATGGTTCGAGAAAAATGCACTGGAAATAGCTGATTCAACTTACATTGATATTTGGGGGCAAATTGTTCACTTAGAGAGAATGGAAATTATAGAGGTTATTAAACTATTATATTTGCCATTTCGAGGCCAGCCAATTAGACCGCCAGCGGAATTATTTGTTTGGAAACTTTACGAGGGGGAAATATATGACGATTGAACACACATTCAACGAATTTGCAGAAGGCACAAACCTAGACACTAACCCATTTCAGCATGAAGAAGGAAAGCTGTATCTGCGCTATGACGGACTGCAGATCAGAAACAATGATGAAGGTGGTGTGAGTGTGGGCTTTGAATGGAAAGGCGAAACGCCGGTATGGTTGCCGCTGCCGCGAGTGCGCATTGAGAATAATGACATTATTAATATCCAAGGCATTGAAGGTCGGCAGAAAATTGATGTGGAATAACAGCAGGTATAAATAACCGTTGTAATTATTTTTTAGTCATGTTAAAAACATAATGCGCTGATAAAGTATGCGAGGCCAAGGTCTTGCTAAACTACCAACAAAAACGTGTGCAAATTCTTACCCTAATGTGGATTTGCTCACTCTAAATTTTTGTAATCAGCGTAAAAATTGCCTATGGTCGGTAAAAATATCGAAAGGTCGGTGGACTTATCGACCACCTAGTCTAATGGTTGTGGACGATTGGCAAGTGGGGTGATTCCCATACAACCTAAAAAAGCCCCTTAATTGGGGCTTTTTGCTTTTATACGCATGAGAGTTCTGGCAGTAGTGCATGAGGATTCGTCAATCTACATCATGCAGCCAAGCGGATGACGAACCGCGCCGAACTTTCAGCCGTATAAGTGCATAGTACATAAACGCTTGACACTTAGAACTATGAGAGCTGGCTTACATCGTAGGTGGCATATTGCAGATGGTAGCTTGTGACTGGCGAACACTTAACAGAATCAGCTTGCCTTACACACTTCTACACAATTTATCTCGGTTACAACCGACACAATCAGCACGACAAGTATTGCCAAACGCGCGCTGGACGCTGTAACCAGCACATATTCCAATCCGCTACTGCGGTGATTATGCCCTTCGAGGAATTGTGTTGGCAGATCACATAAAAATACTGCCTAAATCATCCAAATTCTGCAAGGGTACGCCCGACACAACGCAGATACGCCTTTTAGCCCCTGACGAGGATAGCTTACAGCCTGTGCTGCTGATGGCGTGAGAAGCACATACCTATTCACCACCCATAGGGGGTAATCATGAAGAAGTTATTACTGGCTTTGATGTTATTTGCAGTTTCAACCGTAGCAAGCGCAGAAGTTAAATTCCTGTCCTATATGTACAACGACAATGTAAAAATCACGATTACCAATGTTGGGTGTACGTTACCTAAGATTAAAGAACAGTATCAGTGGGTAGTCTTTGCTAAAAACTCTAACAACAACACGGCATTAATTGGCTGCTATAAAAAGCAGGATGAAAATATGCTTGAAGTTCAGTGGTTGGATGGTGATATAAGCGTATTTCCTGCCAACGTTTTTCTAGTTGATCCTATGACTGGTAAATATGTTAAGCCTGGTAGTGCTAGGCGCATAGAAATCTAACCATGATCCGTGTTGTCATTGATTCGAGAATAACCGGCGATGACGGCACATTGAGTGTAATAGCCGTGCCAGAACTGAAATGGCAGGCTTACACACTGGAACTACCCTGGCGCGATAACCGCAACAATCTTTCGTATATTCCGGAAGGTGTCTATCAAGTACGCTGGACACGTTCACCGCGATTCAGCCGCAAGTACAAGCGCGATTACTTTACTTACGAGATATTGAACGTACCAAAGCGCGGCGGCATACGCATACACAGTGGCAATCTTGCCGGTGATGTAGAAAAAGGCATGATCACACACTCACTTGGTTGCCCGTTAATCGGCTATCAGGTGGGCAGAATGAATAACCAGAAAGCGATTCTGGTATCTAAACCGGCAACACGGGCATTTGAAGCATTGCTGAATAAGCGCCCATTTGAATTAGAGGTGAAACGCAATGGACTTACTTAGCATAGGCGGTGGATTATTAAGCGCTGCAACCGGCGGCGGTCTTTTTGGTGTGCTGGGTGGCCTGATTCAAAAGGGATTGGACGCATACCATCAAAAGAAACAGGCTGAATTAAACCTGTCTATTCTCATTGAAAACAATAAACATGAACTGGCTTTGCGCGACAAAGACCTGATTATGCTGGAAGCCGAAGCGAAACATGGTCTTGCGTTGGCAGGCTTAAACGCAGAACGTGATACAACCATTGCCAGCTATGAAGCGCTACAAGGTTCGTATGAAGCTGATAAATCCAGCTACGCGACCGGCGACAAAGCCAAAAACTCCAAGTTATTCATCTGGGTAGATTTTGTGCGCGGCATGACAAGGCCGGTGATTACCTTTTACATGGCGATTCTGTTCACCGTGATCTGCTCTTATATCACATGGCAAGTATTCCATTACGTGCCAGAACTACTTAAAGAACCTACATTTTTGGTGACAGCTTTCCTGCAACTGATGGAAGCTACCATATTCATGACCACAACCGTCATCTTATGGTGGTTCGCAGCGCGTGGTATTCCATTCAAAGCCAAATAACCAACAACAATCATGGAAAGCACATCATGAGCATATCAAATCCTAGTGTAGTAGCAGACCGGCGCAAAAAAGACGATTCTAAATGGGTGCTGGATAAGCATATCCCCGTCACTATCTTAATTGTATTCATTAGCCAGGCTGCAGTATCGCTCTGGTGGGTGGCAACGTTCACCACAAAAACCGATTTGCGCATTGAAGCGCTAGAGAAACAAACGGTTGCCCTAAACCTGTTACCGCAACGCATGGCGGCAGTCGAAGCGCAACTAATCGCATCTAACCAACTTTTACGTGACATACGGGATGACCAGCGTAGTAAAAATAATTAAATAAGGAGTGCCATCATGAAAGAGCTACCTACGGGCGTTCAGTCAGATCAGGCCAAAAGAAAGATTGATTGGGAAAGGATTGAAGAAGATTACCGCGCTGGATTGTTATCAGTGCGAGAGATTGGATCAGTCAACGGCGTATCACACGCAGCTATCAGTAAGCGTGCCAAGCATGAAGGGTGGGATCGTGACCTAAGTGCAAAGATTAAAGCCAAGGCCGATGCGTTAATTACCAAACGTCAAGTTACCAAATTAGTTACCAGTGAACAGTTAGTTACCAATAAACAAATTATTGAGGTAAATGCGCAGGCAATCGTTGATGTAAAAATGAATCACCGTGGCTTTTCCACAAGGCTGATGAAGCTATGTGAAACCATGATGGAAGAACTGGAAACAGTTACCAACAATCAAGAACCATTAAAACAATTAGCGGAAACTGTATTTAATAGTGCTGATGATGATGGTCAGCAGGCAGCACAGGATAAACGAATTGAGTTATTCAATCGCACCATTAACGTATCTTCACGCATTGATAGTCTGAAAAAACTGGTGGAAACCGGTGATCGTGCCGTAGCAATGCAGGAACGTATCTGGGGCTTTGCCCAAGACGGCAACAAACCTAAAACGCCAAGCCCGAATGAACATTCTTTTGACGGTACAGATAAAGAATGGGATGAATTTCAATCCGCACTAAGACACTAGAACACATTACTTACCAAGCCGCCTTCGGGTGGCTTTTTTTATGCCTTGAAGGATTTATTATGGCTTTTGACCCAACCGCATCATATACGCAAATTCAGAATAATCTTGGCAATAAATATTATTACCAAAGCGGTGTTTATTACGATGAAAACTATGATGTTTATACGCCAGAATCCCCTGCAACACCATTTGTTCCTGTATTGGATAGCGCGTCAGCATCATCAGTAAGCGTAACACGCCCATCTAACACAACAGCATACATTGCTGGCGATGTGCTAGGTGCTGCTGATAGCGGTACTCCTGCTAATGCTGGCTCGGCTATCCTAGAGTTTGCAAGTATCGGCGCTGCTGGTGCGAATATCCTGATTACTGGTGCATCGTTAGCGGTTAATGTAACTGCATTGCCTAGTGGCATGACCACATTCAGATTGCATCTGTACTCAGCCAGTCCTACAGCTATTTTAGACAATGCCGCATGGGATTTAGTCGCTGGTGATCGCGCTGCATATCTTGGCTACATTGATATTGAGCAGATTGTAGATGTTGGCTCTACTTTGTATGTACAGACTGACAAACTCGCCAATTCAACATTACCAAAACAGGTAAAACTAGCTGACGCTGCAACAAGTCTTTATGGCTTATTGGTGACAAATGGCGGCTTCACTCCAACGAGTGGTGCGGTTAAAAAGATTACACTTAATGCGGTAATGGTGTAATGAATCCGCATTTGCTACCGCTATTGCTAGGCAAAAAGTCACTTGCTGGTGCGGTGATTGCCATCCTCCGCAAATACGGCACAGACGCACACGTCTACCTCCCTGGCATTGGCGTAATCAACGGCTTAACTGCTGGCAATTATCTTGATTCTGCTGGAGTTACTCCTGCTACTGTGGATAATCCAGTGGGGTTGGTGCTGGATGCTAATGGTACAATTGATGCATTACAAGCGACAACTGCAAACAAGCCTATCTTGCGTAATTCAGGCGGTAGCTATTCATGGCAGTTTGATGGCACTGATTCACTAGCTCTAGGCTCTGTACCGTTTCAGATGGCTGATGACCATTTTGTTATTGTGGGGGCAAGTTGTAGTAGTTATACGGTAGCTAGGACTATTTTTGGAATTTCAAGCACAGTTAATGGAACTCCTCTTCTTGCAACAATGAGCTATCAGACAGATGGAGCAATGCGGGTAACTTGGAGGAATGATGCTGGTGGAGTGGTCGATATTAATTCATTGGCTATACCATTAAATGAAACAAGCATCTTCACAGCGAGAAAAGTTGGCACTAGCAAGTCTTTACGCAAAAATGGTGTTAATGTATCTGCCCCCAATACAACAGATTTAGGTACTACTTTCACTCTAAACACAGCCAATATTGGGTATCTATTAAGAACAACTGCTACGAACTATCACTTAGGCAGTATGTATCCACAAATCATAGGGAAAGGCACTATCACAGATGCAGACCTGCTAATCCTTGAGAAATGGGTTGGCAGCCTATCAGGAGTTTCATTCTAATGGCTAACTATTCAGAACGTTTCACTCTAACACTATCCGACACAGTAAAAGA